>Ga0181612_110009_pt1 | contig 38686 bp, 46 predicted proteins | sample HoacroProtozoa21_FD_119630 | JGI IMG/M metagenome (GOLD analysis project Ga0181612, IMG submission 119630) | Hoatzin crop microbial communities from Cojedes, Venezuel. Combined Assembly of Gp0051906, Gp0051904, Gp0051908
ATGCAGGGTGGGGGATGAGTTTTTAGCCCTCCCCCCCCGTGTATAGATATGAAATAATGGTCAAATATTCGTAAATATGCGGCAAATATGATGAAAAAATGGTCTATAATCACGCTTTTGCACTTCGTGAAACCTTTCTGTAGATAAGATTAGGGTCATAATCGATTATTTCGTCTATCGCGTGCTCTATAAACAATGCGTTCTCTTCATCACTGAGCGTATCAGAAGTGAATGCGACCCTAGCCAGTAGCGAACATGTATGATAGCCCATCTGCTCATCAAAGTTGAACCAATTCGCAAAGTCTTCAAACACATCATACGGATTGTCAACTGTTGTAAGTCTGTACTCTGTCAACGTCTGGTCACCTCTCTTGCATCACATGTACTTACGAACTGTCGTGGTTGATACACCAAGTGAAGATGCAATCTGCGCAATGGTATAGCCGCTGTTTGCGTATGCCTTGATTCTGTTGATCTTGCCTTGGCTAAGCGCCTTACCTGCCTTTGGCAATGCCTTTTCCCTAAGCAAGTCAGGGTCTGAGTTGTTTAAGATTGTCATCAATTTATTTTCTGTAATGGCTCCGGCCTGTATCGCATCCCATTCTTTGTCCGTTATTTCTATTTTTCTATTTTTTGACCCTGCGCCTACCGATGCACGCGCATCATTTAATGCTTGCTGCTTATATTTTTTTAATGAGCTCTTATCATTTTTTAGCTCAGGATTTCCTGCTAACAACGCATTTATTCTTGATGCGGCAATGATTTGGGCCTGTCGTTCTCTAGGAGCATTCAAAAGTGCCTTGTTTATTTTTTCATCCAGCGATTTAACTTCTGCAGCATAAACGTTTTTAGCACTTGGACTGTATTTAAGATTACCTGTTGAAATCATCATTTTACGAGCGCTGTTAGCATACGATTTCATACGATTAGCATAATCGGCATATGTGCTTTCAACAGCGGTTCCCGAAGAAAGTTCATGCGCATTTTTTGCATCAAGCATTTCATGACTGGTATCATATCTTGCCTTATATTTTCCGGTCTTAGTATCTATATATCCTGCTTTTTTTCCGGTGGCAATTTTGTATTCAAGTTCGCCTGTCTCTTTATTTATTGTTGGCGAGCCCTCTCGCTTTGCTACCTGTGTATCCCTCTTAGCCCTTGATATTAATGTAGATGCGCCTTCATGATACGAACCATCTGCATTATAGTGTCCTTGCCATTCTTTCTTTAGCGCCTTAATATTGTTATCAACTTCTGATTTTTTATAATCAAGCTTATGTTTTTCTGCATCAATAACAACCATTGAATGCCTTACGGCTCGTGCTATTTCGTCCTCTCCGGCACCCTTGATTGTCATATCCGTAATCAGGTTAGAAATAACCCCCATTTCCTTCTGCGTATTATTCATAACCTTTATTTCTTTGCCGGTCTTTGGATTAACATAGACGGTCTTACCGTTTATTTCTTTCTTATCAGTTCCGTAACTGTCTTTTGGATCGAAACCTTCAAGACCTTTAAGCTGCGAAGTTGAAACTATATTTGTGATTCTATTTTTTCCCGTTGGTATTACAAGGGCTGTATCTCCATCATAATCAGCACCGGATAATCTATCGGCAACGTTTTTATTTATTCCTACTGCATCTTTAGGATTTTCTCCAAGTATTTTCTTCCCGTCCGGATGTTTATTATTTACTGTAAGAATGGGTATCTCAAAAGTGCCCCCATGCGGAAATCGCACAAGCGCAACCTTTTCTCCATCTTCATAATTCGGAGCATATATTTCGTTGTCCTTTAATGTTTTAACCGGAATGAGAACCTGATATGCCTGTCTTGGAAGAGCTGCTGCTTTTAATTCATATGATGCCTTGTCGCAGCTTTCTGCAAATTTGTTAAGATAATATTTCTTTATTGTAGGATTCGTAATGCTGTCTATTTCTTTAAGTTCAGCATCTTTGTCATCAACATCAAGCTTGAGCTGATTTTTAATCAATGGTAAATTTTGCTTGGATAAAAACTGTGCCGGCAGCTTTCTCTTATAATCAGACCAATCGCCTTCTTCCCTAAGCTTATTTATTGCCGATAACTTTTCTTTTCCGTCAGAATCAATGTATGTGCTCTGGCCACCTTTGGCTTTTATAAGGACTCCGAACGGGTTATCTTTTATAATATTTCCGTCAGAGTCTTTTTTCATTTCTTTGAGAACATCCATTTTGTCAGTTCCCTTATGCTTATTTGTATTAAAGATGATATCGACACCCTTGGGAAAATTCTTCGGGTCACCGTATATTGCCATGCCTTTTAGGTAATGTGTATTATCTACCGCTATTCTCACCTGAGCATATCTACTGGCACCTAGACTTAAATCTTTAACCCCAGGCCGTATTTCTATCGTTCCGTCCCCGTCAATTCCGCCATCTTCTGCATATTTTATTTTTATTCGTTCAGAGCTTATGCTTGCAGGCGGCTGTGCTTTTTTAAATGTTAATCCACCATCGTCAGAATCATATTCTTTAATAGCCTTAATTCCTCCGGTTTTAGAAGCATCATATACATCCTTATATTTAGTCTTTGGATTTGCTGCAACCCAAACAGTAGTACCGACACCTGGATTAGTTAAATTAGGCTGGCGATATTTGTAAATTTTATATCCGTCAGCTTCAAGAATAGCTCTTGCCTGATCCATCCTTGTTTTTGATATATTTAATTCTCTTTCTACACCGGCTCCAATATCAATCATGCCTTTTTCCTTAATTTGTTCCTCAAGAAACTTAGCAGTATTAAGGCTTTTATTTCCATTTGAGCTATCAGCACTATCACTATTAAGCCATCCTCTTACAGTTGACTCAGGCACACCCATTTTTTTGCCGATTTCAGTTGGGCCAGCACCATGCGCATACAGCGATTTTGCAGTTGCGATATTATAGTTTTTTCTTTCGTTAGAAGCTATCGAATACTGTGCTCTAAAGTCCTGGGTTTTCATTCCCATTGCCATGGCAAGTTCTGTGCCTGAAAGTCCCTGTTTTTTTAGTTCCTCTACTCTTGCAAGGAAATCACCGCTGCCATGCTGATATGCTTTTTCGCCGGACCCCCACGGGTATCTTCCACTGCGTCTCGGCATTCCGTAATGCATAATATATTCACCATGCTCTTCGAGTTTCCCAAACCCCTCAAACACATTCATGGATACATTTCTCCTTGATTCTTATTATGCTTAATAATATTTCTTAGTCCTTACAGCCCCATCCGATTATTACGACTGCGTGTCCTCCATTTGAAACACCTACAATATCTTCGCCTTTTACCCAAAAATGATATCCACCGACCATACCTTCTTCAGCCGTTGTAAGCAAATATCTGTTAGTTTCAGCATCATACCTTTCGATTCTGAACGAAACAGTTGCATACTGACTAAATTCGGTGCTGTTATTTGTGAGCTCCGGCCTTTTCATGCCATATGGTAAATTGGCCCAATCATCGGTCATATCAGAAACTTTCATAATTCCAAAAACTTCTGTAAACTTTTCTTTATTTGTTTTGCTCAGCATATTTCTGTCACCAAGATATATTGCATCCCACCAATCGTCATTTATCTGAACATATCCGAATACTTCGATAAATTTCATGGCGTTAGTCTTATATAAAAGACCTGTGTACTTGCTTGCATCAAACATATTTTTCCTCCATTTCTAAAAATAAAAATCAAAATCAAAGAGAAAGTATCCCATAAAAAAAGAAAGAGAGCGGATTCGAACCGCTCTTCTCTGAATAAATCAGTGTTTTACCAAATAAACTATCTTTCTCTCTATAATAGGGAATGTATTTTTCGCGAATTTCTATTCGACCTTTAATTGATTTATTATTTTGTCAAATGCCTTTATTCTATCCATAATCGGTAATATTGTATCAACTCCGGGTTTATCAACTAAAATATCTTCAGACTGATAAATCCTAAGTTCCATATTAATATCACCTGGTTTTACGCCATATTCAAGACAAAAGAGCGCTGCGTAAATCCTTAATTGTTCCATATGTGCAGGAACAATACCAGACTTAAGGTCAAATATCATTAGTTCATTATTTCTAAAACTGATAGCATCTGCTGTGCCGAAACAATTATCGGAATAATAAAGTACTTGTTCTGGCGTCATCTTATAACCTATGCAATCATTAACATACATGTTAAGCGTTTTCTTTGACCGCGGTAATTTCTGTCGAAGCTTAATACATTGCGCAGCAAATTCATGAAGCTGCGTTCCACGTTCTTTTGCAAGATAATTATTATATGCCTGTACTAAATGGTCATCATCATAATTTATCCACGAATATTTACTTGCACCTAAAAATGCGTGCCGGCCTAACAGGTTATAATGCTTGTTGAAATTCATTATCAAGCTCCTTTAATATTTGTGCTTCATTTTCAGGAAATATAAATGCTGCATAGCTCATACTATCCAAAAGCTCGACGTAATACTGTTGATTCGGGCGACGGCCTGAGTACTCAGATCTCTTGCATTCAAGAACGGCCCATTTATTTTTGTAAAGTATGATTAAGTCTGGGAATCCTTGTATATAATTAGCGTCGTTCTTTAATACAATGCATCCCGGAAAAAGCAGCTTTAATTTTTTAATTAGCCTTGATTGGAATTCGCGTTCTAACATAATCATTACCCCCATTAATATCTATAAAAAGAAAGAGAGCGGATTCGAACCGCTCTTCTCTGAATAAATCAGTGTTTTACCAAATAAACTATCTTTCTCTCTATAATAGGGAATGTATTTTTCGCGAATTAAAAAAATAATAAAAAAACTTTTTTTTGTATATTTATATAAAAATTATATTTTTTCTCACGCATTAATAAGAAAAAAAACTCTTTTTTTACAAAAACACCTCCAAAGCCAGTATTTATGCGGGTTTGCGGGTTCGAAACTTTTTGAAATGTTGCATGAAATGTTGCAAAAATGTGTAAAAATGTGCAACATTTCAAATTTATAAGCCGAACATTTGTCAAGTTTAACTTCCATAAAAGATAAGATGCAGCCCCTTACAAGTACGAATTTTGCCATTACAACATCTCAAGACAGTGCTTCTTGCTGCTCCGATTTCACGCCCGCATTCTGCTGCCGACGGATAAACCCTGGATGTCTCAAGCACGTATATTTGCTTTGTCTTATATTTCATTCCACGTCTATTTTCATTAATCAACCTTCAACAAATTTCCTTTCATTAAATTTTTTCTTGTTGCGCAAGGCCCTCTTTATTGCTAAATCTATTCCGCTCTTCGACACAAAATGATAATAGTACAAATCATGATAAGGAGAATTCCTACGGTCGATTCTACCAGCAGCCTGAACAAGGGTTTTGTACGAATACGTTTGCGAATAAAACACTATGGTATCTGTCGTACAGCAATTCCATCCTTCACACCCGGCAGTATAATTTACGAGGTAAATCCATGTATCTGTCTTTGGAATTTCCTGATGTTTATGACCATTCCACTCAGCAATAACAAAATCAGAACCGTAATCCAAGTTTTTCAAAATATCAAGCTCATAATCATAACTATAAAAAACTATAATTCTTTTATGCCTTTCTGCTAATCTCAGCAACACATTTCTTCGGCTTATGTCCTCATTGCAAACACGCCTCAGACAATAGCAAACATCGCTTGCGTTGGCTATCGGTTCTTCTTTCCAAAAGTTCCACCTATCTTTCAAAATTGATTTATATGCTACCGGATCATACGACACATTAACGTCTACGTGGTGATGCTCTGTATGCCTCTTGTAATCGATATCAACTAATATTTTATTTCTAAGCCTTATCAATTTGCCCGTGTTCATATACCCATCAATCTTTGGAAATTTAGTTACATACGGACTGAATACGACATGCTCCTTATTAAATTCCGTTCTGTTTTTGAAAAAACCATTTGCGATAAAAACCGGAACGTAGCTTTGCCAATCATCTCCGGGGGTTGCAGATAATATAATCCATTCATTATTTTTTGTAATTTTTAGAAATGACTTAACCCATGCGCCTCGGCCTGTAACCCGATCCTCGTCAAATATAAAGAATGCATCCTTTACTTCTACATACTTACCTATGTTGTTCCATGAATCGACGATTACAGGCTTTCGATATAAAGACAATGATGCATCAGTTGACATAAGAAAGATAGCAAGTTCTTTTTCCCATTCATTGCTATCTCGTTTTTTAGCAGTTGTGATTATATATAACAAAGGAGACGAAACATCATCAATCGGCACATACTCAGGTTCGATGTGCCCGCCGTTTTTGAAAAAATAGTACGCCAACGCTGTCCTGGACTTACCACTTCCAACGCCGCCGTTTAATATGCATCCGTTTTTCATTTTCCTTATAGCGTCAAGTTGCGCATCATCTAAAAAATTACGATCTTTACTTATCAATTCTCGCTCCATTTAATCCTAATTAGTCGAATCTCCAATAGGTTTTCTGAATATCACCTTTTTGATACACACCGTACCGCTTACAATCTTTTGCATCACATGGACGGCTATGCCCCTTAATTAAAATATAATCGCAAGTTATCTCCTGTCCGGCCTTTCCAAGATATATACAGTCTTTACATTCGGCATTTTTACCATTTAAAATCATCGATATTGTCCTCGCCTCCGTTAATTTCAGCATCATCTGACCAAAACACATCCTCTTTCAAAATAAGAATAATAAGATATATAGCATTCAAGCACGCCATACAAATAAAAGCTACTATAATTAAAAATTCCTGATTTTTAACCATTGTGCCGTTCATTATATCTACAATGAGATATAAATCAAGCGATAGCGCGCACGATATTATCATGATTAGTATTTTAGTTATCATCTGCGGTACCCACTTTCAAAAAAAAGACCCTCTATCTCGTCCAAAGGGCAATTATCAGCCGCGCCTTTTTCATATGTCACGTCTTTTGTAGTTAAAACACAAATTAATTGTACATTACCGTTTTCCCGACGACACAATAAATGCTTACAAGTACAGCAAGCCCGCTCTTTAACTTTCTCTTCATTAACGTTCATGTCCATAGTAGATTACCCTCTTCATAAAAAAAATGAGGACCGCCTAATAATGGCAAGCCCTCATATTCAAATTACTCTTCATAATCAGCGAATTTTCTGCCAATGTTGCTCAAATTCACAACAAAATATGCCTCGGATAAAAACGCCTTGATTTTTTCTTCGCCATTGTCATTAACCCATACCCTTGGATGTATCCGAAGTGAAACCTCCTTAAATCTCGAATTATCGAGACACTCAATAGTATCCTCGTCAAGCAATGTCTTTTTATTCCCCGACACAAGATATATACTTGGTCTCATTGGTCTGAACCGCACCTCGGCCGAGATAAAATAATGTGCCTCATCGCCATCCTCTCTGGGCGGCAATATCTTAACATTCCACCCTTCATCGCGCATCTGCTCAGCAATTTCGTTATCAAGCCTTATGCAAAGGTTACGTGTTCCACCCTTATTCACAACTTTCCCTCTTGAATCTGTTCTTTCATTTCCTCCAAGATTCAATCTAAATACATCAGCGTTCTCAATTTCTAAATCTTCTATTCTCTTCATAAATATATCCTTTCAAAAATATCAATCAAATGGCAGCGCATCCTTATAAATCGGAGCCCCATTAAATCCAAATTCTACCTCAGGCGTCTCTTCGTTGTTTACGAATGAATCGAAATCACCGTATAGCATAATGTCTTTTTGTGCTTCTTCAGCCATAATCTCGTAATATGAAATATCAATATCGTCTTCCTTGTGAAGCGCCTTTACGAGCGCTGACTCAAGCCATCTAAAACCGCTTGTTCCGGTAACTGCATAGTACTTTCCACCATCACCGAGTCGAAGCATCTCACCTCCGCCTCTTCCGGGTTTAATAGGTGTAAATTGCCCCACGCGCCCTACAAATTGGTAGTTATGGCCTTTAGCTGCATCTGCTTTTAACGTATCCAAAATATCATTTACATTAATCGGTTCATTCGAATTTTTGTTGTATTTCTTGTTGTATCTTGATATTTTCTTAGCCAATTTTTCATCACGATTAAACTTAAAGTCACCAAACCTATCAGCTTCCTTGCAAATATCATTTTTTATTGATTGTAAGTCACGTAGTTGAAGCTCAATCTCAGATACATCAGGCAAATTCTCATTCATATCAAGATAAATTGCACCATGCTTTACTGATTTTACCTCGCACAAATCCTCAAATTCTATTTCTTCATGTGTAAACAACTTCTTGAAAACATAAGGGATCTGGAATTCTGTGCCTGTTGCGGTCCATTCGCCACGTTCCGTTTTTGCGATGTATACAGCCTTATTTACGAGACAGAATCTATTGTATTCTTCCTCAGTTTCGAACCTGTAACCATAACATTCACCGAATCTTCTTATAAACTCAATAAGCTCATCAGTTATATTAGCGATTTTAATCGAATCGGTTTTACAGTGTACAACATGCCACCCAAGGCTTTCTACAGCATTTCTAAGGTCAATCATAAACAATGACCCCCTCTTAGCAACGATATTATCGATATTACGAGGATCTTTAAACGCATTTGGATACGGCGTAAATGTTTGACCATATACTCGGTTTACAACCAATTTAAGCGCTTTTCCAAGACCTTTGGCTTCGGATTCATCATCAAGATACTTGGCAAGTTTCCCGTCAAGCATTTTCCTTGCGGAGTCAAAGTCGCCATGCTTAATAGCAATGCGACTGTCAACAATCTGGTTGTATGTGTCAGTATAAGGTCCAAAAAGATTTTCGGCTCTTATTGATGATGGGTGCTGTCCTGATACGTCCTGTGTTTTGATGTGATAATAAATTCCTGGTTCTGAGTAGACGTATCCACCTTCTCCGACATCTGCAACATCTCTGTAAGTTGAATGCGGTCCTTGTTCGTCAATCCAGAATTTATACCCTTCAAACCAAACTTGTCCTGAAGGTAGGTCAGTGGTGTCTTTCTTTGCATAACTCATAGCATCTTTCCAAGTGAAATACTCACCGGAAGGCTTATCCCCCATATTTCTATAATTAAATCTTGACTGTGGATTCTTATCATCTCCAAATACAATCTTTGTAATCAAGCTATTTGTCGAATCATTAACTGTCATCCCAGCCAAATCAGCAAGTATTTGCCGTGTTTTCCAGTCAGTCTTTATTGGACCATAATTAAACAATGCCTCTGTCGCAAGTACATCATTATCACAATACTCAGCAACTTCAATCCATTTTTCTTCAGGCACAGGTTTGTCCCACGGAAGCCCAAGCTCCATATGATGGATACCCATTTCTATCTCCCATTTTTTCAGACTTTTTCTTTCCGATGAAAAATCCAAAATATCAGTGTACGATAGATTATAGGCATCCCCAAACTTTGCTTTTTTACTTATTGATGCATCTTTACTCACAAGCCGCTGCGATAAATCAAATATCATTTCATTTGTGTATCCCATTATTCTTGCATAACAAATATGATTATCATAACCTCTGTTATTAAATCCTATTGCCCTGAACCTGAAAAGATTTTCTACTTCATGTGGTTTTGGATTGATCATACGCACAACAGGCTGGTCCTTACCGGCAAGTTTGTAATTAATGAGGAACAGATTCGGGAACACCTCACAATCAAAAAATATAATTGGTGTGTCATGCGACGCCTCAGTATTTTCAGCTTTTTCTGCCGATTTGAACCGCATTTTGCCTATTAATTTGATACAGTAGTCCGCATTATGCGATGATGCGGCACCAAATGCCAAAATATCATTACGCATGTCGGATACATCATAATCCAGTCCATCTTCATATGCATCTTCTAAAATTTTAAATATAAAGTCACACTCGGGTTTTGTGGCTCCATGATGCTGCTTATTAAGGCAAGCCGCTATCATAGATCTAATCCCTCTTTCTGACTTGATTTTTTCAGAAGTTACCATCTTAGCTCCTTTCTTTTTAAGAGGTAGTCCCGAATTAATCGTTGCTACGGGAAGATTATTGCATTGCGAAAGTCGCCTTCTCAGCGATGCTCCTCCCTTAAATATCTTTATTTCAATATTTTCCGCATATACTGATGAAAGCACGCTCGTATCACCTTCATAAATATAATGAAGATGTAGTCCGGCGCCGCCTTTTGAAACCTCAGTATACGTTGGCGGAAACTTCCGGGCAGCCTCTATATTCAAATCAAGATTTTTCTGCCCATCAGAATCCTTTAGATCAAAGTCAATAACTATATGATTCAAGTTCTCAGGAAATTTTACATAGTGCACCTTATGCGTATCCAAATCCTTTAGTTTTGTCCTGACGTTTTCCCATTTAAACATAGGTTTCCCGTCTTTATCCGCATATTGCGCCTGGCAATCAGCATAAAGCCTATCAAACACAGAGGCCATGAAACCAAGATCAATAGTATAATTTTCTTGTGCGTCTACTACTGACATTGTGTTAAGCGTGATTTTAAAATCGCTGTAATAATTCACAACGGTCACGCCATCAAGCACAGCCCTTTCTTTAAAATTCCTGAAATAATTTTTGAGTTCTTCCTTAAACCTCATTTTTGTATAAGGATAAGATAGTTTTGCGTCTTCACAGTAATGTTTGTATAAATCCCACGCTGAACGAAGCGTAATGCCGTCTGTGCTGCTTAGTATAGGATATATCTCCGCGTCCATAACAAAGTTGTAGAAATCATTCGATGCTCCTATCATCCTTGATGGCACATAGTTTTCATAAGCATCCTTATCTGATAGATAAACACTTCTGCAATGTTCAGCTATAGCCCCAAGTTCAAAGTCGATCTGCCTCATTGCAGAGTTATAATCTTTTAAACTCAGTTTCTTCCCCGACGGAAATACATCTATCAATCGCCTTAACAGTCCTGACTTTGCATCCGTTATTCTTACAGGTCTGTTTGTACCCATAAAAAGAAATGATTTAAATCTGCTTGAATACGCTGCTTTAAATTTTTCATTAACCACCATTTCCTCGTGAGATACAAGCGAATTAAGTCTTGTATTATCCTCTATCCTGGACAGATCGCCATCATGCTGAATAGCTACAAGCGGATTTGTTCTGAACGCCTCCAATGCAAATGCATCGTTGCTGCTCCCAAGCGCCTTAGCATCAAATGTACAATAGTAACCGTCAAAGATTTTTTGAATAATATTGAGTACTGTTGACTTACCCGTCCCCGCAGAACCATAAAGAACTATAAACTTCTGCAGGTACTTAGAATCACCAACAATTATTGAGCCTATTGCCCATTCAAGCTTTTTTCGCTCTTCCGGTGAATATAAAGTACTCATTATCGTTTCATACCCGCGCATTTCTCCCTTTTGTATGGGATATGATAGCTTTTTTGTAGCATAATCTTCCCGTGAAGTATCGCTATTTGCAAATATCACTTTCTCATCCAAATTGTGATAGTGCTCAGGCATCTGCTTTTGACAGTATTTGTTCCATTTGTCTATGGTGCCGGTGTCAGCGTCCCATGCGTGCATAACCTTAACTATTGAGTCACTATAAGCGTCTTTTTTCTCAGCTGCGAAAATATCAAGTTCCTTATCGATCAGGTTTATTGCTGTTTCCTCATCCGTTGACCAGAGTTTTGCATCTTCATTCCATATAGCATAGAAAGATTTTCCTCGAATCATCAAATCCCTAGACTTCTTTATAATAAATTTAGGATAAATCTCAACAACATTTTTCCTTGGAGAACGTGTTGAGACTATTAAGAAATCCAGCATTAAATATCGTTACTCCTTCCTTTCCGAGTCAAATTTAATATTGTCGGCCTCTTCTAAAGCATCTATGCGTCTAAAACACTCATGAAATAGAATAAGTGTTCCCGCTGCAATTCCAATCTGGCAAATATTAATGGTTTTCATATATCTCTTTAAATTAATGATTTCAGCCTGGTTTAGACATATTAATTTAAAAATATCAATACCGTTACTCATAATTGTTCCTTTCTGCTTCCATCGCCGCAGACCTTTCTGTTATGTCTACGGCATAATCTGAATAATTACCTGTTTCATACAATTTATTCGCTGTTTTAAACGACATGTTATAGCACATAAGCACATAGTACGGGTCGTCATTCATTTCAAACAAATCTTCAAGATAATCCGCAGCTAAAAGCACATTGCTATACGGATCATAAATATCCGTAATTCCAAGTTTCTTCATTCTGCCCCTGTGCCAACGTTCACTGACTTGCATTAAGCCTTTGCAATCGCCATTACGAGCATAAACCTGATATCTGCTCTCCTGATAAGCTATACTTTCAAGGAATTCCGGTGCTATGTTGTAAATTTCACCCACAGATTCACAAATATCATACAGTTCATCCTCATCTATTGTTTTAGGCTTAGCCATTGCCTGATTAATGTTTGTAAACACAAACATAGTCGCAAGTAGAGCGAATAGTATTTTTTTCATAGATAATTCTCCACAATAAAATACTGCATCTGATACCACACCTCGACACCCCTCATGTCGCAGCGGTCATCAGACACAGTGAATAACCCTCCTTCCCCGTTTTGTGAATATTCACGATTGAGCATTTTATACACCCGCTCTTGAACGGTCTCAGAATCAAATCTACCATCATACATATTACCTAGGCCCATGTTGACAAGCATTCCCCAAAACCACTGACCAGTTCTATCGCCTTCAGTTGCATCCGTCATAAGGTATGTTTCCATCCTTATAGACAAACCGACCATCATCTCAAAAACGGAGCAAGGTCCTGTTAAATAGTTATCTCGTATATCCCGCCAGTCGTACCCAAAAGCATCTGCAAATTTCGTGCGTAAATCAATGCCGTCCAATGCTCTATTTCGATCTGCTGATATAATCCACGTGTATTCAATTTTATGCAGACATTTAAAAAGCCTTGTGAATGAATGTCTCGAATATCTTGGATCGAAGACAAATTCACAAAGCCAGTTAAAGTATTCTATCTTGATTTGATTAATTGTCCGTATTCTCTTCTCCATGTGTCTCCTCATATGTTTCAAGAGCCTTGGAGATTATGAAATCCGCCTGATGTGAGTCATTTCTTACATAAACAATGTCAGAATCGTTATCCTCCATGTAATCCATCCAATCAAGACCTACTTCTTCCTTCGTAGACGCAAAATCAAGTTTCTCGTCCATGTCATCGGCAAGAACCCCATCAGAATATAGAGTAAGGTCTATTTTGTCATATGCCTCATAATTCGGATCTTCATAATCTTCATGCGTTATAATATATGGTGTGTCTGATTTTTTCTTAGGAATATCAATCTTCTGTGCATTCATATCTTCATCCATTTCATCTTTACGTACGTAACTGCTCTCTTTAAGAATTTTTACGTATTCCTCCTTTTTCCTGTCGTTCATTTCTGCAACGTTAAGTGCATGTTTACCATATGTTTCTTTTACAGACGCAATTTCTTCGTCAGCTATCTTTCTGAAGTACTCCTTCGTGACCATATATGTTGCGCCTGCTCCCATTACAGCTCCGACCGTAAAAGCCAAAGCGATCTTAATTAATGACATAACTGTCTCCTTTCCCCACAAACGAACAAGTTTTTCATTAAATTAATTAAATTACTGTAATATCTTTTTCATTCTCCTTTTCTTTGTATGCATCCTTGAGTATGTTTCCGTCAGCATTGAAGTCAAGTAAGAAACCAGGTGTAAGCGCACCGGTTTCAGGATCCTTAAACATAGCTTCTGTTGCACGGAAGTCAATATAGTTATCATGCGTTGCATCAGCTTCTTTAGATTTAATCCAGCCAAGAACCTGGCCTGAAGGTCTGTCCGAAATGCCAAGATCCTTTAATACCTCATTCAAATATAAATGCTTTGTTGCTTTAAGCTTGTCGTTTTCCCAATTCTGAATGTTTTCGAGAAACATTCTGTTATAATCTTCGCTAGGATTCCAATGCCATGAAGTATACTGGCAGAAATATGCTGTATAATCATCATAGATTATGGTAGGATCAATATACGGTACTTTCTGTTTCTTAGGACGCATTTTACCCTTTGAATCTTCTACCATATCTATTACTTCGTCATTTTTAATATTGTATCTAATTTCTTTTTCAGTATCTTTTCCGAATTTTTCTACCACACGCTGCCTATATTCATTAAACTGACCGGCAAGCGTTGTATATGATGCAAGGAGCGTTGCATTCCTTCTTTTTAATATTTTATGAGAGCAGACAATGCAACATATTGACGCGGTCATAGTCAGTGCTGCCGGCAGATATAATTTTGCAAGCGTAACACCGTACATAAAATTCACTGCATTATGATTTGCCTGACGTTCTTTTTCATCCGGTGTAACTTGCTCATCATCAGCTGCTTCAATTAATTTTTCATGTTCCGCCTTAATCTCAGGTAATTTTGTTGTAGCCATGCACGCCATTACGGTTCCACTCACGATACCGACAATTCCAATGGCTAATCCAATTTCAGGGCTTGACTTCTTTATATTATTTCTTGTAGCGATTAATAAATTCGATATGTTCTTTAACATATTTATATCCTTTCTTTTTTATTTATCGATTGGGCTTGCTTTTGGCATAACAATTACATACCCGTGATCTACACGTTTTACATATGACGAGTCAATATTCGTCCACCCATAATCAAAATCTGTGAAATCAGAGTCGACACCTACAATATCATATAAGTCAGCTACCGAAATCACTTTATAATGTGCCAAAAGATCTTCAAGCGCATCTAAAACTTCTTCGGCGTCGCCCCTTGTTTCTAAAATAACATCGTTATAATCGTATGCAAGTCTTCGTTTATCTCTATATGGTTCACGATGATCATCTCTGCTCTTAGAACTATATCTTGAATATGACGTATACGAAGCATTTGTGCTATGTGTCCTTCGCCCCGGCCCTCCAAAGAATCCGTCAATCATATCAATCAAGAAATTTCTGACAGAACTTTTAACTCCGGGTATAAGCTTATCTTCAATTACCCATCTTTTAAATTCATCTGCATCTCCGGGTAACAAAGAATTTATAAGTATGCTCGAAGACGATTTTTCACGTTTCCTACCCTGCGCAACTTGCCTCGCCCGTTTAGCTGGTCGCGTGTCATCTTCCGAACGCTGTCTCCGAACTTTATTACTATTGGATGCATAATCTGTTTTTACAGGATCCAATTTTTCACCTCCAAAAAGATAAGAGAAGCAACCTAAGTTACTCCTCTATCTAATAATGCTTGACACTAAAATCATGTTTTAATATTGCCAGATTTACATTTACCGGATATTATCTTTGAAATTATCATCAGGTACATCGTTGTCAACCTGTACATATTCAACATTGTCGGCTTTCTTCTTTGCCATACGGTCCTTTAACTTTCTTACGCCTGCCTTTCCAATGGAGAATGCTTTCATTCCCAATGTGAAGGCGCCGTAGCCAGCTAAACCACCAAATACAGCTAAACCAATCACAGCTCGCATGTCGGTATTAGTTTCAGTAGACTCTTCGATTGTAGCCGGTGATTGATAAATCTCGTTATCAATTCCAGTATTCTCTTCCATAAGTTCCTCTGTTCCTACATAATTCTCTTCCATAATTTTGCTCCTTTCAAGCTATCTTTTTCTTCATTAAATACAATGTATTTTTCGCGAATTTATAAGGATTTCCGTGCCCTTGGGTATACCATAAACGATAATACCAGACATGGCTCGCCCCTATCGGTCAAGGTGGATGAGTATATAGGCTCTATCAGGCCTTCGTAACTAACGTCCCAGCCTAAATCCTCCCCTAATCTGACAGAAGGCAATCCAAGTTCATAATATAAATCGTTTAGGCTCATAAACATGCAATCAATAAGTTGATAATTCGCATCGTTAATGGCTTTCTTTATGAATTCTATGTCGGATTTAAAATATCTTCCGGTCAAATCATCAAAACACAAAGTTGATCCATGACCGGTCTCAAAAACTTCATAGTTTGATATGGGATGAAACTTAACATGGTCGTCTGCTATTGATTCTTTAATCTGTGTTTCTTTTTTATCTCCGATTACATCCTTTACTTTATTTTTGTATTCGGTATACGCAGATTCTGTAATTTTATATGCAGCAGATAAAGATGCAACATTTCCGGCATATACCTTATTTGCACCTATCAGGCAAATACTTCCTAAAATCAATGTACTGGCCGCCGGAACGTAATATTTCCATGTTTCCTTGATTATTTCCGTTTTTGTTTTATGTGCACTGTTAATAGAATCTAATTTTCTCACAGCTTTGATAGTGGCCTTTGCGCTTAAAATGCTCGCCGATACAGACGATGCTATCCCAACGCCAACCAGAATCTCATGCGAATGCTGATTAAACATTTGCCTAAGCAATTTACCTGTTTCTGAGAATATCATTAAAACTCCTTTCATAAAAATAGAAGAGACCTTTTAGGTCTCCTCAACATTAGTTTTTTCAGATAATTGATTTGATATCTCTTCCCGTATTTCTTTTTTCATTGCTTCCTTGTTAGCTTCTGCTGTCAAGAATACGCTCGCAGCCGTTGCAGCAACAAGACCAATATTAAGCAATACAGATTTCAAGTTAATCATTCATATCACCTCCTTCATTAAACGCCATGTATTTTTCGCGAACTAAAACTCATCGCATGTTACTTTAGGCTCCGGTAAGTACTCTAATGTATAATATACTTCACCTTTCTCATTCTCATGGCGCATATTCCGTATATCGATAAAACTGCATATATCATCTTCCTCTACAGGGCTTAAATCAGTTGACCATCCGACGGAATTTCCATACCATTCTTCAGGCAAGCCAAGGCATTTCCTAAAATCATTAAGATACGCAAAGCCCTCATCTGCAAATATCTTATTTAATTCAAGTTCGGCAGCAAGCACCCTTTCAAGTGTTGAAACGAACACCTCGCCTCCATACGGTTCATAAAATATATATTCACCGGTAGCGCATTGCTTACCCGCAGTCTTTGCGGCTTTTTGCGCCATAATATTCTCGATATTGGAGAACTTTTCAGAGCCAACGATTTCTTTAACTTTGTCCCTGTATTCATACAATTTCTTACAGCTAAGTGCAGTTGCGCCACATAAACTGATTATCTGATGCTTTGAACATTTGTGCGATATAATTATGCTAGCCATTGTTGCAGCTGCTACACCAATCATAGGCGCATAATCCTTACAGACTGTTATTGCTGACTCGCGCTCTATTCTCTTGTCTTCGTTAAGTATTTTTTTACCTTCCAAATCCTTAATTGTTTTTGCAGTACAGATAATTGCCGTTGCAGTCGTAGCAACAACACCAACGCAAGCACATATTGTAAATATTAATGGTGATTTATTATTCGCTATTGATAATTTATTCATTATGTATCCTCTATAAAACTAAAGAGAAAACCCGGTGTAATATACCGAGCTTCCTCTTTCTTAATTACATATTTTCGTTTTCAGAAATAGTTTTATGATGTCTTCTTAAAATCTTAACATCGTAACGTCTGATGCCATATTTCCTCATTATATGTATCAAACCGATACATATTCCGAATAATATAAGCATCATACCGCATACCCAAGTTAATATAAATTTTGCAGATTTTCTCATTGTAGACTCCTTTCTGGTGCGTCAATTTGTCTTCATTAAATACAATGTATTTTTCGCGATATGAATTAAAAAAAACAAGAGTATCGATATTTTTGATACTCTTGCCTCTTCAGATTTACTTAATCCTATGAATTAGATTTTTGAAAAATGTACTCGTTACAGTTCCGGTTTCCTCAAACTTTAAACCTTTGTTGAATAACAACACCGTTACCATAGATGGAATTATTATTTCAGCGGTTTTTATGCAAGAACTCATTATACCGTTAATTCTTTCATGCCTAAGTGTCAGAGTGTCAAGTTTTATCCTTTCTTGCTCATTCTGAATCTTCTCGCTTTCATTCATAACAGCCATAAGTTTTGCTAAATCACCGATGGAAAAATCACCACCGCCAGTTACGATATCGCCTGCAGCACGTTCAATGCATGACGAAATTAAACCATTAAATTGATCCATCATCTGTTCATTCATATTATTCTCCTTTCAAGCTAATCCGTTTCATAATATAGGCTGTATTTTTCACGAAAAAAAGATTGAGACCATGTGCTTTTATGCATGACCCCAATCTTTTAATCACTTGTCTTCAGATTTCAACCTATGCCGTAGCCATAATACAATTGCTATGCATATTATAGACCATGGTAATGTCATATAGACACCAATAAGGCAAGTCATTACCATTATTACCTCGCATACAAATATAATTATTTCTATTGCCAGCATGTGTTCCCTCCTTTCCGCGTCATAATATAAATTGTAATTTCAGCGAATCATGAAATCAGTGAGCAAATTTCATCGTAATTAAAACCGCCCAAATCCATCGAAGCGCCACAAAATGGACAAATGTCATATTCCTTATCAGCCATGATAACTTCTTTTGCATCCATTTTGTGCTTACAGTTAGAACATTCAATACCATAACTTAAATCCGTTGATACGACTTTCCATATATGCTTTTTGCTCATTATTATTCCTCCGTTATTAAAAAAAATAAAGAGGCCTTATTCGACCTCTTTAACCACACGTTTTTGTTTTGATACGATTTTTGAAACGTTTTTCTTGATTAATTTAATTAATTTAATAATCAATACTATTATGAGTATTGCAATTAATGGGTCAAGTATAAGCAGTAATATACCGCCTCCTACTATCAGTAAAATAATTGCAAATATCACTACAATACTTCCTAAAATTATTAAAGTAATCATATTGCGCCTCCTTTCGCTCATAATAGACATTGTAAAATTCGCGAAAAAAAGAAAGAGAACGCATGATGACCATTAAATCAGATCAATAAGTTTCACTTCAATCGATTAATTATTTATGCGTCGTATACCTCCAAACCATCAAGTAAAGCATCTCGGTCGAGCCCATAATGCTGGGATAATGTCGTGTAAAAAGAAATCCTAATAAGGTCTCCTTTTTTCACGCACATTAGTCTTTCGACATATGGGCGTAAACGTTCAATCGCCTCCACTTGACTTTGTTTGTCAACTATAATATAATCATAGAATATCATGAATACTCCTTTCTTTGGATCACCATGCGTTCTCATAATAGGGAATGCATTTTTCGCGATTCAAAGAAAGGATTTTTTATGGACAAAAAGAAGAGAGGCGGACTCCTACCGCCAGGGAGTCTGATAAACCAGTCTTTTATTAAGCGATCCCTTCCTTTCAATCGCTGCGCCTCATGTCGCTCTCCTCTTCATAATAGGGAGTGTATTTTTCGCAGTGCATTACCTTAATACAGATAGCATCTTGAAAAATTTTCTATAGCGCTTGAAATACGTTTCCTTACTGCACGGCATACCGTAAGAACACCTGAGTGTAATATATGATGCGCCTTCCGTAACACCTTTGAAAATATAAACCGCAAGTTCTGGATCCGTTTTATACGCTGTATCACGCACCATATCCATTTTAGTCTTTAGACTGGCTTTTTCTATCGCAGCAGATGCTGTAGAATCGTTTTTAGTTGATTTGCAAGGCATAATTATGCTTTTGCTTTCATGAAAATCGAATTCTGCGTACCTCTTTTTCCACTCGTTGTACTGTAAGCAAAAATGTTTAAGCTCTAAATAATTATCTTTTGAAATATAATTCTCATTGCTCACCGAAAGTACATTTCGTATTTTGCCCATTTATTCTATCCTCCCAAATGAAACCCGTGTCCTCTTCTAGCTTCTTTGGAGAAATATAGTAATTGATTCTTCCCTTTCTGGAATCCATTTCATCCAATGAAGTTATTAATTTACCCTTTCTCGTAGCATATCCAATTTTTAACCATCCAGCTATCAGCCCAGCCCTAACCCAATTTTCATTCTTCCCATATACCTTAGCCGCGATTTTTACCGGCACCGAATATAAACGTTGCATCAAATCCTCCTTTTGGATATCAATATATTGTATAATTGCGTAGCCTGCGTCATGGTCTTGAAACTATTCTTATATTTTTATAAATTATGACGAAATTATTCAACATCAGATGAATTTAATGTATAATATCTACAAATCGTTACGTTACGAGAGGGGGTTTTGTAATGAAAAGACATATTGTGGTAGCTTTATTTTGTGTTGTCCTGGCGTTTACTGCTTGCTCCAGTGCCCAATCTTCAACTTTATCTGATACGGTCACGGATACTATTGCAGAAGGAGCATCTGACGTAATTACAAAAACTGCTGATAAGGTGTCGGAAAAATCCAAGGCATCAGAAGAGGCAGAAACGTCTGAAGAAGACGAGACAACCGAAGTAGCTTCAACAGAGGAAGACGCAGAGGACGCGTCAACTGATGAAACTGAGGAAACTTCTTCTGGAATTCGCCCGGAATTTAAAGAGACAATGGACGGATATGAAGATTTCTTCAATACATATTGCGAATTTATAGAGAGCTATGATAGTTCTGACTTGGCCTCAGCGGCGAAATATGCCGAACTTATGACGCAATATTCAGAAACAATGGAATCGCTTAACGATTGGTCTTCAAAAGATATGTCAGATGAAGAATATGTTTATTACACTGAGGTTATGGGAAGAATTAATACAAGACTCGCCAAAGTATCTGTAAATAATTGATAAAAATATAAGAGGAGCGTCATTAGTAGACCTCCTCTTTTTAGTTGTGAAATTATGCATAAAATCTTACCGAATTAGCAACCATCTGCATCTCATTTACAAGAAACGTTATTAATTCAAGGTCTTCTCCATTCGTAGCTAGCTCTAAGGCTAAGTGCTTGTTGAGATTTCCTATCGTATACTCAACTCCGTTCTCATATACAGACTTGATGCATTCTGTTCTAATGTCATCCTTAAATTTGTCAGTCATAATTAACCACCTCCTTTCTATAAAAGCAGATGGATTTTTCGCGTAAAAGATATTGTATTTAAGGTTCAAATCTGTTAATGTTAATCTACGTGATCATTTACTCCTTTCTCGGAGAGAGTGTTACATGTTCTCAAAAGTTAGAGAATTATTAGCAACGCTCTTTCGGGAAGGGAGTTTTTCTACTTTAAAAGGAGATTTTTATGTCAAAAAGAATGAGATTACCTAATGGATTCGGGCAAATAACCAAAATCAATAATAAAAGACTTCGTAAACCATATCGGGCTATGGTAACAACAGGAAAAACTTCTGATGGGAAATTTATCCGTAAAATTTTAAAACCTACCGGATATTTCAAGACGTATAATGAAGCATATCAGGCCCTTATGGAATACAATAAGAACCCCTATGATATATCCACAGACATGACAGTACTTGATGTGTATAATGAATGGGTTAAAAAATATCAAGAAAGACTAACTGCTTCAGGGGCTAGGGGTATTACTTCGGCATGGGCTCATTGTAAACCGGTATATAATTTGAATATCAGAGATCTCAGAGTACGCCACATTAAATTATGCATGGAAGCCCCGAATATATCTAAAGGTACAGCTAATAAAATTAAATCACTGTTTAATATGATGCTTGATTATGCATTGGAATATGAATTAATAGATAAAAATTACGCAAGAATGTTTAAATCAAAGATTAAATACACAACCGAGCGCTCGCATATTGCGTTCACTGACGAAGAACTTCGTATACTGTGGAAAAATATAAATTTCATACCATATACCGATTTGGTAATCATACAGTGTTATACCGGATTCAGACCTCAAGAACTTGGGCTAATACGTATTGAAAATGTCGATTTGGATAAAAGAATAATTAAAGGCGGAATGAAAACAGCGGCAGGAACAAACAGAATAGTCCCTATCAACATGTCAATCCTGCCATTGGTCAAAAACCGACTCGATCAAGCTAGAATGTTTCACTCTGATATGTTGTTTATTACAACAGATTCATACCACAATGATTATAAATTAACATATCAAAAATATAAATACAGGTTCGAACACATAAGAGATAGCCTTAAACTTAACCCAAAACATAGAGCTCATGACCCAAGAAAGACCTTTGTGACACTTGCTAAAAAGTTTAATCTTGATGAATATGCTATCAAATATATCGTCGGCCATACAATTAATGATATAACTGAAAATGTATACACCGAACGTAACATTGAATGGCTTGTAGCAGAGAACGATAAAATAAAAATACCTTGTTCTTTATAAGTTATGACACGAGCATTAGATAATATCAGTTTACTGCTACACTAACGATATATTTGACGCTTCAAAAGACGACTAACTCAATGCTTAACGTTTATTAGTACAAAACAGTATTTTTTTATTTGTTAATACGATATCACATAAAATCGTCTTTTTAACCTTGCCTGAGTACCCTAAAAAGTAGGGTACTCTATTTTAATGATACACTAAGTCTACATTAAATATACACCGTTTACTAGTCCTGAAATCCGTTCCTGGTCTCATTTCTGATATTAAAAACCTTAATCAAAGCTGCCAGAAAAAATTCCCCTCCGAATGTTCCATATACATATGGAGTAAGCGTGGACATTTCAATATCCTTAATAATGAATAGTATTATACTGGTGATAGTGTATATCAGAAGAACTATGATTGAAAATATGATGTACTTGTCTAGTTTATTCAGTTTTTTCATAAAATACCGCCCAATCAGAAGCTTGCAAATCATCAATGAAACTATTAGAACACCATTCTTTAACAACATGCCCGTAATTTTTCAAGAACAATTGTTCCGTAGAATCCCAAAATATGAACCATTTTGAATCTTTCCACTTACTTCTTGTAACCTTAAGAGTAGGGTCTGACTTCATTCTGTCAATAAATGAAAAAAATGTCATCAGACCTACCCTCCATTATTATTCGTCTTCCTTGATTGTCAAATGCTCTACCCGTCCGATAATCTTTTCAGCAGTCCCGTTACCGCCAAGAGATTTATAAGATTCAAACATCTCCATAAGGTTCGTGTACTCATCAAGTGTTATATAGCCGCGCTTAATGCTTTGCTCTGCGAGAAATATAATCCTGTCATGAAGAATACACATTAACGCTTTACGCTCCGATGACTTTTTAGACATAATGGTTTGAAAAATTGCCGTCAAAGATGCCCAGAAACCGGTAGATGCAAATACAGTTATAATAATATCTCGCATTACAATGCTGCCTCTACTGCTTCTCTATACTTTTCCGGAACATCATCTACCGTGATATAACCCTGCTTAATCCTTCTTACATAAAACTTAACCATGCAATACCTCCTTATCCAAGAGCTTCTGCAAGTGCCGCTATAGCATCAGAATTCTCCTGTATCTGTATCTCAGCATCAGACATCTTCCGTATTTGAATAGTCATGATAACATTGCCATATGTATCAGATTGTTTCACGCTTGCATCACCTGTCGGCTGATAATATTCCTTACTCTGCGAAACTGCGCCATCTTCCAAAATATCAAAAGCAACAAGATTAGCCTTTGTGATTTTGTCATATACCAAAGAAATATTTGCCAATGTGTCATCTATTTCGATAAATGCGTCTCCGAAATCCGCAATAGTAAGTAATGTTCCATCTGCTAATTTAATTTGCATTTTCAAGTTCCTCCTTATTTTCTTTCTCGTTTAGGGCTTTAACTTTATTCTTATATTCTTCGTAGTATGATTCGGATACATCAAATTTATCCATAGCTTCATCGGCTACATCAAATTTATCCATAGCTTCATCGGCTACATCAAATTTATCCATAGCTTCATCGAATGTATCCGAATCTTCATTGTATTCAGAATCATCTGATACATTCAAATTCCCATTATCTTCAGTATCTTTCGCTACATCTCGCTCATATTCACGTTCTGCCTCAGCAGCAACCTGCGCTCTTATATTGTCAATCATTAATAGAGCGACCGTAGGCGAAAGATTTGATGCATTCAACGCTTCTATAATTATTGATTGTGTTCTTCTTACTACTTTTGAAATTGTCATTTTTTTTTTGAAATTCTCCTTTTTCATTTATACTTAATTTTTGTAAGTAATAGCACGAAGCCCCCTCACAATGCATATACGTCTAACTCTTTTGAACCAGTAGAACACGTTAACGCCTTGCTGCTCATAGTATAACTCACGTTAAATGTCGCACCTGTGCTGTTGTAAAACGTAGATGCACTGTCATTACCGTTCATTCCATAAGGGCCGAATACAAATCCACCTACGCCGTCCGTTCCAAAAAATATGCCCTTAGAATTAGGCGTTGTAAAGGTCTTCGAAGTATTGTACATAATATGACCCATCTTTTTCCCGTAAGCCGGACGGTTCGCATACGCTGTCTGGAGCGCCCAAGCCGACGCAGCGACGCCGTTTGCCGCTTTTTGAGAAGTATTTACCGAGGCATATGTATCACTTAACTTTACGTGCCCATAATTCGAAGCCGTACCTATGCCGTAAGTAGTAGCGGTTGTAGCGTGGGATTTCGGCGCTGCCATGTTCCCAACCCAAGCTGTAGTAGCTATTTTAGTAGACCTATCAGACGTACTTGACGGTGTAGGTGCATAAGCGTAAGCCGTACCGTCAGAACCTTTATATACACCAAGTTCCGCATTAGATGTTGACGATGCCGTATTTTGCATTGCGCGTATATAAGTGCTCACATTACCGCTCGTATCAAGCCTCGTTTCAAAAAGCCCTAGAGCATTAGCGCTGTAATTTACCCCATCTTTGTCGACGTTATATCTCGCCCAATAAATAGTTGAAGACGGGTTACTGCCCTTAGTAACGCCGCCGTTTCTTAGGTGCACAGACGCGGTATTTATAAGTGTACCCGTCATAGTCCCACCCGACAATGGTAAATAGTTACCGCATTTATTCGTAACCCAAGCTGTAGTAGCTATTTTAGTTGAACTATCTGATGCATTCGATGGCGTGGGTGCATAAGCGTAAGCCGTACCGTCAGAACCTTTATATACACCAAGTTCTGCTACTGAATCGCCAGATGCATTTTGATATGCGGCGATTTTTGTTTCTACTGAACCGTTCGTATATGCCGAGGTCATCATATATCCTAACCGCTTACTATTATTGTCAATATAATACATTGCCCAATATTTGTTGGCAGATGGCGTTTTACCTCTTGTCATGCTTGTGAGCCTTTTAACAAACGAACCGTTGTATACCGTTACGTCGGCATTATTTACGTTCAAAGCACCGGTCAGCGTTCCGCCGGTCAATGGCAAATACTTCGCTGCGACATCTTTCTTAAAATCCGACAAAGAATCTTTTTCAGTGCTGTAGGCATCAAATATATTTTTAATTACGCTCTGAAGAGTTGACTTCTCCTCATCTTCTGTATATGGATCATCTGCAAAGATATAATCGGCAAGCATCTTGGTCCACTCACCATCTCCCGTAAGCACATACTTTGTTTTGCCCGCTTCAGCGGCAGGTACAAGGCCTATATAACCATCTTCTGTTTCAGTTGCACCCTGATAAATGCTAATTTCAACTATTCTTGCGGCTTCGGCAGCACTTTTTGCAGATGCTTTTGCGCTATCTGCAGATAAGTCACTATAATATTTTGAGTTATCCGTCTCTTGATCTTCACGAAGACTGTTTCCATCCGAATCATAGGCATCGCCCGTTGAATAACTCCTGGCTATCTTACTGTAATAGCTGGAATTATCCGTCGTTTGACCATCCCGTATAGAGTTACCATTAATATCAACACCGTCTCCTGTTGAATAACTCTTTGACATCTGGCTATAGTATTCTGAATTATCTGTCTCCTGCCCCTCACGAAAGGGATTGCCCTCATTATCTACAGCATTACCAACGGCATAGCTTTGAGCCCTTCTGTTATAGTATTTAGAGTTATCCGTCTCCTGTCCTTCTCTAAAACTCTCACCGTCATCTGTTACGGCATCACCTATCGCATAACTTTGAGCGCTCCGATTGTAATATTTTGAATTGTCGGCTTCCTGACCCTCACGAAATGTTGAACCGTCATCATTAGTAGCATCTCCCGTGGCATAGCTCTGTGAACGACGGTTGTAATATTTAGAGTTATCTGTCTCCTGTCCTTCTCTAAAACCCTCGCCTTCATCTGTTACCGCATTTCCAACAGCATAGCTTTGCGAACGGCGGTTGTAATATTTTGAATTATCTACTTCCTGACCGCTTCTAAATGAATTGCCATTATCATCTACCGCATCGCCAACGGCATAACTTTGCGAAGTTCTTGAATATGTCAGCGAATTTACTTCCGATGCCTTAGCCGCAGCAGCCTGAGCCTCGGCTTCATCTGCCATCTGGTGAATTTTGAGAAATCCTTCAGATGATTTTATATACGTGTTTATACTGTCATACTGCACAGGTGATTTTGCTATCTGCATTCTAAACGGCGCGGCTCCTAAAGTGTCACCATCGCTGCTGACGACTTCAACTACCGGATAGTAATCGCCGTAAATCATCGTCATTTGAAGGCGTATAGGGATTGCCACTACCGATCTATTGCCCACGAAGCCAAGCGCATCGTAATATGCAAAATATCCACCGTATAGCCCAAGACGTATACGCACAGTCACTCCTGCAGGTGCATAGTATGGCTCTCCCGAAGCTTTAAGATTGACTTTGATATACATTAGCGAACCGTCTTCGGAATCATCGTACTGAACGACATTAACCGGATCCGATATCTTCTTTGTTTCAAAGTCAACCCAAGTTTCCTTCACCGATGATGTAGACAATGAAGAATATAACTGTGTAGACATTTTCGGTCGAACACCTCCTCATTAATGTGTTAATTGACAAAATCTCAGGAAATTAAGTTCCGGAGAAATATAATTGTTTTTACGCTGTGCCCTGGCTTGTTTATCAATTTGAGACGCTGTCGTAAACGATAATTCAGACCAGAAGTTTGAGAAATCAAGAGACTCGTAACGTTCCGTAAGCGCATTGTAAACTGTCTTAGTACACTTAGCCTCTGTTTTTACATTGAATTTAGGATATATAACGGTTACAGTGTCACAGAGCTTAATCTTTTTTAATTCGGATTGCTTCTCGTCGGGTAACATTACCATATCAACCGACAACGAAACAGGAAATTGCGACATGTGATTTTTAGAAATATATCTCGATGCCGCTGCTTCTAATTGCTGAGCACCATAAGAAATATCATCTGCATTATCGAGATTATAGTAATACGATGTATTAACGTCTACTGTGTTATCACCTGATAATGAGAATATCCAATAACCCTCACCTGCTTCACCTATTGTTATTGCTTCTGTGCTATTATTCGTTATTTTGCATGTTCCTTTATAACTTACGATATCGCTTATGCCACTTACCACTGCTGTATCGCCAGCCAGTGCATAATATTTTTCTATGTTTGACGAATAGTGTTCGCTCATATCGAAACATCCACCTACCCCATCGCTATTTGTATATACGCCAGGGACATTATCAAAATCCCAGAAGACTTCTATTTCTACCGTCGTCTCGGCCTTGATTTTTAATTTATCCACAGGTTCGCCATCATACTTGAATAACCATGCATTTAATCTTCCGCTATAAAGCGATATACCGGATGCCTTTTGCAAATTTATAGCGTTTTCATCTTGCTGAGAGCAATCCAGCATCAATATCTTTTTGAAACTCAATGATTTTCCGTCAGCATCTTTTATACCGGTTTCAATCAGTGGAGACGATGTGTACTGAGAACCACTCCAATCGGATAAATCAAACATAAAATGCTCTTTTGTAGCTTGCTCTGAATTGCCATATCCGGTTGAATAATAATTGATGGAATCTGCATAATAATACGGATAAACATGCGTATAAATCTTCTCAAGACTTTCTTCCTGAGAAAATCCGGTCATATTTTTACCGTATCGTATTGTTACACCCCTATTTTCTCCACGACTCTTCAATAACTTTATATTAAAATTATCAAACAAGAATTCAGGGGAATCTCCATAGTCATCGTCGCCGATAAAATTCTTTGTAATACCGTCCTCATCAGTGCCAAGCAACAGACCCCTTACCGATTTAGGGCCAATCAAAGTCCATTCTTGAAGTTTATGGGTCGTTGTATTGTTGTTATCATCGGTTTCAATGATGTCAATACTGTCAGAACCCGTTAAATTCGTTGAAAACTTGAAATTTCCTATTGAGAATCCAGCTGCAAGATTTTTAAGCGCTTGGTTCCAAATATCAGCCGGGGGAATTCCAGAGCTGTTTGTTACACTCCCTTTTCTTATGATTATGTCCGATAAGTCATATGAAATATGCTGAGCATTGACAGTCACCATCCCTTCAAATTCTTTCGTTATCGAATAGATTCTGAAGGCCTGTGGCGAATCATATGGATTAGGCTTGACAACTATTAATTCACGTAGCGCAAGCTGTGACATTCTTACCCCCGTCACAGGATATGTCATTTCAAGCTCAAATTCGCCGTTTCTCTCTTCGGTAATCTTGCAAGTTTCGCAATCGGATATTAAACCCAACCCCAAACCATCAAACGATGTAGCATCTGCGTCAAATAAACGAATATAACTCATAATTCCCACCAATTCGGAACAATTGCACACGCTGTAAACGTAGAAAACGAAATCTTATTAGAGCCAGGATAAAGCACAGGAAATTCAAGGTTATTCAATGTAACCTTAGAATTAAGATTCGTTGAGCCACTATAACAATCCTGTTCCGCAGAGTCTATAACTATATTGCTCGTTCCTGTCGCGCTTACTGTTACTTTCTGCGTTACAGATGCACCATTGTGCGTTGATGTAATGGTTAATGTGCCGCTTGCACCGGTAAGTGTTATTTTCGGTAATGCAATCTGTGACGTAGGATTCGTTATCGTTCCATTATTCGATACTGTTTTAGACGCGGTTCCGGATTTTAAGAATCTCTGTGGCATACATTCAAACTTAACCGTAAGTTCGCCCGCCTTATGATAGATATTGGAAATATCATCTCCGCCTTTATACTTTGCCATTCTATAATGCGATGGCTCATACGAATCTTCCAACTTAGCGTATCCATCTGCCGAATGCAGCCATGTGGATACAGCCGACATCAGTTCCGAATATCCATCAGACTTTGCATCAAATGCCAGCGTATATGACCTTTCGGTATTCTGGTATGTACCGCTGTCAATTATTATGTCGCCATTACGCCCTGTTACATGTATTGTTTCGTACTCACGCTCCGGTATATGATACTCAGGCGGTGTTTCCACCTGAGCATTCATATCAAGAGAGGATACGCCATTAAATATAATTAACCCCATACCGCGCTCCTTCTATCAACTTGCTTTTGTAATATAGAGTTGATTTTATTAGCAATATCTTTAGGATTCTGAGCACCACTAATAGCAAATGTGTTATGAATTACAATATTATCGCCGTTTGACGAGAACCCCGTGAGAGATGCTTGAAGACCGGCAATATCACTTCTGATATTTGCAGTGTCATTGCGTAGATCATTATTGCTTGAAATCGCTTGCTGTAATCCTTCGAAACGATTATATAGAGAACTTAAATCACTCTTGAGCCCTGCATTTGCTTTGAATGCTTCCTGAATTGCGTTCATTTCATCAGCTTTAGCTGCGCCCTTATTAGGAACATAGATCCCGCTCGCAATAACGGATGCTGCATTGTCAGTAAACATGGAATTTACAGCATTGGCGCTTTGTTCGACATTTGAAAGATCTACAACCGGCCTTATGACAGGATCAACATTCATCTCATCAATTCCAGGAATATCATTAATCGCAGTTCTGATAGTATCAAGCGCACTCGATGTAACATCTGACACCGCAGTATTGACAGCCCCGCTCATGCTGATTAAGCCGTTTATAAGTCCCTGATCCAAATATTCGCCCATCGCATATGTCTTTTTCGACGGCGAATTAATGTCAGCCTCATCTTCTGCAGCTTTCAGCGCTTTCTTAATGATTTCTCTTATTGCTGTGTATAAATCATCAGCTTTATCCGAAAGACCCTGTATCATTCCGGATATTAAATTTTCGCCTACAGACGTAAATAAATCAGAATTTGATTGTAACCCGTCATAAACACCTCTGCTTACATTGCCGCCGGCTGTATAAGCATTAGGTCTTGCTGAATTTACGCCCCTCACAAAAGCTTCCATCAACTTCGCTCCGACCTTATTAAAATCGTCGTCAAAGTTACTCATATGTTTAAGCAGAGCCTCTATAAATTTCGTAACAGCAGTTTTGGCTTTATCAGTGCTTGTTGATATGCCTTCTGAGAAAGCATTTACTATATTTACACCGAGTGTCCTATACTTTTCATCCTCAGAAACAAGCGCGCTTGATGCCGCTAAAATCATAGTGCTTACAGCCGACCTAACGACTTCTTCTGATGTAGTGAATGCCTGTGTGAAATTCGTAACACTAACTCTTCCAAGCTGTTCAAGACCATTAACAAATGTTTGTATAGGGCCTTCGGACACGTTTTGAAAACTCACAAACAAATCTACAAGTCGTGAAGCCTCTTCCGTTGCAAGCTTCATAGCTCCGATTGGCAAACCCGAAACGCTGGTTCCATATGCAGCCAAGCCAGTCCCGAATCCTTTAAGCTGAGCACCAAAAGTATCCATATCACACTTCTCGCCGAATATGGATTGCACTATTCCACCGGAACTCGGTAATTTATTTGACAATGTAATAAGCGTCTCAGCTGCAGCTGCCGAATTTTCGACAACTCCTTTATCAAGCCCTGCAATTGCTATAGAGAATTGCTTCAACCCCATTCCAAGTATAGGTAATTGAGATGCAAACTCTGCAATTGTGTCCTTCTCGCCGAATATGGATTGCACTATTCCGCCACTTGCTGGGAATGCTTTTATAACATCCACCAAAGATTTGGCTGAATCCGCTGCGATTTTCACACTTCCCGATTTTATGCCCGTTACCGACTGTGAAAATTTAGCTATTGCATCTCCTATAAGTGGGAATGCCTCTGTAAATGAGGTTATACCTGCAATGGAATTGCCACCAAAGAAGCTTATGATTCTGCTCAACACCTCACTAGCAGTCATTGCAAGTAATATTTCACACAATATCAAAGCTGATGCTAATGTTGAATCGTCTATCCTCTTAAGTCCCGTAAAGAACCCGGATGCATTACTCATAAAATCAGACAGTGATTTTCCAATAGTCGGTAATGCCTCAGACGATTTCTCGAGAACACCTTTTATAATAGCTCCTACAGCCCTGCCAAGACCTTCGCCAAGCATCTCCATTGTGGAAAGTCCGGACTGTAATAATTCCCTTGCTCCATCAATTTCCATCAATGCACCGATAATAGCCGCTAAAGCGCCGCCACCTACAAATAGTGCCGCAAGCGCCCCAAGACCTATAAATGCTGCAGGTCCAAGCGCCCCAACAGCTGCCAGTATGAGTAATGAAACAGATAACGCAAGCAACAGTTCAGATAGTGCATTTGCAACTACAAGAACCGACAGTGCATTAGTACTATTTGCTAAGAGACCTAGTATTAATGCTACTGCTCCTAGCGCTAAAACCATTATCGCCAATGCTGGTATTGCAGCAGTTGCTGCCGCACCTATAGCACCTGCCACTACCATCATCACTGACAATGCGACAAATATAAGGCACAATGATCCTGCTATTTTGAGAATATCATCAGCGTTTGAGAAGTTTGCCAACAAACCCAGTACAAGACCAACAACTACCAAAACTGCCAGCATTGTAACAACATTTGCTATCTTAATCTCTGCTTTGCTAAGTATATACATAGCTGCGACCAATGCAAACATAACAGCCGACAAAGATCCGGCCGCTGCCACCAAATTGGGTATATCAATCAATGACAATACGAATAACGCTGCTGCAACAGAAACAACCATTATTGCTAACGATATAACAGATTTAAAATTAGCATTAAAATTCGCAGCCATCGCCATGGATTTTCCAAGAGCAACTAGTATTACACCTAAAGCCACGACAGATTTGATAATGCCTTCTACCGGTATAAGCGTAATAGTCATCAATGCTCCGGTCAGGACAACTAGCAACAAAGCCAATGCTGTTATTCCACCGCCGCTTCCCTTAAACTGGCCGGCAGCTGCTACAACAATTGCCAGGTCAACCATGATTGCAGTTAATGCGCCAACACCTTTATCAAGAGAACTCTGTGGAATATTTGCAATATTAGCTAAAGCGCCGGCTATTAATTGCACCGATTTGCCAATGGACAAAATTGCAGCGGCGACACCCAATAATTGCTTCCAGCTACCACCGCTAAATGCTCCGACGCCTGCAGACTTTTGAAGCATGGCTGCCATACCACCGCTTCCAACTGCTCCTGCGCCTTTAACCTTGGCGAATTGTCCGCCACCACTTCCTGTTAAAAGTGCAAGAACCGCGACAACTCCGCCAACCGCAACTATTATTTTTAAGAGTGAATCCACACCTCGCTCAAGTGCTACTGAATCTATAGATGAGATTTCATTCAAGGCATCTGCGATTAATGTGAGTGAAATTCCTAAAGATAGTATTACAGCAGCAACACCGATAAGACCACTAAAGCTGGAACCAGCTGAGCCCTTAGCAAATTGCGATAGTGCATATGTCGCACCCAATAAAACTGCAAGAGCTCCGGCTGTTCGTTTAATACCATCCGATAGTTCTTCGAAATTAACAGAATCATAAAGCTTAAAAATATCAACAAGCTTCTCAAGTGCAAACATTAAGGCTAAAAGCATAAATGCTGCGCCAATCAAGTTTCCAGCTGAGCCGCTACAAGCTGTTGCCAATTTACCCAGAACAATACCCAAACCCACAATAGAACCTGCAACTAACCCTATTGCCTGCTTCATATTATCAAGCTTAAGATCATTGAATTTTTGTATAGCATCAGCGAGCAGCCATAATGCCGCAACAAATGCTACAGCCATGATACCAAGCGATATCATTTTGAATCCCTTGGCAAACTCACCGCCTATTGCTTTAAGTGCGTCTACGAGTTGAGAAATTCCTTTGTCTGCCAGTTCCCATGCAGAAGCCGCGGCTTTTCCTATAACTTTTTTCCCACTGTCAAGATATGATTTTAGATACATTATCCCGACAATTATTCCGGCAACAGTGGCTGTAATGAACCCCAGTGCCAATGCTGAACTAACAAGCTTTTCTGTTGGTATAAGCGAGATTATGAATAACGCCGCTGCAATTGCTATTAAGCATTTTCCTATTTTTATAAACGCATTGGCATAGATATCGAAAGCTTCCGCATCTAATTTCTTCGCATACGATTTCGCAACTCTAGTGAGCGAGCTTATGAACTCATTAATATTTTGTATACTTTGCTTTAGTAATTTGCCGATTTCTGCGATCGTTTGGCCTATTAAGCTCCCTAAATTAATAGTATTTTTCAAAAGCATTTGTAATACGTTAAATACTTTAAATAATAATACAAAGCCGGCTGTTTTTCCTAAAACATTGCCTACATCATCTAAACTCTTTATATGCAATACATTTTTTATACTTTCAAAAGAATTGGTGATGGTGTCAGCAACGGTTTTGAATACGCTCGATATATTACCAAAGGAACTTTTTATCGTCTCGGCCCCTGATACTGCCGTTTTGGTTTGCTTGGTACCAAAAAAGTCCGCGATTGCATCTTTGACGATGGTAAGTATAGTTTCGCCGTTTTTAATACGTTCGATTCCTGTCTTTATATAGTCGAATGCGGCTGCAACTCGTTCTACAATACCTGAAAGTGGTGTAGATACCTTAATAAAATTAGATATAGAATCTGATACTGTATTGAAATTCTTTTGAGTACTATCTGCATATGTCGAATCTGCTAAATCTTTCTCAGCTGCATATACTTGCTGCGCGGGAAATATAAAGTCAACAACTGCCAGACCTACGGAAGACATCACCTGACCCAATTCTTCAAGATTCTTTATTCCAGTGATGTTACTTAAAAAAATTCCAACGCTTGCCGCAGCATCTTCTATTACTTTTCCGAATTTACTTGCAGTGTCCGTTACAGCTTTAATGGCATTGTCAACAACACCGCTTTGTATAGCCCAATCCGCAAATGTTAATGCCGCATCAGCGACGTATCCTACAATAGAAAATATGAATTCGGCCAGCGGTCCTATAACCTTAACCAATCCGCCAATTACAGTTCCTAATATCTGAAATATTTTTCTTAAAACATTAGATATCATCTGTAACTGCTTGCTTTTCTTTATTGTATCGTTGATATTAACAAGCCAGTCGCCAACTATAGCTGTAAGCTCAAGAAAAGAACCCGATAAATCACTTACACCATCCGCCGCCGGGAATATACCGCTTATAATTGCCCCGAACACCGTCGTAAATATTGTGCCGAGCAATGAAATAATCGCAAATAAACCTTTAAATGTCCTTTTTAGATTGTTAGATTCTGTTTCGCTTAATATAAGCCCGGCTGTAAATTTCTTTAGTAAGTCAGTAAGCTTATATATTCCTTGCGCAGTCGACCCCGTTAGCCTAAGATTAAATACTTCTGAAAGCGCTTCTCCAATCGGAACAATAACGCGAGAAAGTGCCTTAAAAGAATTTATTATCGATGTAATTATGTTACTGATCGAATATTTGATTAACGATGATTTAGTAAATACTGTGAGTTCTGACGAAATACCGTCGGCAATATTTTTTATGGCACCGGTAACCTTATTAGCCAAAGGGTCTATGCACTCATTAATTCTATTGATTGCAAGTCGTACGCTGTTAAATAATTTAACAAGGCTTCCATTCTGCTCCACCAATGGTGAAACAAATTTTGCACCGATCCTTCCCAATGCAGCCTTAATATTAGACATTGCTCCAGAAAATGTCTCATTCGCTTTTTTAGCGTGTTCTCCAAACGCTTCATACATCGCATCGGAAAACGTCTTGAACGAGACCTTTCCCTTAGATACCATTTCTCGGACTTGTGTCTCGGATTTACCAAGGTAATCCGCTAACGTTGCCGCTGCATTCAAACCTCTTCCAGCCAGCTGGTTAAGCTGATCTGCCATTAATCGACCTTGACCGTTGACGGTTGTGAATATTGCACCTATATCACCATATTCACTGTTTGTCATTGCTGCTACACCGGCAACAGCCTTTAGTGACTTGAGCATGTCCTCGCCGGCTTCAAGTCCTGAGCCTGCAAAACTTGAAGCGACTACTGCAGCAGCATCCAAGCTATATGCCGTGCCATCAACAGATTCACTGACGTTGTCCATTACGGCAGCAACCTTTTTCTCATCCTTTAGAAGACCTTCAAGCTTGAAATTAGCATTTTCAAGATTCATGGCTCTGTTAATACCACCGGTAACTATACCGCCTGTAACAAACCCGGTTATTCTGCTAGCCATGTTCATTGCCGAGTCTACGAGGTTAGTTATAACCCGCATTCCAACAATGCCTAATGTTGAAAACCTCTTTTCAAGTGATGCAACACTATTAGCAATTGCATCAAGCGAAACACTGTTTGCTGCCGCATCTATTCCATAAAGGTCCTTAGCTAATTCGTTTGAGGCTTTAGAGGCGCTTTCAAATCCTTTTGCAGCATTGTCAAAGTTAAGAGATTTCTTAAGTTTATCAACACTATTAAGCGATGTCTGCACATTCTGTTCAAACTTGCTGTTATTAAACTTAATTTCAACAACGCGCTCCTCTATAGTCTTACTCATAAGCCTTGTACCTCCTTCCACATATCGTCAAGTATCTTATCAAATACCGGGCGCATAGCAGGGTTTATATAATCACGTCCTTGTACATATCCGCCATTGCCTGTTCCATGCCCGTATTGTAAAATCACAGCTATGGGACATCCATTTTGAATATTTGAATTATTCCATTCTATGGCAATGGTTCCGTTTGAGCGACTTATAGTATAAGACCAGGAAGTTGCTGTTAATCCTGAATCTTTGGGTGTTGCTTGACTTAGCGCAGTCACTCCTTGCTTGCCGTATTTGTCTAACGTGCTCATATGGACAACACTCTTAATTCGTTCCAAAAAAGAGCGCGTTTTCTTAAAATCACCGTTGCATTTAACAGAAATCATAAGCTTACACTTTCTTGGCTATATCTAATGAAATCCATCCCCTACCGTCAGCAAGTTTACCCCAACCAAGATTAGAGCCAACTCCACTCTGTTCTTCTGTGATTTCAAATGTTCCGACTCCGGTAAATTCTCCTGTTTTTGGATAATTTGTACCGGGGCCTGTACGTATATTAAGTTTCTTTGCGGTTACGTTCACCATAATGGTTTGTGATTCTTCCGCAGCTGTGTCATTAAGGTGATTGAGTCCTGCTTTACGTATAAGCGCAGGATAATCCTTATAAGCCACGTCAAGGTCAACATTTCCGTTAATCCCCGGAACACGACCCTTACTGGAATATTGCCAAATACCATTAGGTACCTTAGCTGTATCTTCCTGCGTGTATGCAGCTTCCCATTTATCCAAATCCGATAACTTACTAAGTATTAAATGACTTGTAAAGAAATCTCTGCTTGCATAAACTACGGCATAATACCCGGCATTTTCGACAACTTTCAATGCAGACCTTACAATGTCTGTATTAGTCGCTTTAAGCAAGCTTTTATTATCATATTCAATGTCATATACAACAGGATATTCAATTTTGTATTTCTTTATAGCATTAACGCAATCAGCCATGGTTTTTGCTGATGCTGATGCTGATGTATCATAGCAATATACGTAAACACCCACCGGTAAATTTATCTTATTGCAGTATTCGATATTAGTTTTCCATCGCTTATCGAAAACCAATCCGCCTTTTCCGTTTCGCGCAGAATATCCCACACGAATTATTGCGAACTTAATTCCTGAAGCTTTTACCTTGTTCCAATCAATTTCACCCTGATGATGTGACACATCAATTCCATAAATTTTAGCCATACTTTAACTCCTTGAAATGAAATGTAATGCTTTAAAGTGGTTTACCGGAACCTTAAGAGGCATTTTAAGCATTACTAACGGCAATTGCTTTAATATTGAGGGTGTATTGAGCAAGATCTACTTTAATCATTAAAGGTTCCATTATTTAAGCCTCTACCCGGGAACGTATAAAACCGGGACCAAAAATATAAATGTTATCCACTGCTTCCCAATCTTGCCCTTCGCTCAGCATTAAGCTTTGCATTTCTATGCATAAGGGCACTTTTGCTCATTTTCTTATGCGGCTTATTCTCTTCACCGCATACCCTAATTAGCATCATGAGCCTGTTTAGGTGCCATTTTTCGCATTCGAACGGTATTCCATAAGCAACCATCCAATAATAAATCAACTCAGAGGTAACTATTCTTCTGTTTGGTTTGTTAGCTTCTCGACTTGATATTGTAGTTGCTGTCATTGGATCATTTATATAGTCTACGATTTGCGACATATTTTCTTGTGTTAGCGCATAAAAAATCTCAGGTTTTACGCCTTGTGATAACGTCATACAGCGTATATAGTCTCTTATCTCTGCATCGGTTTTATCCTGTTTATTGGCGGGTCCAGCACTCAAAAACGGTTTATGCCATTTGGCTTCCCACTTAGATAAAGAGATAAGAGAATGCTCCAATTGAAGCGTTTGATGCTGGATTTGCACAAATTCCTGTGTAGCTTCTGAATAAAACTCAGTTTTAGGAATTTCTATTCTTAGCATGATGATCCTGTATAGCCTGAGATACTGCGTTTATATCTGAAAGGTTCTGCGGCAATTTACCGGAAGCCTGTTCTTTTCTAACCTCATCTGCGAGTTTCTGGGGGATTACACCGTTAATGAATTCTGCGGCAGCCGTACCATCACCGGAAAGAAGCTCTACAAGAAGCTCCGAGTAAGCCTCTGTCTGCATAAACGCTGTCGTAGCCTCTTCACTTTTAATGAATCGCTTTCCGTCAAGAGATTTCTCGCCGTATGAATTTCTTACAAAATCGTCGAACAATTTTGTGAGTGCCGGTATGTCTCTTGTTGTTACGAGCTTGTTTATGAAAGCGTCCAAGCCACCTTCCGTCTGCAAGTAAAGTTTAATTAATTCCGCCTTCGACAAGTTAAAATAAAAATCTTCGGTTCTTGTCTCGCCGTTGTAATCCTCATAAGTTATTGTCTTCTTAAGCATAAAATTACTCCTTTTCGTAAAAAAGAGAGCATACCTATAAGGCATGCCCTCTAAATAAATCCATTTTGATTTTTATCAGCCTGCTTCAACTGTTATCGTTACTGAATCACTGGCTGTTCCGCTGGTTGCTGTGATGACTGCGCTTCCTGCAGATACCGCTGTTACAACTCCATTTTCATCTACGGTTGCTACCGCTTCATCTGATGAACTCCAAGTCAATACCGAATTATCTGATGCAGTTCCCGTAAGAGTGAGTGTATCACCTTCAGTTACACTTGTTGATTCAGGCTCTGTTATAGTTACTGTTACAGGCTTTGCTTCAACCGTTATCGTTACTGAATCACTGGCTGTTCCGCTGGTTGCTGTGATGACTGCGCTTCCTGCAGATACCGCTGTTACAACTCCATTTTCATCTACGGTTGCTACCGCTTCATCTGATGAACTCCAAG
>Ga0181612_112650_pt1 | contig 38680 bp, 29 predicted proteins | sample HoacroProtozoa21_FD_119630 | JGI IMG/M metagenome (GOLD analysis project Ga0181612, IMG submission 119630) | Hoatzin crop microbial communities from Cojedes, Venezuel. Combined Assembly of Gp0051906, Gp0051904, Gp0051908
TCCGATGGGCATATACCTACCTTGCTTGTAAGCCGCCTCCATCATTGCGTCGGCATCCGTGAAGTCAGGTTTGTTGGTAAGGCCGAGTGTATCAGTCAACACACTGATTCCTGAAGCCCAAATTGGAATGGTGCGCATCCACGTATCTAGTGGCTTTTCTTCGTCGTCGGAAATTTGTTTGGCTACCTTTTCCTGTGTGTCTGCGGCAATTTTCTTCGCATCCTCCTCTATCGCCTTCTGCATCTCTGGAGATGCTTCAAGTTGTGGTGCTCCGGCAGTACCCGCTGTATTGGTAACATCTGCCTTCATAGCGGCAGGGTCATCGCGTAGAGTAAGACCATACATATATTGGTCATTGCCCAGAGCGTATTCATCGCCAAGCATCTGTCCGTAATCCATTCCGGCTCTGTTCGCCAGCTCTTGCATTTGTTGGTAGGCACCACTATCACCAAAATCTATTTCGGAAGAACCGAAATGTCTTAGATAAGTAGTAGGTCCCCATAGTCCATCTACCCATGTATCAGGAACATCTTCCGTATTCATTGTTCTTTCTGACCTGACATACGAGCTTGGTCTCATGTGAGCATTTCCCCTGTAAGCATCGCCATTGAACATTTCTTGGTGTTGCCTTACTGCATCGTCTTCTGTAAAGTATCCTGTAGGATTACCATAGGCAGCATTGCTACGTCTTAAATTAGCATAACTTGATTGGATAGCATTAAACTCATTTGCAAACTTCATCTGCAAAGCCCTCTTTTTCTCCGGGTCAGTCTCCGCCTCGATAGCCTCAACCATTCTTTCAAGATATTCATATACTGAAGCCTGCACGTTGCTAAGCCATACATCAGAAGCATTTTGGCCACTACTGTAATGACCAGAAAACATCTTTTGGGATTGGTCTCCAGTACCAGCAAATATGTTTCCAAATGCGCCACCGTAAGCATAGCCTTGTGGCATAAAGGCAGGCTGTCCCATCTGCTCAGGGGGCATACCTTGTGGCGGCATTCCTCCTTGCATCATCTCTGGTGGCATCTGTTGTCCCATCATCTCCGGTTGCTGTGGTTGTATTGGCTGTCCACCACCTTGTTGCTGCTGTGCCATTTGGTTCATCGCCTCCATAGCCTGCTGCCTGAATGCTGGGTCCTTCATCTGCTCATCGAACCTAACCTGTTCCTGAATGTCGGCCAAGTCAGCCAAGGCACTCTCGAAGCCTCGCTTGCTTATCGGGTCGTTTGGTCTCTCCTCGCTCTCCTTGCCAAGTCTCTTTGCCGCAGCCGAGAACGATATTTCCTTCTTGCCACCAAATCCAAACATCTTCTTGCTCTCGTCGGGTATCATTAGCCTGTCGCTGAACACATAGTTATTGAAAACACTCTCACCCTCCTCGACTAAGTTAGGCACTCCTTGTGGGTCGATGCCCATCTGTACACCGCCATTGAGGTTCTGCTCGTGGCTACCTCCCTCATTGATGTGTATCAGACCACTGGTCCAGTCGGTGCCATTGGTGCCGAGCTCTCCTCCGAATGCAAACAGAGGACCGCCAAACGCTTTCTTCTTGGTTGCCTTCTTCGTAGTCTTTGCAGCAGTTCTTCTTGTAGCACCAGAGTTCATCGAATATCTCCTCAATGCATTCTCCACTGCGGGCACATAGCTGGCAGCCGCATAGTTATATTGCGCTGCTGGCCTCTCAAAGCCTATTTTGAATGCGTTGGCAGCCTCAACAGCCGATGATGCATTCATGAAGGCGTTGTAGGCAGTCTTCCTGTTTCCCCAGTTGGTGCCATTATAGACTCTTGCGGTATTGCCGACGTGATTAAGCTGTCCATTAAAGCTCATGTCCTTTGGTCGTCTATCGGCGTGCCACTGCGCTATACCCCAAGCCTTGCCCCTATCGCCACGTGCATTTGGGTCAAGTCCACTCTCGGAAAGGAGGGCGGCTGTCATGCCTATGGCCTGCTCGCGTGTGTAGCCCATATTTTGGAAGTGGTTGACGGTCTGCACAATCCTCGCATCATTGCTGCTGGAGAGAGTCTGTGCCTTTCCTGTGTTCCTTGCGAAGTTGTATGAGCTCTTGCCCGACGATGCACTGGTTCCTTGGCTTTGCATGGCTTGCCTTGCTGCCTGATTCTCCATCTCCGCCTGCTGCGCTGCCTGTGCTTGCTGTGCTGCCTGGGCTCTCTGTATCTGCGCGGCCTGCTGTGCCTGTTGCTTCTGTTGCACTTGTGTGTTGTCGGCAGGAGCCACATCGTTTTGTGCGTATGCAGCCATCATGAAGTTTGGAGTTGGCGTGCTCTTTATCCTGTCGGATATGCTCGTCATACCTGAGCCGTTGCTGAATTGATTGGCGAATGCATTAGCTGCCTTGTTGATGCCCTGAGCACGCATGGTGTCGTTGGTAATCGCCTTTGAGCGGAAATCATAGTCGATGGCTCCGCTGCCATAGTTGTTGAAGGGTAGGGTGAACATTCCACCCAAGTCATATCTATTTCCCATAGTTCGTAGTTGTCCTCCGTATGCAGCGGCCAGCGCATTGCGAAACATCAGCTCGTCTTGGCTTGCATCCGCATTGAGTGCCGCATTGTTTACGTTTGTCATCTGAGCCTCTCGCGCCATTTCCTGTTGGGCCACCAACTCGTTATATTTCTTTTCTGCCTTGTCTGTAAACCAACCATCTTTGTAGTCACTCTTATTGATTTCGCTACCCCAATCGAGAGAGCCTATCTGGTCCATCACGGCTTGGTTGCTGCTGTCATCAATCCAAGTGGCAGCCATGTTGCGATTCTGATTCTTCGTCAGGTTCATGGCCTCCTCGTTTATCTTGGTTCCAAAGGCTCTGTTTACCGCACCACCTACTATTTGTGAACCTACATTCACAACCAGACCTGCAACGGGATTGACTGTGCCTATGGCATTTCCCACGGCACTACCAACTCCTCCTATTGCATTGCCCACGCCACCAGCGTTATAACCATTGCTTATGACATTGCCTATCACATTGCCCGAAGTGGCGGCATTGATGGTGTTGATTGTGTTCTTTGAGTTGTCATTCAGCTTATCGTTTCCGAATGCCTTACTGAACTTATCCGTCGCCTTGTTGAACGAGTTGACTATCTTAGAGCTACCTCCATCTTTGAAGACATTTGGCCTTCTCATAAAGTAAGGATAACCAGTAGGTCTCATTCCGTAATTGTATGGTTGTCTGTACATAGCAGTCTATTTTTCCGCAAAAATAAACAAAAGATGTCGATGATACAACAGCGTAATTAAAATGCTAATAGAGCAACAAGCGTTTTGCTCATTGCCCTATTAGCGATATATGTGCATCAGCTATTCGTTACTTGCTGCTGATGGTCTTGCCTGACGCAAAATAAGTGACAGTGATGTCATGTAGAATCGTCTTGTAAGTCTTCTCCTTACTGGTGTTGCCTTGCAGCTTCAGATACATCCACGGCCCTCTGATTCTATCCCTGCGACCTGTGCTGTAACTGCTATAGCCTCCACGCTTCGTAGTGCCTGTCAACATATCTCTCGGTACTACAGCGTGCCAAGTCCTGAACTTCTTTTTCAGGTTGCTTGGCTTTGCCTTGTCGAATACAAGCGATGACCATCCTTTTTGATACTCATTCTCCACCTCAAGATAATCGAATGTGTCATCTGCAACATATTTAGTATTGCCTGCATCGTCAGTCTTTGAGTATTCAAATCGGTCACTCTCATCTCCGATAGCGTAATATAATGGGTCGAAGGAATCGGCATTGAAGTCTATGCAATCGAATATCTTGTCAATCTTAAATTCAGGCGAAACAATCAGCTTAGTGTAGAATGATTTATTGTAGCCAAAGAAATCATTGTACTCTCCTTCACGTTGTAGATAAAGGTACCTATCCTTTATCGCCACTGCCCTGTCATTGACGTTGAATAGACATTCACAACCTTCATAATTATAGAATGATGTAAACTGTCCAAGCATCTCAGAGAAGACAAGACACGAATCCTTCATCACAAACATCACCTCCTGCGTAGTCCTGTCGTAGAATGAGATGGTGCTATTGAAGTTTTTCGGGTCCCACACCTTTACATTGTCTTGTTGACCAAACCACGAGGCAAAATGCAGTTTATCAGATATTGGTACAATCTCAGTGCCAATGAAAGTGTAGAGCTTCGAGTTGAATCCGTCAATGAAGTAGATGCCAGACGGTGTATTACATATCGACCATTTGTTGTTGCAGCCGACAATATTGGAAATATATGCCTTACCAGTCACCTTCTGGCTGTTGGCCACCTCAACCGGAACACCTTCCTGTGTGGTCATCGTGGTACGCTCATTGTATATTATCTGGGATAGTCCTTTCTCTTGAAAGCAGATAAGATTATTATTAAAGCGTTGCAGCGATGTGATGGCACCCTTGTCTCCATCCATGTCCATTACCGATACCAATGTGATATCGGTCCAGTCATCTCTCAAGCTGCCGGCTACCTTTGTCTTGGTCCACGTAACTGAGTTCCTAAAGTTGTTCAAATGAATCTTGTTGGTATTCACCGCCCTTTGGATGAAGAAGTTATTTCTCTGGGAATAGACGGGGTTTATCTTGTTGAAGTTGCTTGGGTCGGCATAAAGGTTCGATGCCTGACCACGGTTTCTGTCATATCTACCATCAATATTCACATGAGTCTCACACATGAAGCTGGCAATGTCAACCACTTGATTCTGGTCTTCTGGACTGAAGGCGTATGTCTTGAGACAGTCATAGCGCTGATAATATGTATCACCCTCCAACCACATGAATACACGTGTGTTGTGTGACTTCTGGATTATAGGCTCTGGGTCAGCCGCAGGAATCCATTTGTTGTTCTCTATGGCTTCCTCCGTAGTGCCACCGAATCTGTTTTCAACCTTATCATTATACACCTCTCCCATCCAGAGATAACCCATTGGTGTTATTGAAGAGCTGCTATCTTCCCATGATTCTGTAAGGTTTGTAGCAGCAACTTCTTCCCAAAAATATTTTTTGCCTGTTCCGTTATCTTTATTTTGATTTGTTTCTGAAGATGATACACTGTATGTAGGTAAAGTAACTCTGTAAACGTCGCCTCCTTCATTCGTATAGTAATTAAAAGCGATTACTGCATGAGTAGTGGTCTTATAGCGCATTCTCACAGGGTCAAGGCCAAAAGCAAAAGCATAATTATCTTTTCCTTCTTTCATAGTAGTAATCAAAAATTTATCTGATGTGCTTTTTGGTTCAGGTTTACCACTATAATCAATGTAATACCAATACATTGGAGCTACTCCATACTTTGGAGCATCGCTACTATCAACGTTTTCTATTACTATAGGATATCCTACTGATTTCCAACCTTCTTCCTTTACATTACTAAGATGTTGCTGCTTTGTAGCAGTTAGTAATTTATCAATATTTCCATAGTAATTTAGAAAACCTAAAGATGAATTTTCTATAGGATTAAGTCTGACTAACTGCAATGTATCAGAATCAAATATAGTAATTCCTGATACACCAGCTGCAGGTTCCCATTCTTTTAGAGGATTAGTTCCATTTTGGTCATTGTTAGCAGAGTAGTAAGTGCTATAGGAATAATGTATGTTAGAGATAATTTTCTTCTTTAGCATACTAGAACTGTAACCGCTACTCGTTGAATTTTTATTTTCTTTATGAGCATAACGAGTATTATTCAAAGAGCCATTACGATGCCAAGGATACACCATAAAGTAAAAACGACAACGTTGGGGTGAGTCAAAAAATGCAGAATCTCCATCAAAAGTTACATCTGGATAACAAAAATCTTGCCAGAAACCACCGCTACAAAGTTGATTCCATCCATATTGCCTATCTTCCAAGTAAGTAACTCCAAAAGGATTTTTAACAAATCCTCTCGTAGTATATTGTCTATAATCTGTATCAAGCACCATTTCTCCGTCATCGTATTTCATCGGTGGCTGTACTGGAGTACTTGTCTGAATATCAATATCTCCTGCGAATTGTGACCAGTAAGTAATACCATTAACTTTAAAGCTAAGTCCATCTGAATTAAGTAATTTAACATCACTATCAAATTCGAGGTCAGGAGAATGCATAGTTATAATAGACTGGTCAATATAAAAGGTTTCAGCTACTTCATTGACTTTGTCTTCTGTAGCTTTAAGATCAACATTTCCTTCATCATTAGTTTGCTTTTCTGGCATACTATTACCAATAACAGTATCACTCATACATTGTAATTCGCCATGTCGCCCATCATGAGGAGCACATAAAGATGTGTAATGTTCAAATTGAACCCAATCACCAAAAGAAAAAGGAACAACATTTCTAATATAACTATTACCACCACCTAATCCATAGTAATTATCCCAAACGCTGCCTGAATAGCTCGGTCTCAAGAACCAAGACATCTGGCTAAAAGGCGAGTTGGTGAATCTATCGTATGCATTAAACACCGTAGGACAAACAAGACCTTGATACTTTATAGTTCGGTCATTAATATCAGGATATACCACAACAGGCCTGATTCTAACATAACCATTGAGATGTAAGACACTTCTTACAACTTGTGGTATCAAGCAGTAAGGTTTCGATACATACACCTCATACTTTTCGGCACTTTCATCATAGTTATCTTCGCCGTCTGTGCCTATATGACTAATAGGAGATGTATTGGTCCAGTCAGCTATCCATATCACATCGGACCAAGCACCGGTCTTATATTGAGCCTGGAAACCTAAGCGATAAGTCTCACCGTATTTAAAGAAGGTAATCTCCGATGAGTTACGACAAAGCTGTGATGTGTAAGGATAGAAACCTTCTCTTTTGGGAAGAGACCAAACTGGTTCAATCTGTTTTGTCTCATCGTTATATTCTTGAGAGTAAGGTACGGGTATATCGCTGGTTACAATCTTTACTACCTTAGTGGAATCACTGTCGCTTTTATTTCGTTGTTTACGGAAGTATTCGTTCAAGGTTATCAATTCACCAGTCTCCGTGTCAGCAATCTGCAACTCGGCTATGATATGTTCCTGTAGATTGAGATTGCCATAAAACAATGTATTATCCTTCTGCTCTAAAGTATAGGGTACAACACTCCTGCCGCCAACATAGAAAAGTTCAGTCGGGTCAACCAACTCTCCGTTGAGGCCATTGTCGGTATATTTGATTGTGGTGTTGTACTGTGTCATAAGGTCAACGACTCTCTTGACAGTGGGCTCCGCATCAAGAGTGGTACGCATAATCGAATACACCCTGATATAATCAAAGGCGTAATCGACATTCTTCAAGGTGATAAGGAAACTATTGCTTACCTTGTCATCGGGACTTCCGCCTCTGTCAGGATGTGAGGTATAATACAGCGATGATGTATAGAACACATTGCTCTCACAGCCGTATGCATCAAGATAGGTGAAAGCATATTGTATGACACCAGCAGGGAACATACCACCGGCATCGGTATCCTTCGTGATTGTTATTTCCGAATCTCCCTCTTCAAGGGCTACCGTCGGAACACAGTTAAAGATATCCTCACCTTTATCAAGCTGTACATTATATTTATTCTCGTTTATGCAGATTGTTTCACCACTGCTGTCATGTTCAGTGGCAGTGTAAATGGCTGTGCCATCACGTGTGGAGTCATAACCATACGGATGTGTGGCATCAGTATAACTCTCGGCATTGACAATATCATTATTGAAGGCATAACGCATGATGTTTAAGTAACGTGCAGGATTGAGCCCATCGGTCCAATATACTTTCAGTACATCCGCATTCTCATGATAGGAGATACATTCAATAGGATGCTCATAGTCAAAGTTAAGCGAGCCACTATAGATGGTTCTTATTACGATGGACTTATACATTTGAGGAGATTTTTTCGTTGACTTCCTATAATTCGGAGCCTCGAATACCGCATAGATATGATCACCATCACCATCCTTGACGAAGACGATGGCAATGTCAGTCAACTGGCAGTTAGAGTCGGTAGCGTCATAACCCAATGCCCAACAATATGGATTGCTGATGTTCTTGTTGATGGTTCGGATATATCCTCTCGCTACTGTATGACCCAGCACCTTACTATTTTTAAGGTCAAAGCTAAAACGATTCACCAAATAATTTCCTCGTTCATTGACGAGACTCAGCAACGTATTGTCCTTTGTGGGATATACACGCATATTCATATTCTCGTAGGCAAACTGCCCAGCATCACTTTGTGCCTGTTGGGATTCGGAGAAGTCTCTCTGCATCCCTAGCGTCTTAAATGTAACTTTCTTCTGCATATCGTATCCTTTTTAACCCCTATGTTCTCTCCAATTTTCCCTGTCTCCAAGATGTTCAAACCCTGTATGGAACTCATTTACTCTCGGAAGCAACTGATTCATCATTCTCGTGAAGCTCTCCATCTCCGCTACAGATGGCATCTTCATCTCGGTGTGAAGTTGTCCTGCGGCCCAGGCATACTCTTGCTCGGTATGATTAAGCACTGTGGCACTAATGTCGCCTTGGTCAAACAACACGGTAAATGCCTGTGTCTTGATATAAAGCTCAAGTGCCTTCAAATACTTCGGATGGTTGATGAGCAGAGGCAACCCCTCGTCATCAACAGGTATCGACTTGTAGGACAAATCAATCTCGCCACACTCGAAAGATGTGTAAATAACCCTGCCCTGTGTCTTATAGCTTAGTTCGCGCCTATTACCACGATGTCCGTCAAGAAAGCTGCTGGTCATGTGCCTTAGCGGTTCATGTCCGCAATGTGTCCTAACCATCAATATCTCTATCAGATCACAAGGCAGAGCACCTCGGTGCGCATCTATCTCTATCACACACTCCTTGGTGGTGAACATCTCAGGAAGGCAGAACATTCCCATGAAATCTATTGCATATTGTATTGCCTGCTCCAGATTCACATTCTGGAGTAGGGGATGGCGAAGCAGCCTTGACAGCACCTCGCGTAAGTTGACATAATCAATCGCCTTTTGCATTTATACCTCCTCGGCTATGTTCAGCCCATATTCCTTGATGTTCCTGCTCAGCTCCCTCTTGAAGCTGCGACAGGGCCTGAATTGATAATAACGCATATTGTGGGAACTGCTCATATCTGGCTCCCACGCTATCTTGTAGAGCTCCTTGTTCTCCTGGTAGAGAAGTCTCTTGTGTGCCTTGGCCTCGGCATCCTCCGCCCACCATTGAAGTGTTCTTCCCCAATCAACATTTCTATACACTCGCTTTCCTGGAGTAGGCTTATGGGGAAATTTCCTGATTCTCAACGTCCCCATCTTATGCGGCAACTCTACCTCATGTCCCTCGGCGAGCAGCTTGGCCACCTCAAGGTTCAAGGCCTTCACGATGCTGGTGGCCTTGGTCAGCTCCGACTCCCGAACACCGCCACTGCTCATAAGCTCTCTGATTCCCATGCAATTCCTAATCATAGTTTGTTTTGTTTATTGTTTTGATTCAGTTGTCGTGCCTGTCTGTAAGTCGTCAGTGGCATTGTTTCTATAGTCGGCAGGTCTGTATATTGCACCGCCAAGCTCCTTTACGCATAGCTCTATCAGCGGCGGCACCAACGCAGGCTCAATGGGAAACTCGCTGTCCAGCACGTCGCAAGGAGTGCCGTCCTCGTCACAAGTAAGGGCAGCGGCAGCCTCAGCATCGTCGAAGATTGCAGTCATCGTGATGTTGTTCAGATAGAGGAACTGTGGATTCTGCGACCACATATAGAGCCTGCCATCGGGATTCTGCGAGGCATAGATGACATTGCGCAGCCATTTGTTGTGTCCTATGTATCTCATTCTATCCCTCGTGATTAAGGTAATCTCCCCGATATAATAGTTGCCTGCCGAATAGACCCTGGCCGAGGCTATGGACGATGGCGTAGGCACCTCCTCTGTGGTACGTAGATATTTACCATACTCACAAGGGTGTCCATCAAGCACATCAACCTCCTCCAAATCCATACAGACAGTTTGAAAGTTGGTCTCGTCAAGAGTTTCGCCAGCTTTCTTCTTTCGCTCAGCCTCCTGCTTCAAGAGAAAGGCGCGATACTTGTCGGCGAGAAATATCACATGGTCCTCGGTGTAGCTTGCATCATCGACGAACAGCTTTAGCTCGTCGAGTATCATATATACTATCTGCTTGTAAGTCATTTCTTGCTCCTCCTCTTAGTCGTTTTCTGCTGTGCAAACCATAGTCCTGGATTCTCCACGGTCCGCAGTATGCCGTTGCTACCTTCGGTGCTGCGTGATTCATCTTCCTCACTCACTCTCACTCCCATCGAGCCGTAATACTTGCGTCTCTTCATCGCAGTCCTTCGCCATTCAGGATAGGGAATAAGGCAACTACTGCCCCATAGACATACAAGTGCCTTATATATGGTGCGGTAATCCTCATCTGTCACGAAATCGGACAGTTCTCCCTCAAGAAGGTAGATGATGTACAAGTAGATGATGAACTTGCCCACATCTCCCTCAGGATAGTATCCGGTCTTCCCAAGCACGTCGAAGTACCGCTTTATTTGACAATAGGCATCGTTAGCGATTTCCATGGCAGCCACATCCTTTTGATTCGACCTTGGTACTTGGCCTCTCTCCTTGCAAGTAGTTATGCCAGAAGGTTACAGCCTCCTCGTAGTTTCCCGTCTCCAATGCGAGCTTGAAGGCAGCATAACGTAGAATGAAGTCCTGGAATCCCTTATGATAGGCGCACTCGTCGGCCAACTGCTTCATGTAGGACATTCCAGTATTATAAATGCACCTTGCATTATATACCACTCCCATCTCGTATGATACATCATAGCCACAAGGTGTAGAAGGCGATGGAGTTCCTCCCACATTCACATAGACAAAGTATATATGTGAGAGCAAATCAAAGCCAAGGTCGGTAGCCTTCAGCTCAAGATGAATCTTGCGTTGGTACACCTCGCCAATGCAGCACTCCGAGATGCACTCCTCGTCCTCTGTTTGGGCATACACCTTCGAGCAACCAACGTCTCCATTAGCTATGATGTTTACCGTGGAGCTGTCGGCAGCTACCTCTATGACCTTAGCGTCGCTGCTTGGACCGGCGGCAGAATAGTTCTCTCCTACATCTATTGCCACCGATGTTATGTAGTTGTTCGCAAACCAGTCAAGGTCGTCAATGGCAGCGTCTATGATGAGATACTTGCCATCATCTGTGATTCTTAATTCATTGAAGTGTACCATATATTACTTTATTAAATGAAAGTGGGGAAGGGGCTCACGCCTCCTCCCCACCGCCGAATAGTATTCAAAAACCCTAAAACAAAAATGTATGAAAAAAGTGCGCTTAATCCTCCTCGCAATCGTCATCGTCGGGGTTATCGGGATTTACGGGATTTACATCGTTGCTGTCCATCTTGTCGATTATCTCAACATTGTAATCCTCTACTGCGCTCTTCACATCATTAAAGATGTCGGATACACAGCCACCCTCCTCGGCAATTATGATAAGGTCACGCTCCGACTTCTGGCTACTCTCATTACTTCCTATGAAGGAATAGTGGATGGTAAGGTAGTCATAGTCCTTGGTCGGGTCAACCATATACGCGGTGTCGATATTGTCTGGCCAGAAGATTTGACGATACTGGTCTCCACGCTCACCCATGGCAAACCACTCAAGGTCTGCGGCACGGCGGCCAACCCAATACTTAATCTCGTCGCCTTCCTCGAAAGGCAGGAGACCTACGCCATCGGCACCGTCACTGTAGCCCTGTCCCCAGGTAACGTGCTCATCGCCGTCATTGTAAATCTCTCCAGGAAGGACGGCGAACTCAACACGCTGTTGTAGGATGATTCCACGTCTCCACGGTTGAGGATACTCGGTGATGGTAACACCTTCGGCGGTAACGCTCTCAAGGTCCTTCAGAGTAGTCTTGGAAGTAACCTCGGTGTCGCCCAGCTTGAAGGTGAGCAGCTTCTGGTTCTCACGAGAGAAGTTCTTGGCGAGACTGATGGCAAGCACCTTGTAGAAGTCGCTGGTAGTCATGCCCTTTGTAGCATGAACAACGCCATACTTGAAGTGCTGGTCCTCATCACTCATTCCAACATACTTCTTGAATGCAATGCGCAGGATGTAGTCCTGGCCACATACGGGATTGCCGTCGTCGTCCAGTGCAGCGTCAAGGAGCTTGACGGTACAGGTCTTCAGTTTCTCCTTCAGGTTATCTGCACTGATGGCAGAAATCCAAAGGATGTTGCACTTGTCAATCCTGTCACTGCGCAACAGCGAATCCTCAGTCGCCCCACGGTAACGGAAGTAAATCTCCCGGCTGTCAGCCAGAGTCACACTCTCGGTGGGTTTGGTCCAACACAGCGAGATGTCACCACTCTCATTATCGGCAAGGGTCAGCTTTTGGTCCTGTCCCTTATAAGTCTTGGCAACATACAACTGCTTTACTTGATTTACGTGATTCATAATAAAAACATTTTAAGTTAATGAATTACTGTTGCGCCTGCTGAGGAGTCCTGTCCATCAGCGCATCACGAACAGCGTTGTCTAATATTATCTTGTGTACCATCTTCGGCATCTCGCACTCAGTCACGTCGCTAACGCCGTCGATGCTTAGTCCGTCAGGAAGCGGCGCCAATATGATTGGGGATGGCTCACGAAGGTATCGACAATAGTACTCTACCAAATCCTGTTGCGATATAATTTCCACGCTGCCCTGTGGCAGGTCTGCGTTCTCGCTCATTACGCTTCCACAATCCACTCGCAGCGCCCTTCTCACATTGGCGCCCCTGAACGGGTTTCTTTTTATTCTATGGTATTCGTCGTGCCTTATGGGTACGATGTCTATCCACTCGCCTGCATAGCAGGATGAATCGCTTGACACCTTGCCCTGTTCAAGGACTATGTACATCAACTTGTCAGGCAACTGAACGAAATAGGTTGAATCCTTCAGATGTGGCACTTCGCCAGCTTTCTCTACTGATACATTGTAGGTCCTCACGAGGGAGTTAAGATATCTGCGTATCTCCTCCGTTACCTCGAAGGCATCGCCTTGTGGGTTCTTCCCCGTGTACAGCGACATTGCAACGTTGCGCTGTGCACTAGTCAGATAGACGCTCTTCTCGTATTCGTCGAGTACCAACGTGGAGGAAGGCACTCCAACGGGAGCGACCTTTGAGAAGGTATTTATCCTTACGTCAAATTCATTTGAAAATTCCTCACACGTCATATACTCAACTTGATACAATAATATTATGGATAACAAAACACCTTATTCAGAGCGTTGCCCCGCACTTATCTGTAGCTGTGTATGAGTTGCATCGCCTTCATACGCAACCTTGGCCAACTCAACGGCCCGCTGTAGAATCTCCGGATGAAGTTCGCTGTCAAGCTCACATCCACTGGCTTCAGTCTGTCCATCAATGCTCAAGCCCTCGCCATAGGCATCTTCAAGATCAACAAGTATAATTGGCTGAGGCTTCTTGACGTATCTTACAGACCAACGGAAGTTCTTGCCGTAGCTGACATTATCGGTGGAATTGAGCAGTATCTCAGCTACCTTTCCAGAGGTAGCGGTACCGGTGAGAAGTCTCCACGCCTGCCATTTCAGTGGATACTTGTAGGGCTTCGACATCTTGGCCGTATATTCCGCGAAAGTCAATGGTATAACCTGCCTCACTCCATCTATCGTGGATGCGGAGCCGCTGTTAAGCAGCTTAATCTGCTCGTTGATGAATAGAAAAAGGTTATCTGGAACATTGAACTTCCAAGCACGACTATCGAAGTCTCCATTTGAGCCCGTAGTAGAGAGATTCTCACTGACCATAAGCATGGAGAAGTCAGCCTGACGTTTCATGCTGCCGTCATAGCCTTCCTGATACCTATTGCCGACGTTGAAGTAGTTTTTCACCACTTCATTCTGTGCCTTGGTGAGAAACACGCTCTTCTCATACTCATCCAAGCCGGGGGCTTGGTTGCTCATGATGTTGTTGTAGAGCACGTCGAACTCATTTGAAAACTCTTCAATAGTCATGATCTATATATTGTTGTAAACACAGTTTTATTTATTCTTTGACAGCTCGTCGAGCTTAGCCTCGATGGAGAACTTTATCTCCTGGTTGCGAGGCTTGCATAGCCATCTTGCGGCGGTGCCAAACGTAGGCTCCTCTCCGCCTTCGCACATAGGAATGTTTCCATCCTTGATGTAGAGATAACCGCCTCTGTCAGCTATCACACCTTGGTCAACAGCCTTGCGGATTATTACCTTGGTGTCGAGCATCGGGTCATTGACAACCTTGAGGAACAACTTGCCGTTGGCCTGAATCTGGTCATTGACCTGAGTCTGGAGATACTCCAGCTTGGTATTCTCGGCGAGCTTCTTTCCAGTGAGTGTCTCCACGACGAAACGCAGCTTGTCCCAGTTGCTCTCAATCTTGCCGAACTCCTTGTAGCACTGCATCGTCGTCGAGATGTTCCTCTGCTGACTCTTGCTCTCGTCATTCTCGGAAAGGATGACAAATTCATAAGTAGCCTTGGGCCTGTCCTGCAATTCCTGCATCGAGGGACAGATGCGGCTCTTGTTCTTCAGCAGAATCTTGTACTTGATGTAGTCTCCGGGCTTGCTCAGGTCAAGATAGTTGTCCTGCTTGTAGAGCGTTACCTTGTTGATTCCGTTGTCGTTGGAGCTGTCCCAGAAGTTGTTTTTCTCCTTATAGACGCTCAGTGCATTGGTCTCAAGGCCCATCGCCTGTTCAAGGAAGTCCTTCTCTTGGTTGGTGAGCACATTCATGAATCCGCCATTCTTGAGTATGGGAACCACAAATGTTCTCTTTGCATTGCTAGCCATACCACCGTATAGCTCATGCTTGGGGTCCGTAACTATGCCCGTCTGCTTTGCGATGTGCCTTACTATGATGCGCTCATTGCGAAGGCAGTTGACAGGCTCGTCCTTTATCTCTCTGACAGTCTCGCTTGCAGGTCTCTCCACCAGGGGTCCCTCCACTTCGACCATCTCCATTATGCTTTCATTCTTCTTAGCCATTTTAATCTCCTTTTGAATCCTACTTTAAAATCCCGTCGGAGGGAGCCTAAGCTCCTCTCCTTCGGGCAAAACAAACATATCAATTAGTCCGACAATACTTCGGGGATGATAGAGAAGCAACGCGTCGGATCAAGAACGCAGACTCCAAGAGTTGCCATCTTGTGAATCATTGCGCTATCCTCGTCGTAGCTCATGTATGGGTTATCTCCGCTGCCGGTGAACGGGTTGCGAAGACCCCACTGATAGCCACGGTACTCAGGACGACCCTTGATTTGGCACTTCTGGATGTTGGGCTGGTCCATGCTACCAATGTCGAATATCGTATAGCGATAAGACGAGGCAGGACCTCCAAGCGGGTGCGGCATCTTGTTGCGAACTGGGTCATCAAGATAGTCGTCGATGACAATCTTCAGAACTACATTGTTCGGGGCACGGTATTCCACGAACTGATAGCCAGCGGCCAGGGCATTCTGATGCAGCGGACTCTTCACCTTTTGAATAACTCCGGTGGAGTTGTTGTCGAGAGTGAACATAGTCCAGCCACTTACCTCACGAGTAATGGCCTTGTGGAACTGGATGGCACCACGCTCACCGGTGTGCATCACGAATACGCGCTCTCCGAAGTCCAGCTTGGCGGCACTAAGCTCAAGCAGTGCATCCTCAATAAGCTTCAACGAGAACTTGTTGTAATAGGTGACATTACCAGTCTCAATCTGCTCGAAGAGACCTGCACCAGTGCGGATAGCCTCGCCACTGTCGCCGATGTTCATGTACTCACCGTTCTTATTGCGGTTGCTGCGGCTGAATGCGATGGCGTTGTTCTTGTAGTCGGAGAACTGCTCCTCTACCTTGAAGTCAACATAGTGCATCCAGGTATTGACCTTCTGAACCTGATAGCGACCATTGGTCTCCTTGGCAATCGGGAACTGACAAATCAGCTTGCTGTCAAGCATATCGCCACTCACCTTGTGCTTGATGCGAACATGGCTCCATTCGTTGCGCATACTTACAGGAGCAGCAAATCTGACACCGCCTACCTTCCTGGATAGACCGCCTTCAACGAAAGCAGCCTCAACGCTGAAGCGCTCTCCGGGAAGAAGCCTCTCGTAAGGAACACCGTCGGTGTTACCGCCTGCAAGCTCTACCTTATACACAGCATCGGTTCCCTCCATGCGAGGTTCGTCAAGAATGCGGAACTGATAAACCTCATTGAGATTACCTACGATGAACTCGCCCTTGGCAAACCAAGCCTCCTCGAATACAAGGAAGAAAGGAGCAGTACCTGCACCTACGTTGCCATTGTTCTCCTCATACGATGTAGTGACAACCTTGCCATCCTCATCACGGGCTTCCTTCAGCGCAATGTTCTTGCGCGAGGAGCCGATAACGTCCCATATATAATCGTCGTCAGTCTCAAACTCCCTGACAGGGAACTGACTGAGGAACGTTTCAAGGGTGCGGCCACGGCGGAATGCCAACAGCTGCACCATCAAGTCGCTGACACGCTGGGGTGCCCGCTTGTAAATGCTTGAGATGTGGTTCTTCTTGGTGATTCCGTCATGCCAAGACTTGAACTCTCTCATCTGGATTTTTCCAAAATAACCAGCCATATTTTCTAATGTTTAAAAGTTAATCCTAATATAATCTTCTTACCTTTATATCTTACAGCGCCAGTTTCCAGTTGCCGCTGAATATGCTGTCATAGCTGTCCGGGTCATCGGTGGATACTCCACTCATCAGGTCCAGCTTTCCTCCTGCTCCCCTCGAAGTGCCATTCAGCACATCCTCCAATGCGTCGAGGCCTTTCTTCACGCCTTGCTTCACTTTGCCACTGACTAATTTATCCATATTCTTGAAGCCATCGGTCAATGTAAAGATTACTGCGAGGTTCTTTGTGAACTCATCCGGATGCTCCCTTTGATATCTGCCTAACTCTGTCAGTATCTCACCGCTCTTCGGGTCACGATATGTCGGAGACATCGCCTTTGCAAATGCTTTCTCCATTGTCTTGCGGTCCACCTTCAGTCCTCCGAGTATCTCCTTTGTGTCGAGGTAATCTTTCTTAACCTCTTCCACCTTGTGGTTTCGTGCCTTCTCCTTGCTGTCTGCATCGTCTTGCAACTTCTGCCTATATTCGGCATACTTGTTTCCGAAGAACTCCTTGTTGCCTTCCAATGCATCTCTTGCGTCGTCAATGTCATTGCCAGTATCCACAGACTGCTTGACATATCTTTCGGCCCTCTGCTTACTGTAACCTCTGTTGAGGCAGTCTTGATAGATGAGTCTTTTTCGCAAGTCCTCTCCTTGTTCACTCTCCTCGGTCAGCAATTCATCGGTGATGTTGTTTAGAAACTGAAGGCTATTCTCATATATCTGAATCTCCTTGTTGTCTCCACCGTTTTGAAGCACGTTCCAAACTCTCTGAGTCCTCTCATCGGTACCAGCTTTAATCTGACCGTCGATGAGTGCCCTGAAGTCTGCGGCACTCTTTATGTTATTGATGTCGTCATCGGACAAGTCGGGAAAAACCCCATCCTCACTCAGCGCCTTTGCTATGGTGGCGTAGGATACTTTGTTTGCAGGAGATGCCTTCGGCGCCTCATCAAGAAGCGGCTCTCCCGTGTCCTCGTCCTCAGGACTGTCGCCTACGCTCTCTGGAGTGGAATGTTCCTGCTCCTCGGCATCATCCTCGTTATCTTTACTCTCTTGAGTCTCACTTGACTCAGTGTCCTGCTCCTCTGCGTTATCCTCTGGGAAAAACCCACTCAACGCATCAGAATCCAAAATTGTGCTTAAATCTATCCCTTCCATATTAGAATCTCCTGAATTTTTCTGCAAATTTAAATGTTTGGCATCATCGACGCAATAGTCTAATTCCTATACTTATATCAGTATAAGAATCTGACTTAAATTACACCAGTCCCTCATATATTGTTCCTCCAATATTAGTAAGGGTTACAATCATTCCGTATCCATGTCCAGGATAAGCACCTTCTGAAACATCAAAAGAATAACTGAGACCTAGTGAACTTGATGTATTTTCATTTCCTCTGATGATAACACAGGTGCATCCCTCAGGAATAGAGTGTGCCGTAACTGTACTGCCAGCACTACGTCCCAACATTATAATATGTGCATCAGCTTCAAACTCATCTGTATCTACTACTTTAGCTGTGGCATACCAATTTAAAGCAGTAATCTTGGAAGAAAGTGCGCTAATTACATCCTGCAAAGAAGTAGCAGATGAAATATCGCCATCACCATCATAATTACCAATACCTTTGATATAGACATTGTTGTCTTTTCTAACATCAATCACATTGAGCTTGTCATTGCTAGAAGTGCCATTACCTACAATAAATTTAGTGCCAGATATATCGTCAGTATTAGCTACAGACACACTAAAACTGCCAACAGCTACCTCTTGCTCATTGTAGATATGGTTGCCCATACCTAAAGTTACAGCACCCTCACAATTTTTTGGTATATTATTACTCCATCCCAATGCTACACAAGCATTGCTATTTACTGTGTTGCTTTGTCCTCCAGCAACAGAATACTGTCCTGAAATGGAATTACTACCTCCAAATGCAGTTGACATCTTCTGATACACACCATTGCTGCCTCCCATGCATACAGCATTCTCTCCATGGCATTTATTATCCTGACCAACAGTAAATCCCTGATTACCCTGAATGTCATTCCTAACACCAAAACATACTGCATAATTACCTGAAGTTATAGAGTTCTTCAAGCCCAACACAGTACCACCAACAGTGGTACTGGATATACTGTTGCCAAACGTGTCCTCCTCAGTAAGACTGCTCACCATCTTAATGCTATAAGCAGTGGTACTTCCAGAAGTGCCCTGCACAGGAACTAGCGGTAATGTGCTTGTGCCTAAATTCGCAATAACTTCTTGCAAACTCTGGGTATCATCCTCATCGTAATTGTAGCCATTGAAACTGCCAATGCCTTTGATGTATATCTCACCATCCTGATGTATCTCAAAGTTGTTGGCATTATGTACAGTACTCTCCTCGTCAGTAACAGGATAACCAACAGTAAACAAAGTGCCACCATGTGTGGTATCATCAGCAGAAGTAATAGAGAGGTTTTTTTGGCCAGAAGCTACTTCATAAAGGTTGTTAGTAGTATTATTTTCACCACCAAGAATTACAGAGCTTTCACTATTTATAGTATTACTGCCGCCTCCTAAAATTACAGAAAAATTACCATATATTATATTTACTGTACTTCCAATATCATAACCACCTATAATAGCAGAGCAAGTAGCACCATCAATTTTTCCAGAATAACTTGCAAGAATAGCATTGCAGCCTCTATAAGCAGTACCTACCATTTGGGCATAAGTACTTGCTGCAATAATTCCATTATTATTCTGTTCAATACTATTTGCATATCCACTAATAATAACACTGTCACTGCTATAAATATTATTTGATTGTCCTCCTAAAATAGTACTGCCATAAGTAACTGTGGTGTGAATGTTATTTCCCGTACCGCCAATAATAGCAGAAGAACTACCAGCAGAAGTATTACCAATACCACCAATAGCTACAGAATAATAATTCTGTGCAATTTCATCACCAGCAGTGTTGTTCTTACCCCATGCAATAGCACCAGTGTTAAATGCTTTACTACCAATACCTGCTGCAAATGCTGATTGAGCAGTAGCACTATTAGCACTATTCTCTTCTGTAACCACCTGCACAAGACTGTCAGTACCCTCACCATTTATCAGGTTTAATTTGGAGCTAATGGTAGTAGTACCAGTTTCTGTATCAGTAGTTATCTCCAATGGAGAGGCAGCAGAAAGTGCATCCTGCTTCCCCTCCAACTTTGAAGTGATATACTCCTTTATCTTCACAAATGCCTCTTTAAGGCCTGTATTGTCTAAAAACTTACTCATATCCTATTCTATATTTAATCGTTAAACACTTCATCAGCAGTAGTATCTACTTCCTCGTTAGTGATAGCTTCAACCTCAGCAGATGCATTGGCAGAGATAGTCAGTACATTATCTACCTCTTCGATGGTGATGTTATCTCCAGCAGTCAGTGTATCTTGCTTTCCTCCTATAACCTCTTGCAAGGTCTTAGCTTCCTCATAATTAGTGCCATTATAATCACCAACACCATTGATGTACAAGTCATTGTTATATTTCAACTCAATGGCATTAGCTGATGCAGTCTTAGTACCATTACCAACAGTAAGCAGAGTATTGTCAGAAGCATAACCATCACCCTTGGCAGTACTGATATTGAACCTACCCACAGCAGTTTCATTATTGTTATTGGTGGTAGTACCATTACCAGCAGCATGAGACTGAGCACCATTAGCAGTAGTATTAAGTCCTTCTGCATGAGAGTAGTTGCCTGTAGCTTGAGTGTTATCGCCCTCTGCATGGGAGGCAATTCCACTTGCAATAGTACTCATACCTTCTGCGTGAGAATTGTTGCCGGAAGCAGTAACCTGATAACCCTCTGCAATGGAACTTCCACCGGATGCCTTGGAACCACTGCCTACTGCCATAGCATTCTGACCAATGGTATAGTCATCTCCCTCCTCAGCGGACCCTGCAGTTCTCACACTGTAGTCAGCAGAACCATCAAGCCAATTCTTTGACATTCCATTGATAGCAGTAGTGTTGGAATCAATGGCATCATCCAGTTTCTGTATAGCCTCATTGACCACTTTATTCTGCACAGGATTCTCTGACTCTCCGCTCAAAGCGCTGTCCACTTTAACCACACCATACAACTCATTAGTGGCATTGCCTATTGCATCATCATGCTTTGTGACAGTATTGTCAGTTTTACTCATATCTTTGCATTCGTAATGCATAGTAACGCCATCAGCAGTCTGAGTGAAGACGCTGGAGCTATGTGTATCACCTGTGGCAGATTTAACATGTGTCACAGTAAGCGTTTTCCACTTATCGGTATATTTCTTGATGTTAGTGTCTATCTCACTCTTAGTGTAATAATCATCAGGATCGAATATATCATCAAGCGCAATGTCAATAACCTTGTCACCAGCATCGGAATTGAAAGTGATTTCCAAGTACCTCACCTCCTTTCCCTCTTCTGTTGTCTTGGTCACTATTGCCACATCTTTCACCATGCCATCCTTGATGAAGTCAGTAGCGTCTATCTCAGCAGTCTCGCCGTCATTAGTAGTAAAGATAATCTTCTTATCATCTTTGACATACACAACACTCGAAAAACTAGCTGAAGAGGCAAAGGCGCTTTCATTCACCACCTCTTGGAGAGTCTTAGCATCAGCGTAATTAGTTCCGTCGTAGTCTCCGACTCCATTGACATACACATCACCATTTTTCTTAACCTCCATGGCATTCTTCCTATCCGTATCGGATGAACCAATACCTATCGAGGAGATGGTAGCCTCATCAGCGTTACTGGAAGTAGTTGACTTGTTCCACCTTCCCTCAGCGTGTTCTCCTGCATTAGTGGCTTGTGTTCCAAATCCCTCGGTATGGGTATGTGCAGCAGATGCAACCGTTGCAGTGCCTTCTGCATGAGAAGTTTGCCCAGAAGCTATAGTGCCATCTCCTTCAGCATGAGAATACTGTCCAGAGGCTACGCTGTCATGTCCTTCACTATGAGAAGCATTACCACTGGCTTCGGTGTTCCACCCTTCACTATGCGCCTCGGCAGCACTGGCTACAGTACCTTCACCTTCCGAATGGGAACTTTGTCCTGATGCAGTTGTGCCACATCCTTCTGCATGAGCACCCCAATAAGTAGCCTTAGAGTCAAGTCCTTCTGCATGAGTGTAAGAACCAGATGCCGTAGTATTACTACCCTCAGCCACACTGTTCTTTCCAGAGGCATCAGCAGCACCTATTGTCATCACACTGTTTGTGCCTGTGCCATTCTTCCATGTCGTTGAAGCTATAACAGCATCTTTAATGCTTATGCCATCGCCAGCAGTGAGCGTGTCCTGCTTTTTATCTATCTCGCCCTCTAAGTCAGAAACAGTCTTATTGATAATCTCATTCAGCTCCTCTTGGGTAACGAAACCACCTTCGCCTTCACCAAGGATACTCTTCCATCCTCCGTTATATATCTTGAGGTCATATTTCCCATCTCCCAACGCTATCACCCAAGCCATGTGGATGTCAGTGGGAGCGGAATCCCCAAACCAAAATATTCTCTTCTTCATAGTCTATTTGTCTTTGCAGTTAAATTAAGTTGTTCTAATCAGTATCTCCCGTATAATAGGTTTCATAACTAACCACTCCATTTATAGGAGGAGTCAAGAATTTAACTCGCCAGCGAGTGGTGGAAGTAGGCACAGTAATGTAAACGTATGCAGACTCAGTGCCGCTCTCGTCGCCATAATAGCCGCTCTTAGTTATTTTCTCTCCGTTATAAACCAATCCACGGTCCGCAGCGAGATAAAAGGTATCTGAATAACTTCCCCAACCTGTAAGATTACCATTGCTGTCAACACGGTAAGTAGTAAATGAGTAAAGAAGTTTATCATTTCTCACTCCATTGTCAAAAGTATGAGTACAAGCTATCTGTGAACAGCTTGTATCAATGGCACCATCCACATATTGACCGTCAACAAGCCGTTCAATCTTCATTCGCAAACCTAAGTTCTCTGATTGAAGATAAGCAGTCACAACATCATCAGGTATGGTAAATTTACCGGTATATGTATCTCCAGATGCTTTCACACTTCCTAAGAAAGTAGCCGCCAAACCTCCGGAACCTTCATTCAGTCTATAAAAAGTAACATAACTATCAGCCTTAAACCAAGTGCCACTAACGTATGTTGATTCCGTAGAATGATGCTGATTTACATTGAAAGTACCCAAATCGCCTTCCGAATAAATGTAGGTTACTCCATTGCCCAAGAAACCACCAAATCCCATCTTCGCAAAGTCCGTGTCTATAGTATCTTCAGGTTCATCAGCCGAAGGGTCATAGGTTGCTGTATAGACAGGAATCAACTTACTTTCATCGACCACATGAACAATCTTAATCACATAACTAACAATCTTAGTTCCATCTTCCTCATAATAGAAAGTGAGCTTTGTTGTATGGTTAATGCTCAGACTGCTTGCTGCATTCACCTTTACAATGAACTTTGTGCAAGACCAGCCCCAAAGAGTCTGTTCCTCTTCCTCTTGAGTGACGGTTACATAACTACTATCCGATGTGCAGCTCACTGTACGGGATGTTCCTCCAGTACCATTTGCATTTGCAGGAATGCTAAACATTCCCATGCCTCCGGCTGTTATGGTCACTGCCGGAGAAATCTTCGTAGTCTTGGAAGCAGGTTGTTGGTATTTATTTATGAAATAACCAAACAAAGGAAACTCCGTATCTTTCGACGCAGGGAAATAGAATGTGTTGGTATTGCTTCCACTGCCTTGCTCGATGTAATAGTTGGAAGTACCACGGGGCTTCGACATTCTCCCGATAGGAATAGCGGATACATTGCTGCCATAATTGACAGGACAAGAAAAGAGAGCAAACACACAATAATCTTCGTCTCCTTCCAAATCAGTGGCATATCCTGGATGAATCATCTCATTGATGTTTATTCCTGCTCCAGGAACATCCGTAACGGAAATCTCTTTTTTATACCTAAAAGGTCGTGCACTGAGGTATCTCGAACCAGCATCATCCTCAATGAAAGTGTTAGTTACGTAGGTAGTATTCTCATCATCACTTACCAAATTGCCATTGTAGCGATTGCTGTATAGGACAGCATTAACCTCTTCGGATGCTGGATTCTGCACCACTTGTACATAGACCGTATCACCACGGGTATTGGTAATAGTCAGGTAAGCCACTGTACGTTGGTCATCTCCTGTATTTTCCTGAGTCGCCGTGACCGTAACAGAATGGCTATATGGAGGTATTGTTCCTGTAGTCTCACTCAAACTGACATAATCCCAACCATACTCACTGGAGGATGTAACAGTCCAAGCATGGGATGAAGTGATAATGAGAGTGTTAGTCGAATCCGCGGCACTATCAAGATATATCACCACAGTGTTGACAGTCAGATAACTCGACTTGTTTACTCTTGGAAAGTATCTATAGAAATGACTCATACTGACAATTTATTAGGCAGGTACGCAACACATTCGCAAAACATTGTTGACAATACTGAATTGGTAGATACAGTTGCTTTCAAGTGCAGCACATTCAGTAGTGTCTTCCTCACTCATTTTTACAGTATCCGGAAAAGTGATGCTGTGACTTGAACCTTCATCTGTGATTATTTGTAGCATATACTCAGCCAAATGTCCTGACGTAGCATCGCCAAGATTCACTACTACATCCTTACTTATAACAGTTTCAACAACTTTAAACTCTCCAGCAGTAAGCTCAATAGTACTGAAAATTCCAGTTACTGTATTTAACGGAGTATAAACATCCATGGTGAAATTTGTATTGTCTATCTCCAAGTTATTAGACACGCTTGTATAAGTACTGCCTCCGCTACCACCACTCGGAGCATAGACATCAGTCTCAGTGTCTCCCACCTTTAGAGTACCTAACTTAGTTCCTGAAGTAACACTGGCAGTATAAGTAACATCGTCACTATCTAACTTTTCACTCTGTAAGTTAGCTATGTCATTATCATTGGAGGTTATCTGCTTTTGCAAGTCTGCATCAGCTTCCTTACGTGCAGTAGTTTCACTGTCAAGAGAGTTCTCAATGTTTGTTTCCAGTGTATTCAAATCATCACTCGATGCTTTGCCATTAAGAGCTGCCGTGATTACTTTATTCTGTACAGGATTCTCCGACGTAGTGCTGAGCTCATCATCCACAGTAACACCACTACCACCACCGGTAGCGGAGATAACATTATTCTCGATTTTAATATTATCTCCAGCTGTCAATGTATCTTGCTTGCCAGCTATCTTCTGTTTAATCAGACTGATTAGCTTCTTCAGTCCCTCTTCTCCTAAAAAGTTGCTCATATCCTATCTGTGTTTATTCGTTCCAATATTCCTCCACTTCACTCTCACTGATTTCACCAACACTACCACCTTCTGGTGCATAAATATTGTAACTACCATCCTTAGTGGTAATTGTTGCTATTAGCGTACCTGTCTTTAAGACTTGCTCAACACTAAACAATTCTACCCAAGATTGTAGATTAACGACTTTAGTATCTAAAGAGCTGATGTTTGCAGTATTGCTATTTACTTGCTTTTTCAGAGCAGCAAGGTCTTCCTGTATAGTCGGAATTGTCTCCTCAAGAACAAGGACTCTATCCTCTAACTTAGATAGGCTTCCTGTCAGGCTTCTAATGCCTTCTATCATCTCTGCACCAAGCTCATTCAAATTGTTCTTTAGATTTGTAATGGCAGTAGCATTATTCTCGACACCTTCAACCAAGTAGTCTATACGTGTGCCAATAGCACTCAGCACCTGTTGTAGAGTAGTCTCTGTATCGTAGCCAGTCAAGAAAGTAATGATATTCTCAACATTGTTGAGCTCCGTGTTGCCTTCTGCATTATAGATGTACTCCTCTATGGCGGATATCTTCTCTTCAAGAGCGGATATATCAGCACCGAACCATGTCTCCTGACAATATATCTGATTTGTCTCCTTTACAAAGCAAATGCTTTCCCTATCCAAGTCGCTTTTATGCTCATTGAACTCCTCCAATGTGTCATAACAATGGAAGCGAGCTGTAAAGTCACTGGGATACATATCAGGATAGTACCACTTAAAATACTCCTTCAAGGTACGATAAATGCTTTCGTAGGTAGGCAATTCAACCCAATTCTCTCCGTTACCCCAGGAGGAGTCATCAAACTCCGTGCCTACATAGTACTCTGTAAACAGATTGCCTTTGCAGGACTCATACGTGATGAAGCGACCACGCCTTCTCCACCAAGAAGGCACAGTCTTACGAGTAGTGGTTCTGTTGGTGTCAAACTCAAGCCATACGTGATTATACCACAGCATGATGTCCTTGATGGTCTGACTGCCGTAACTACCCTCTTTCACATACCCTTCCCAATCAAGGATGGGATATATATTTGAATATTCTCCAGAGGAGCAATTCTTTATCTCTAATTGTGTACTCATATCTTTAAGTTGTAATTTGTCCATATATTGTTGCATAGAAAGACATTACCTGATAGCCAAGACGGTCTATGCCCATACTATCTATGTCACAGAATGCAGCTGATTTTAATGTGTTGTCATCTATTCCCCAAAATTGAAGAGCTATCTGAGTAGTATAAATTGTAGCTACAGGAGTAAGAGGAGCACCGCAATACTTATGCGAATGACCTCCCAGATTAGCAGTTGTCTGTGTTGCTGAAATTTCTCCATCACCAGTCACATCATAACCACGTTTTAAAGTTGCTATAAAAGATGTCAGTTTCACAGAATGTCCATTTAAACAGGTTTGTCCTGTATATATGGATAGCTGATGCCCCATATAAGTACTTGTAGTATTAGCTGTGGCTTTAATAGTAGCATCGAATAGGGACATTCCATCAAAAGTCCAAGTACTATTTCCTCTCCAATTATCTGACGTTCTTGAAAATGTTCCGGACAAAAGACATACAGGCAGCTTTAAATCTTTATATTGCTGTATTAAGATAGACGAGAAGTCTAATTTGCTTAAAGCATCTGCAGTAATTACAGTACCAGCACGGTTATTTTCATCAAGTATAACCGGGAATAAAGGATTAGCATCTGACCCTTCCATCCCTTCATCGTTAAGGGTGGTATCTTGCTTTCCTAACTTCATGATACCGGCTTTGCTGTAAGTAGCAATATCTACTGTAGAACCTCCACCGCCACTATATTCAGCTATCAGCTTCTTAATGTCGGTAGCTAAATCTACTTTTTCATAGCTACTAGTGTTGTATTGCCAATTATTTCCTATGCCTGAATCTGCATCGTATGTAGAAATCCAAATGGATTCATAGTTGTTGGTAATGGTGTCATTTACAGCAGTGCTGTGGTTGTCTGAAACTACTTCTTTCCATTTCCAAACACCGCTATCCGTATCATAGTAATGATATTTATTTTTGAAAGACCAAAGAGCACCAGTGCCTTCACCACTTATCAATGAACTAACAAAAGAACGTAGAGCCTCGGTTAAATCCCATTTCTTTTCTTTAAATGTATTATGATAACCCTCAAACAAAAGTTCAGAATCATCAAGAGGATTTTTGATTGTTAAGTAAACAGGATAAAATAAGATTTCATCTGCAGCAGACGTGCTATATTCAGTACCACCACCAGGCATTAAATAAGTTATAGCAACGCTACCGCCGCCACCACCGCCGCCACTTCCTCCAATATCAGTGAGGTCGATTGCATTATCCTCACCAGTATTGTAAACAATCGTGGTTTGAGTATTGCCATCTTTGTCTATGTACTTAAATGTCCACGATGCGCCAAAGTCAGATAGCTGCCCTTCAATGTTAGTTATCTCACTATTGATGTTGTTGATACTATTCTTGATTGTGGTAATATCTCCTTCAATAGTAGTTATTCTGGAATCAATGTTGTTGATCTCAGTCCACAACTTGCTTATCTCCTCAGAGAAATATTCGTAAAGTTTATCTCCGTAGGAAACAATGTAGTCATAAAGCCCCTGTATTGTAGTATTGTACTGCTTTACAAAGTCCTCGAAGATTTCCTTCAGATGTTGCCAATCGGATATATCAAGCAAATCGACCCACTTCTCACCATCCCAATATTTCATCCTTACATCTTTCTCGGATGTAGTGTCAACAACCTCAAAGCCCTTTGCACTTGGACGAGGGGCTTCACTCCATTCAGGGTCATCGACATTGATTGAATGCTCATCAAGGTCAAAATCATCGAAGGTCTGATTCTCAAAAGCCATCACCTGGCCAGTGCGGAAAGTTCCTTGAAGTACAAGGTCTCCATTCTCATTCGAGATAGTAGTACCATAACCATCATCGTAGCTCTTGATGCCATGTACTATATTACCATTCTCATCCTCAAACTCGGACATCGTATTTAAGTCCAACAGACCATTTATCTGAGTGTCATTTAGAACCAAGGTACCATTATAAAGATGGCCACCGTCAAACTGTAGAGTGGAACCTTCCGGAACGTAGATAGTCTTACCATCCAAGTCAAAGTCATAACGAACAATGTAGATGGTATGAGTCCTATCCATGTTATCATTATCGACATTCTCCTGCAACATCTCTTGAGTGAGGATGTTGTTCATATTCTCTTCAGTGTTCTTCTCACAGTCATCCACATTGACGAGGTTCTTTCGGAGAATCTTAAATCCGAGGCCGGAGAAATCTTCAGGCTCCCAGTCACGGTCCCTCAGCTTCAGCACCTTCTTACCATCGACTACCTTGCTGGTGATGTCCTCCTCGTCAGGATAGTAGATGTAATTTTCAAGAATAACATCGAGAAGAGGCCCCCAGTTGGAAACATAGCTCCAAGAGCTGGTATCGTAGCCTTTGAACTGCCACGTATCCCAAAAGCCGTAAGTATTCATGAAGGTGATAATCATGCCTGGCTTACGGTAGGCCTTGGGCACAAGCGCTATGGCTTCGGAAAGACAAAGGTTGGCCTGTCCAGTTCTTGCCGTCACATTGTATATATCGTAAGTAAAGCGCTTCTGAAGGGCACAAAGTATATCCGAGAGGTAGGCCAGTTTATTCTCTCCGCCTTGTAGCAAAGGAATCTGCTCGCCCCCGGTCAGCTTTGTGACCGACTGAAACTGACTATCCTTCACGGTATTCTGGGAAAGCCAGTTGCGAATCTTCTTATAATCGTCCTGTGTAAAAAACATATCTCGTCTATTTTATTTGTTCTTGTCTCTACATCCACAAGGCTTCTTGTCTGCCTTCATGACGGTATCCTTTGGTTTCGATGAAACTTTTACAGGCTTTATGTCGTGGAAGTGGAACAACGATGGTTCCTCAGTAAACTTAGTCTTGATAGTTGGTGTGCTTGCAATGGTCTCCACATTCTCTTCGCAGTCGCCTACGTAAACAGGAATGCCGTCACAGTTATCGACAACCGAAGAGCCCTTGTTGCTTTTGCCTCCGCTGCAACCATCGGAGCACTGTCCATCGCTGCCAAGCACATTGTGCCAACCGCAGTTACGATAAGCCAACAACTTGAAGTTACAGCCACAAGGCTTCAACCAAAGCACATCCCTATTGGGAGCAGTGGCACTCATCACTATCTGCATCTTTTTCATTTAGTGCCTCCTTTCCTGTTGGCTATGTAACGTTTCAGCCTATCATCCTCTTGATGATGGCGGTCTGCCTGATTCAACTTATCTTGTTCCAATTTCATCTTGGCATCGAACTCCTTGCTTTGCTGTTGGAGAGATTGTCGCTCCTTCTCTGTCATGCTCTTGTCGGCATTGGCGACAATCTCCGCCTGTGCCTCAACCTGCGATGACTTAACTCTACCCATGGCCTCAATCTTGGCCACCTCAATGCGGGTCTGGTTGTCGCGTTGGTTGATGTTATCCTGCTGTTGCATCTTGGCCTGCTCCATCTGTGCATTGGCCTCAAGCTGCTGTTGCTGTTGCTGCATAGCCTGCTCCTGTGCCTGTTGCTGACGTTGCTCCGCCTTGCGCTCCTGATTCTGAATCATGCGCATCTTTTCCGAAAGAGAGCTTGACGAGTACAACTTCATTACGGTGGAGAAGTTGAGCAGTTGGTTCTGTAGGGCAGCCTGTGCCAGAGTCTCTATCTGCTGGTTAAGCTGCTGCAGTCCGTTGCTGTTGTCAACCACGAGTCCATAGTCACATTCCGAGAACTCATCGCCGTCAATGGTCATCAGTTGGCGACTACCATCTGAAGTGATATACTCAAACTTCTTCTGCCTCCCCTTCATGGCTATCTTAGCTGTCTCAAGGAAACACTCAAGCACACGCTTCTTCAGATTGTCGTGTGCAGAGAATATCCACTCGGTGATATGCGAAGACTGGAGCGTGGAACGTTCCACTCCTCCCACAGTCTCTCGGTTGCTTATCTGTCCCTCACGTTGCCTCGATATACCACAGGCCTCACTCATCTCGTCCTTAATGTAGCTGAGCAATGCAAGGTTCTGTTGTATGATACCGCCGGTCTCCGCATCAATGACTCCATTGCTGTTGTTATTCAGAGCTCCTGCCAACTTACCGGTAGCAGCACCCTTGTTGCCCTCATTGAAGCTATTAACCACTGCAATATTGTTCACACGGGCATAGTACATCCACTTGTCGATGTCCCATGACTGTGGAACCATCGCAAGGTCCAACTTGATTATCTTTCCCCAGTTGCGGGCAATCAGCTTGTTTAGTCTGTCATGCACCGCATCATAGAGGTAGTTGTAAGGCTTGAGGATGTCAACCATCGACACAGGCCTCGAATCATTCACGTTATATACGGAACCGATGATTCCGAAATGACATCTTGAAGGATTGCTGAGCCGGTTATATTGAATTGGTCTCGGTCTCATGTTCACGTAGATGTCCTTACCAATCTTCGTGCCTTCCCAAGCCTCGTTAATCCAATATACTTCCTCCTCCTCTCCGAGTTCCTTCTTTACTTTATATGTCTCAGGGTAGAAGTGAAACTCCTCCTCACCCGTCTCTTCGTTATAGCTCTTAACCTTGCGAATCTTTCTGCGGGATTTCCAATAAACCCTAAGCACCCTGACGTTGCCCTCGGAATCGTATGGAAGCGCATTACCCAAAAGTGAATCATCACCGAATGGGTCCCAATAAAAACCTTCCTCGCCTCCGGTGAACTCCTCGCCCATCATGTGCATATTCACATGGCCATATCTCTCGTCGATGTTACCTGCGGAATCGGTGAAGCCTCCCGACACAAAGTCGTTTTCATTCTGAAGGGCCTTTATATCCTTGGAAGACAGTACATCATAATAAGTGTCTATCACCCTTCCCGGAGACCAATAATCCTCGATGATTATCATGTCTGCATCCTCGATGCGGCTACTGTATCCAGAGCGGAATGCATGAACCTTGAGAGGATTAAGTCTCTCTATCACTGGTTCACCACCAACAATGTCGCATTGATATATCTCTTCGGCCACTATGAGTGCATCCATGAATCCGTCTGCGAACATGGCTGGAAGGTTATACTCCTTCATATAATGGTTAAGCAACTCTCCTGCTCTAACCTCTCTCATATCCTGCCACTCGTAGCTAAGATAATCATCGAAATCGGCCAGTTTTCTCTCGAAGTCCTCCTCCGACACAGAGCTGCTCTCGACTAAACCTTTGAGCCCTTCGTAGGCTTCGTCTCTCTTTTCCCTCTCTATCTCCGAGATGGCGTTGGGATTCGTTACCACAACGCGGTAATCAAACACCCTTGCAAGCTCCTCGCCTTTCAACAAGTGGAGCTTGTTATTCGTGATAGGGTAGTGCTGTATCTTATCGGGAATGTAGTCGGCCTGCATATTATCGGGATTAAGAAGATGTCTCATGTCATCCATGTGAATCTTCATGTTATACAGGTCGTAATTGATTTTCTTATGCCGCACAGACTTCCTGACAAGGCCCGACGAATAGCAAGCCTTGCTGTCAGCCCAGTCCAAATGCTGCTTACGCCATTTCTTGTTCTTCTGGCTATATGGCAGCTGCTGGGGCGGTAATGATGTTCCAATCAGTTCCATCGTATCTTTTCTGTTGCAAAAATAATCAATATCAAAAAAAGCCACAATAGGCTAAATGTCTTGCTAATATGTATCTTATCCAATCGCTAATCCTTCATGAGTCTTTCGCTACCTGGATAGTTACGAGTGAAGTAATCATCGTTGCCTTTGTCCAATGGGTCGTCGGCTATTTGCTCACTTCGCCTTGCATTGCCTCCACTGAGTATGATTCTATCCTCACGAAGAAGCATCAGCATACCCATGGCACTCACACGGTCAAAGTTACCTTGGGCATTCCACTGACTCAGTTCAAGCAACAGGGCCCGTCCCTTAATAAAGTTCAGATTGAATACCGTAATCTCTTTCTCCTCACCATCCACAGCCTGTATCATAGTTGCAGGAGTGAGCAGATACTTCACTATGAGAGTACGGGCATAGTTGTTAATTGGCTCGGTAGCCACTGTTCCCTTGGCCGTATTACCTATGCCTCCAGGCTTGACCATCTGCTTGTCTTTCAAAAACTCAAGTACATCCGTGAGAAGATAGACACAGTTCATCTTGCTGAAATATGCGAACAAACCTTTTTTATTGTTCTCATAGTTCAGTCTTGCATTGTAAAACAGACAGAGCTTTCTACATATCTCAAAGTAGTCATCGGCCATGGGTGGTCTGCCAGTGTATTCAGCCACAATGCGGTCAGTCCACAAGTCAAGAATGAAGATGGAGCCAAGAGACGTTGTGCCAGACTCGTCATTATCATAAGGGTCGGCACCTGCGATGTATCTATTTTCAAATACTTTATCTCCATTCTTCTGTGGCATCTCATATATCTCCACTGCTCCCGCAAGATTCTTGTTGCTTTTGTGTGGGAAGAATCTTATCGAATGGTCTCCAGTAGGCGTAAACACCACCTTGCCGTCATTGATAGCCAACTGTCCTACATATACATCGTCGTAGAACCTTGGATTGCTGTCTATCTGATTGAGCCTCTCCATGATGTCAGTAACAGGAAAGAGATTCACTCCACCACGTATGATAGCCTCTGCAGGAGTGATAGGCATCTCGGCAGTAACTTTGACTATGGTTTGAGGGTCGTCGGTCTTATACTTTGCCTCGTATCTCGACATCAACACCTCAAGAAGAGCCTTTACTACATCACTGACTCCATCTTTGTTGTAGCACCCCTTACGGTTCACGTATGAAGGAAAGAAGAAACTGAACCAAGGTCTGCCTTGATTCGGCTTGTCCCATTGATTCGGCAACGCATAGATATTATATCCTTGAGGGTTGTAGATAAGCTCCTGTGCACCATGGAAGTCAGAATCCTTGTCTCCCGATGTTCCTACCAAATAAGCAAAGCCATAAACATACTGTCCCTCCTCAAGACCATAACGCACCACATTGTACACATCGAGCAACTTCTTGAATGAACCAAACTCCTCGAACAGAATGTAGCCACGCTTACCACGCAGCTTCGACTCATCATCCTTCGACGACACTCCTAAAACGGTATTCTGGTCTCCCATCCTGGCGCCGGTCTTCTTGTCCTTATAGCCACTTTGCCACATCATGGTGTTGAGGCTGTCAATCAAGCGCCGACGAGGGAATTGTGTGTTCTTTGCAAGGAAGTCTATGATAGGCACAAACTTACTGAGGGTACCATCCTTTCCCGCAAGATACTCCTTAGTGTAGGCGGTGAGTATGGTCATCACACGTTTGTGTGCTCTTGCATTCTCTCCAAGAATGAGGTTATGTGCCATGATGTCTGCAAGACTGAAGCTCTTGCCTGAGCCACGACGAGACAGCTCCGCAGCATGGTTTCCACCACGGAAGTCATTGTACATTCCACCATTGCGAGCTTGCTCAAGATAATGGAAACGCCAATAGACTCCTTCCCAACATTCGGGAAAGCTCTCTATACGGTCAGCCCTCCTTGAGTTAGGGTCACTCTCGTCTATGGCCGTAACCATCATCGGCACATAGTTCAAATAAAAATAAAGGTATCCGGGAACCCACTCACCATCCGATTCCCTAACGTAGCCCTCCCAACATCTCCTTATTTCCTCGCGTATCCATCTCCCATACTCAGAGTTGGGATTCTTATTCGGCCTCAACGAGGTATAGCATCCGTCCTTCAAGAAATGCAGCGCCGATGGACGGAAGTAATCCATGTTCTCCAGGATGTGAGGATGCGCCAAGTCCACTATTATCCTGCCATGCTTGTCACGAGGCCTGTCCTTAGCCTTCTCCCTTCCTGGAGATATGAGGTGTTGGATGAAAGGCACCTGCGTGATGAAGTCATGCAACTGCTCCCGCACCTCTTGCGGATAGGTCTCAAGAAGCTCCTTGGTTATCTATGTCTGATAGTCATTCGTCTTATATAGCAATCCCATAATCAAATCTCCAATCCATCGTCAAACAAAGTCTTTTCCACCGAGCCACGTACCTCACCCTGCTCTTGCATCTGGTCGGTTACGGCCCTCTCAGCCTCGGAAAGCATCTTCACGAGACTCGGTATCTGCTTTACCACCGAAGTAAGGGTATTGAGTGCCTTCACGTCAACATCGTCGAAGTCCAGCTCTCGTAATTTGGCACGCAACTTATCCACGAGGGTCCTCGTATCCTGAAGCAACAGCGCTGAAGCCGGTACGAAACTTTTGTAGAACTCCATAGCTGCCTTTACCTCGGCATCAGGCTTCCATTTCTCAGGAAGGCCCTCACCATGTAACACTGCCTCGTGCCTTGCCTTGTCATCCACAAGATACTGATAGTCGCTGCGTGGGTCACAGAAGAAGTAGATGTAGGCAAACTCCTGCATCGCCTTCGACTTGTCCTTGCTCTTGTCTCGGTCCCAAAGCCTTTTAAAAGGCTGCAAAGCCAAGGCCTCGGCAGAGACCTTGACTTCATAACCTTCGTACACAAATAGACGAACCATTACACAATGACTTTAGGTGTTTCTGGCAATATTATGTTCTCTTGCTTGTCCTCGAAGTCCTCAAGCACAAGCGTAACATCGGAATCATATAGAAGCAAGTGCTCAACACCATTCACGTCCAGCGTAGGAAAGCTGTAACTCACAATAGGGTTATCTGTTATGACACCATCCTTGAGGCTGCCCTCCTGATGTTTCTTATGACCATAGCGCGTAGGGTCAATAAGTACCCAATCGCCCTCGTTGATTCCTTTGACCGTAGTGCCAACGGCAATTACTTTTTGGTACTCCTTGATGGCACCAGTAGTCTTGGTTATCACCTTGCCGCTGTGCTGGTCATCCTCATATCTGTCCATTGTCGTCACTATCCGATTGAACAATGGCCTCATCTTCTTTATGTTTAACATTATCCTGATAGTATTTCTCTTTTCTTCTTACCTTTTCTATCTTATTATAATCAACATACATCTTTCCAAGATAAGGAATGTTGACGTTAGTTCTAAGTAACTGGAAGGCAGGCTCGTCTATATCTCGTAATGGCAAACATCTAATTAGGTGACTCACCTGCCCCCAGTAACATCTGTACACGGCTTCTATCTAATCAGCCGGAATGTGTAGTTCTGCGGCTACCTTCTGGTAGGCTCTCTTTAATACCTTGTTTTTCATTCCATCACAAATTGAATTAACAGATTGCATGTATTCGAGTCCACATCCAAGTCAGGAAGGAACTTCGGATTTATCTTTCCGTCCTGCAGCACCTTGTTGCGACGAAACTTGCTCATCATGACCTGGAAGTACGACATGGTTATATTGCACTCCTTGCGTATGGCCCTCTTAGTCTCCTCGCTCATGAGCACCTTGTCGATGAGGCCTATGTCACTTATCGACTTCGACAGCTCATAGCGATGTTTGGCAAAACACGCAAGAACCTCCATCTCCCTGTCGGTCAGCTGATGAAAGGGCTTCAGGAAAGCATACCAGTGTTGGAAGAAGGTATCTCCCATCTTGGTAGGGATGCGTATAACCTTATTGTACTTCATCTCCTCTTCACTCCTTGACGCTCTCTTCGGGCTTAGCTGACTCCACAGGCGGAGTAACCATCCTCGTAATGACCTTCTCTATTTCATCTGCGCAACGTTTTGCAAATTCACTTGAGAACTTGTTGTCGTCATGTACCACGGCAAACAGATAGTCCAATACCCTAAAGCCATTCTGGTTCGATGCCTCGTGCAGCCTCTCCTCAGTCTGGCGCAGACGCTGAGCTAATTGGTTTGCCACTTGCTCCAACTGCTCATAAGTCAGCTTCTTCTTCTCTGCGTCGGCAGTCTTGGACTGCATCGACACCTTCTTCTTGTTTTCTTCCATCTTAATGTTGTTCTATGTTAATAAATGATTATCTCTCCAAATGTGAATGGCCGTATCTACTTTCGTAAATCTTCTCCCATTCCTTGATTGGCACCTACAAGATGTGCATACTTCCACATTCGCTGCAAAACAGTGAACTGTCGTCATCTTCCAACGACTCCACCCTCAGGGAGCAGCAGTCAGCGCAATAATAAACAGGTTCTAAGTCGTAAGTCTCTTCCATAGTTGGTTAAAGTTTATCCGTATAAAATAAGAGCATCCAGCCTTCGGGATAGCCCAACACAGTTAATATGTCCTCCTTCTGAAGGCCACGCTTGTTAACTTCCGCTATCAGGCTCTGCACATTGCCTGCGCTGAACCCCGTCAGCTTCTTCCTGCTTGCATCGTTCTTGTTATCCATAAGCCAATCTTTTCGTTGGCAAAATTAGGACAATTTTAATATCATTGCAAGCAATTTACATACTTTAACCTTATAAAATTATTTACTCTCTGAAGAGAGTAGCAATGCATTGTTTCTGAACATAGTCTCCTCGTTATAGTCGGAGAGATAGTGCAGCGTAGTAAGGCTTCCACGAGTCATCGTGTGCCCCATCATCGAGGAGATGTATTCTATCGACACTCCTGCATCCCTCAGATTGGTGGCGTAGCTATGCCTACACCATGTGGTCGATGGCTGCACATCCATGTCGTGGTTGTAACAGATGCTCCTCATATCTTTGCGTATCACCTTATTTAACTGGTGCACTATCGCTATGACCTTCTCTTCCGGTGTCTTGTGTGTTATGATATCAAAGAGCAAGCCACCCCTTCTCGGAGGAAGGCAGAGTCTATCCATCAGTAGCCGTAACTCAGGAATGATGGGTATTGTTATATCAATCTTGTTGGAAGATTCATGCATTGTCTTGTGCCTCGTGAACCTAAGCAATTTGCCTTTGCTCCTAAAATAGCAATCGTTGTACTCCAACCTCACCATGTCTGCAAGATTCATTCCATTTCCAAGATAAAGGAAAAGGAATAGGCCGAGGCTTCTCGTAACTCTACCCGCCTCTCTTCTTTGAGAAATGCTAACATATAAGTCATAGAAATACTTCATCGTTATTACGTCAAGGTACTCATCCTTCCTATCCCGCTTCTTGTTTATCGCGGGCAACTGCATGAAGGCCTCACCCTTTTCACGAGACCAAAGCCCATCCCTCGCACCCATCTTCACCACAATCCTAAATGTGCGCAAGTAGATTCCTATCGTAGTCGGTGAGAGATTCACCTCCATCTTCTTTACCCATTCCTCTATAAGCTCCCTGCTCATCTTGCTGTTGCCTACCTTGGTACCCATGTCCTTCTCGAAGCGATTAAGTGCCTGTTCATAGCAGGCGGCTGTCTTTAACCTGCCTGTTAATCTCTTATTCTCAATCAACCTTCTCCAGAGTGTATGCACATTCTCCTTGGTGCTTGTGTCCGCTCCCATCACATGGCATTGCAACGAAGCCAACGAGAATCCCTCTCCTTTCTCAAGAACACTAAGTATGTTTGACACCACCATGTCGAAGAATCGGCTCCACATCCTCAATTTTGATGCCTTCTTCTTTCCCGGAGATTCACACAACTTTATGAACTCCTCCTTGTCGCATGAGTCTCCAACAAACACATAGCTATACTTGCCATCATATCTTATACGCACCACAACGGGACAAGCTCCTCCCTTATCCTTGCGAGTGTCCAAAGTCAGTGCTGCCGTGATGTTCTTTCCTATGTATTGTCTGCGGTATGCAGGAATTAAGTGATAAATTTTGCTCATTTTTCTTCTGTTTTTAGGTTTAAAATTCTTTGTGAATCACTCAATTAATCCTTTAAAATGGTGATAATCTGGTGAAAACTTCAGCCTCATTTTAACACTATTTTCGGCCTTCGTCTGCAAAATTACAAAATCTTCCTGACTTCCACAAATGCCTAAGCCACAAAGCATTTTCCCCTTAACTCTAATTAACTACTTTACCCATCAACTCTCTGAAAATCCGACTGTTAATCAGGGGGTCGTTGGTTCAAGCCCATCCTGGAGCGCCTTAAAAATCAAGGAGTTACGAGAAATCGCAACTCCTTTTTCTTTTCCGCCTGAACAAATTTTGGTTATTAATTCGGCTGTTTTAAAGTTTCACGCCATATAATATCACAGAGTTCAGGAGTGTAACGGAATGTCTGTTCAAAGACTATCACGAGGGCTTTTGTTGAACTGTAATCAAAGACTTGTGCTGTTTTCGACTGTTTATGTCTTGATGAAAAAATTATTGTTTTTTATTAGAAGTCTTATCGCTACGTCAAGGCAAAAACTTTAGATTTGCTAATAACGTTCCTTTTTCAAAAGCCGTTTTTTCGCCACGGCATACCCAAAACAAGTTTTGTCTCTGCTCATGGCTTATCAAAACGTTCCTTTTATCTTATAATTATACGAGCGTCGACGAAAGGGGATTTTGCAAGAATGAATGCCGATATGTGAGCCCGAAAAGGTGTGTCATACAATCGTTTACGGCAAAGCAAGGGCTTGCTTTTTTGTAAACATTTAATTGCTAATAACTGTTTTTTTTTGTAAATTAAATGAAGAAATTTTCACATTTCGCACTTTGTGTGTACATTTGCGCCCGAATAGCGATTAGGACGACGCTGCACCCTGACGATGAAACGCCTACCTAACCACACTGCTGAGGTTTCTCTGCATACA
>Ga0181612_107751_pt1 | contig 38545 bp, 21 predicted proteins | sample HoacroProtozoa21_FD_119630 | JGI IMG/M metagenome (GOLD analysis project Ga0181612, IMG submission 119630) | Hoatzin crop microbial communities from Cojedes, Venezuel. Combined Assembly of Gp0051906, Gp0051904, Gp0051908
CCGTTTTTTTTCCTGTCTAAGTGGTGTTTTAAAGAGAAGTTATTTATCTTGGATGCCATTTTTACCATTGATAGTCTCTTTCTTCAGCTTGCTTGGTAGCATAATCAGCAGTTCTGAAGCCAGTTATTAGCAGGAGGATGATTTGCAAATTTTAATGAGTGGGCTGCAGCTTTCAAATGCACTTATTATTTGCCCTCCCTCTTCCCCCCCTTAATATTTGGCCTCCTGTTTCCTGAATAATATGATGCCATAGCTTCTGGTTCACCGATGAGATGCAAGGATGTATAACTTGGGGGGAAAAATAGAAAATGCCTAAGTAAAAAAAACTCTTAGGGTACATTAAACCACTTGCTGTGACTAGGAACCAAGTGTTTTGGAAGCTACTGGGAAAGCAAGAGCATCACACTGAAGGCCGGGTGTGTAGCTTGGCCTCAGAATCTGAATCAATAAGTGACATCCTTAAGTAGGTCACTGTCTTTCTCAAGTGGGTTGGTTCAGCACCTTGGGTCAAGGCATGTCCATCGATATGTGAATTTTAAGAGCAAAAGAGCTACGGGTGAGCTTACGCGTTCTGTTGGAAGAAGACTGCTGCACCTTGTGTGTCGTGGAGCTGGTGCAAAGTGCTTTTGAGTTGTTGAGTAAACAACTCTGTGGTTAAAAGCCCAGGGCAAATTCTTTGCCTCCTGTTGAAGTCAACAGAAAACTTGTCCCTGGCTTCAGAAGGTTGGGGTTTTGGTCTCTGTTGGTCCTAGCTACATGACAACTTTCAGCCATGCTCACAACTCTGACATCAGTATTAGTGATGGAGACTGGAAGTAAATAAAAGAGTTTTTCAGGCAACGGACTACGTGTCATAGCAATGAGACCGAAAATGCTTAATGTGTAAACCTTTATTGTTTTGTACCAAAGACTTCTTTTACACAAATTTTGAACTAATTTAGGATGCCTAGACATGCTTTAATGGTCAAGAGAAGCAGGTTTTAGAGAAGTATGATACATTTCCCCTATCAACTGTCTTTACTCGTCTGCTTTTTTCCTAACAGAAATTAACACATGTGTTCTGTACAAATATTTTACATTAATTTTGAATGTTCTTTACCAGTTACTGAACTGTTTCTATTCACAGTGAATTGTTAGTAATTTACTGCCTCTTATTGTGTGTGTGCCTTTGAATTTTATGAATCAAGTATGGGTATGTGGGGGTGTGTGTGTATGCATAGATAAATAAAGTACAGATGTTTTAAAGTGTGTTTCCTCACGTGCAAGTTTTAATTTTGCAGACGATATCAGAAATTGCAGAAGATAATGAAGCCCTGGTAAGAACCTGATTAGATCATCACCTTGCACACTTCCTCCTCTTTTGCATGACTGAGTTTAGGCCCTTGCACTAATCTTTGTATGTAAATACAACTGTGAATATTCATTCAGCCAGCCTTCAACATTCTCTGTTTTCTTCTCTTTGATGCCTGTTAGAATTTTCTGATGAAGCCTTCTTTGCTTTGCTTGTGGAATGGGTGCTTCATTTCTGTAACTTCTGCAGAGGCTTCTGCTATTTCCTAAGTAAGGCTTTTGTTTTGTTTTTTAATTTGAGCAGACAAATCATTTCCCTGCCTTCCCCAATTCCCCTTTTAAATTTATCTGGCTGGCATGATTGATAGTAGGCAATTTTAGTTGTTGATGTTAGTGAGATGAAAGTAAGAGTCATTGTGTGGGTTTGAATTCCTATTATTTGCTGGTCCCAGGTAATGCTAGTTGTTGCAGATAACTGCATAAAAGAAAACTGTAGTAAAGGGCCTCATATCAGAAAGTTCAGAAGCATGCTTATTGCCCTGGTGATTTTGAATGGGACTCTTCTGTATGCTTAAAGTTAAGCACAGGCTTCATAGGCTTTGATAAACTGGGACCGCAAGAGATATTCTAATATCTTGATTGGCTTGCAAGTTTGACATGTGAAGTATAGCTAAAACACAAGGAAGCAAAAGAAAAATTAATCAATTAACCATGTATCTGTCACTCCGAGAGCTTGATGTAGTTTATTACGCAGGAAATGTAGCTCCCCATCTGAATCCATGCTAAATCATACTTTCACAAATCTGCTGTAAACCAAGTTTTGAAACATTTATTATTAAATCATTGCCTAATAAATAAATTAGACAGTAAGAATAAATTTGGCAGGAAATTTAAATCCTTCCTTTATGTTTGCTTTCTCAATAAAGTTACTTGTTTCATAATAGGAAAGTTTAGATCCTGAGGAAAATGACATAAGGCTTTTAGAATTCTTGGCAGCAACCCCCCTGCCTAGACAAGGTACCTCCTGTGCATTTAGATGGTGGATTTTTGCTCACCACTGTGAAAATAGTTCTGTGTGGAAGAAGAGTTACATTCCTTCAACATCTCTCTGTTTCCAATTTCTGTTATCCTGTAGGCTGCTCTACATTGAATTATGTGATTGTCCTCAAGACTACAAAAATAAGGACTTGTAGTTCCATTGCACCCTGGTTTTAGGACCTGATCATACTGATGATCTGAATTAATTATTTTTACACAGTTTAGTTTTGTTTACTGATGGGAGCAAGGCATTACCCACTTCAAGAGGATTCTTATTGATCAGTGTGGGTATAGCACATCAGTGGATGCAGTAGTAAAGAAAGTATACGTGACAAAAGTTTATTCTAACTTTGGAAATTAAATCCTGCCAGTAGAAGCTTTAATTTACAGTGGGGCATATGGTTTAATAGTTTGATTACCATCAGCAGTACATGAAATGATACAATTAAAATAACACAAATTCTTGAGTTTGGGGCTTGTACTAAAAAAGATACCAGAGCCATTGGTCAGAGTGTGAAACCAGTAGTTCTGGAAGCTGGCCTGTTCATATATTGTGAAGGTAAAGTGTACACACTAATGCTCTGTGAGTGTAGTTATTGAACATCTTGACTATTTTTCACCCATGTATTAATGGGAAAAGGTCCAATGAAACAAGAACTATAAAAAAAAAAAACAAACTCTCAGAGTTTGGTATAATGAACTTTAAAACTTTGCAGCCATCACCTGCTGTCTTCTTGACTAAAGAAACTTAAAGAAACCAAACAGTAATTAAAAAAAAACAAACTTACTTTTGATTTACAGGATGACGTATTTTATAAAGTGCCAGTATTTCATTTTATCTTTGGTAGCTTGCACATGCTAACCTGACTTAATTAAAACCTGGTTTTCAAAGAGAGGCCTCTTTTAATAGCTTGCTTCACTGAAGGAAGTTCTTATAAAATGTGAGTTTCTTTTTCTCTGTCTTTTCAGGTTTAGGGGTTCCTATTTTATTTTGGCATTTTCTTGATCCCATGTTGGGTAATACTTGCATTTAAAAAAAGATATAGTTCCCATGAAACAGCTCTATCAATTGACATGTGTATTGCAGTACAGAATAGTAGTCAAACCACGCTGATCGGAGAGCGATGTTTTTCCTGGGTAGTTATTCCTGGTCTTTTTAAGAAACACTGGTCCATTTAAGGCAATTACCATGAAATGAGCAAAACTAGGAATTTAAAAGATGAGGAATAAGAGAAGAGGTAATTCTAACCACATCTTCATGAAGAACCAGTGTGTAATGGTTCCTCTGGGCTAGTTTTGCATGCAGACAAATGCTTAATGTACCTCAAAGTGGATTTAGTCATACTGCCTAGTAAGGGTGTCTATGCCTGGATTTATTCAAGAATGGTTACAGTTCTGTTTAAAATTCGCAGCTTGTTTTCTTTAATCAGAGTTAATTATCAAGCTTAGAGAAGCCCTAATACCAGGGGTACAAAGCTATTTCAGGTTTTCGGAATACAAGTGGTTTAAAATCAGTAGGGCTGATCCCTTGTAATGAACGCAGTGAAACTGTAACACAAAGAAATATTTCAGTGGGGCTTGGCACGACGCAAAAAAAAACCACTGTGTCAATTGCAGTGCAGCAGTTAAGTGCATTTTCTGTAATCATCTGGAAAAATGGGGGCAGCTACCCCTCAGCCTGTTCAGTCATTTTCAACTGTACTGAGTAAGCACCAAGTAGGTGTGAATTGCTCCTAGCTTGATCTGATGGCGGCTTAGCTTCCCTCTTGGAAAGGTTACTTGAAGAAACAAGGCAGTGTAGAAGCAATGAAGAGGAGCCATAGCAATAAAAAAGGCACTTTTTCACACTCTGCTTGCAAAGCATCCTGCTGCATCATCCGTCTTTGTTTTAGACTTAGTGAGGTTCTTGCCCCCATGGCTTTTCCAGAGCTCTTGTCCTCTGATGATTAGATATATTCTGCTCCCCTGTTTAAATTTATTCATGGCCATTTATCCTTGACAACTCTTAACTTAAAAGGTGGTTCTTACTCTTTGATGTTGACCTCAGTGATGTCAGGCCTTTCAGCTGCCCAGTATTAGGCTGTGAGCACAGTTGCTGAATGGTGAGGGACCAAAGTTAAGGAAGCAGTTAACTCCTGCATTTGGGAGCAGACTTCTGCTCTCTTCTTGCCTCCTGCCCAGTTAAAGTTGTTTCTTTGCTGCCTTCCCTCTGCAGAATTAGAGATAAGCTTTGGTTCTGTTTTGCCCGTGAAAAATGGTTTGTGGAAAGATGTACTGTCTTTGGCTTCTGGTCCTAATGGGCTGGTGGCTGTGTCCTGGTTGTGACAAACAAGCAACAGTCAATTTCCAGGTTCTCCTATGCAACTTTTATGAATAGAGGACATGAAAAGGTCTACCTAGCTTTATAAAAGCTCATATTGCCTTTTTTTTTTTTGTTGTTTTTGTTACCTGATGTCAGCTGAGCCTGACTGATTATCTCAATTCAAAGAATCATTTGAACAGCTGAATATTTTTTCCTCAATTGCAATATGATGTTCATTTTGGTATGTGTGTTAAACATGGATTGAGGTTTTTATGGTTGCCCCCACTCCCCCAACCATCTAGGGAATTTGGGCACTTAAGTCCCATTAATTTATTTTTATGAGAAATCCAAATTGCTTTAGGCATCTTTTAAAATACCATGTATATACATCTGAGGATTACTTAGCATACATGATACAAAGATGGCTTGGCATGTAGAAATGATACTAGGAAGGCAGGTGAGAGACCGATATGATGGTCAAGGTCACATGCACATTCCTGTCATTTTTGTTTTAAGGAAAGAAAAGCTAATATTGAAATGCATGGAAGTTTTTTTTTTCTTCACAGTTTCTTAAGGTAAGAATGCAGAAAATTCTTATGAACGTATATTAACAGACTTTGACCTGATATTTCTCTAAAACCTAGAGATGTGAAAGGCAACTGTTCACTGACTCTTCAGTCAGGTTTCTCTGAGGGGTTGAGGTGCACAGGCCATCCATCAGCACATGGCCATCCATCCACACTAGAACAGCTCACACTGGGACAGCCGGTGGTGTCACAGACCAAAGCTTGCTACTGCTTCTGAGGCTTTTGCTGATAGCTGCTGTGGATGTGGATGACCAGCTCACCCGTGCTCGCAGCGGTGGTTGGAAGAGGGGAGTCAGACCATCAGAGAATGGGGAAACTTCATCAGCTGTCCCAGCGTAATGTGTCCCCACCCGAGTGCCAGAGCCCTGAGCAAGGGAAGGATTGCACAAGTAGCTTGCTTGATCATTAAAATGTCAGTGTTTGTGAGGTATGAAATTGCAATTACATGGTGCATCTTTCTGATCATTTTCCCCCTCTTGCTGTGATGACACACATTAAAAAGTACCTTCATCAGGAATTACCATCAAACTATTAAGTCATTTTGCCAGAGCAGCATCAGTTTGATATTTACAGAACTGTCATGCTTTGTGCTGTGGATTAGTCTAAAAAGATTTTATGGAGAAAGAGGCCCCATCGTTTTTTTGACTTTTTGTGTAATTAAAACGCTTATTCACTGAGATTTTCAGTTAAACAGCTTCTACTATGTCTTTTCTAAGATTACTACTTTTATGAAAAAGCTTTGATTCACTTGAAATTTCCAGCATCTATTCTGTCTGCCGCTTTTAATAGTATGAGTGCGTCTGTGTGTGTGTGTATTGAAGTGAATTGCTTGGAAGTCTATTTCTACCTATCTGCTTGTGTTTAGACACATAACAATTAATCAACACCACTCCCTTTCCCCTCCAGATACTTTAATCCTTATCTTGCTCTAGTTACCCTGGAGATTGCTTTCATCTCTAGCTGTGCTATTCCTAGTGCTTATATCCTTTAAGCTTGCCTTTTGACTTTTGCAGTGCCGCCTAGTGTATACATGTGCGTGCAAATGCATACGTATGGCTATATATTTAAAAAAATACATGCTATATATGTGTGGTGCTGCATAATACGGCAAGTTGGAGTATTTTGTTCTGCTTGATTAGTCCCAGTGTTGCACCTCTTCACTCTCATTAATGATCTGAAGTGGTGTCACTGGAGTGACACCTGGTGGGGTGTCTGATCCTCTGAAGTTGAAAAGTATTTTCACCTTCTGGAGCCTAAACGGTTGTATCATTGTCACATCCACTAGAAACAGGTTTATATGCTGAGACCAGTATTTTCAGCTCGATTAACCCCGTTTCCCCTCCAAAACTGTGGAGGAGGCTGTGTTAATTGGCAGGATTAATCAGTAGTTTTGGTGAGAAGAATAATTGAGACTGTTGCATGTAAAGGAATTAAACTGAACTGAATTCCAGTCACTGGTGTTCTGGAGGTGAATATCCATTTGGGGGTTTAATATAGTTTAAATAACCCTTCTAGACTATACCCATTGTTAATGGGGATTAGCTTTCATGTACGACTAGTTTATAGAAGAGTCTTTATGTACTAAATGCAGGTTAATTGACTAAATTTTTAAATGATATACGAGAAAATCTAGGGGAGAGAAATGATCTGTTTAGTTTAATGCTGAGAAATTTTAGCTACTTTCAACCTATATGACCTAACTTTTTGTAAATTTTTTTATTTTTATTTGGATCTACTTTATCTCCTTAAAATATTAGAATTCCACATATTTATGATAGTATTCTGTCATGAACATGCATGAGAATTTGGTAGAAATTTTTATAAGGAAGCCTTTCCTAGGGGTGCTGTTTTATTTGTGGATTCATAAATAACCATTGTATGCAAAAGCAATGGGTTGAGGAAAATGACAGGACCGGAGCTGATTAAATTTCCTGCAGTCTTATTGTCATCTTGTTGTGAAATCCTTGGTTATTTGGAATGCTAATGATGACATTTTAAATCTAATTTAATTCTTGAAATATTTGCAATTTTAAAAAACAACCGACCACAACCAACCTCCCTACCTCCCAAAACAAAACCAAAGACTTCCGGGTCGTGTGTTTCGTGAACAAAATATTCCTTGCAGAATTACAGTGGATTTTTTAAAGGCACCGTATTTTTCTTGTTTGCTCTTTGATGCAGTTTTTTCATTTTGTCATAAACAGTCAAGAGTCACTGTGGGTACGCTTACTGTGGAAGAGAAAGGCGTGATTTGGGTTTTTCTGTTTTTACTCAAAAAATGTCAAGAATGGCAAATTTCTTTTTAGTGGAGGGCATCTGTGAAGTTTTAATGAGCGAGAGCTCCTGTCTTAAATGAAGGGGCCACTAAAGGCTCCATCTCACCATCAGAAATCCCTAAATGGCAGATTATATCATATCCAGTAAACTGGCTATTGGAGTTGCTACAGTGAAACTGTTTTTCTGCCTTTTTACCTCTGTACTGCAGTACACGACTTCCATCTGAATGGATGTTCACTTACTTGGGTGGGTTGGTGCAGGACAGCAGGGGAGCAAATCACAGAATAAAGATTACCGATCACATTGCTTAACTACGGCTATAGTATTAAACTCGGGTTTTGAACGTACTGAGCATTGTAGTTCCAATCTGACAGGTTTTTTTAATTTTATCTTTTTATTAGGTAAGCGATTGCATTAAAATCACTGGGACTATTCATGCAGTTTCGGTTGATTGTGTGCTTATGCTTGTTAATGGCGTAGTGGCCGAGTGCCTTGCGGGTGGTTTGCCGTGCCCTTAAAGGTAATACGCAGCTTGCTTTCAGGCTCTCTGCACTGCTGCTTGTATTGAGTAGCTTTCTCATTGAACGGCTTCATTGAAATCATTGTGGCTGCAGACTGTTCGGTGCCCTGACTGCATATGGAAATGAAGCTAACCTGTAAAAGCTGGTGTTTAATGTGGAAAATTCCTGTGCAGCTAGTCAGGTTAGAGAATATTCTTTATGTTGAGTTTAAACACATTTTGTATTTGGTTGAGTCAACAATAAGATGCATTGAATCTCACATTTACAGGTGTAAATTTACAGGTGTAAAATGCAGTGTAGTGGCCTGCAAACCCTAAACAATTTAAGCTGCATGCTTGGATGTACAATGGGAACTTTGCAATTCGCTTCACGTAGTTGCCCATAGATAAACAAAAGGAGATGCAGGTTCAAAGAAAGAAATCGAGTCGTTAAGTAGTGGAAAACTGCTGCTCAACAGAATATCTCTTCTGGTGTGTTTTAAAAATGTAGTTGCTTCCTTGTAAGAGAAGGAACAAACAATCCGCTAACTTTCTACCCATCTGCTTGATACAGCGGTACCAAAACGTGGCACTTCCGTATGACATTCAATTAGGAGCGTTTCCAGAAGTTGCGAAGAAAAGAGCTCACTTACTCTGTTAGATCTAAAGCTCTGAATTTATAAGAGGAGTTTAATTTGGGCTGTCTGATTTCCTTGAGCTTTGCATGTAGTGTTCTCCTGGGGATTAGTTCTTCTCTTAGAAAATTGCTTTCTTCCAGGTGACTGTTCCTGATGTCCATGCTAAATTGTTCTGGAGACTATCTGTTGCACGGCCTCTCTTGCTCTTCTGCTACCTCTTAGTCCATAATTGGCTTCATTTTCCTGCTTGCTGAAAGCTTCCTGCTGCTTTATCCCCTCGATCATTGCCCTGCTGCATTACTGGTAAATGTTATCATGACTACTGTCTCTTGCAGCTTTGGAGATATGTTGTCCTTTACACTGACTGCATTTGTTGAGCTGATGGATCATGGGATTGTATCGTGGGATACATTCTCTGTGGCATTCATTAAAAAGGTAAATTTGTAATCAATGCTGTCTGTTCCTATCAGTTTACATTTTTTAGGTGAGTCGTGGTTTGGGTTCTTCTTCCCACCTGGTACATTATTGAGGTCACTGACCAAAAGGGTACATGAAAATGGGATTAAAGTGCTAGTTCAAACTATAAATATTTGTAGTTGCAGGATCTGGCCCAAATTCTGCGGTAATCAGTGGGAGTGAAATGGAATCAACACTGTATTAGGCTTATGACACAAGAAACTGCTTGCTCAATTACAGTGTGACCTCCCTGTACAGATACCATGCAGTATTTTGATGTGATGTAATTTGAGTAATACCAGATTTCTTGAAAAAAAAACAAACAACCCAAACCAGCGCTGAAATGTTTCCTCTGGGGGTAGGGGAGGAAGAGAAATAGATTTACAAATTGAAATCAAGCTGGTATCTACTGAGTTTATCAAGCTGAACTCTGCCCCCCCCCGAGTCTTGCAGCTGACATCTGTGGTTTTGAAACAGGTCTTTCCGCAATTTGCAACATTTTTTTCTTTTCTTACATGTAGGAGATGCACAAAAGCAGCAGAAACATGGGAGTACAGTTTAAGTACAGAGATTTAGCAGACTTCAGAAAAAAGTTTTTGCTACTGGTTTAACCCTTTTCGTTTACCATAAAAAAAATCCCCTCACACCTCAAAGAATTTTCAAACCAGATTGAACTCAGAACTTATCTTAGGTTGAAGTGTGTTTGTACAGGTTGAAAAGATATCAGAGTTACTTCACTAAAATGGTATCAGAAGAAGTAATGGAACGAATGTAACCTGTAGGAAAGATCGCTTAATTTTAACAGTATGTCAGAGCAAAGACTTTTAATTTAAATTTGGTTAGGAAATTACTGCCATCAACGGAAAGTATAAATTTATTTTTGTTGCCAAAAGTGAAAGAAGAGTCAGTTATGAAAAGAGTATTAGGTATTAAAGCTCAGTTTTAGTCATTAAAAATGATGGGTGCTATTTATAAGAAAAATCAGTATATTTGATCTGATTTTGGGACTCTTTTTTTTTTTTAATCCAATCTTGCTGTCTGGGTAGATTATGATGATGATGATTGTTACTTTTTCATGACAAAGTAAATAATACAGCTTTTTTTTAACTGACTTCATGAGATACAAGGTCAAGCCCAGAATGCCTTATTTGTTAGGGAAGCTATTAAGAGGTGTATGAAGAAACTTGCTAAAATGAGTTTAAATCAATCTGCTTTGTTAGTGACTCTAAATTATTTTTTCAAACCCTATCAAGATCTTTTGCCCTGTGGGTTGTATAGTAACTATAGAAGAAAGTGGTGTGTGCACCCCTGTTAATGGCTTATCTCTTCGGTCTGCCACTTCTGTATGTTTTCCTGGACCCAATTTCAATAACAGAACAAAAGACACAAACAAGAGCATTCTCATGGAGTACCCATGAAAACCAAAACTGGCGAGTAAAAACCGTAAGTGAAACTGGTGGACAAGAAACGGACCAAGTAGAAGAACAAGACGGTTAGAGAAACAGAAAGACAAAGAATGACAAAAACTGGGGAAAGCGGTGTGGGTGCATCCTGACCTGCTGCGCAGTTGGGAGCCGGAACAGCAGAGCCCTCAGTGGGGCTCTGTGGGCAAGGGGCAAACCTAAAGGAGCACCTTCAGACCGTGTATCTCTGGTGGCAATCCACAGCTCTGTTCTCACTTGCTTCTCTGACCTTGGCTTTTGACAAGCCACTCGAGGTTGCTGATGGGCTCGCTCAAGTGCTCGACAGGATGGATAAGGGAGCTGATAAGTTTCTGACAGCCAAAGGGGAACTTTGCGATCAAGTGCTTCTGCCCTTTGAAGCTGTGTTTCATGTTTGTTAAATGGAAGCCAAACCGGAATGGCGAGGAATTAATCTGAACTTTTTTCTTGAGTAGACTTAAAATCTAGAAGTTGGAGGAGACATCAAGGGGAACCTCTAACTGCTTCTAAAGACTAACTGCTTAGTGTTGGATGCAGTCTCCTTCCCATCCTTCGGGTACATAAAGACTGCTATTCCAACTGCTGCAAGTAAGAGTTGACACATTCAAGGAGAGCTTTGTTCCTTGTCTTTCAGGAAAATAGTATCATTTGAAAAAGCTTCCTTATGATATGCAAGATTCTCTCAAGAACTTTTTCTTGCTTTTGACAATAAAGTTTATTTCCAGCTTCCATAGTTGGCTACAGGTTTTGGATGCCTGCTTCCTAGAAAATGTCGTAGTAATTGGATATCAAAATACACTATACAAATTTGGTATTCTCATTTTTAGTTCCTGCAAAAGGAGAAATAAAGTTTGTAGTAGTGGTTGAGATATTTTAAACTATCTCTTAGATTTATTTATGTAATTGCCTTTGCATAACTGTGTGATTCAGAGTCTTAACCTTGATGAATCGTTTACTCTGCCTTCTAAAAAGTACTGTGCAGGAAAGGGGGTGGCAGCAGGGAAAGTATCTCCGCCTCACAACTGTCAGTTGGTTTTTCTGTAGTCAGGTGCAGCTCTAGTTCCTCACTTGAAAAGGAGATGCATGCTTGGAATTTTTACTATGTGTTAGGACGTAACAGAGAACAAAACTTTGTCAGATTTTTGTGTACATTTCTGATACCAAAATGGTCCAGGCAAATAACTCATGAACGTACCACTGCTCAGAATATCAGATCTGTTTCTTTCACTGTTCTTTCCCTGTGTGTTTTTTGGTGGTGGTGGTGTTTAGTTTGTTTGTTTTAATTTTTGTTTTTTAACTTTTGAATTCTCTCCTGTGCTTTAAATGATTCTGAAACTGGAAGAGAACTCAGATTATGTTTAGTTTGCTGTAGGTTTCTTGTCTACCCTCACGTTACATGTTTAGCTCCTGTTTCACCAGAGCACTGGGACTGAACGTGTAAAGGTATTCTGATTCCTAATTTCCCTTGAAATCATCTGGAAGTTAAGCACCCAGCCACTCCTTTTGTATGTGGCTATATATGTCCCGATAGGACTAGGCAGATATTACAGGTATTTTACTGAACAAATAGTTTTATCCTTTGAGACACACCCATGTGACAGGATTTCACACGAAAGTGCAAAACAATGAAGTTGCTTATTTCTGGAGGAGAGGTGGTATTTCTGTGAGCTTGCATTATTTTTATCAGCAGAATTTTTGATAAATGCCTGCAGGATTCTGTTTTGGTTGTTGAAAGCCCTCCCTGCTTGTGGTACTCAAGAAGCAGAGAACAGCAAATAACACAAATTTGAACTTTGGTTGATTCTTGTATTCTTGTCTCTTTTCAAGAAGGGTCTTTTTTTTTTTTTTCCCCACATCCAGAACTTTAAGTATGGTAATAGAATTTCTGTTTGATCTAATTTTACTCCCTCTGGAACTGGCATGCCATATCTATCAGGGTAGACAAGCCTGTTATTTCTGTCCAGACACCATAACCACCAGGTGGTTATGAATGTACATAGCTTGACATGCAAGTACCTAGCACATGTTTTGCATGTATGTTCAGTGTCATATGTCACGCACAAGCCAGCTTCATACCTTAGGTTTGGGTTTATCATTAAAAGACGTTATGGTCCAGGATCAGAAGAACAAATACATCTGTAATCTATAGTGTTACGTTTCTGCAGGCCCCTGATATGAATATGTCTCAGTGAAGCTTTTACGCTGCCGCTTGAAATATTATGGGAAGGAGCTGCTGCACCAAGAATAATTCATGCATGTCAGGGCTTCTAAGAGGATAGTGACAGTAGTCTGGCAGGTTGGGACACAGTCTGGACGTACTGTATTCCTGCTGCACAGAGGCACTGATCCATAGATAGCTGATGTCTGTGAGGCATCCGGAGTGCCTTTGGCTTACTGTGTGAGCAGTGCAGAGCTGCTCTGTGCATATGCTGTCTGTGTTGTGGGCCTTCTGGAAATCTGGCAGCTCTGGCTGCAGAGCATCAAAACCCAACTGCATTGCCATTAAGAGAGGTGAGGTAGTACAGTGCTTCTGAGATACAGCTTGTTACTCTAAACAGCACAATGTGCATCGTATACTGATGTAAATATTATTTGGGCTCAGGACTTGCAGGCAGCGGATATTGAAAGTCCAGAGTAGAAAAAGGCCAGTCGAGCTGCTGTTCTCCTTCTGTTCTGTGTGCATGCATGGGCTGCTTCTTTTTTTTTCTGTGAAGGCAATCTGTATTTCCGGAACCGAGTTATATTAAGCACAGCATGTTCGTATTGTGGTAGTGCAAACCAAGCAGCAGAGCAAACAGCAGTGCTGCAATAGATTAGAAGAAGAAAAATCTGTCTGTCTTTCCTTGTTGTCTCCGACGAAGGGGCAGAAGGGGCGTTTTGCTCCTTCAGTGCTACTCAAATTTTGTCACACATGCAAAACAATGTAGTTGTCCACGTGGCAATATTTAACTGTGAATTTTACAGGCAGCTAGGCAGCTTTCCCAAGAATAGGGCATGCTTTTCTTCCCCCAAAAGCAAAACGGTGCCAAGGTCTAAGCAAGCGTCCGGAATCAGAAACAGTATAATCATGTTAGTGGCTTGTAGCCTGAGTACTGAAGAAGCGCGTGGACTTGAAATTTTCTGGAAAGAATGCATCAAACTTGAGACAGGGCCACTGTAGTCTGTTACTTGGCTGTGAAGAGCAAATAACTGTGGTCACACGACATGCCTTCTGCCGGTCTGTGCTTCCTCGGGTGCCTTGCAGCTTGGCTGTGCCGGTGTCGGTGCATTCAAGGAAAACCCAGACAGTTCTGGCTTCCTGCGTCGGCAGAAGTCAAGCTGCTTCCCGGGAAGCCGGACCCGTGGACGGGGCACCGTGCGGAAGAGCACACATGGCCCCATCTCGCTGCACAGCTGGGCCGGTGCTGCAGATGGGTGGGCAGCACGTCATTGCCGCGCTGCGAGAAGGCAGAGGTCCGACCTGGTTTCGATTCGCGTGCCATTCGTTTGTGGCAGCTTGCAGCAGCAGTGAAGGTTGTTAATGCATGAGCACTTAGCAAGACTGGACTCTCAACTGGGTTGTGGAACCGGTTGCAATGATAAATGATTATCGACAGGGTTTGAAGACCTAACCTGGAGAGAGCTTTCAGTGATGTTGGTAACAGCAAGGGGAAAAAATGAAAAACATATTTTGCTGGAGTGTTTTTTGCCAGAGAGCTAGATTCTAATTTCTCTTCTGCAACAGTTGCCTCCAGCCTAGATAAAGCTGGCTGCGCAGATTCCTGCTGCAGAGAATGGAAAGTGTTCTCCTTGTCCTTTACAAAGTTTTTCTCATGAAAAAATGTAACCATTGTAGTTCTTTAATGTTGCTTTATTGTGTTCATAGTATAATGTTGAAGCGTATGTTTTGGTGATTTGAATATTGACATAAATCTGTGGTGATTTGTGCCAGCTGAAGAATCTGTGCCACTGTGTCCTTTGAAGGTATCTGCAGCGCCTGCTTGAATGCTTGCAGGTATTCACTGGTACCTGGCATGTGGACAAGATTAATGCTTTTCTGAGCCACATCCACATTTTTCTTTCTCCCCTTTCCCTGTTTTTATGACAACATGGAAATTCTCTAAATGTTTGAATTTGTAGATAGCAAGCTATGTCAACAAATTTGCCTCGGACATCTCTATCTTGCAACGGTCACTAGCGATCCTGGAATCGATGGTGCTCAATAGCCATGACCTGTACCAGAAGGTGGCACAGGAGATCACAATTGGGCAGCTAATCCCACATCTGCAGGGGTGAGTGTCTGCAACTGCCACCTGATACGGTGGGGGCTTTTTGGGTTTTTGTTCTTCCCAAATGAGCACAGCGTTTGGAAAAAGAGCTGTATAAAGACTGGCAAGCTCCTGTATGACTCCTACATCCACTGTAAGTGGCTGGATGACTGGTAGCCAGCTTTCTGGAGTTGGTCGATCGTTGATATTTTTTATTAATTTTTTTTTTTTCCTCCGCTAAGCTGCCTGTGTAGTTGGAAGTGGGGAATTATGACAGGAGCACCCCCCACAGTAATAAAATGCGTAACACCGTTAGCATACAGCTGGGGTGGTTGTGCTTGCCAGCCTCTGGGAAGTGCGTGAGAAAAATTGGTCAACTTTTGCTGAAGATATGTTTGAAAAGACAGAGGCTTTTACTTAAACAGTAATGTGCAGGGGTTAATTGGATGGAAACTGCCTCTTGTAGCGTAGGATAACGTGTTGTGTATAGTGTGTAGTTATGCTTGCCCCCCAGCTGGGACATTTTCCACTCACCTGAAAAGCTTTTAATACCAGCAGGTTCATCTCCAGAACCCTTTAGGGGAAGATTCCTCTTCCTAACTCTAGCTGTTGGGCATCTGGCAGAAGCTGATTGTCTGGGCTCCTGCAATGACCAGGGGAGGGTCAGTGGCACTTCAAGGGGTGTGATTCAATCTTGTCTCTCTTAATAATGGAGACAACCTGGTCATGACTAGCTTTGATTACCTAACTTTTACATGGTTAACATTAAGTGCAAACAGTCCCTCCACTTCTACCTGCAGTAATACAACTGGAAGATCAGTTTCTACAGTTTGCGTGTATTCATGTTCTTCTTTCATGTTTGTAATTTTGTTCCAAACAGGACAGACCAAGAAATCCAGACATACACCATTGCAGTAATAAATGCACTTTTCCTTAAAGCACCAGATGACAAGAGGCAGGTAAGTTCTTGGGTCTTGTATATCTACATATCTGTAGGAAGGGTGTGTCATATTCATACTTACCATTGTCCAAGTCACCTTTTCCTGCAGCTAATTCAAACTGAAAGTTGTTCTGTTGTTTCGTGTTGGTGTATTATTCATTTTAATGGAGCTACCTCCATCTTGCACCAATATTAGTAGGGATTAAGCATTCTTCTGTGCTTTTGTAGTTCCTTGTAACCTCACATGAACCATATTGACTGCGGCTGGCTGTAGTATTTATTGTACTGAACTCTTTGCCAGCACAGCTTGTAAAACCAGGCTATTTTTTGGTAAACTGTTTTCCCCTCTGCTTTTTTTCATAAAAAGCGTGTTCCTTTAGAAAATGGAAAATCTTGGCATGTAAGCATTTAAAGACTTTTTATAATGTACTATTTTAAGTTAACTTTAGTGCCAGAGATCAGAAGTCTCAAAAGGAAATATTTCAAGATTGCTAGTTGCTGTTAAAGGAGGATGGAATGCAGTGTGTTATGAAATAGAGGAGTTTTATCCGTGTTTATGAAGCCATTAGCCTGTGTCAAAACAGATTTAGTCATTTGTTTATTTAACATTTCTGTCACCAGGAGCAGTGATGATATTTCTTGTGGTGACATACTGTTAGTGTCCAGAACAAGTTCATTGAGAGCTGCTGATCAGTTCTGGGAAGGACTTTGGTTATATTTATTTGCGTTTTTAAATGCTGGAGATTGTTTAAACACACTTCAAAGCCCTTTTCTGTTTTGTTTCAAAAATATTTTTAAAATTGCAAACAGGGGAAAGTAAAACCATGGTTTTCTGGGTGTGTGTTTGGTGTTTTGTTTGGTTTGGTGTTTTTTTTTTAAAGCACCTTTTTTCCCATTTCTTTTTTCCTTCTTCGTCCAATATAGTCTTGGGTTATTAAGGGAAGAAGGCATCTAATGAACAAAAATTGGAATAAAAACTTTCTTTCAGTTTTGGCATAAATCTATGATAGGTCCTTGTAAGAAAAAACAAAGATTTCACTTTTTACATTTGTAAATAGTTGCTGCTGCTTATGGTTCTGTGAAAAGTATGCTTTGGTCATATTTGAAGTTGAGAGACAATGTCACATACAGATAAGATTTTAGTATTAATCGGTGGGCATGTGTTCCTGAAGGTGACAGTACCACAGAGTATTTCCAGCAAGTAAGACGCTGTTTCACCACAGTGTAACCATTTAGTGAGGTTGACGGTTCACCTATAGTACCTGCTGCTGTGACTCAGAATTGTTGGTCATAGAGTTTATGATCATCAGAATATAATGATCTAATTTGGCTTGAGGGCTAAGAGCTCTGACACTTGCAGAAAATTTCCTTCAGCCTGTAATAACCTATGATAAGTAATCAGAATCTGTTAGGTTTCTCTTTAGATCTATCTTGTGGTTAATTAGTAAACCATACAGCGACAAGGTAGGTGCCCATTAGCAACAAGATGGGGGTAGCTGATACCATTTACGAAGACAACGAACTGAGGTGATGCAGTCTCATGTAATTATCTGACGGCGGGTACTCAAAAGTTGAAGTTCAGAACTCGCCACTACTGTGGTTAGGAGTGAGAAGCTGCACCAAACCCTGTATGGCTCTGGGAGCTTTGGCACCCTCTCTGCTGCCGTCGTATGGAGACCGGCGTGATGTGGATGTCTGCGCTGAAGTTAAGGAAAGGATTTAAATTGGTGCTGGTGTATGAATTGCTTCCCTTCCTTCTTTTTTTTTTTTTTATTTTTTCTATTTTTATAATGCAAAAAGCCAGGCGGTTCAAGGTTTTTCTTTTTTAATGAGGATTCGTGGTTGCTTTGCTTCCCCTGCCACTGTCAAAGACCCAATCATCTAGAGAAACCTAAGTGTTTTGTTTTGTTTTTTTTTAAAATGTCTTTCTCAGATAAAAGCTGAGAGCACGAGCATTGAAATGGTACTGTGAATGTTTGAAACGCTTTTTTTGGCAGTTGTCTACATTTTTACAGACACATGTTGCTATGGGAAATAAGATGGCACATTTTGTCAAATAATTCTTGTTCTTATCTGTTACTACAATACTTAGAAGAGGCAGTTCATGTGCTGCTAGTGGCCATATAGCCTTTTTGGAGACAAAGTTGATTTTGTTGCCGTAATTTGTTTTGTGAATGCTCGTTGCTCATATCAGTTTTTGGTCCAGTGACAAAAAAAAAACAAACCTCAATAACGGCTTGTTAAATGACAGGTATGAGAAAGAAGTGACAATTTGATAATCCTCTCTAAAAAGTAAAACAGAAGAATTCCTATTTGTTTTTGCCATGAATGCGGAAAAGACCGCCTCATATTCTTTATCTGCCCATCTTTTGGCAGTGGATGTCCTTTGACGAAGCCGGTGGGTCTGTTCCCCGTAAGGTGAAGTGTGTCGCGTGCCTGGCGCTCCCCCTGCAGCTCAGTTGTGCATTCCCAGAAGGGGCGCAGAAGCATCTTTAGCATATTCTTCATTCCTTTGCTGTTATGTGCGGTTGAAACCTGCTTAGCCAGAAAAGGCTTAAAATCTGGGGCTGAGTTTTTCTTATCTTTGGTCCCTTCTTCCTTCCTTGTCATTCTCGTGTTCTTTTGCAGCACCCTTTCTGTGGTATAAAGAAAACAGTCGACATCCATGACTGCCTTCTGTCTCGCAATTAGCTTTATTTTTACAAGCAAGTTCTCACCATAACGCTTGTTTTATTTACATTGTTTCTGCAGCCAGATTTTAACAATCAAATTCTTCATATGTTTTATGTAATAGTCTCATTTTTCCTGTTTGCTAGTTTCTTGTTATATAAAAATAACCAGTATGTACTCTTTATTACTCTTCAATTCTCACAAAGTTCTGCAGGAATTTTTAAAAATCTATTTCTCCTGAACATGAACAGTATTTTTGCTATGGTGCCAACTGCACAGAATCACAGTGCATCCTAAGAATGTCCTTAAGCTTGTGTCAGTGTGGATGTGATTTGTTGTGCTGTATTATGTAAGGCTATGATATAGGAGCTCTATTTCCAATCAATGATCTGCTATTTCCAAACATTATCCCTTTGTGTACATATAAACAGTGTCTAAATAGCAGTGTGCAATATGTTACCCAAGTCCATAAATAGTGCATTCTAAAAACAAGAATTTAAAAAATAATTACATGGTTATAATTGCTGTAAGCTGTATGCATTGCGTATGCTAGCATATGTCCACATACACACACGCACACATGCATTCCTATATTGATGGAGAAATCGTGGAACTTAAAAATGGGGCATGCACTTATAGGGATGGTTAAGATTAGACTTCCGTGCTTGGTAAGTAGGAAACGCCCCCTCCTGTGCGTTGTAGGACAGTTTGCAGCATGGGCAGCTGGGATCAACTGACTCTCCTTGCTAGTGACTGCACACAGGTCTAGAAAGACAAGATAATTTAAGACAAAATACTGGACCAATGTCAACACTGCTACCAAAATCCAGGGGAGAAGTGTTATTTGCTATGATGAAACAGTACCGAGTTGTAGGCTGATTTATGGAGTGCAAGTGAGAACACTTTAAAACAGCCAAAATAGTAATGTAAATAAGCGTATTGTTTGACGTCTTGTTTTGAAGTCCTGGCTGGCTTCTGCTCCATGCTTCCTTCTGTGGTGTGTGCGGGGGGGACGGTTGTGCTTGAACAAGTGTCTGTAAATACTCTGTTTAACCCACAGAGGTCTCTTCTGAGGCCTTTCACTGCTGGTTTTGCATCACCAGAGTTCTCGCGTTGTGACATACTTTTCACTTTCTTTGCCTCTTTTCTCATAGTCGAATAATCTGAGTTTGCGACCCCCAAAAGAACGCATACAATTGTATAGCTGATACGCTGCTTCATTTCATTTATAAGCAACACTGCAGAATCTGAAGACTAAAACCTTTTAAGTCAGTGTTCTTCTAGGTACAGCACTAAAATACCTGATTCTTGGCTAATTTTTTTCTTTTTTTTTTTTAAAACTAAATCAGGAAATGGCAAACATTTTGGCACAAAAGCAGCTTCGCTCCATCATCTTAACTGTACGTATATAATTTTCAAAGTTATTTTTCACTAGCCGAGGGAAAAGGTGACTCCCGTTTTGGTCTTCATAGGTTTTATCTTAATACATTTTAATTGCACTTGTATTTTGATATGTCTTGAAGCCTGTAGTATACAAGATGAGGGTTTGGTTGTTGAGTGGGTTCAAAACCGATTATCAGAAAGGGCATTTTCCCAGTCAAATACATTGTGGTTTCTTCATGGAAATATATTTCTGAATACCTCTGTGTTTTATGCCACTTCTTAACATACACACAGGCTCTATCTAGTGGCTAGAAGGAGAAAGCTTCGGTGCATTGTTGTTGCAAAGTCCTGTCCCTTACAGTTACTTACATAGTATGCAAGTCAGTAGCGTTAGTCATGTTTTGATTTTCTTTTTTTATGGAGTATACTTACACTGTTGCATAGCCTACACGAACTTACAGCAATTGCGACACCTGAGTACACTTAATGTAATTTTGTGGTAAGATGGCATTCACCAGAATCTCTCTTTCTTTGCAGCATGTAATCAGGGCACAGAGGGCCATCAATAATGAAATGGCACACCAGTTGTATGTTTTGCAAGTACTTACCTTTAACCTTCTGGAAGACAGGATGATGACAAAAATGGATCCACAGGATCAGGTAAGCATCTGGCATGATCTGGTCGGAACAGGAAGAGGACAACTGCTCACTGCGGTGCCTACGGCTCTTTATGGGGGAAAAGACACTGCTAGGAACACTTACACAATTCGTTCATTCATTTTCTCCCTCTTGGTCTGTGAAGTTGGGTTATGTTTTCTGGTTGTTAGAAGCTATACTGGCTATTGCATTCCTTGTACAAAAAAAACCCGAAATGGCCAGGTCTTTCTCCTTAGCGTGTAGTTCCATGAACTGAATTTGGTGTCATCCTGAGCAAAAACTCTGAGCAGCAGTCCAGCATTTGTTTCTTTCATGTACTTCTCAGAAGCAACGATGTATGGTCCTTCCTAAAAGTACTTCTGTAGAACTAAAAAGTTTAAATGAAATCTATCTGTCATGCTAGAGTTGGAGTTAATTTGTGTTACAATAAACTCCATTTTTGTTACTGGGAACCTGTATAGTAGTTGTTCTTGTGTTCATTGCTCACAGTGTCCAAACACCAGCTTTAATATTATTCATTGTGCAAAAAGAGACACTTACTCCCCCAAGAGATTCAAGTTTAAATAAAGAGTCAGTGAGCCATAGAGAAGATGTGTTTTGTTTCTTTATTTTTTGTGGCCTTTTTTGGGCCCTGTATAAGGAGGAACCTGATTTCATTTTTAAGACGGAGTTGTGTAAAGAGTTGCTGATAATTTGGAGAAGAGGAGGTGGGAGAGCGAGATGGCTGTAAACATAAGTAACATCATGCTGTAGGATTTTACTCTTTCTGTTTCTTAAGTTTGAGGCAAGAAAGTTGGACTCTCAGGAATGTACATGCAGTTAAATAGTGCATATCTCCATGGGGAGTGACTGACGTGTTGTTAGTATTGATGACAGAGTGGTTATCACTGTCTTGAGAAATTTCTAGCGAAGTGTGGCTGCAGTAGTTCCTCTCTTGCTCATTCCTGTGCTAGCAAAAATGGACAGTTACCGAAAAGAATGCAGAGTGCTGAGCCATTTTTATCTCAGCCAGCAAAGTGCTTAAATACCAGCTTAATGTGAAATGTGTGTGATCTCTTGGCTTCCTTGGTTCCATGCCTGTGGTGAAAATTAAGTGTGTAGTTAATGGCCTTGCTAACATGGGTCTGGCTTCTGGAAGTCAGCACTTGAGCATCTGCATGTGAACTCCACAAATGTGAGGACTTTGGAAAATGGTAATCACAAAATCATTCTTGCTGACTGTCTCTTTGAGTATGAACTAGAGAATTTAGACAAAGACAGGTTGGGCAGTGGGGGGAATACAGTGTTTTGAAACAGCTTTGGTGGTATTGGCTATTAAACTGAGAGAGAACTTATTTTGACCAATTGTTTTAACCTGGTTTTAACACAGGCTCAACGGGATATCATATTTGAACTCCGAAGGATTGCATTTGATGCAGAATCTGAACCTAACAACAGCAGCGGCAGCATTGAGAAACGCAAATCTATGTATACTCGAGACTATAAAAAACTTGGATTTATTGTGAGTATTTTTGTGTGGTGGCACACTGAAAGTGGGTGAGTGCATCTGTTGTTTGTAGTACATCCTATAATCAGTCACTTGTCTTACTTTTTTTTTTTTACAAATACCATTAACCCCAAATGACTGCTTTAGCAGGAGTTAAGGGTAATTGGAAGAAAAAACTACCTGACGTTGAAGCATGTAGTTTTGCATGACATGCTATAATTCAAATCTAACTTTTAATATCATCTTGGATGAACAGACATTTTCTAGTGGATCTGTGGAAGACCTGTAAAGTCATTGTAGTCTGTTAGTAATGATGTAGACTAATGAGCACAATAAATCTGAGGTAGGACACTATGGTATTTAGTTGTAGAACCTTGTGTTTTCGTTGCTTGAAGTCCTTTAATCTGTGAGTAGGGGATGCAGAATCTCTTACCCTGACTTAACCAGACCAGTTGGAGGTCTGGTCTTGCCTGAAACTGTGTTAAGGAACAGAGCACTGTCTGGCTAAACTGTTGCATACATTTATATTAATAAATAATGTGTATTTTTCCTCTTCTGGAAACAGGGCATGCACACACACACTTCAATCAGCATCTTGATTTATTGTTTATTCCATGTTAGCATGCAATTTTCTTTCTCCTTAGGTAAAATTATATGCTTCATATCTCATGTGATTCATTACTTTGCTGTTGGCCTGGCAAATACACGCTGAGTATAGTACAGTAGCCGCAGTTATAGACAGGCTGGTTTTAAACACTGTTGGTGCAAGCTGAGGCTCACTGTGCAGTCTGAGTGCTGTACTCAGCGCTGTGGCTAGGGCTCGGCGTTACCCAGTTTCCTTGTGGTTTTGGGAGGAGTCTTTCTTGGTTCTGATAGTTGTTTTCATTACTGAGGGGTGAGGAGAAATTAGTGCTGTATCAGTGCTGTTGTATCTGTAAGGAGTCGTAAGTAAATACATGGGAAGGGAGGAACATGGCATTTTGAGATTGGTAAGCATGATAGTAAAACTAGTTCTTTGAAGAAGTTTTTGAAGCTCTGTGTGGGGTTTTTTTTGTTGTCTGTGAGTCTGTTCTCAGATCTATCTGTGCGATAGAAGACCATCGCTATCCCAGCTTCTGAGTTTGGCAGCCCCTGTGGTGAGATGAGCAGAGGACTTTGTTCTGCCAAGGTCAAAAACTAAAAGAAAATGCGGGCCCTGGCTTAGAGACAGATAGGCTGGATGTAGAGCCTCCAACTTGGGGTGGATGAGAACAGAGATGGGGGTCACTGTCATAGGAGGAGGAGGAGTGACTGGTGGCAAAGAAGGAAATGATCCCAAACACAGAGGGAGCAATGGGATATGCTGAAGTCGTGGTGGGGCTGTACATACGGAGGTTGTGGCATATGGAGGAATCAAGGAGATCGAATTTAAAACATTTATTCTCTAATTCAAGCTGATCAGTTTCGGCTGTCTGCTGTTCACTCTAGTTTTATGAGATGTTGAAGACTCTCAGTTCCCACAGCTATCACTGGCACCTAGGTAGCACCTCTGAAAATCTGAACTTGCTTTCTTAAAGCTGGAGCTGAAAAACTCTGAGCATGCAACAGAGCATCCAACAGCAGCTGAACTGGGACTAGCACACAGATCTGAATTCCAGTCCTGTTTTTCTGCTGCTTAACAAGGACTAAAGATCACTAGTTGTGCAGGCTAGTACTAGTTCTTCCAATGCTTGTTTGTCCTACAGTATATATTTTTGATTCTGCAGAGCTGAAATTATTAACGACAGCATGTTTTAGCTGATAGGGTTGTGAGACAAACACTCAGTGTGAATCAAAACACGTTACTGTCTTGCCTGAGTTTGCAGGAACATTCTTGCTGTGCTTGTGCAGCAGGGACTTACCCTTTATCTTCATTGCTCTCATTTGGGCTGTTCTTTGGGAAGCCTACTGAAGACACTCCCAACAGTTGTCAAGGGTAACTGCAGCACTGTTTACTATTTAGTTCTGATCGCCTTCCAGGAGAGAATGGGGAGTAAAGTCTAGGAGGGAATGGGAACCGGGATCAAAGCAACGAAGAGTATGTGGGGAAGGCATAATGGGAGATAAGAAGAAATATGGGGAAGTGCACTGTGAAAGGAGCACCATAGCAAGAGTCCCAACGGGCGGCAGGTCATCCTACTAACAGTATGGTGAGGCAATGTACAAATAAAAAAAATTCAGTAGTGAATTCTGAGGAGAGTTATTCTACCCTTGATGTTTTACTTAGAGCTAAGAGTACAGGTGACACTGCACATACAACTTTTCTCACAGCTGAAAATGAATTTGACCTCTCTGAGAGCTGGGGAAGGAAGCAGGACCTGTTGTGAAATCTGACCGGTTATCTCCAGCCTCGCACATGGGCTGTGCTCGGACTGGACTCCAGTTAGCCTGGCTGCCTTCATCCCTGCTACTTAGTTTCACTCCATCATTAAAGTGTCTTCAATGATTTCATAAACTGCAGGTAGAAGGATGCAAACTGATCTATGCTCTGAATAATGGGAGGTTTCTCTTACCCCTGTTTTGGCTGCATGGCACAAGAAGAAACCCAGCCAAATAAATGCTGTCTTCATTGCACTGGTGTTGGTGGTCAGGATGCTAATTTCTTGAACTGATTAAACATTCTTTCTGAGGGGGAGAGTAAAACCATGTCTAGTCATCAAGTTGTTCCTGGACTGCTTGTTCTCTTTATGTGAAATGCAAGAATCCTGTTCTTTTTTCTCAGCCACATCAAAAAGCTTTACCCCACTACGAATGTAACATCAACAAGAAACAAAGTCCAGACATGGTTTCAGAAGTTTGCAATATCATTGGTAAAATACATAGTTAGAAACCTACATGCAGTTAAAGAAACCGCAAGACCTCTCCAGATGGTTGTGATGACCTGTCCGACGTTTATTATGGGCAAAGAGATTTTCAGATGAGACAGTCTTGAGGAGATTTATTAAAATACTGATTTTTTTTTTCTTAATTCCTTTCCCCTTTTAAAATCTCTTGGCAGGGAAATCCAAACCAATGCTTATCCCTGTCAATTCTTGTAGCAGAAGGAGAGTTTTGGAAACTTCCAAATAGTAATGTAGTTCAGTGTTAGAGATATTTAAAAGATAAAGCCACATATATTGGTAATGATAAAATCAGTCCTAAAATTCCTGATCTGTTCAAATGGTTAAGTTTTGTAAAGCTCATTGTATGTCAAGCTTTGAAAGTTTTCTTGCATTTGAGTAAACATAATTCCCATAACCGAGGCAGGCAATAGGTACAACTCAAGAAACTGGTATCCGAACAAACATAACAAAACAAATTGCATCCTAGAACAGTTTTTCTAAAGTTTGCGATGTGTAGAGCTTCTAGGTTTTTTGTTTGACTTTTCTTCAGTAAAACATAAATGGTTTATGAGTGCAAAAAGTCAACATGAAAAGTGATTTCATAATTCTGCCGTGCCACACTGAAATTTATCAGTCTAGCAAAATAAAGTGTGAGTTAGTACAGGAGATACGAATTCAGTAAGGAACTGCCTGATAAAAGATGACCATTAAAAGGGAAATTTGGAAAGGTGGAATGTTCTTCAAAAGGCAGGCATGGGCTTGACTTTCAAAATATTAATGGTGGTGACATAAGAGAGTGAACATACCCTAATAAAATCTTCTGATGACAAATTTGGGAGGCATCAGTGAAAGAATCACCTTGTTGTTCACAAATTAGATGATCTTTTGCATTAGAGAAATAAAAAAAATAATTTTATTCAGTGATACAAAGTGCAATGGTCTTCATTTAGGACCATTGGCAAGAATTTCTTCTGTAGCCAAATATCTAATCTATGGGAAAAGAGAAGAGAGTGTGCAATGTAGCCGAAAAAAAAGTCAGATGTTAAGCTAGGCTACACCTCAGAAGATATTTTCAGAGCAGCTAAACCGTTAAGGCCATTTTCTGCCTTTCTGAAACATATCTAGAACACTGTGTAATTTTAGTTACCTATGCAGTGACCAGGCATGGACTGACTGAATGTAGGATGAGTGCAGAGAGTGAGGCTTGTGCGGTGATGAGGGAAGATGTCTTCCAAGAGTTGACTTAAAAGCTTGGCTTGTTTAGCTGACCAGGCTGAAGGCTGTGGAAATATCAAGTGTACAAATGCTAAGAGGGAGGAAGCCATATGTAAGCTAAAAGGCAGTGATGGCAATCAATTTATGGAAAAGATTTTTAATTGGAATGATGGGGACAAAATTTATTATTAGTTTAAAGATGGAGCTAGATCCTTTGTGAAAAGGTTTATATGCTGTATGTGACAATGGTTGATCCAGGGAACAAAACACATGAGGACTATATGGAAAAAAAACCCTACAACCAAGGTTGCTTAGAGAAGTCTGAAGGGAGACATGAACAATTAGATGGATAATGACTTAAATGGCAGCATAACTGATTTGTTAGACGTTGCAAAAACTTCCTAATATGAGGAGAAGCAGCGTGAGAATAGATAGTTTGGAGAGTGTGTCTTGTAGAGATCTCTGGAGAGAAACTTCCAAGAGTAGTTGAGAGTAACTAAAGCACGCCTAAGGTAGAATGTAGACCTGAGGAGCTTCTGAGATTTCTTCCAGACTTGTTTTTTTCTCTTCATGTCCCAGATGAGCAGCTACATTGTTTTATCTTTTGATCTTATTCTTTGAACATCCCCTGTTTCACAGCACAACATCCAAGTAGTGCTCTGAAGAGAAAAACTATTCAGTTTTCTCATGGGTTCTTCTGTGGTGCTTCTTATCGTCTCCTTGAGTAGTTCGTTAGCTGAAGTTTAGGGATAGTGTTGATGAAGGGAAGGTTTTTCCCCTTGAGTTTTCTGGCTAAGGAAAGACGCTGAGGACTTTGTTTTTCAGAACACTTTCTGCTTTCTTCAGTGCATGGCTTCTGTTGCACTGTGCAAGTGTTACTGTCTGGAGAGCTGAGTGTGTCAAATCAGAAACGTGGAAAATGAAAAACGTACAGTTAGCGCCTGTCTTGTACTTTACCTGTCTTGTGGTCTTTCTTAAAGTCTCCTTGTCTCTAGACGTAGCTTTCTCACAAGGCCAAATCTGTGGCTGACTTAACTGAGAGGCTTGGCCTGAGGTTTAGGTTATCTGTTTCACCAGTAAATGAGAGGTACTTGTTTGGGACATTACCTTTGCAGACATCAGCCATCTATGCGTCAGAGTGACTTAGTGAGTCAGTTTAGGTTTTTTTTTTTTTTTTTTCTCCCAGAAAACATGAAATGTCATTTGCTTTATGGAATGGAGAGTCCTTAGGTTGCTGTGGCAAGAACAACTTAAGACAAAGTCAGTAGCTGCTTGGATAACTACCCAGCATGATTTATTCCCCTTGGATCCATTTTGCTTCTTCCTGTTCGTTTATTCTTGCAGCCGTCTCGAATAGAAACCCCTGTCAGGCTGTCTTCTGCATGGTTTTTATCTCCTTCGACAAATTAAACCGATTGCACAGTAACCTCCTTCATACTCCTGTTTCTTTCCCTAGTCTTTGGTTTTGATTTCCCACTGCCCTTGGGCTATTTGTTCCGTTTTGATCTTGGGTTGCATCTGTCTCCTTCCAGCGTGTCTGCTTGCTGATCCCCGTTACCTCGTTCATTCAGTCTCCCTGAATTTCCTCTTTTTCTACCCACACTCCCTGCTCACAGTATAGTTCTGCTCTGGGTTTTTTTTCACTTGCCTCCCTCTCTCCATGTCCTTCTCCCACCCTGTTTGTTCCATCATCAGTACAAAGCCTGCTCAGTCAGCTGGCTCTCATTGCCAGCCTTTGCACTGAAAGTTGTCAGGACTTTCTAAAGATGGACTCAAGTTGTGTTTTTCCTGTGTTTTACTTTCAGAAATGGATGGGCTGGGTTTAACTGCATGTTCCAAAGATTAGCCTCAGCATGGAAAATTTCAGTTGCCGTGATAAGTGCGGTCCAAGCCATTAACAACTGAGAACTGGATCTAGTAATGGCAAGCATTGGGCAACCGTAATAATAGTCAGTACTACGAGCCCCACCTCTAACTGACCTGTAGACAAAATGCTTTCTTTTTCATTTTTTGTTTTACCATAAAGTGGGGGATTCTGAATTGAATAGCTCAGCTATAGTTAGATTAATTTTTTTTCTAAACATATGGTGTTACTTTTGCTTATTATTTTGGGCTGTGAAAGAGTTGCATCCTAGTTTTGAAGAATTTAACTTAAACTGTTGATTTATTGTAACTTAGTATTAATGATAAATTATATGACCGCAGATTTGAGGCATGGGTTTACTGGGGTTGGTGTGTGTGTATTAAAAGAAAGTTCAGATTTCTATTGATAGAAAGGCAGTAGGTAAATACTTAAACTGCTGTGTGATAGGCATTCATCCTTTGTAACTGACTGTGATAGAAGTGAAGAGTCAGAGTGAAATCACACAGTGAAAGGGAAGTGCACAATTCCAGGTAATTTGCATGGTATGGATTAGTGGTAGTCAATTAACCAACAGATTGAGATGGGCTCTGAAAAGGAAAAAACTGAGCAAGACTGGAGTGGGGTTTGGATGCCGTGCCCTGTAGGAGCATTAATAGTCCTGAAATTCTCTGGAGTTACTAATGCCAGCTGCATCTCTGAAGCCACTTTGTTCCAGCTGGTCATCTGGATTAATGGTAGCCGTCTGCCTGACTAGGGAGGGTACAACTTTCCTAGGAGGGAGGTTCAGAGGGAGAAGGACAGAAGCAGACCCCACGTGTTGCATTTACTTGGCTGTTCTTGTTGGAAGACCTAAGGATGGCCATCCTTCCTAAAAAAGGAAAGCCTGAGTGTTTGAAGTCTTACAACCTTACCAGTTGTGGGACTGGGAAAGGCCGGCACAGGAACCTAAAGTTTTGTAACTTGGGGACTAAAATCTGTAACTGGTGTAAAATGCTGAAAAACTCCATAAGAAGTCTTTCATGGTCATTTTAAGCCATTCTGTTCACAGCTCCCTGACGTTTCCTCCTGTTGGTGACGTTCTGCAGTGATGGGAAGAGTTGCGTTTTTTTATCCTTTGGAGGAACTTTTAGTCTATGATAAAAGTAATGCTTTCTTACATTCACATTCTCTCTTTGGCTTTGGCAGTGGCAGAAGAACATTTTGAGAACGATAATGTCTGTGTGCCAATCTAGATCTGATCCTTTTTTGAATTTTAAATTGGTATGATTTAATCATTGGCTTAATGATAGAAGAGTGTAGATGACAGGTGGTCTGTACTGCTGAAAAGCATTTGTAGTTTTCCATCCTCCTCCACTCTTGTCTATTCCCACAACCCTCTCTTTCCTTATCTAATATTTCAAAACTTGTGAAATTACTTGTTGCTGGAAATATAATCAGTTTGAGAAGATTTCCTTTTGCTGAGCTATTCAAGTATGCAGCAGCTGAGGCTGCTTTGCCTCGAGACAAAAGTGCCTGACCCTCAGTTTAGTTGCCATATCTCTATACATAACAATGGCCATGCTGAAGTAAAATCCTTTGTCATTATTTAATTATAGCTAATAATTAAACACCATGCAGCAGAGCAGAGACTGTGTCTAATGGCGCTCCATCAGAAAGGAGACTCTTCTCAACTTTCATTGTAGTACGTGGTTCATAGATTTGAGTGTCCTTTTATTTAACAGAATTAAATTCACAAATGCTATGACAAAAAAAAAAAACCACCCCACACACGGTCTGCCCTTTGCCACTGAAATTCCCCTTAATATTGAACCAGTGAGGTGAGACAGGAATGTGTATAGCATTTATTCCTTCATTTTTACCCGTGTGACCACTACAGGTTGTTCTTTTCTGCTGTTTGCAAGCTTCACTCTCCACGCTGTCATTCTTTTTTCAGCAAGTGTTTTGGAAATAAGATACTGCTGATTTATTCCTCAGGGTAAGTTTTGAAAGGTGAAAGCTAATGATACATATTTATTTCTAGGTGTTATGAGAGAGTTGTAGTTGTATAGTGACTGTTACTTGCAGTATTTGATCACCTTGTAACTAAAAACACATAGTTAGAGATTCATATGGCTGTTATTTGCCATTAGAGATTCATTGTGCTGTTAGGAGAGATGTGTAGTTGTATAGAGACTGTTACTTGCAGTATTTGATCACCTTGTAACTAAAAACACATAGTTAGACATTCATATGGCTGTTACTTGCTTTCATAAACACTTATTTGGAAGTACTTGAGACAAAACAGAATTTGAGGACCAGTTCTGTCATCCCTGTTTTCAGAGAATAGCATTGGTCTGTATAATCCTATTGCTGTGTATAGGAATATCACATGAACAAGATCTAGTCACTGGGAATAAGAGCCCAGGACCTCATGTAACACTGATCTTAAACCAATGGAAACATCTAAACTGATGTCAATGTTTCAGATGCTGGGGTGTTTCATTAATATTGTCTGCATCAGAAGTGCAGCACCACCTTGTACTAGAAGGGCAGCAAAGCTGGATGTTTTTAGGAAAAGGCAGAACTAAGTCTTTAAAGTCTTAATCCATTCCATTCCCTCTTTGTCACGTTTAATTACATCCACGTGCAGTATTTCTTCTATCTGCCCGAGCTTTTGTCCTCCTTTACGCTTTGCTCTGCATTTCCGTCGTGATCTTTCTCTCTTGCTCAGCCCTAGGCTGATCATTACCGTCCTCCTTCCCGTCTGTCTTGGTTTCTGCCCTACCACTCTGGCCCTCCTGCCTCCTCGAAGCCTTCCCACTCCTCAACACCTGACTTTGGCCCTTTCCTCTCACTGTTGCTTTGTGTCCTTTTTCTTAACCTCTCTTTCTACGCCACTCCTGGTTTGCTTTTTCTCTAAGCCTTGAAGATGGGGCCAGGGAATGCTCAGGACAGGCAGCGTCTTCAGAAAACCTATGTGTGCTGCAGAGAGACTTGTTAAATTCACTTATCCTGAGTTTTTGTCACGTGGCCAAATGTAGCCTACGTTCTAGAGGAATTTCAAGACTGACACATGAGCAAGTCTTTTGCTAAACTAGAAGTTTTTCTTGCATAGTGTGTGTGGGCTGGAGTTCCTTAACAACGCAAATGTGTAAAAATTGATTTAATAAGAGCAATACAGTGCTTAATAAAACATTCCTAATAATGATCAGACAACTTGCTCAAACTTGCTAAGGCATTTGAACCTAAAGGAGATGGTAGGCATTCTATCCCGACACTTAAAATAGTTGTAAAGTATTAGGAGCAAAAGAAAGTCTAAAAATGGCAAGTGTCAGACAACCTGAACTGCAGGTGGCACAACCAGTTTAATTTGTAGTTTAAACATATTTCCCAAGTTTCCATTTGCTTTAGACATCTTGCTTCCTTGATGTTGCTGTGAGCATTGCTGCTCGATCTCTGGCAGAGCAACCACAAGCAGAGGTACTGAAACCTGTGTTAGAAAGGTGAACAAAGTATGTGAAGTACAAGAGAAGAAAAACAGAATGAAAGAGGAAGGAAATACAAATGAGCTGGTGATGATGCTAAAGATGCAACTAAGGGTTTTACTCATCTTTACTGGCGTTTGGAGGAGCCACAAGCAGTAAGCCCAGCTGTTAATTTTGTAGTTAAGTTTCCTGAATCTGTGTGGAGATAATTCAGTCTAAAAAGGGATTTTTAAATTTGATTTCCTATTTTATAAAAAGTCTCCATTTCACCTGTTGAAAAAGAAAGGAATGTTTTAATTTTATTAGCTTAATATTTTAGATGTTTTACAGCATGCAGCTCCACATGGTATTCTCACTGAATGCTTTCTAAGTGAATACTTAGATTTTTCTTTACAGTAATACTGAATATCTGTCAGGATTATTCTTCTTTAATATTCACCTGCAGATAGAAATCCTTGATTTAGTGTGTTTATATGGCTTGATATTATTTGGAGTACAGCTGAACCTGGTTTTAAGAGAAAGGTGCTGGCTAGCTTGTAATATTGCACAGCAGAGGGCACTCGCATCATACCAGATGTAGGTGGTTCCCGAAAGTTGTTCAGCAGCTCACTTCCATGGGGACAGAATCATTTCAGCCTTAGGAATAGTAGAAATAACTGCTCTGGGCTGTGCATTCCCATTTCTCAGTTGAATTCCAGCAGATGTTTGATGTTGAGGCTAAATGATACCTCCGGGAGCAATAGCATGTTACTTAATTTGGCTTGCACATTACAGTGTGTTATACAGTACGCTGTAAACAGCATTTCTTTTCTCTCTGGCACTTACTGGTGAGATACTTTTTTCCTCTGAAATAATAGTTTCTTCCTGTGCCTGAATGTTTTTCAGCCTCATACAGGCTCTCAGACAGGGATGTTTTCTTGCAATCTGGGTTTTCTTTTAGGGGTTGGTTTGGTTTTTTTTTTCCCCAGTAGTCTCTGCAAATCTGTAAAAGCTGAGATTTTGTAAATGTAGTTAAAGATCTAATCAGGAAAATGGACGTTTGATTGCAAACTTGGGCCGTGTTCTGCAAATGTGAGCAACAGCAGCAAAGCATCAATCTCCTTCCAAACCTGAGAGGCAGAAATACAGAAATCACTCCAGTGCCACACAGGCTTACTCTGATAGCCACCCTGTGCGCGGAGCTGTTAGGGGCCCATAGGTGTGTGACCTACTGCATTCTTTCTAGGCGCAGTTTTGTGGTTTAAGTTACCATTTGCCACAAATGAAGCATTTCCAGGGTTTCATGTTGTGCTGTGTATTTGGTGCTAGGTTGTGGAAACACGGGGCTGCGTTGGAAATAGGATTGCTGCGCGTAGAGTGAAGCACAGCGCGCTGAGGGTTTGCAGCTCAGCAGAATTCCTCCTGCTGAAACTCCACTCTCCACACTGACGCCTGGGTTTGCTGAGACCTTCAAGTCAATGCGTGGCTGTGGGGGAGACCTCCTCTGGGATAACATGGAGGAGGGTACACCCCACGGTTAGCTCTTGATCCGCAAATGACTTTCATGGAGCCCCTGAACCAGCACTGAGCAGTGCAAAGAAGCGTGGCTAGGTGCCTGCAGAGCACGGCTTGGTTGCCCCGCGTGTGCAGGTGGGGCAGAGCCAGTGAGGATGGCTTGGGGTGCAACTGCCCAAGGGAGGGGGGTGATCTCCTCTGTCCGCAGGAGCAGATGTTGTTAGGTAGGTGACTCCATAGCTTCTCAGCTGGGTGTGATTGCAGCGTGGAGTAAGTACTGGAGAATGTCAAAAAAAAATGAGATGGGTGCTAAAACCCATGAACTGATCAATAAATCCTAACAGAGACAGTGTTTTTTTGGTCATAGTGAGATTGTGATGGCCCTGAGTGCTAACACAGAGATGCAAGAGAATTAATGCTGTTTGGAGGCATGACTTTTCAAATGCCTGGGAGAAAACCTGAGAAACTTCATTACTGAAAGCTGGTTGTCTGTAACCAGGAAAGCTGGATCTCGTGACATGCACGATGGATGGTATCTATGTATTAGAGGAGCTGCTAAATGTGTATAAAGTTGGTACTGCTGCTCTGAGCCGGTAATCGCACAGAAAGAAGTGCGTAGGTCAGATGCATAGTTACAGTGACCAGCAGCTGGGGCCAGCAAATCCATATGTTAAAGCTATTTTTACCATGCAGCTGCACATGATTTACCAGGATTGTCAGGAGCTATGGGAGTCTGACAACTTGCCCATTGGTAAAATGAATAAACTAGCCACTTACCGTATACTGCTGAATTCCTCTTAGCTTTAGTCCTTCCAGAGGAGAACAGATAAAAAAAAAAAAAAAAAAAAATCACTTTTTGATGGGCTGCCAACCTTCTCTGACCTTTTAGTATCACTTTAAGAATGAAGTTAAAACTAATCAGAATGAAATATCTGTAGCTGTTTGTCTATGGGAATAAACTGACGCTGTAGAATCTCAATCTTTTATTTTAATTTTTTTTAATACTTTATTTGATCATTTTGTGCTTATAAATATATAGTTGGAGGAGTAATCCTTTAAACCAGTTTCTCAATGACAGGACAAGCTCAATTCTTTTGCATAGGGTAAGAAGTTTTGGTTTTTTTAATTTTTATGCCTTTCCAATATTTTTAAGTGTGAAATGGTAAAAAAAAATCTTAAACTCCTTGTTATTTAAAAAAAATGTGTCTCTTATGAAGAAAATCCACTAGTAAATCCAAATGTGCTAATGTAAAATTAGGTGCAATAGAACACTGCATTTCTGGCATATGTTTTTTTTATATATTATCTATGATTTCACTGTATTGTTTCCTTGTTTTCTGCTCATTTACTATGTGTGTCCCAGTTGCAAACTCGTGGGGGCAGGCAAGCTCCATGGATTTGGATGTAGCAGGGCTGAGTAGTTTGTTTGAAGTATCATAACAGCAGAGTTCTGACCCCTTCGTTAGAGATGGGTCTAGGAACATCTTTCTCTGGATATTATGTACTGCACATGCCTCAGAATTTGCGTACAGAGAAAATAAGATGAAGCAGCAGCCCCCCCAAACTGGTCAGACGTAAGGACATTTCTTCTCTTTTGTATTGTGGGCTTCTTCTGTTACACAAGGCTGGACTTGAGTAGCAGATTCCGCACAAACCCTTGCTTGATATTGAAGTGATGGTAGTTTTGTGAAACAGTGTAAATTCAATCTAAAGTTAATTATTGCAAATAGCTTTTTTTTTTTTATTTTTCCAGTGTATGCATGCATGCAGACAGATACGTATGTTACTTAAATGTACGTATTGTTCTGTTTCTCCTCCTCTCATTCCTCATTTGTTTTGCCTGTTGTAAGATTTAAAGGACAGTAAATAGCGTAGCACACAAAGTAGATTTTCCCAAGTTATAAAGAATTATAGACATTCTCTTGGAGTATGTGATTTCATTAACTTAGGCGTGTGAATGAATTAAAAGACAAGGAGGAGAAAAACGACTTATTTCTGAATAACTGAATTAATTTCCCTAAATTAAAAATACCTCTGTATCTGAATTCTGAATATTTTGATTGTTCGGTGTAGACGGCTTGTTACACAGCCCCTACCTGAGCGGCAGTGGTGTGTGTTCTTTTAAAAAATCCTTAATTTTTAAAAATCTTCCTACATTTTGGTGCAGCTCCATCCTCTCATTGATGTCTGTCTGCAGGAAACTGGAGACAGAGTAGAACAATGCCCAGAAATGCAAAACGTACCTGCATTTTGCAGAGCACGGCTCTAGTCCCAAGAGCTTCATATTCCCGTAGAGGGAGGCAAAGAAAAATGGAAGGTGGATGAACTGAAATTCCCCAATAAATGCATCCAGTGGGGTTTTTTGTCTCTCTTATTTTTTTTTTTTTTTTCTTTTTTAGTTACCTCACTACTGCTGGCAGATGAGGGTGTGCTATAGGATGGGCATAAGCTATTGATGACTTTAAGACAGAAGTATGGACTCTAAGGTTTTAGGAGGGGTTTGTCCTTTTTTCCAGACCTGTCTCTGACATCTGCAAAGCTTGGCTGTTTGTACTCGAACAGGGGGAAGATTTAACCGTGGAGCTAGTCATTTTGTATGTGCGGATGTACGTCCAAAGGTAGCTAAAATGTCATCGATGTCGTGACAGTTCCTTTACCGTAGATTAGTCCTCAGCTTGTCCTCTGTGGTTACTGGAAGCTTGACCTGGTCGCAGGTGACAGAAGCAGTGGTGGTGTGTGAACCACGGATCTCCGTGGTGGCAGCGGGCTTTTTTTCACCCAGGGCTGTGGGTCTGTGCGTCTAGCCACAGGTGACATTTCATCTCGGTTCCCCCATTTTAGATTTTGACAGCTGTTGTATCTGGCTGCCAGGCAGCCTGTAGATTCACATGGCTGATTCATTTTGAAGTGGAATTTTCTCGGGCACAGGGGTGACTTCTCTCTGTTCTTTATTTGAACTAAATACAGCCTGGCCCTTTCCTTTTGCACGACAGCCATTGTAGGTAGCTTGCTTGAAGAAGAAAAATATGAAAACTTCAATATCTAAAAGGAGAACAAGATCTATCCCAACTTACCTTTATGATACTTGGCACTGGGCTTAGGTTCCTTACAAAGCTCACCGTTCTCAAAGCAACGCGGCTTGTAAGGATGCAGGGATGTCCCCAGCCACTGCAGTCATCGTTATTAATGAAGTTCCAAGGGAAGTGTGATTCACTGCACGAATGGAGTGCCAGTCTTCTTGTCCTGTGGTTGTGCCATGCCTGCCATAGTACGTAAGCATCATATCCTTTACCAGAGCGGATAGTTGACACAGTACGAAGGATCCCATTCAGAGTTTCTCTTAAGTCTTCTGAGTGATGATATATGGGAGAGGGAACTGCAGCAATGAAGTAGGCTGCTTCGCATGTGGGTTCCCTGGAGATACACATCCTCTGGAAATTTCTAATGATTATTTTTACCCTGATTTTACTTGATTGCTTACAATTTAAGTAAATTTTCTTTAAAAGAAAGCACAACTGAAAGGTGTTTCAGTTAATGCACCTTGATTACAGAGGCAAGTGTGATGTCAAAAAGGTTAAGTTTGGATAAAACTGCCTGAAGTGTGACTAAAACAATCAAAAAGATGCTCTACTAGTTATGCTTAGAAGACTGTGATTCAAGCAGCCAGTGATTTGGCAGGACTTGGTTTTGAACCTTTCATTTTACTTAGTAAAAAGGCCTAGAGATTCTTTTTTTTTCACATTGATAGGCTAATGCAACTTGCGTGTTTTGGCCATATGCTATAATATGTATGTATGTACACTTGTTAACTGTTTTTGTATCATTTCCGTAACTTTTACACAAAGTGCCTGTTGTAGAGCTCTGAATTTCTCCTTAATAAGTAATCTCTGAACCATCAGTCAGGACTGTTGGTGCTTCTACACCCATATACCAATAGTGCCAGCCATTATGCTTAAATAATGAGTGGAAGTCACAGTGTGCCTTATTCAACAGACATTAAGCTTACCTGAATTGAAAAAAGGCTTTTCATGCCAAAACTGGACTTAGGAACACCAAGTCTAAATAATTTATGCATCTGATAGGATTCACAAACAGATAAAATTACTCCGGTAGATTTTGATTCTGCCATGTCTGACTTCCATCTAGTTGCAAACATTTAGTCTGTGTTTATTTACAGTGTTCAAGTTCAGATGGATGAATTTTTTTGGCTTTCTGTTACTGCTAGCACTTTTCACACTGTTTTCTCACATGACTGTCTTCTTGCTAGCTTGATAATTATCCTGCTGGGCAGTATGAGAATTCGTGCCTTAGATCCTATCTATGTAGAAGAGGCAAACTGCTTTAATGACAGTGGTGAAATTAAACCAGTCGATCTCTTGACACATTCCAAGGTCATAAACAGGCCTATATTTATAATACAATTTCTTTTTAGGTTGAGGATACTCTGTGCTGGTTTATCCTGGTGTACTTCTTGACTGCTGTAGTTCAAACAAAAATTGCTTGCTGGCCAGGACATGGGTAATAGACTTGCATCATGATTTTGGAAGAGCTGTTTGCTCTCCAGCTGCCCTGGCTGGAGGGATACCTGCCTCACACCCTTTCAGTTGAGCCTCTAGAAAGTCTCCTGGGAACAGTCCCTAATTCCCTGCAGTGAAAGCAGTCTGGATTAGATCACACCATGTCCAACAGCAGTTTCATCTAAAGATGACAGACTTTGCCCCAGAACATGGAACGGGAAGTCTGGCAGGGTCTGCTGACATGGCTGTTAAATGAACTGGTAATCTGAAGAGTGGAGTAGTAATAAACTAGTATGGCTTTTAATTTCTCGACCCAGTCTAGCTAGATCTGTGAGCGGATGTTTGACTGCTTGTTCAGTTACTCTGCAAACTTAGTGTATACTTGGAGATATCTGGTAGCAATTTTTCACGCTGGAAAATTGTAATTGAAATGACCATGTCCCATTGATTCTTTTTAAATATACCTGAGAGAGTACATGGCCTGTTACTGCTTGATAACTTCATTTGCCCAGAAAACATTACTTCAATAATAAGAAGTCAATCTATGAAGTGCTAAACATGTATCCAACTTTAAAGTCTGTCCCTGTTAACTAAAATAAATCCTAAAAGGTGATTCATAGTTGTCGTGCATTGGACAAGATGAGATCACTCTGAAGTTACAGCATTCATTTTAGATTCTTTTAGGCTTTTAAACTGTTGGCAGTCCATAGGGCTTAAGATCTTGGAATCCAAATCATGATCTCCATGTAACTGTGACACTGTAATATAGGTATGTATGAAATACTAAGATTTACGCAAGAGCTTTATGTCTTGCTTTACAGTGTGTATTTTATTCAGGCTGAAAACAGGCAGTGCTTGTATTTTGACATGCCCTGTTATATTTTATCTGATGATTTTAGCTAATAGAGTTACACCACCGTGACATGCAGAGTTTTGTAATTTTGACCACCATAGCATCCACAGAATCACAGAATGTTCAGGGTTGGAAGGGACCTCTGTGGGTCATCTAGTCCAACCCCCTTGCTGAAGCAGGGTCACCTAGAGCAGCCTGTAGAGGACCTTGTCCAGGCGGGTCTTGAATATCTCCAGAGAAGGAGACTCCACAGCCTCCCTGGGCAGCCTGTTCCAGTGCTCCATCAACACAGTACAGCATAAAGATGTGCCTTTGCACTATGGATTGTACTATCCAGAAATCTTTGTTCATATTTCTACACGGCACACGTTATTGTAAATCAGGCA
>Ga0181612_124492_pt1 | contig 38518 bp, 24 predicted proteins | sample HoacroProtozoa21_FD_119630 | JGI IMG/M metagenome (GOLD analysis project Ga0181612, IMG submission 119630) | Hoatzin crop microbial communities from Cojedes, Venezuel. Combined Assembly of Gp0051906, Gp0051904, Gp0051908
ATTGATTTCAATAAATTCTCTCCAGCTTTTGGATGCTGTGCTGATGTTGATCTCTCCCCCCACACACACTTTTTGTCTCACCTTTCTTTAAAAGAGAATCGTCAGTATTTGTGGAGACAGGGCATACGACTCTGCATTTTGGCGAGTCACTTGCTGCCTGCGACGGAAAAGCAGCAGCAGGGTGACATTTGAAAGAGCAGGGTGTTTTATTTCTGGCTGCAGCTTGGCGGAGGCGAACGAACAGGCGCCTTCGGCTGCCGCCGCATGGCCGAGGTCGGCAGTGAGGGCCAGGAGCTGGCTGAGACGCGATTGCCCTGGCATCATGGCCTTCCCGGAGATTTTGCTGAAAGCGACCGCTTTTCAAGTCTAACTTCGGCAAAAAAAAGCCACAAGCAATTGTACTGGCTTTACTATCTATAAATCCGTCTCTCTCAGAACCTCTTTATGCCATTTCTTTAATTTTTTGCGTGGCAAGATTTTGTTACGCCAAGCTAGCAAAAAGAACTAAGGCAGAAACTACTTCATAAAATGATTTTGCAGATTCATTTGGTTTCCCTGGCCTGGTGTTACGACTTTCATCTGTCGATCTAAGTCCCGGTTGACATTTCTCAGCCTCTATGAAGATACCAGAAAATAAAGGGTAATCTTCAACACTGTCATGATTTTTCCTTTGTAAATGTTGACACTGTGCGAGCAAAAAGGAGACCTGTTCAAGACACTAACATTTCAGTTTTTAGTGTAGATTTTCTGTAAGAATATTTGTATGAGAGAAAGCCTACTATTGGTTCTCTACAAGTGTCATTTACAAATAATAAAAACAATTTTAAAACTATTTAGACATTAAGCAAAGAATTTTTTCACCCTTGGTTACAATTGCTGGGAGAAATTTATTGACACGGGGTGGCTAAACTCCCAGCTATAAACAGCGCCCTGGTGCCTGGAGTAAAATATGTAACATATTTGAAAAGTTTCATGAATTTCAGTGGCCTTTTAATGCTTAATAACAGGAATCAAGAACTTCATTTCACACATAATCTTAAAACAAGCCCCTGCCATGGCTCAGTTTTCCCCTGCTCACAGTGTCTCCCTCAGCAGCTCCCAGCTCCCATCCCAGCTCTCAGGGTGGAAGTGCAAGAGAATCTCCCTCTGGCTCCAAGCAAGTCACAGACCAACCCTAGCAGGGCAGAACATTTTTCTTTTAAAGTCATTGCATGAAGAACCTTATTCAAGTGCACAGTTTTGAACTGTGCTTTTTTTACAGCAATATAAATGCAAATAACTCCAGGGAAAACAGTATTTGACTTAAAGTTACACCTGATCTCCATTAGTCCAAAAAACTCTTCTTCAGTTCATTTATACGAGTATAACTGTGGAGTAAATCCTCTTTATGTGGCAGAGATGTTTTCTGCAAAAATGAATGAAAGAGATGTGCTTTAGGACATAGAACATGGTATGTTTTTGAGGAAAAGAGTAAATCACTTGATATATCCACAATTTAAAATACCTTATGTTAGACATTTCATCATTGCAACACAATTGTTTATGAGCAACATTTTAGTTTTATTATTAGTTTCAAAAACATTTAAACTTCTGATAGAAATGCCCCAGACTGAAAGAATATTCCTATTCCCTTTTGTTCCTTTTTCTTCATCAAGTACACTGCAAAATAATGCTGTTGCTGACAGAGACACACATTTTTCCAAGCTGCCCGTCCAGCCCATATGCCTGTACCTATAAACAGTCATTCAAATAGGATTCCCAAAACACATTCTTCTTATAGACCTTGAAGTCTCATTTGGAGTTTTAACAGAAATGTCATGTGTATAAATATGTATTCGGGGAGTTTTAAAAGCCAAGTTCTGACCTGATGCGCAAGGAGCTGTTGTAATTCGTGCCGTCAGGGAGTGCACCCAGGCACTTACATCTCAGCACTTCTCAGTTACTCCCAGCACTGAGCTTGTCACACATTCAAGTCCACAGGGCAGCTTTGATGGAAAAATTACTGGGAAGAGTGTGTTTGACTTAAGGTGTTTCTAAAGATTAAAAAGCTGTCATTTTAATTTTGTTCTTTTCCCCTAATCTGGATTAGGCGCTGGCCTAAACTGTCTGCCATTAAAAATCACAGCCTTGAGAAGGAACTAGTGAAAGTTAAAAATAAATAAATATAGAGATAGTCACCCTGCTGTGCCTCGGCTTCAATGTTGCGCTTTCTAAGCTAAGCAAAACAACGAACAAGTGAATGAAGACATAAAACTAGATCCAAGGACTTTCTTGTCTCATTTCAATCCAGAATAAAACTTCAATAAGGAATTACAATAATGTAAATCACAATGGCTCCTTGCCCCCAGATCTCACAGCATTCAGATGAAGGCGCTTTGTTCCTGCCAACTTCACAAGGTAATGGAAGGGAAAAATAAAACGCCTCCCCCTAAAGGTAAGCGAAGAGGCCTGGCTGTCCGAACACTTGAACTGGGTTTCCCTCACATGAAAAAGAAACATTTCTTTTCATCTTCTCGTTTTCAGAAAACCGAGCGCAGAAGTACTGGAGCTCCAAGGGTAAAAACAGCCACATCCACTTCGAACACACGGCGTTTGAACAGAACATTCGAATGATGTTTTAAAACTGCAGCATCTTAGATATAAAGGGCCATACTGTACTGTCTGCTTCAGAAGTGGAAGAAGCAACAGCTAAGCATGCCCCATACCGGGGAGGGACAGGGCTCCATAACTCCTTCACCTGCCTCCAGCTCTGTCCGAAAGTACGTGAAGACTCAAAGTCTCTGAGTACCACACGGCAGCGCCCGTCTTGGCAGCTATAAATGCTTAGCGTGCTTTAGGCAGCAGGAAATATGCCTTAACCCCTTCCACAGCTACGATTTCACGGCACAAGCAGGAAAGCCCAGTGGCAAAGTAGCTAACACTACGGTCACGCTCTTCGGAGAGCGGGGAGGTGTAAGCAGAGGAGGCAAACCGTCTCAGAAGGTCTGTCAATGTCCAAAATGCTGAAAGTCACATCCCACTTCCCCCCGCCTTGGGACACCAGGTGCTGGCGGTGGTGGGAAAGCTCTGTGCATCTGAGGTGGTTTTCTGCAAGGAGATGACCCAGGGCTGTTCAAACCAAAACTGAAAGGGGATCAGTTACTGTCACGGTTCCTTACTGTTACACAACTGATCCCGCATGAATTCATTATCCTGCTTTTAGTGCTCAAAGAATAAAAAAGGCAATTTCCAGTAACTGCAAATAAATGTGAAATATTGATACGTCACATGATGAATTTCTCTCCTGATGAGGAATTCTACCTACTGCAATTTAACTTCTGTCTGGGACAGATTATCCCTGCGCACAGGAGCAACCCAAGACTTAAACAGTTCTTAAAACTTCCAAAAAACTGATTAAGCGGGAGTTAAGGAGTTTATAGGTCTTGTGGGGCTTTGTTACACATGGCTGAATTTTAAGTTCATAGTGGCCTCAAGACAGGAAGTTCATCTGCTTTTTAGATCTTTTTAAATAATACTGTTTTCCATCCTTTCTTCAACAACAAATCTTCAAATGATGAGATGAAGAAGGCCATTCTGCACCAGCATTTTTTGTACCCCTCTCTTCATAGTACGTTACATGTCTAGCCTTGGCACACCAGATAACGATTTTGCTCTTTTCCTTCTTAAAAACTATGTGGGATTTTATTGTTTGTCTCACTGGGGAAAAAAAAAAGCATAGACGGTTGGTTTGATTAAGTAAAACTACATTTCTAGTCCCATTTCAACAGTCCACAGTCCACCATCCTCCCTTCCCTCACTTGCTTTGAGAAACATTTTCTTTTAAACCATACCTCATCAGCATCAGACTTTTGCAAGTGTCTGGGGTGGGAACTAGGAAAAATTGTGTCCAGCTCCTATTCACAATTCAGTGAAAATTTGACTGCTAGTTTGCTTAAAATTAAAATAGATTTTGGAATGAATATTTAATGTTGTATTTCATATGCTTCAGTGTACATTTTGTCCAGTCGGTCTCATATCTACTATATAATACAGATAGAGTTGTGATATTATTTGGTGGCAGACATGCATTGAAATGATGTAAAAAGAAAATAATTGGAAAGAGATCTTTCTGAAAACTCTTTGTATTGCATAAATTATGAATTACCAAAATTATGTAAGATATCTGAACTCTGAAGTTGGGTGCATAGATTTGAAAAAAAATCACATCCAAAACAAAACAGAAAAAAAAAGAAGCTGTTTAAAATAAATCTGACCAAGATTTTAACACAAAAATGAAGGCTTAACTAAACAGAGCTCTCCTGTCCCAAAAGAACTCTGAATTCAGCTTAAGGTTTATTATTATCAGCTTCCTGTCCAGGGATTCACAAAACCAGCTCTAGTTCTTTATATGGTAAGCAGCATTTGAAAGTAACAAAACTGAGCTGCATTAGTCTGTTGGATTTTTTTTTTTCTTTTTTCCTTAGATGTGAAGTTGCCTATCTTACACTTGCAGCGTTGGGTTTGATGAAGTGTGAGCTGCAAACTCCTGTGTGAAACGATTTCATGCTTGTTTCTTGGACTCCTTCATGTTCTACCAGTGTTAATTTATGAAACCACATCTCTCATGTGACAGAGTGTTAAAAAGCACTCTAATTTTATGGGCAAAAATACATTTTGCATTTAAATGACAATTTTTGCCCCATAATCTTTGTATGGGATTTGAGCCCAGCTCTTTGTGCTTGTAGCCAGTTTAAAATTTCAAAGTTACAGCCGTTGTCCATGAGGCGCTCTGGGTTCGCTGGTCTGAAGCCCCCCCACGTACTAGCACCGCTGCCCCTTCTCTTGAAGACTTGTACAGATGCCTCAAGGCATCTTTCAGCAACAGTATCAGATTTGCTTATAGTGCTGAAGCAAATGTTTTCATGGTCTGTCACCTTGATTTTATTAAAGGTGTTGGGCTAGGCTATTATCCAGTGCTGGAAAAGTCCCCTGTAGAGGCTTTATATTAGGCTGGGAATTTAGAACAACCAAACATTTTCAGCTCATAATAAAATTTCCTTTGCGTGGTACAAGGCGGAGGACTTTCACAATTAGCCTAAACCAGAAAGATGTTCTGCAGGTACTCCAGGCTCGAAACTTTCACAGTTTGTGCCTCTGTGGCTTGGATTACACCACCCCTTTTCACAGAGACTTGGCTTTCCCAGGATTTTTGTTGCTCCTGCTTGAAGAAAGCACCCCGTGCTGGAAAATTCTCCTTCAAAATAGCTGTGTGCCTGGCTCAGATGTGTTGCATCATCAAAGCACTATTTTCATTAATAGTCTGATTAATCATTGCTTTGAAGAGAAAAATTTAGGCTTATTCTATGGCTTCAATACACAGTTGTTGTTGTTCTGTTTTTGCTTTGTTTCAGCCGCAGTAATATAAATAAGAATAACTGGAGATCAAAGATCTCCTAAGAGCTGTAGGAAATGTAATGTGTGTGCAGGTGCTTTGCTCCGCTCTGGAATTTGGGGACTTTGTTGAAAGGAGGCTGGGTGGTGTTTTCCAAAGGGCACAGAACATCTCCATGAGAAACAAGGATTTTTACCAGGGTAGATTCTGAGGTGTTGAGTGAAATGCAATATTTCATTAAAATTTTGACGTTCTTGTGTACCAACGTAAAGAGTTCAGTTGCCTGCTGTTTATATGGCAAAGGCAGGGCGAGTGTGTGCAACGGGACCCACATGCAAAGCAGAGGGATTGTGTGTGGTCCGAGTGGACTTTTTTTGTCATCCTGTTTGGGAACCAGTTCAGGATCTGTTTCTGTTGGCAGTTTCCTCCTGTTGTGAATATATTAGTGCATTTCTCAAGGCCTCTGCACAGCTGAAAGGCTAGTAACTTAAGCCTGGAGTATGACAGACAATCATCTTCCATCAGTTCAGACATCGGTGATGGGATGAAAAAGAAGAGATTACATCTCTGAAAACAAAGGAACTAATGCAGGCCAAGACCAGCCAGTAAACTGTAATCTCTGTTTTACCATAAATGTACAAAAATGTCTTATCTCTGGTTTTACAAAGTTGTGCGAGAGCGGTTGCAGCTCTTGGGTGCACCAGCCAGCTCTAAGTGGTGGCTCAGAAAAGTGACAAGACTGAAAGAAGCAGTTTAGGGAATGAAAAAATGCACCTCATAAAATTCCAGATAGAAAAAAAATCTCTGACCATCGTTGCTTAATAAGTTATTTTAAACATTTCACTTCACATTAGAAAGAGATTTATGCAAGATGTGAGACTTTAAAACACCCAGCCAGTAGAAACACGCAGCATCACATCCCAATACCCTGTTTGCCGCCTGTGCCAATGGATTATGAAAGTTTAAGATTTACATTAATTCTTCAACGAGCAAAAGGCAAGTGCCAGTTCCTTAATGCAAACCGCATAGCAATGTAAATGTGCCACAAGCCTCTCCCATAGTTCACATCTGCAAATGTTATTTTGTACTGAGGGGGGAAATAAAGCAACTCACTCTGAATTTCCACCAAGGAGGAGAGTGCTCTGGATGTCTCTTCTATTAGTGGTTTGCTCAGCAACCCTGGGTTCGGGGGAACCATTTCCTGGCAAACACAGGGACGGTGTCTCGTGAGTGCATGGTGAATGCTGCCCGAAGCAGCACCTTCCCTGTGTCTTGGTAATTGTCATCCCTCTGCTTCTCCTCCTCCCTTTTTTTTTTCCTTTTCTTTCCAGATTTCCAGATTCAGGACTGAAAATGAAGCGTAAATCTTACTGCCTAATAACCACGGCAGTTACTTCAATAAAATGTTACTTAAAAGTCAATGGACTGCACATGTTAAAGACATTAGAGCTGTTAACAGACCATTGTAAAGTAAGCAGAATCTTTAATAACTTGCACGTAGCGCGTAGCCTCGCAATTTTCGGCACAAGGGCAGGCTGCGAGCCCGGGCTCTCTGCGCTGGGGCTCCCAGCAGAAACCACTCCTGCATTCCTCGCCCTGACAGTGAAGCGGGGCTGGAGACGATGCTAAACTCCGAGGCCCCCAGGCCGGCTTTCAGCACAGCCAAACTCCTTATTTCCCTGAGCGTGTGTGGAAGAACGGGGAGGGCTGGAATGGCTGGAGGGCTCCTGGTGTTGGAGGGGCAGCGGAGGGTCCCTCACCCTGCTTTAGAGCTCAGGCCTTGAGCATAAGCGTGGGAGAGGGAGCACTGCTCCTGCCCGAAGGCAACATAATCCCGATGCTGCGGTACTTTATATGGGCTCTTTGGGGGAACGTTGCCCAGAAACTGATCAGGGACAGGTAGCAGCGAAATGCTGCCAAGACCAGGTTGGGAGACTGCTCCTGCTCCTTTGCTGCTGCCCAACTTCCATCCCCTCCACAGCAGTGAGAGGTGCCGTTAAAGGCTGGCAGAGGGAACATCAACATCCTTTGAGTCAGCACTGTCCTTGCCCCCGGAGCCATCTGTCTGGTGGGGAATGTATGTGCTCACAGACCAGCTAAGCCTTGGACATGCTAGTCTTCACTATTTCACATGTCTTCTCCCCATTTTTATTTTTGGCCAAAGAGTTGTCACACCCCCCACCCCTCCAAAAAGAGACTGAAGCTGGAAAAGACAAATTTCAAATATTTTTTAAAATATCCTTAAGTGGAAACATTTATAAATAAGCCGGAGAAGGATTTATGCATCAGCCTGCGATGATCTGCATGTGTGAGCATGAGGCACGCAGCCAAATTTACACAAGCCACAACATCCGCCTCCCCCAGCTCCCCGCGCGTGCATACATGCATGCCCTTACCAGTATAAAGTCTATGTACTGGCCTCATAATTTGCACCAGCACCTTCTCTGGCCCTTTACAGATGCACATCAGCATTATCAAAATCCTGAAACTGAATGTGCCTAAGCTGTCATCTCCAACAGCCTTTAAAGAATGAGAAAAATATTTTGCTTCTGGTTTCAAATGAGTGCCTAATTGCCAAGGTTGCTGTTCTTAGCACACAGAAAGAAGAGATACAAATATGAGAGATCTGCCTGCTCACCCCAGCAGTAGAGTATCTCCAGCAAGTTACTTTGCCCACTGTAATCTCTCATTCAAGTACTTGCCAAGCAGGAACTCTATCATTTGTTTTCTAAGACTACCTCTATAGACTTTGTAGTTGGGAAACCGCCCTTATTTTCCACCTCACGGTTTCCCAGTCAAGTTTTGGCCCTCTGTCCCACCTGCAGACCTACGGCATACCCCCAGTTCTGTTAGCATATTGCCACATCTTCCTAACCACCTCTTCTGATCCCATAATTCGGGTGCAAGCACAGGTGACCTACCAATGTGTCTCAATCTTACCTCGATCTCTTTCGCTGCTCTCCTCTGATGCTTTCAAAAGGCAGAACGTTCGGTCAACGGGAGACCGAGGAATGCACACAACAGATCAGGGTGCAGTGCCAAGCAGAGTACAAGATCTCTCCACATATAAAATACGAGGCCGTCTTTCACATGTGCTGACTTTGCTGCCTGACTCTGCTGGAAGAGCTGTTTTAATTAGTTCATTCTCAAGTTTTTTTCAGCCAGCATGTGTCTATCTTAGGAGCTAATGCAGCCCTCCCCACCTCCTTTTGGGCTTCTCCTTCAACACTATCTAGCACAGCACCCATGCCAGGGGTCTTGGGACTGGCCATGTTCCTCTGCAACCCCCTCACCCGCACTATGGCTGCATCCAGCCCTGTGTAGTATTAACACTTTCCAGGTTTCTCCCTTTCCAGATGATGTTGTTTTAAAGCAAAGCACTGTAAATATTTTGGAATTCTTTCATGAATATTTTGAAAGCTGTCTCTCCTATCCCAGGCAATTCTGAACTAATTTTGAGGCAAGGTTTTATAAAACCCTACATCAAATGCTTGAGTATTTATTATTTGTTATTTATTTTGCCAAATGTCTCAAATGCATCTATAGGCGACAGGCCAGTGCTCTGATGTATAAGCCAAATCCCATAAAGCTGTCTCCATGCAATTTAGAGAACTCTTTGATTATGCATGCTTTGGCTATATTTTTTACTAAATAATGATCTGGGTAGTTAAATTGCTCTAAAAGGTTCAGTATTTGTTGGTTTTAAGTACCTCAAGAGTCAATCCAGTAATTTTTCATGCTTACTTCTCCAGGGTCTGTGATCTGTAAGTAATGGTTACTGTTTTTTTTCTCTTTCTCCTCTCCTCCATCTCCTTCAAAAACTCTTCTTTGCATTGATTTTCATAAAAACACATTTGTACAAAGCCAAGTGGAAGAGTTGAGAACTTTAACTATTTTTAATCTTTTTGGAAGGACAGACTTCATGCATTTCTGTATTTGTATTTGTGTATATGATGCATGTGTATACATGCATGTATGTGTACTTATGAACAGTACTGCTCTAATTCTGGCTGAGGCCTCTGGGTCTTAGAGCAAAACCAGTAAAACAAAGATTTATAATAAGTCATCAGTAGCATGCTATGGACAGCATCAATAATTCTGGCAATAATTCTAAATTCTGTTTCTTCCACATTTTGACTGTCTTCTGTTGAACTTTTTCTAGCCGTTTTATGTGAGTTCAGAGTTCACAAAGGAATAAAAGAGCAATTTTTTTGAATTAACTAAAAGTCTAAATTTAATGTAGATTAATTAAAGTGCATTAATATTTGTGTGGAAATTGGATTAATATTGCTCTAACTTTTTTAGCTGGACTCACTTTCTGATGTGTATGGTCACCAAATTTCCCATGATATTTTATCAGCATGTGACGTGTTTTCATGTTATACAAAGGGTAAGCAGCAGGACCGTTCCCACCTCAATAGCAGTTTCTCCATCATCTGCAATAGCAGCTGGAGAAAGAGGACAACTTTGATTAGCAACTCATGAGCAACTTGCCTCTGTGACTAGCTCTGTTCAGCGCAGCATGGGTCTTAGTGGGTGGAATAAAGTTGGAGAGAGGATTACAGTAAGGCAATCCAGCAGGAGATGTAGGCACATCACACCCACAGAGTCAGGCTGGGTGAGCTGCTGGGGCCTCAGCGAGCAGACCTGACACCCCCTGCCAAAAATATCTTTTGTCCAGGCCAGGTAATTGTCTCAAATGAAAACTGGCACCATATAGGTAGTTCTGAACAACCCTTTCCAGCATTAATAGGGTATAACGGGTTATATCTGGGCCCCCATCACTCCTGATATAGGAGAGTTAGCTGTACTTTTATGTGTTGCTTGGGATTTTACGCAGGGTGGAAAACTGTTTTTATACTGTAGTATTTGCATTTCTCAGATTTTGCTAAACACACTGTAATCATCTTGGAGCAAAAACAGTCTTTCTAGTCAAAAATGTGCAGACAGACACCAAAAATCCCTTCACTGCATGCAAACATGAAACAATGCAAATATTTGACCAAATATTTAATTCAATAGCAATGAACAGCTGAAAGTCGAAAACAAAGGGTGCGGCAATAGAAGCGTCATCAGGCAATTTGAAGAGCACATCTTTTCTCAAGAGCACTAATGCAAAAACACTTGCAGGAGGAACAGATAGGTGGAGGCAGCAAAATGTTCCTAATCCGTGTCAGATCCTTGGGAAGCCAGATCTGCTAGGGCATGGACTGTACAGTCATGCCCACTGCCCACAGGGCCACCATCCCAACTGGCACCCCTTTCAGCACAGCCTATTCTTCCATCTCCACTTCTACCCCTACACACTGCTGCAAGGAAGGCATGAAACCCCACCATGCCCATACCACCTTGCCTTGGTTTCACACACTTGGGCTGGCTGTTTCTTACTGGATTTCTGCCTGATCGTTACTGCAGCAACCAGTGGACTTTCTCAGATTCTCTGTCAGATTTACCAGGATCCAGTACAGATGTGACAGCCATCTTTATTCCAGTTGGTACTCTGGACTTAAAGAAAAGCAACAAGTGGTTATTGTTCACTCCCCACAGCATCAAGGAAGAAGCATTTTGTTTTTGCACTTTCAGATGCCAGGCTTTAACCCTCCTCCTGGTACGTGGGAGACCTTGGAGATAACAGATGGGTTTTTGGTCAGGCTGGACTTGCTGTCCCAGTGTATGTTGCAGAGTCGTTCTTTGGTGGACAGGATTTTTAGACAGCTTTGAGAGTGGGTGACTAGCAAGGAGTTTAATGTTGGCAGATGGATAGCAGATCCACACCAAGAGACACAGAAAGTACTTGAGTACAGGCAAACTAAGCCCAGGAAGAGAGCAGTAATGTTACTTGTCAGTATTGCTGGCCATGAAGGGTCAAGGTCTGGAAGGGTATAACTCTCTCTCTTGAAGAAAGACTAAGCTGCCTCTACCATCTTGTCAGAATTTTCATGAGGTGTTTTCTGTAGCTTGAACTCCATTTTATCACTCAGGCTGACAGGCAAAGTCTTCTTTGAAATAGTTTACAACTGGTATTGTGCCATAGGCTTACAAGCAAAATGTTCTTTTGACTTCTCATTACCTTAGTGTACTCTCATGCATATACAAACTTTCTCCATTTAACTCTTCCCATAAGAGCTTAATGATAAAGTGAGATCTACCTCCTGCAATGCCAGGACAGAGCATTCTCTGCAGCAGTTCATTCTATGGCACATCCCCTTTGAAAAATACTCCGTAGCACGTTAAGAAAATCCTACACTCCCAACCAGGGCATTGATCTAGCTTTGAGGTGAACACAATTGGATGGTGCCTGCTTGTCACATTAGCCCACTAAAAGTATTCTCAAGTTTACTCTCAGATACTACTGTGAAAGCAGGTGGTGTAAAAAGCGGTGCACAGCTACCATTTTGAGTGCACAAAAAAAGGGAAGGCCGGGGCTGGAAGGAAGAAGTCTGGGGGCAGTTTCAGCTGTGCTGAGGTAAGACAATTTGGTCAATCTCAACATAACATAACTTCTCTCCAAAACCAGTGACATCTGTCTTTTGAGTTTCTTTCTGCCCAAGACATGCCCATAAATGGCCATAGAGGCGGTGAACTCAGTAAAGCTCCTACTTCACATCCTTATGAAATTGCTACAATCCACAGAACAGACTGAATGCCAGCTGCTTCCTTGGGTATTTAACATGACATTAATAAAAGGATTAAGTTTAATAGAATAGGGGATAATTTAATAGGGGGATAATTACTGGCTTCTCCCAAGAATTGCCAGTCTAGCAGCCTCATGGGCTGTGCTGCTGCACTGCAAGTCAACCCTGTCTTTCAGGCAAGAGTTTTAACGTCTGTGCTGACAGTCACCTCCCATGGACCTACAGCCATGGTCTTGCAGACCAGCTGAAGACCACCTTTGCCATCCTGGCTCTTGCGCTCATCTGGAGCAATATTTTTGCAGCTGACTGAGGGTTCTGGGAGGAGGTTTCAGCCTCTCCTTAGGCAGCACTCAGGCATCTGGATGCCGCGCTCCTCCCAGGAGCATGCATCCAGCATTGCGCCAGTGTGTCAGCATGTGTCCCACAGGATGTCACCATCCATATCTCCTGACAGAGTGTTATGCCAGTGCCTCTGTGTGCCCAGAGATCTGCCCCATCCTCTCACCCCACAGGCCAGCACACTGCCATGGCACAGACCTCCTGCCAGGCAGCCAAACAGCATGGCAGGCTCTCACAGAAGAAATAACACACAACAGCCACAGCCAGGAAATACTTGGATGCAAGAATGCTGTTACCAGACATTTTCTGCTCATCTGATGACACGTTATTTCATAGAAAATATTCCCTCTTTTGTCTCTTGACTTATGTAGGTAAATAGGACTACCCATCTGTGGTAAAACAGAGACTTCTCAGATTTTAACATTTACTATAAATTCATCCAAAATGCTAACCTTCTCTTGGCCAGCTCCATGTTCACTGATTGGCCATCTGCACAATTTTCTTCCCTTCTCTATTAAGTTTGTCATCTATGTGAAAGGACAATATGTTTAGTTTTCATGATTTTCATTTTCTGTCCAAGCGGTATTTCTCTGTGAGCTGGGTTTTTGGTTTTTTTTCCCATTTATCTGCCACTCCTACTTAAACATGGATCTGTGGGAACTGTCTTGCACTCTTTAGGATAGCTGCCACCTTCAGTCTAATTTTCCTGGCAAAGCCAAGAAGCTGTAATTGTTTTTTTCCCCTGGACTATTGATTCATGAGGATATGCCCCTTATTCTGCAGCTTTCAGCAAGAATTTTTTCATTTTCTTTCAAATTTCCAATAAGCCTCTCCTTATTCCTTTATTTATTTTTGCCCATCTGTTATAGATGCCACTGCTAGCTCACTGGGCTTTCATGGTCCTTTTGAATCAATGTTAAATGATCTTAAATACCTTTCCCTTCTATACTTTCCACAGCACCAACTTTTTTTCTGCTATGTCGCTTTATCATTACACTTCTTTTTTTTGTCCCTGTCCTCCTTGCTTCTGAGTCTCCTGCCATTTGCATCCTTTGGCTTTTGGTGGTTTTGGTGGCCTTTCAAATCTTCCCAGTGTTTCTTCTAAATGGAAAACACCTTCCACTCCTTGTGCATATGGAGCCCTGATAAGGTTCTTCCTGGGACAGGAGTGTCACACATGGTTTGTACCTCACTGGCATGAGAAGCTGTTTTTTTCCAGCAGAATAGCTCCTCACCTACTGGAAGCATTTGGCCAGGCCACTGAGATATCTTAACAAGGTCACAGCCTGCTACTTGCTATTCCCCACTCCCCAGGACCTGACCCATCCTCTTTGCTGACACCCCTGGAGCCCGAACAGATAGGGATGGACAGGACCCAGGTTTCTACAATGCAGTTATTTATATGAGCTCTTTACTACCATTTGGAGAAGTCCCACAGCTGTCCCAAGGCAATCCTTGACTGTCTGATACCTGACTGATCAGCCCCATGCAATTTCTGTAGCCCACTGGTTCTCCCGAGTCCCCTATGGCCTCTGATTTGGTCTATAATTTTTAAATTTCTCTGTTGCATGTAGTAAAGTTAAAAGACTTAATAAATCTTCTGACAGCTCCTAAAAACACCAACTTAGGCTCTGAGCATTGAGGTATTTCATTTACTCGTAAGTTTTCTGGCTCCTTTTCCATGCTTTCTTCTACACCCTTGTTAAACTCAGTTCTTTTAAAATGCCTCAGCTAGAGAAATTCTTGCCTCTCCAGGCTTGTAGACAGTTTCAGATTGGTTGGGATAATTGGCAAGAGTTTTAACACATTCCTTATTTATAACTGCTAACAGTTTGTTAGGACAAATACCTAAAGCCTTTTTAAAAATCATTGATCTTTTAAATGGTTTTTTATAACAAATAATATCCTGCAAACAGCAGAGCATATTTCATGCTTATGAAATACTGCCCCCAGTATCTCCTTCTCTCAATAATTTTTTTACTATACCGTGGTGGTGTTTTGAAGAGCAGTATCTATCATAACTAATGCAGGACTGAAAATATCTCTGCTGGTGAGGCTTCTCCACCTGCCTGTTCACCATTCTCCCGGTGACTTTTGCATACACGGGCCAGTTTGCACCAGCAAATGGGTAAAAGAAAAGACGTGACTTCTTGACTCCTCTCACAGCTCTGGGCAAGGCAGGGGCCCTGCTGCCTCACACACTAGGGCATGGTACAGGCTGGGGGGGGGGCAGGGAGGTTGCCCTGTGGGTGCCAGGGACACAATGAGGAGCTGTGGTTGGGGACAGGGCGAAGAACTGGAAGCACTGACAGGGGTAGGGGCAGGGGCATGGGCAGCAGTGAGGGTTTAACGGAGTCACAGGGGGACACCTCTGGGTTATAGGGAACTGCTGAAAATACAGCAGTGGACACCAGTGAGAGGAATAGAAAGATGAGAGTAGCTGTAAATACTGCAGAAAGATATGTGGGTACGTTAGGCACAATATATAGGAAACCAGGTTTTGTTATTTCTGCTCTTGCAGAACAACTTTTTAATCTAAACCAGAAAGGAACACAGTAATGGGGTTAGCAAAAGCAAAATCAATAAAAACATGGGTGACTATGGCCTTGGAATCACCAGCTACATCAGGGCGTTGTGACTTTCTCCAGAGTTTTTGCTTTATTTTTTTAAAGCTTTCCAAACCAGTCATGTCTTTTGAAAGCCTAATCAGTTCAATCTTGGAGCTGCCTGGGGGGCAAAGCTCACATCTGAATACAAGGCTCATACTTTTCTCAAATTAGTGAGTATTTGGATACAGTCAAGACTGAGATTGAGCTCATCTCTAGAAAATACATCAAACAGCCTGTGGAAAACTCAGCTCACACACCTCATATATTTTAAACGTTCTATCATCTGAGACTATTAGGTTTTTTCCCTGTTACACTCTTACACCATATCACCGAGTAGCAGATGGGCAGAAATCACCTAGATATTAAAGTTAACTAAAGCATGAACATAGCACTTCAGTTACATTTTACGTATTTATTGGAGTTTAAAAATATAATTCATTATGATCATGTCAAAACAGGAAGAAATACAGGCTCAGTAGGTAAGATTTATCCTATCTAATATCAAAGAAAACTAATAACTAAGTCTGAGGCTGCTTGTGTAATCAGTATGGGAAGAAATAGACAGGTCTAGGGACAAAATGATCTCAGATCCTTGAGACCAAACACTCCTTGGAGCAAGCTCTTCTTCCAGCAGATAACAAAGGGAGCCTGAATGAATACATCAAACCTGAATGATAGACCTTTAGATGTATCAAGATTGAAGAGATGAAGCCCTTTTATTTTAATAAAATTTAGGAATTATGAAAGGAGATTATAGCTCACAATAAAGGTTTAAGTGAAGGAATTGGTTGAGGGGAGCTTATATGTATTTCAAACAAGACACAACAGTTCGTGGACCTCAAAGCATACTGACCTCTGGCTAGTATATGCAGCCTTTTTGTCATGCCTCTGTACAGTCAGTTATATGAAAAAAATCACCACGAGTTGAAAGGCAAAAGCAGTAAAGCTGTATGCATTTTCTAGGAATTATTGTTTTTCTCTTCCCCTGTCTCTTTCCTTTTTCTCTTTTCCTCTTTTTTCCTTTTTTCCTGTTCTTTTTCTTGGTTTTAAATTTTTTTCTTTTCATTTTTTCTTTCTTTTTTTCTTTTCTCCTTTTTCCTTGTCTTTTCTCCTTTTTCCTTTCTTCTTTTTTCTTTTTCCTTTTCTCTTTTTTCTTTTCTTTACCAGTACTGAAAGGAGTACCAAATGCGCATTCCTCTTAGCATTTCAATGAATTCTGTGGGGGATGAATTTCACAAGTGTACATAACCACACACATATGTATGTATAAATTTACAAGCTACAATATCCAGACATCATGAAGCTCTGCTAATAATTTTCTCAACCTTGCCCAGACTGTAGCTACATTTATGATCTGGAGATTTATTGATTTTAGTTATTTTATCCCTCTCATAATAGGAAAGAACCCTCTGGACCATTGACCTATTCTTGTTATAAATATACTTTAGCTTTCTCTCATCATAACAGTATCCCAGGCATCTAATGTGTTGTTCTGAGGTGGTGGTGTTATAAGGAAGGTAACCATAACAGAGTTTTAAAGTAAATCATTTAACTCTTCCAAATGAATTTTCTTCCGCACCCGTTAGCTATTGGCACAGATTTTGCTCTGCCAAGAACATAAGGGCCCTGATCCATCACAAGAGCTTCTAGGTGTTTTGGTAGCACAAATAATGGATAACAATAACAAAAGTTGCAATTTATAGCAACAATACAAACAGCACTAGCCTGAACCATCTGCAAATATGTGGTGCCACTCAGCAGCCCGCATCTGAGAGGCTTTGCTAAGGCTGCATGCCCCTAAGACCTCCAGTTTCCAATGGTTTCCACATACAAGGAATTTTGAGCTCTTCCTTTACTGTGGTCAAATTGCTCCAGCATCTGAGTCCCTGGAGGTGGCCAGCGCTCTTACTCATGATTTGGTTAATAGCATAGCCATGGAGAGCATGTAACCAGTTCTCTCCCCCTTTGAGTGGCAACACCTAAAATATTTGCTGCTTTTTACGTACAGACAGTATATGACAGCCACAGGTTTTTCTGTATCCTGTACCGTAATGAGTCAAATGATGAAGCCTAAATACCTTCCTGCTCACAGTCTTGACAATGGGACCTCAGTGTCCGTGCGGAGCATGTTGACTGTGGGTGGTCAAGAATGTCAAAAGTCCAGCAGTCACTTAGTTGTCCACATACAACGCTGAAGTTCAGTTCTGGATCAAGAGACAATTATAAATACCAAGCAATTTTTTGACTAGCCTATACAAGGTGTGACTTTGGAAGTTTGTTATTTGCTGGATGTGCTGAAAAATTGACTGAAGCCTCGCACGATTGAAGTGGAAAATTTAGCCTTTAGGCTAATTGCATTTCAGTAACTGAAGCTAAAGGCCATGGCTAGGAGGGCCAATGTGACCAGGTCAACACCAGACATGCCTCGGAATTCTCTGACACAGCTGCAGCTGCTCAAGCATCAACATCAGTGAGCTACAGGCTACCCAAGAGAAAGAAACGAGCTAGGCACTGATATTTTCATTCTACACTGATGTTATGGCTACTGTCTGAAGTGTTTTCCTCTTCCCATAATCTGCATCCCAGTTTTACACAAGTTTTGAGCAACAGCTTTTCAGCCCTGTTATGAGAGCGCTCACTGCTGATACATAGTTAAGCTGTGAATATACATTCATCAGGCTAATGCCTTGTTGCTTCATCTTTCTAGATCTCCTTTTATTCCCCATAGTGAGGAACCCAGTCCCACTTACACATGTTGTATTTGTAGTCGCGTTGTAGTGCAACTACTTCTTCAGTGCAACGGCACTGCATGTCAGCAAAGTATTGTGACAGTAAACAAAGCCAACTATCTGCACCAAACAAGAAGTTTGATTAAATTAGCAAACTTCTTTTCTCGGGAGAATAGCAAAGGAGTTTCATTTCCACCTAACACTGCCTCTTCTGAAGGTGCACACCCCACGCTCATAAAGAACATGGTATTCTTCATTCTTCCTCCTTTCCAATATTTAGTCTATGTGAATAGGCATGTGAGCTGGTTTAGTCAGGCTGCATCACTGTAACAGATTATCATTTGTTGGCTGAGCCTGAGAAGTAATTCATCATCCATCACAAATTCATTGTGGTCAGGCCTGTGTCCCTGTCCTGTGGGTCTCTGAAGTAACATCTAAAGATTAAACATGTGTGCCATCAGAGTCCAGACCAGAACATTATCCAGAAGAAAGACAAAGTAGCCCTGGGAAATGGGAGCATGGGGCATTCCTGATTTTTCTTCTTAGTTTCCACCCCACCCCACCCCACCCAATTCTAGGAAATAAGAAGAAGGTACTCCTAGCAGTCACAGTTTGAACATGTAAATAGAGAAATGTATAAGGATTGGAAAAAAAATACCTGGATGGGTTGGCGGTAGTTTTTTAGAATTGCATTGACCCAGATTCCAATCTTGGCTCTGAACGCAAAAGCGCATTTGAGGGGTCAGTTAGATTTCTGCTGTTTGTAGCAGTGTGACTGTTTGGAAGTGTAAAGAATCAAATCCTTTGAATTTACTGTGATTTCTCCTATCTCTTTGTTTTGTTCAGTGGTATTTATATATTTTCAGAAGTAAATTTAAACCCACCCAGCATCCTACTGAGCGCAAAGCATGGAAAGTCCACCCATCTGCCACCTACCAGACTCAAGCCCTGCAGAGGCACTGCGCTGCTGCTTCCAAGATGCTCATGAAAAAGCTGTGTAATCATTTAATTTATTTTAGGAGGTGTTAGAATAGCAAAGGTAATACAAATATTATCCTTGGCAGCTACACAGAATAGGGCATTATCATCGCCCACGGATGGTAATATTCTTGTATTGATTCAGTATATTTGTGGTTTAGAAGTCTAATGAATAGGTCTAGGCTGAATTACCTAGTGTAGTGATATTTGTAGGAAAGGAAAAAAAAAAGTTTTGTTTCTGCAGAAGAGAGCATCAAGGAACTCAGAGGAGCATTAGAGCAGGTTTTGTCATGTTCTTAAGTGTGAAAAGCCAGGGTATAAACACAATTTTGTATATCAGGAACTAATGACTGCAATTCCTCCTTGTAAGGTTAGATATAACAATATTTTGGAATTATTTCAGCTTAAAAATTGGAAGATTTGGTCGAAAATGGAAGTTAAGAGAACAAATCACTTCATTAGTTCTTGCCTTAAAAATATGTCTATACTTGGTGATATTATTTTTACTTCTAAATTGAGATCTTTGGAATTTCTGTAATGTTATTAGAACATATCTGAATCTTGAAAGATTGACATTTCAGAATTATTTCATCATCCTTTGGGTCTTGTTTGCATTACTTAGGGAAATAACTTTTGATTGAGCCAATTACAGTATGTTGAATGGTTAAATACATTAAAAGCAGTAGCAAATCTGACATTCCATTGTTTGCACTCTTCTAAAAATACATGAGCCATTTTTACTTGAAAAGTGCAAAAAGGGTTTGAGAACACGCTTTAAAAGAATACTGCCCATTTACATCTGGCCTAAAACAAGCTTATTCCAGACAGTATCTGAAAATAAATGTTTCTATGGGGCTTAAAGGTCCCCTCCCTTCTTTCTAAGTTATGAAAAAAAAAGAAAGAAATCTGAAAAGGCTTTAAAAATAATATATGGGTCCTTTGGTAAAACTTGCCACTGTGTATGTGAAAAAATCTCCATAATGTACTAAGCGTGACAGAAAAAGTATCCATCAATAAACATGAACGGGGAATGGCTGGCATCTCCCGATGAGTACATTGAGGGATGAAGATGCTGAGGTGTGGCCATTAGGGCTGCATTAAGTGCAACGCAAGAACATTAAGAGCTGTTCCTAGGTATGGTGGCATCAGGGTGGGACGGAGCCAAGTTCTTGGTGGTCATAGTGTGTGGATCTGGACGTGCTGCAGGGTGTTCCCCAAGCTCTGCCTGCTTAGCTTCACCCCCCTGCACTCCCCTAGCCGTCTGTAGGTCTATATTAAATGGAGGGTGAGCCTTCCTGTCGCTTCCCCAACCCTCATTTTAACAATCTTTTGGAAATCCTGCCTGAAGACAACCTTTTGGATGCAGTACTGAAATACTTTGTTGCCTTGACAAAGGCAAAACCAGCAGCGCCCGTGTTTCTGAAGGTCCTCTGCAACATGTAGAAGCAACAGAGGAAAAAATATAAAGCTTCCCACCACCCCCTCCCCCCTTTACCGTTCCTCACCAGATATTCTGTACCCAGCAGAGTTGTACTTACTGGGTACAGAAGTGCCAGCATTCACCATGCTACCATGAGCCTCCTAAGGGTGTCTGTAAAGCCCTTTGTTATTCAAATCTCAACTAGCTTTAAAATCAAAGTATCTAGCTTTTGTGGCTCCAAGAGAAAGCCTGAATACATAAAACCTTGTTTGGAATGCATATGCAAGAGCTTCTTAGTTATTATCCAGTTCCAGCCCCATAATTTTTCTTATTGAATGGTTATGAGTATTTGATTGGAGGTTGGGGGTTTTTTTTAACATTAGAGTCAGTAAAATTCTTTTATGTTTTAGCATACATTCACAGCCTCCCTACAGATGAGACAAAGCATGTTGTTGACTCTAGAATCTCCTGAATTTAGCAATTAATTTGAAGTTCAATGCCAAATCAGGAAAGCACTGAAAGATCATGCAATTACCTTGCAGAAGGTACCAACTTATCAGCTTTTCTTGCAAGTTTTTTGCCCTCCTGAGCCCATCTGATTGCATCTGAATTCCTTATTTAGCTAAGGAGCTCCAGGAAAACCGAGGGAAGCTGTACAGTTAGGATTCGGTTTGGCACACATCTTTGCTCTCACAGAGCATCTATTAAAGTTTGACTCTCACTCTAATAATGGCCCATGAGTGGCTTTGGATTCAGATCTGAACTGCAGTTCAATGATACACGGCCCCTACGTTATTTAATAAAAACCACTGAAAGGTAAAAGACAGAAAATAAATCATTAGCACGTTTCTACTCCATTTTGTGCAGTTTTCAAGCCAGGCTGTAGTTTCTACATCTGCTTTTGTTAAACCAACAGTTTTCATGCAGTATTCACTGCATTAGACCATCTTTTGCTACGATCCAACGCAGCCAAAACTGGAATAGGTGAACAAACAAGTTGTAATTCAAAACTAGGTCACTAGGTGGTAGATAACCGGAGATGCAGGGCCGTTAGGATAGGCAAATGGTGATTAGCGCAATGTAATCATCTACGCAAGGGCTCCATTTCATTAAAGATGTGTTAGAGCACACATCCACGGCCATCTGTTTCTATTTTACCAGCCCACTTGATTGGCCATCACAAGCATTCCCATGTGTGCTGAAGCATTGTCGAGCAGAACATCTGGCAGCAACCAACACTGCTGTTAAAAAAACATGATAACAACAGAGGCATTAAAGCAAATATATGTACAATAATTTCATTGCTGAAACCTCTACCAAGGCAGGCTTGTTGTCCAACAAAGTGAACACTGAAAATGCTCCTTTCCTAAATTTTTGCTTTACTGGGCCTGCCAACACTTCACCAGGAAGACACTTCAGTGGAATGGCTTTTTATTCCTGGTTCTGGCTTTTGACATTGGTCAGAAGGCAACCAAAAAAAAATTAAAGCATTTACAAGGGAATGAAAAGCATTAAAGCAAGACTGAACTTTTGACTAATTTTCCTGTATTAAATAGAAAAGAACATATTCATGCCATATGTTGTCAGAACATAGAACAACTACATTCTAGAAATGGAACTGAAAAAACAAAACATCTGAATCTTTATCTTGGCAAAATAAAGAATAAGTGTTGAAGGAACCTAATGATCTTTTGGGAGTGAGAAAAGTTGCTCTTACTGAAAATGGATGGAATCCCTCCAGATTCACACTGATATAACTCCAAGCAGATTCTGACCAAAGTTGAGTCAGCAAGTAAATAAATGAATCTATTTACAGCTGCTTTTTACCATAGATTTAAACTTAGTGAATAAGCCACTGTTTTTCCCATTTACATTTCTGAGGATAACTTTCAAAGACTTATGAGGCTCCTCACGCTTTTTTCAGCACACATCTCAGAAAAAGCAGGATTTTCTCAGACCTCCTCTCTCTCTTGATTACTGTGTCCCTCTACTTTCTTTTCCTTCACGTAGTCTAAGCCTTCCAAACTAGCCAAGCATCTACAAGAAGACAGAAGATGGACAAGAGATATGTCTGTCCTTAGAAACCGAGCTATGCTTAACATCCTTAAGCAAACACAGCTGGCGCGCTTGCAGTTTGTCTGTTTATGCATTTCAGTATTCGCTGCAGAAACCCAGCTAGTGTAGATTGATCTAACTTCTTACATTGCAGTGTGTAACACAAAAGCTAAAAAGCAAGACCTGCGTACACAGGCCTGACATCTCCAAGCCTACAGAACAGGAGCAAAATAAAAAATGCCAAAAAAGCCTTTTTTTTGTGAGACCACCATAGTTACTTAGGAGTGCAAATCCTAAGGCTGCAGGGGTAAGGAGCTGCCTCTATATGCTGACCAGCTTCATTGGACTGTGATGTTTTACCCAAAATTCCTGTTACATAGAACTCGAAGAGAACTAAATTTTCTGCTTCTACATATTGCTAAAAAGAATGAAATACAAGGTTTCTACCCTCTTTCTTCTGAAGAGTACAATAGCTTGAGCACTGTCTTTTCCTGCCCTCGGCACCTGAGGACAGTCCATTTAATTTGCTAATATCAATGTAGTTTAGGATGACACTACCTGCTGGCAGCCAACCATGAGGAGGGCTTAGGGGAAGGAGAAGGGACAAGTACCAAGATGCTTTTGTGTATTAATTCTCAACGCTGGAGGACAGGGAACAGGGTATTTGATGTTGAGGACCGTTACATTAATCATACACTACACTGTCACTGGTCCTCTCCTCCCTTAGCAAAATCCTTCATTCCACACGAGGTCAGTGGAGGCAAGACTGCACGGGTCCCATCTCTTCCTAGATCCACTGTCTGACGTGGCTGGCTGGTTTTTAGAGGATACATCCAAACTGTTTTGGGGATCCCTGCCACATTTCCACTGGTATAGCCTGGCTCACATCCCCTCTGCCACTCTGGGGGGATAGCACTTTGGCATGAGCCATCCTCTCCTCTGTGTTTTGACTGCTTCTCGGAGGAAATGGTTTGGTTTCTTCCACAACCGAGCACCAGAGCAAGCTACCAGTTATGCAGAGGCCCTGGAGTTAGAGGCGGAATAAAGCTGATGGAGCTGTCACACCCACTTTGGACTACCCCAGCTGCTTGGACCTGGCCCTGTTACTACTTTACAACCTCTGGCAGAAGGATTAGGCAGAGTTGTTTTTACTGGCAAGAACAAGCTATGGTTGTAAGGGAACGTTACAGATGCACCAGGAAGAATGAAGACGGATGGTTGCACTGAAAATACAGTGGTCACAACATATCTGTTAATAACCCTGGTGAACGTGATCACATTTCCCCTACAACCGCCTCCACTGCCCGAGCATCCAAATTGGTCTTCTCTTCCCCCGGTGCCGGAGGCACAAGCCACTGGGATCAACATCCCCCCTTTGCTGAAAAGTGCGGGTCTTCCCAGCTGATTACAGGTTGATTCCACCACTTGAGTAGCCAGGAATATTTGCTTCAGAAACATTAATTTGCTACTGGAGTAAATGGTTTGCCAAGGTATTTATTCCCAGATCAAACTCACATCAGTTGGAAATGCTGGGCTCTCTGACATGTTGCTCTGAGTGCAGTGTCCCTCTGGCTCTCCAGAAAAGGCGAAAATGGAAGTAAACAGACGCCCTTCTTCTCCCCCTTTGGTTCCTCCGCATGGCTGAGGTTCCCACATCATTCCTAGTATTGAGTTCCCACATCTTTTTTAGTGCTGAGTTTTGGATCAAGGCCCCTAGTCTTCCTGCAGCTGTAACAACAGCAGCAATTTAGTGGTAAATTCTGTCAGAAGGATTATGAAATTCATTGATAAATGTTCCTGTACAGTGTGTCAGATTTGAAGCATAACTGAATGGGAAAACTAGTCTTGCTCCAAAAAGAATTTTTAAAAATGTGCAGTATGTTGCACAACTATTTGCTTTTTTTGTTGCTCAAGGAATAAATTTTGATTATATTCACATTTCTTTTGTCACTGATTTGTTGGACTGGGTCTGGTGGTAGCTGATGGATCTGTTTCTATGACAATGTCAAGAGAGTCCAGAGGTGTGAAGTAGGAGTTCTGGCACTGCAGTCTGATAAAAAGGGAAAAGAAATGCATTCAAAAAGTAAATGTAGAAGGCCTAATATGAGTTTGAGAGATGCAACGGGGTACTTTCTTTTTTCCTTCCCTGTAAGTAACTCCTGTCTATCATGGCCCTTGGGATGGCAAACAACCCAAGCCACGTGATTGCTTCATTTCTCTTTTGTGATTAAGACTTTGGCCTTTTGCTGTATTTGTGACCAGCCACAGCTGATTTAAAAAAAAAAAAATCAAAACAACAAACCAACTCATTCTTTAATACATAGAATCTGGCTGTGCCTGCCAGTAAAGTAGGAAGCAGGGATAGACTATTTCTCTCTATGAAGGAAGAACAGTAGCTTTCCCAGTATGCTGGTGGGGTAGAAGGACCTACAGAAATTCTCAAGTTCCACGCACATTCAAGAAACTTTTTGTTTTTGCCCATCTATTTTTAGGATCAGCTTCTGCAAACTTCACTCTTAATTCTCATGCAGGAAGGAAAAATGCAGCCTAGGAGAGCAATGGGTCATGTAAAGAAGTTGAAATGGAGGATCTCTAGACTCCTAGTTTTTCATTTAGAAATTACGCCGGTGCAACGATGAGTCAGAGGCATTACAGCAGCAGAGCCTGGTATCATGCACACATTATAGATGCCAACTAATTCTCTGCCAGGGTAAACTGGGAATAGTTAAGATTCCTTATTTGGGACAGAGAGATCAAGGACTAGTGAGCAGGTCGTATTTCACAGAATGGAAATACGCACTTCTGGGAGCTGGCTGCCTTCTTTTTACTGCAGGCAGCTAAATAAAAAAACTGAAAAAGAAACAAGACTGGCCAACCTATGACTCTTGAAGCACGTGTAGCTCACAAGCAGCGCAAGCGTTGTTTCCTAAGCTGAGACTGCTCCACATAAGCAGCAGCAGCGATGTTTTTGTGGATAGCTGAGACGCTCAGGGATAGGAAGAAGGGGCCTATCAGAAGCTACAGCAGCTGGTGCTCACTGAGTCTGCCAGGATCCTGCTTGATTCTTTCCCAGTGGAAGAGGTGAACGTCTGCAGAGCATCTGCCATCTTGCAGTGTTCTTTCTTCCCTCGGCTTTTTGAGGTATGTGGTACACAGTGGGCTTTTTGACTAGGTAAAGATCTTGATATACTTAGTGGGGCATCAGGTAAGGTTGGTGACTCCTGTTTGTTATAAATCATGGGAGAAGCAGACATAGTAACGTCCAGCTGGTCGCCCACTCACTGTACCGAAGACAGTAGCTCTTGTCCTACTCACTGTCCACTGATACAGATGTCTCCTTGGGACCAATGTTATGGCAATACAGGATTCCTGCGCATGGAGTAAATCTTCCATGACAGAGTAGCTGACTTCACACCTGCAGGTACATATTCTCCCATGCCTAGAAGAGAGGTCTCCTACAGTAGGATACATCAGCTGGTCTTCATCTACAGGAAGAGAAACTTCCGGAAGTGCTTGGAAGAAGCTTAGTATAGGTCTTTCCATATTCCATCATACACACTAGATAAATTGACCATAATATACTGCCTCCTGTCTCTGGTTGCTTACTTCTCAAACAAGCATAATCCAGATGAATAAGGTTTGGAACACGTATTTGGACCAATATGGAATGGCAGAGTCAAGCACACTGTCCCAGTCCTTAACAGTTTGCCGTATATTTCACATCTATAATGATCCTGGGATGCTTTTACCAAACCATGCAGTTGCTGTCAGTAAACTTACCAAGTGAAAACCACGGTAAATGAGAAAGAAAACAATAAAAATCTCCTTTGGAAAGGCATTCTTCTAGGGCTGTGTTAAGTTACCTCGCCTTTGTGAATTGTTATTGAAGTCAGCGGGGCTTTTGGTGGGATGAAGCGGCACGCACTACAAATTATACCAGCTGATCCAACACATCAGAGAACAGTAATTGATCCAGTCCTCAGTGTACCAGCTATACCTGGGGGCATTACTTGGGATGCCCCCTGGCTCAGTTGCTTCTAAGTGTTCCCTGCAGGTTTGGGGAGCCTTGCTGTTTGCTGGTGATTTGTTTCCATGCAGGAGATGCATCAGAAGTGGTCTGAGATTCCACCACAAGTCAATTATCCATGAGTCCTTTGGACCGAATTCCTGTCACTATACCCTTCCTGCTTCACTTGTGAAGCCCCAAAAGAGAAATCAGAAGCACTTTGTCACCTCCTCCAGGAGGCATATTCTCACCCCATCCCAGCAAGCTGCTGCTGACTCCAGTACCTACCCCCATGTACAATGGCTGCTTTTTATGAATGTTGTCCAAGTTGTTTTTTGATAGCTAAAACACTGCTTTGCATACTGTGAATGCTTAAGTAAACATATTAACCTCAGATCTGTAACTTCACAAAGCCTCATTATAGTTTGAATGCTTCACTGAAACCTTACTCTGTAGCACTTAACATCTGTGATGCAGGGTGTCAAAGTGTTAATCGGCTGGCATGATCAAGATTAAACAAGTAGATTATTTTGCTATTCTTCAGTAATATATTAAAAGTGAAACATGATCCATTGGCCCTTGAGGTTCAAGTCTCAGCACATGCAATTATACAAGGAGTTCCCTGTAAAAGTGATCCGGAGAGCTGAAAAATGTGAGCCCTTCCCAGATGTGGTCTTAGCAGTGGTCCATAATACATGACATCAATGAGTTAAGCTAAGGAAACTAGTGAAGGCCTATATCTCGGTTTTAAGTTTCAGATGAGGTTTTTGCTTATGCCCACATCAGGAAATGAATATTGCATTCATAAATTGTTTTTCTTATCCAGGAGATGAACCTTAACATTTTCATTCAGCCCCAGAGTATTAGATTTCTTTAACACTTTGCCACATTAGAATATGTTTTCCATCTGACTCTGATGATGCAATATCTGAAGAAAAAGTTGGCTGAGTGGCATTCCATAACAAGCAATAAAAGTTTATGATGCACAGAGTATGATAATTGGCACAATATGAATTGAATGCTTCCTTATGGATAATATTTGATAAGATATAGCATGTCCAGCCATCATAACATTTCAATCAACCCCTGATTGCTACTTTAAACTGTATTTATTTTATTGTCTCCATAATGGATTTTACAGTGCCAAAAATTGGTCTGACTTCACTAGAAAGATGAAAAATCAGTGTGTTGTTTTCCCTGGTGCATTTATTTCCCATTGAAATCCTTTTTTCTTATTTTCTTCTCTTTTTTTTCAACCCACCTCCTTGCCATGAGCTGTTGACATATGATTTGTTGAAAATCGAAGCTAGTGGACACCAGTGTTTTATTTTTTGCCTCCATTGTGGCATTATTTTTGCATAGGGGCTTTTACAAGGTTAATTAAACCATAATGGGGAAATCATTCATGGACAATGTCCTTTCCCAGTTTCCAGATTTTATAAACCTCACACCTGTTTTTCTTAGGTTTTTGTGCTACATCAGCCAATAAATCCTCCTGTATTTCCCAGTGTAGTTTCTTATGAAATAAAACTTTTTTCCCTCCATTTGCTCAACTGTTTTCAATACTTGCAGTCAAGCCTGAAGTTGTCAATCAAGGAACAGCTTATCAGTCTGAGCTTTTCCTTTTCAAGCTTATACTCAGTGACTTTTGAGACCTGTCAACACCCAGTTGATTTTAGCCTTAACAATAAAGTCACACTCTATCTCCCACCTAGTAGCTTTAGATTAAATTCTGATGTCATATACGTCATATTTACATAGTTAAAACTCATAACAAAGCAACCCACAGGCAATAGGATGTAATAACCATGCAACAGAGCCATTTCCTGTCCCCTTTTTTCTCTCACACTATGTTTCGTGTAGTTTATTGGATGTGAATGTTTTGAAAATGAAAATCGTCTGGGAGAAAACTGCTAGCCAGGCGTGAGGTTTAGAAGAATTCAGCTAAAGGATATATAGAGTTGTAAATGCTTGGCCACCTCTGGTATTGTAAAATAGAAACTCTTTCAATATTCCTTTCATTTCCACAAGAAGAATAGATGGGAGGCCACAATTATGTGCTCCAACAGTCGATTTTTAATATCTTTAATTCTGCTCATATTAAAGGAAAACAATTAACTTGGAGTCAGAAAGCCTTAAACACCAAAAGTTTTACAGTTTTCATTTTAAAACACAAAGGACCTACTTCAAATACAATGCAACGGGAACTTTAACCATGGGCTATGTTTAAAAGGCAAATCCACCGTGGTACTTTAAACAATCAATTAAAGCAAGTTTAACAATTTTTTTTCAGCCTCGCAAAATAGCCTCATTAAAAGTAAGAAAATAAAAAACTCTGTGTGCTTCTCTCTCTCCTACACACACACACATACACGCACACAGAGTACTCTTTAAGCACAGTCATATCAAGAGATTGTGTTTCTTCAAATAATAAAGGCAAGTGTAAGCCCTAACTGGTGAACTTTATGTAGAGCAGTGCAGTATCTTTTGCAAACTGTTTGTTTTAAAACTGAGGACAACTAAAATGCTCCCATTGATTTGGCTATTGTTAGGGCTCTGAGTGGAAAGAAAATTATCACTTCAAACTATTTCTCACTAGTATTGATTTATTTTAGAATTTGAACGTAATACCCAAATAAGAGTATATAAAGAGTGAAGGAAAAAGGCATCAGTTTCTGCTGGAAGGCCAAAGAAGACCTTTCTGGTGGGAAGACCCTGTGACTCTTCCCTTCTACCCTAGCCATACCCTTCTCCATGATGTACCAGCATGGAAATGAATGGTCCTTTAAATAAAATGGTGAAGGGGGGCATTCCAGGGGATCCTCCAGTTGCTAAAAGTTTACAAGTAGGCTGGACTTAAACACATGTGCGTGTTTACATTGAGCAGGGCTTGAATGCGTTGTGCGCAATGGGCTTGCCCAGATGTATGGCCAGCATCCAGTTCTTGCAAACCTCACCGCTTCTTTTTTCCTTGCTGCTATGGCTGCTACTATTGTTCCAGCAGCTTTCTTTGCTACAAGGGCCTGGCCAGTGGAGGTTAAATTAAAGTGGCCTTGGGGCCAGGCAGCTCTCCACGGACTTGGGAGAACAGTTTTATTTGTTCTGAGTTCTCCGGTTCTTGTTTGGTAAATAATGGCCGATTTCAAAATGAACCATGTGTCAAACCACTGGCTTTCTAGTTTGTCCTGAGAGAGCTTTATCCCTTAGCAATCAGCAGCCTGAATTCCTCAGGAGAAACAGCTTGTTACACAACGGGCCCCACAGAAAAAGGACCCTATGGGTGACCCTGGCTTAGACATCAAATATGAGCTACAGATGTTGGGAACTGCAGAAAAGGTGGATGCTGAGGGTATAAACAGGAGCAACTTTTGTGAGACATCCTTTGGCTCACTTGGAGGATTTCTGCTGAAGTGCCAAGTCTGGTCTTGGATGCAGCAATTCAAAATGATGTGAAGGGAGGGACTCAGTGAAAGACAATGAAAACAAGAAGAGATCCAGGAAACAAGGAGAGAGAAGAAATTTTGTACTGGCACTCTTAGTAAGAAGAAACACATCTGTCAGAAAGAGTTTTGGGCCCTCTCTTGAGTTAAAGAGATGGGTAATGACCTCCCATGGCTCCTCACACCCTCGTTATCTCTAAGTCTATGCTTGGCCTTTGTCTCTCTTCCTGATTAACTCCGTAACGACACCCATCCCTCCTTCTAAGACACCCTGCTCAACCCTGCAGCCCCTCCTAAAGTGAAGTTAACCATCAGCAGGCAGTAGCACTCACTGGAAATAGCCACCTCTATTCCCCCAGCTCCTGATGGTGTTTCCTGACAGAAGCTTACAACTGCAGGGAACGGATGACCAACAGCACTAGCAGAGAAGCAAAGTCACCCAAGGTCAAGCTACTGGTCAGCAGCTCAGCAGTCATCTTGGGCCTCCTGTGCCTGTAGACTTGTGAATCTCGTGAATCACGTTACGTCTGTCAGTCAAATGGCCTTCGGTACCAGGATTTGGCTATCTCTACAGAAGGAAAAAATATATGGGTATAGTTAACATGTGTAACTCTAATGCTTAACACATGCAGCCATGTATGTTGCCAGAAGGTGTTCATTGTGCTTGCTAGAGTGATGATTGCCTCAGCTTGCACCACATTTTTTGTGCCACTGCTGCATTTCCCCCATCAATTGCCTGTTTGGCCACAGAGCATGAGTACTTTTTTCCTCCCACGTAGTGAAACAACTGGTCTCATGCCAGCATCAAACCCACTGTGGACCTCTCTGTATGGCAGGGGACTTCAGGATGTCACGCAGCCAGTCTGACACTCAGAGTTGCTGAGTTCTTACTGAGCTTTTGCGTGGTGCACTGAAGTCAGCAAGAAGAACAGATGTTCAGCAACTTTGGAAGTCAGGCCAAGAGCCTTTGCTGGGGCTGGTCTGATGGCAGAAGGACCCTATTCTGTGTATGGGATATAAAGACCAAGCTGTAGACTCCCTGCTCCTCAGATAAACATGCCATGTACAGTGAAATTGCACTCTATGTCTTCTGACTGCTTCATTTCATAGCAAGGAGGTTCATATGAAGCCTTCAGGGAACATATGAAGCTTACATAATGGAAGACTTAATTGGGTGGACATAGACTCCTTAGGCCTGCAGTGTGCAAATTTTTAAGGGAGATGAGACAGACTTCATTTTTATTTCCTAGGGATTATGGGGGCCCATAGAAACACATGAGATGCTGTTCATTAGAGAATCATGACGCCACTGAGCAGCATCTGTCTCTGGACGCCCCATGGGCTGAGATTATTGAAGGCAGGATGCAGAAGCTGGTGCCCCTCACAGACACCCTTTTTATGATACTGTGGTTCCCATCTTCAGGCCTTGCATCACTCCTGCTACATGCCAACCACAACACGCTGAGTGCCAGCCTTAGCAATGGGGTGGAGGTTGTGACCACCTGGTGTAAGCTACGTACAGGATACTACCCAGCTGCTTTAAGGACTCACGGGGAGAGCTTTTCAGCTGACCTGAAGTAACACAGGTGTATATATGAGAAAGAGCTTCTGTCCTTCTTATTTTTTGATCATTGCATAAGATAATGAAGCCTGACAGAAAAGCTGTGTTGGTACCTGTGTATTTCAGTCCATAATGGCAATCAGTCCCTTCTCAGCTTTGCATACAGAATGGTGCTGAAGGATGAAGAAGTCTTTGCTGCCCTCACAGCTCACAGTGACCTGGGTCTGCAACGGTTTGTCTCCAGGAGCTGGGACACTGGCCACGTGTCTGCAGCCCTGACTCTGAAAGGCCTTTCATATTGTTTTTTCTTCTGACTAGCAAAGCTTTGATACAACTTTTCAAAGAAAGTATATATTTCTTTTTCACTTTCCTTACCTTTTTGTTTATTTAATCAGAACATTTCCTCTTCTCATTTACCAAGATTTTAATTTGTCTAGGATAGCATCTCTTTCTTTTAACCTGTCACTCTTTTGTACAGTGGCTGAGACAACACTGCTCTGAACCACTACTATTCTTTAATAATAGTAGTAGTCATGATAAGAATGATAAATACTTAAGGCTTTATATCTCAGGGAAACACGAATTGGGAGCTCCGTGCTTGCAGGAAATGTTGGGAAAAGGAAGCTAGAGGCGACTTGCTTCGTAAATGTATCCATACATTTTCTTTGGCGAGTGTTGCATCATACACTAGGCTTTCTGATTCCTTGGTGAATAAAGTGTAGGGTGTATAATATGGAAAGAAGACATTGCACTTGAGAAGTTTATGATGATTACAAAGGCAGAAGCCAGGGTGCAGGGTGAGTTTCCTTCAACTAGTCTTCTACCAGACAGCCTAATAGGGAGGAAATGCATGGATAATAAAGCGAGTAAAAGAGAGGAGCAACTGAGTTAGCTGGGGGAATGAAGCAGGCTGACACTCAGCTTGCCCAGCTTGTCACTATTAGATGTGCAAATGATAAAATCATCAGACGAACAGAATGGCCTCAGATACTGCAAACTGTTACACAAGTCAACTGTGTTTCACATTAATGAGTATTTATGAAAATTAATATGAAACAATGGAAAAGTTCAGTCGTTAAAATATGACCTGCCAACTGCTTCTACCATTGTTTTCACTGCATCCCATGAAACAAAGAGCATTTGGAGTCCAGGCTTCTGCTTCATTTTCAGCTTGTCCCAAGCTGGTGATTTGTTGCTGCAATTTTGTCGAGATGCGAGAAAACAGTGGCTGATTCCACCACCAGCATCTTCCAGCAGGCTCTACAAGGACTTTGCTACACAGCAACTGCCACACTGAAATGAAGCGTCTCTGCTCAAACCCTGCATTGCATTCTCTTTTGTTAAGGTAAGGGCATTCTCCTATCCTTAGTTATGCAGGACAAATCCTGCTTTTTCCACTGGGAGCTGGGCCTGCAGGGCTGGGGCAGATCCACAAGTTACAAAATGGCAGAGTAGACAGTTGCAAGCCAAAACCAGGGCTGAAGCACTACCTCTCTACTGAAGCTGATCAGACCTAAGGACCTCACTCGGTATCACCAGCGTATCATCACAGATCTAGAATTCACACACAAGGATATCTGAGATTAATATGTTTTTTCTTTACACTTTGGCTAGAAAATATCTGTGGTCACAGTGAGGTAATGACTGGCATATGCTGATTTTCTAGTGACCTGTAAGGATGCTTGCTCTTGATCTCAATTCAGCACTTCTGATGTATGTTTTCTTACCCTTTTTTAACTTACAGTCTTGGATTGGCTCCCATGCATCTAGGCTTATATCTCTCCAGCTACATGTAGCAAATGCTGTCCCCTTTCTGCAAGAGCCCTTTTTCTAAATCACTTTCTAGTCTTCAATATGTTTTATTTGCTTTTTTGTTCACTTCCTTTCTCCCCTCCATAAATTAGCTTTCCCTGCTGAACTGAAGGGTCTCGACTTTCCATTCAGCCTTCACTTCCACCTTGGGCTTTCTGCACTTGTTCTGCTCTGCCAGCCCTTGTCTTTGGCTGGGAAGCTTCTCTTGCCTTCACCGTGGCCCATTCAGGGCCATGGGAGGCAATCTCCGAGCAGTGCTGATTCCTCTATGCCAGCTCTTCTTGCTGTTACAACCCAATCCTCCTCCTTTCCAGAGCAAAGTATGGAAAAGTAAAGTAACAAACCATTTTCTTGACTCTGGGGTTTATGCATTGATCCCTCTTTGGTCCTGGCACCTTCCATTCTCCTTTAATCTTATCCATAGCTCCTCCTTATGCTGTTTCAGAAGTGAAATAAAATATGCAGTATATAATGCATCTTTCCCTTGCTTCTTGCTTTCGCCAGCTTCCTTATTCTCAGCTTTTGAAGTGCCAGTGATCTCTTATAATGTCTGAATCTCATTGATTCCCCTCTTGGCTTCAGAATTGGTGGTTGCGCTGTCTCCTCTTTGCCTATGTGATAGATCTCACGGACACTGCTTGCCCCTCCAAAGATAAACGGTTAGTATTAATACAGAACAAACAACAGAGATGACTGAATACCTGGGCAACCAAGTGAGAAAACCGATCATTTTAGAAAAATAATACCACACATTTTTAAGAACATTTGGAGAAAAAATGCTTTGCTTTATACACAGCTTTTGCTTCTAAAGACAGCTGCAAAGGACAGCTGTAAAGAGAGTGGGGTTTATTTTGTTTGTTTCCCTGGCTCAGGTGGTAGATTCATGTGGTAACTTGAAAAAAAGTTCATCTTGGCTTTAGATACAGTCAGATATTCCCTACCATTATATCCAGAGATAAACTAGTAACACAAGCACAGCTCTGAACACAGGTGGAGTCTGAACATGAATCAGGCTCTGCCCAACAGTCCCAACACCATGTCTCCCCCATCTCAAGGTCTCATTGGCATCCCCAACACAGGCAACGCATGGGGTTTAAACAAAACCAGGAGGTTTGGAGCCAGCCCTGGATATTTCAAGTACCTGTTCATATTGCCTTGTCCAAGCTCATTGTCCTTCTTAATTGTCATCACATGTTGCTACGTGCCATGTAACTGAAAGATAGCTTTATACCCATTTTGCTGTTTGCTTATCCTGCATCACAGTATGTAGAGCAGGAGCCTCTCACAGATGTAGAAAAGTCAGGACCAAAGTGCCGATAAACAAGCGCAGTCAGTAGCCTGGACTAATTTTCACTAGTAATAATATTTAAGTTGTATGTTTTGTGATAGGAAGTAGCTAAAATCAGCTCTCTACTTCTACTGATATTAAATGCAAGTAGTCTTTTCCCTGCTGTAATTGTGTCTCTTCCTTTAACTGTAGTTTGGTTAAAGCAAAAGTAGACTATACCACTTTTTAAAATAACATTTTTTTTTTCTCAAAGTAGCAATCATATTAACTTAATATGGGAAAAAAAAAAGACATTATTTAATTCTTTAAAAGTTCAACATGATATTCAATGCATGTACATAATTTGTCTCAGATTGTTTCACACACTACTGCCAATATTGCTTTGCTTTTTTTCACATGTTTGTTCACTTTGTTTTTAACACTCCCTAATCCCAAAGCTGCCATGAGGAAAATTTCACAGTTCTGCGTACTCAAGGAAATTTGACAATGTTACTTCACCAAAGACATTTCTATTTGAAAGCTAAAATGAAACAATTCTGAATGGATGGCAGGACTAAGTCATAAAATGAAAGATAGTGTTGCAAACTTCACAGCACCATTATAAATCAGGGTTTTTCAATCTCTAAGTCACATGATCATCATGGTTCCCTATCTCCTCAACAAATTAAGAATATCCATCAAACCACAAATCTTTTCACTAATAGGGAGGAATGAGTCCAGGCTCAGTAAATACGTATCCACTTACAGAAATACAGTAATATCAAGAAGATCCTGTGCATAAATAAAGATTAAAAGTATCCTACATAGTTTCATAATTTTACACAGTATCATCCAGACCAAAGAAAGTCATTGTCTGCAGTCAAACAACTTGAAGATAGCACCACTCAGAGAAGAGTTCATTCAGCTGGGGGATTGGGAACTTGGGGTGCCATCAAAACGTTCATAATGCCTGCAATGAGGTGCACTGCTAATTATCACTAGAGTGCTCCATTAGACAGAGATATTCATGGGTTAAACAATTCCATGGGACCAGACAAACATGTCTACACAGACCTCCATCTGCCTCCCTTGGTCACCACCTTCTAGATTTCAGCAGAACTGTGTTTTCTTTCTGCATCGAACCATCGAAGGAGGCCAAACACAGTCAGGGAATCCATTAGAAACCTCAAACCTTGGTCCAACCTGCTAAATATTTATTGAATTTGGAAAAAATGTGAGACAAATTTAGACTGAACTTGGGCTGATTTATTGTGTTTGGCAAATCATGGTTGTTTCGTATGATTATGACTCTCAAACCAGACAAAGCTAAGTGGTTTCTTTTGAATGAAACTAAAGCTTAAATCAAAGCTGGAGAGACATTACTGAAACAAATGTTATTGGGGGGTTTTGTCCTTTTTTTTTTTTTTTACAGGAACAAAAGTTATTTTGGTTTGGTTCTTTTTTCATCTTAAGCCAAACTCCATAAAATACTTTATCTGTGGCTTTAGTCTGCCTGCACATATACAAATGGAAAACCATGCTGATTTTCCTGATCTTTATTTATCTGTCTTCACCAGAATGTACACAGTCCTCACAGTCTTCTCAAGGTGGATTTCTTCACAACAAATAGATTCTTCCAGAACAGAGAACTCTTTTTCCCTAAAATATGTAGAGACTCTCAACCAAAAAGAGAGAGAGAAACTCTCATGGTTTTATTGGAGAGAATAAAACAAATTACTATTCCAAATGTTAAATTACAGAGAATAGGCAAGTGAAAGCAACAATAAAATAGCAACAGAAAGATGCAAAAAAGTGAGGCTAATTTTGCTACTCTAGAAAATTCCTGTGCATTGCAAAATTTATAGCACTTCCTTATATCATCACCATCATCGTTATTATTTGGAATCATCAAGTGGAGTGTTTTTTTCCAGATAGAGTTTTGGAGAATGTAAGTTGCAAACAGTTTTCTCATCGTTTCATTGATATTTTTACATAGACTTAATTTTAACCTAATGAAATAATTCACTTGAAAAAAAAAATTCTTGTATTCAAGTCAATGGAGATACGTAGCCAACTCCTCACAAGAACAGATATTAAACAACAACATTTAAAGAACTTGGGCAGGTAGCACTACATTTTTTCTTCAGATGTTTACATAAAATCATTCCTTTTCAGGTTTGAATTATAAAATTCACCAAAGCAAACACATTTTTTACTTTGAATTGCAGTTATTTTCCTTGACAGAAGAATGCATTTAATTCAATTTGCAATGCAGTTGATGCTGGAGTAAATACAGCAGCAGTTGTACTGCAATTTTTCTTAAGATAGAATTAAAATATCTTTAACATTTTTATAACTGGATGGTAAATGAGAACATTTCGGTATCGCCGTGGCCACGTAAAGCAGAATAAAATGTCATTACAAGCTCATTTACACAAACACTCTGGCAACTGAAAGCAGAATCAGGGCCTTTTGGGTGGCATCCAAGAAAACCCAAAGATGATGTTTAAATCTGAGCAAAATGCAAAAGGAGGGTACAGAGTACTTTAGCACAGGACATGAACAAAGGTGAGAAAATGAGGTTTAAAAATATGTAGGGTTTTTATATAGACAGTAAGACTAGCTAGAAATGCAATGGGTAATGCTTAGGAAAGAGGTGGTGAGAAACATGCACCTTGGAGCTTCATCCTGGGCTTATTTGTCCCTCTAACACCCTGTAACATGTCCTTTGTGGGGTTGGAGGCTTGCATACAAGCTGGCTGTGCTCCCCACGCCTCCCTGTGCTCCCCTCCAAGGTGGACAGGGGGCACCAGCAAGCCACACAACCAGGGCAGGGGCCACAGCAGCTGCTCAGTACTGACAAATTAAAGACAACGGTATGGCGGTAGGGCCATGCAAAGGCCAATGTAAAGAAAAATCCTGCAAAGTTTCAGTACGGCAGATGCAACAACTGCATCCGCTCTGTGGGCAGGTGCTGGCTGACACCTACCCAGCCGGGGGTCTCCCCCTTACCTTCCCCATTGCCTCGTGCAATGCCGTGCTGCCCAGTATGAGCAACATTCCACAGCCTGGCCTTTCACAGGGTCACCCCAAATTAAGTGTTTGGAGAACAACATCCCAGAAAGGTACAGCGAGGCCATTTTATATTCCACCACAAGCACATCTAAAATAATTCCCGCTCCCACTGAGGCGGGGAAAAAAGGCTAGTTGTAATTAAGCTGCTGAAGTATAGCGCTTTCATTCATTAAAAACAATTCTTTGATTTAGCGCACAACACAAAACACCCACAGACCACAGGAAATATCTGGGCTAATTCTCCTGCCCTTTCACCTCTCACACATTCGAGCTTTCTGCTTTCTTCCTCCTGTCCATCTGCTTTAATCATTAGCAAAAGCCTTGTGCAACAGCTCTAGCAAGTGAAGTCAGCTGTCATCAGAGCATATTTAAACTCTGACTGTTAGTTTCCACTAAATCAGCTCTATGCTCACAGGCCTCATTAAGCATGGAGAAGGGCAGTGGTGCACGTCCCAGAAAGCTCTAGGAGCAACCAGCCTTTCCCAGATGAAATTGTGGTCCACGTGGTCCTTGGACCAGGTTTATCCTTTCCTGAGTTTTCCAATAGCTTTGAAGTGGAAACAGGATCGGTGCAGAAAACAGCCGCTGTGCGACCAGCGCACTGGGGCTAGACCTAAGGATGGTGAGTTTGCATTGTAGGTATTTGAGTGCCAAAATATACTATTGTTAGGAGGGAAAAATAAGTACAGCTCTCAACAGTGGTCTGATACAGTAAGTACTGAGAGGACTGCAGTACAAGGCCTGAGAGGGTTTGATTTTGCTTAGGAAATGAACTACCCTTTCATAACACGCTTGCCTTCCCACAGAGGAATGACTGGAGGAAGAGAATGAAGGCAACGGCAGGGGAAGCTCTTGATGTTCGACCAGGAGAAGCTCATGGGCAAAGAGGTTTGGAAAAGTCACAGTGCTTGCCCTTGAAAGTAGCAACAACTTTTGTAATAAAGCAAATAAAAAGAAGATGCAGTCCAGTGTTGTGAAAATGTTTATGCACTTGGATTACCTCTACTGGAGAACAGCGTATGAAACTCAGAGAGATAGCTGAAACTACTGAGTTATGCCAAAAAAGCAATTGACAACAGGTAATCAGGCAAGCTTAAGGGATACCAGGTCACTTTAGTTTTTCTTTTAAGTTTAGTTGTAGAAGAAGCTTTGGCTTTTTTGGCTGTGCTCCTAAGCGTACCTACACTATCTGCTTTGTCTGTACGCTATCCACCAGAGTGG
>Ga0181612_147214_pt1 | contig 38484 bp, 23 predicted proteins | sample HoacroProtozoa21_FD_119630 | JGI IMG/M metagenome (GOLD analysis project Ga0181612, IMG submission 119630) | Hoatzin crop microbial communities from Cojedes, Venezuel. Combined Assembly of Gp0051906, Gp0051904, Gp0051908
ATCTGCTTTGTTGCTTGTTTATTTCTTACCATCTCTGGGCTAAGGACTTTCTGTATATTTGTACAGTGCCCAGCACATAGAGGTACCAAGCTCTGTAGAAAACATTGGACCCTGCTACACCAAATGCTTAAATTATTAGTCATTAAAAGATCCACTTGACTAATTTAGTACCATGGTGTGCTTGAATTAAAAAAGACATCGGTGAGGTCTTCTCCAGGGGTCTTTAAGTCTTCTCTTGCAATACGGAGTGCAGGTATAGATTTACCTTTGTTGGAGGGAATACACCCAAAGGTTACACAGGGCATGTTGCACTGTTTAGCGTGCTTGACAGTAAACTCTGAGCACCGCCCTCGTTGTGGGATGTGGGTTCCTTGTGTTTTCTGGTTAGCTGAATGATGCAGCAATGAAACATGTCAGTTGACGGCCTTTGGGGGAATGTCCTGAATTGACACAATACGGAAAGAACAGGCCTAGATCCCCAGTAAAGCGTGAAGCATGACTCAAGCTGAGCTTTGTGCGCCTCTGGCCGGGATCTTCTAGAAAGGCTTGCCTATACCTGGTCTTTCCTACTGATGCTGTTAACCAGTCCTCAGCTGTCCCCTAATGAGCAGTGCTGCTTGGGTTAGGGGTTTACCCGTCTGTTAGCATGGACAATGCAAATATGTAAATTGTGGAATTGTTTAGGTTAGAAAGGACCTTTGGACATCATCTGGTCCTCTCCCCACCCACGCTGCCCTTTTCCTCAGTGAGTGCAGGTATACCTGAAGTTGTACGAGGTTGCTGAGATCCTGCAAAGCCAAGCTATGAAGCCCCAGACCAGGCACAGTATTCGCATGTGGTCTCCCAGGTGCTGAGCAGAGGGGGGCAGTCACCTTCCTCATCCTGCTGTCTGTGCTCGTGCTCCTGCAGCCCACCATGCGTATGCACCCCTGACTTACAGTCAGAAATCACATTACCTTTGTGTTAAAATTATTTTTCTCCACAGACACCATGTTTTGATTCCCATGGATCGAGAAACTGGAATGATGCTGTCATTTGGGATTTGCAAACATTTTGCATTGAATGCTAAACCAAGTAATGTTGGCCTTCATTCAAAAACTTTAATTTTGGATTAATATTTGCCTGGTTCTCATAGGGATTGTTGTTATCTTTGTCTTCAGGAAATAGATACTTCCATGCACAAGCAGTCCTATTAATTGCAAAGGAATTGACTGTCATATAAAGTCATACTTGACCTGAATGATGTTACCCTCTCTGGTCTTTACTCTGTCCAGGTTATGAATTCCTTGTCCATTAGTACTGAATATTTTTTTATACAATAGCTGTGGGTGAGTATCAGTTTTTGTATGTAATGGTGAGAGTTTGGAGGGAGTTATTTTTCTGTGCTTTAAAACTGCAAAAAATTAAGTTGAGAGAAACTGTTCTTGAAAGTGTGGTAGTAAAGCCTTCGTTGTGTAAAGCACCTTTACGGTTTTGTCACCATGGTAATGATTAAAAATAGTGCTGATACAGAAGTGGGGTTTATATAGAATTTAAATGATGACATTAAAGAAATTTATAGCCTTAAATCTCGGTAAATCATGCCTTAAAACTATGAGATCAGGAAAATATCACGTTGGTTATGGATAAAAAGGCCCATGTTTGTTGTTTGTGTTTAATCACCTAATTTATGATCTGAGAGAGGAAGCTTTGATACCCTGTGACAATTCAGTAGCCCTGTGCTGTACAGCTTAGTGAAAATACTACTCTAAGAGCTCAGCAGTTCTTTGGAGTGGTAGTTCCTGGCCTTTAGACCCTCTCTTTGGCGGTTACACAGCACGCGCAACTGGAATTGTCTTGGCTGTTTCGTTGCTTTCTTTAGCTGCAAACCTGAGGTATTTGTACGGAAGAACACAGAAACTCACATTTCCTGTTACTCTGAGGTGAAACAATAAATAGTTACCATACAGATAAGCCATCAACGGCTTTTTTTTTTTCTTTGTATATTTTCTTTTTCCTATTGTGTCTGTATATGGGTCATTAATATATTGATGGGAGCCTAAGCTGTGGAATTAAGTTTTGCCTTTCAAAGCCTCAGGGCTTTGACAGCATTGTGGGCCTTGATGACACATGAGTTTTGGAGGAGCAAGTTTCTTGCTTTGACGGATAAAAGGTAAGACTCTTCCCGTGGAATGAGTGGGTACCAGTTGTGGGAGACCATGAACAGGTTTTTAAGATACGCAGAGCCTCACCCCTGCAAGACTTTGAGCATCCTGATGGAGTTGTAGACTGGACTTCATACTTCAGGGTCCAAGTGGTGTGTTGGTGGGTCTGTGTTGCCAAGAAGAGAAGCCAGTACCAGTTAGAGCTTACTAGTGAATCTAGTGGAACTAAAAATATACCTTGGCGTTTTTCAGTTCCTGATGCACACTCTCATGGTTAGGCTGATGTTTGCTTCCAAGCTTTGTTGTTCTTTTGTATTTGAAAGGTAACGTGAAATGCAGCTGTGTCTGCTTGCGTGGGGCTTTCCAGTGATATCCCCTTGCTTTTCATGTGGCGATTGATAGTACTGCCTGGTCTGTAGTCTGGACAACATCATTTCAAATTCAGGAGCTCATCATGGAAATCTTGTCATACTTACAGCCTTTTATTTCTGTAATGTGTATTTTTTTGTAGTTAAGTATTCTCCCTACTACTTTTTATTTTTTTATGGAGGTCTTTTTTTTTTTTTTTTAATGGCTTAAGACAGCTTCATGAGCGCATGAAGTCCATTGGTTCCTTCATTTGCCTGTGTGAATTTGATCAGTTTTAGGCCATCTGTTATCAGAAGTCACTTGAAGAATCTTGGCCTTGTTTTCTGTTTTTTGAGATCTCGGTTTGCTAGAGGTGATGGTGCTGTCACACCAGAGAGGCATTGATCTCGCTTAGGGAAGTGGAAATGAATAGATGAAAACCAGACAAGATGTTGACAGAACTGGATCTAGACAGAGTTCTTTCTTTTATGTTTTTATGAATCACTGGTGATACTTTAAGAACTGAAACAGGTAGAGTGGTTAGGTTTTTTTAAGCTTTCACTGCCTTTGCATTAGGAAAACCCCTCAGTTTTTCAGGGGACATTGGAGCAGGCTCCTCCCATAAGGTACGTCTGCAGCAGCGGCAGCTGATCACTGTCTGTGCTCTGTGCTGGCTTACCACGCATCAGTTTGATGGGAGCTGCGTATCCGTGTCAGCACAGCACTTTGTCCAGCCGAAAGAGGCTCTCGGCAGCGTGCTGAGATGCCAGCCCGGATCTGAGCCGCTGCTCTGCCCTCATCCAGCCATACGCACGCGTTGTTTGTATACCCGTGGCTGCCTCCCCCATCGCCAAATCAGGCTTTTTTAAGGAGACAGAACTCAAGCCAATTAACGGCCTAGTGGTGAAATCTGAGTAGAAACTAGATAGTTATTTTCTGTCTTGCTTTAGCTAAGTCAGGACCAGCTCTAAATTTTCCCCTCTAGACTTGGATGCTATCCTATTCAAACTAATATTAGGTCTGAAGATAGAGGGGTGTCAAAAACAGCTGAATAAACAGGTCAGCTTGTTATTGTGTACGTAGGTCTGGGCTCTGAAGAGTAAATACAATTGCTGGAGTATGTTGCTTCTCAGGAATGCTGAACTGCTGGCCAAGAGAGATCCTCGGTTTTTGTCCTGGCGAGTTGCTCCTCCACGTTATTCCAGGGCTGACCTTATGACTAATTCTTTGCAAGTCAGGACTTCCAGGTCATGGTGACCACTAGTTTCACCAGATTGCAACTTCTCCTCTATAGCTGTCAAAATATAGAGCTGCACCAAAATCAGTCTCTAGTTCAGGTTTCTAGCTGCAGAAAAATCTGGTTTTAGGAGATGTCTTACAAAGACAGGACAAGACTGGTAGCCTTTCCCAGGAGTGTGATTATCCTCCTCACATAATGCATTGGGTGTGAAAGCCCAACTCTGGGAGTTGACACATGCTAAGTGCCTTGTTAAGCTGCTGTCTTGGGGCCTAATTCTGCATTATGGATGTTATGAGGACTCTCTGTGTCAGAGGGCCTACAAGAGCCTGAAGGAGCAAAAGGGATCTAGGTGGTGTTTTAAATTTCTCTTTCCTTTCTTGCAGAGTTTTGTCCTGATGTTTATTTTCTCCAGTATAATTAGTGTGTTGAGTGCATCATAGTATACATAATGTATTAGAGGATGATAAAACTGTTGCTAATACCCACAGAAAAACCTGAAACAGTATGTTGCAAGCGTCACAGCCTGTATCATCTGCCCTAGGTCTTGCCATAAGTCACGTGTTCATCTTGTCTGTCACACCTCCCTATGTTTCCCAGAATAGTGATTGTTTCAAAATTAGAAAAAAAAGTATCAGAAAACAGTGCTAGTAAAAGTGTGCCCTTCATTCCCTTGTCTTCATTCAGAAGCCATTGCATCACAGCTGTTTGCCATAGCTTGGTTTCTGGTGCTCTGGATTGGAATCAGATGATCTTTAAGGTCCCTTCCAACCCTTACCATTCTATGATTCTGTTTAAGGTGGGAATGCTGGATTAGGCAGTGTGTCCAGAGGCAAGATCCAGCAAGGACAGCGGGGTGGTTGCGAGTGGCTTATTTGCATCCGCCTGTCTCTGAAGGTGAGGTGGGCAGTGGTTTCGGTAGCACCGCAGTGATCTCTGATCCTCTGTAAGGAAGCTGGCCTTGGGGTGAGAAAACTGAATGATGTGGGACTTGATTCAGCCTTGCACATCACGCAGCATTTGTGCAAAGGACAAAGAGAACAAGCAAATTGCAGAGATTCAGTGGCATTTTGGTAGGCTAAGGAGTTGCAGGAGGTTTGGGGTTTTCCCCTGATATGGTGCAATAAGATGTGATGTAAAAGAATGGAACAGAGTGATGGGACTGTTTCAGATGCAGATGCTGCTCTGAAAACTGGAATCTCCCTGTGAGAAACTGGGAAATTCAGAGCTCCAAAGGCCAGTGATCTGAAGGCAGAAATACCCTGCTTTTCCGAAGTCTCACTTAAGATGCTTGCAAGCATCACATCAGTATCCAGTGTCTGTGCTTTCCCTAAGGCTCTGCAGCAGCTTTCTGACACAAACACGTTCCTCGAGCCGTGCACATCTCTCTTGCTGACGGCATTGATGATGCAGGTGCACAAGAGAGAGAAGCCTATTTCAAAGCCATTTATGGTGTTGAAGTGCTAGAAACTCAGCAAAATAATACATTTCCCTAGGAGGAGAAAGCAAAACAGGTGGGTAAACGTCCATTTGGAAGGTTTTGCTGACTGGTGAGAGGGGAGGAGGGCAGGGAAAGCCGAGGGTGCCCGCTGCTAGCAGTGGAGAGTAATAAGGAAAAGGGATGACGTGGCTTTTTAATCTGGTTTGCATATCTGGGAAGGAATAATTGCTTTGTGTGCTATTCGGTGCTAACTAAGCTTACTGACATTTCCTGAAAAACAGAAGGGGGGATGAATTATCTTTCAGAGATTATCTTTTGTTAGCAGTTAGCAACAATGTGTAGCGTTAGTAGCTGCTTAATCCAAATTGGGGGTGGTTTCTCAGGTGGCAGGTTCTTCTGATCAGAGTTCTTGCATGTCTGAAATTACTGGTATATGCTTTGCAGCCTTGCAGATGAGGAGGCAGCATGGTGTTTCCTGGTGATGACCAGCTCTGTGGTGCTGGAGTGGGCTCTGGAGGGTGTAGTGTCGGGGTGGGGGGGTTCTGCACAGCGGGTATGCTGCCTGGCTCTTCTCCACGGTGGCCTTGCACACAGCTTTTTTTCTCTGGCAGACCTGGTCAAAGTGCAAAGACGATAAGATTGTGCGTGTTCGGGTTTTTTTTCCTACACACTATCTCTTCTCTGCAGTGGCAAAGTCATTTATTCCCACCGCGGGCTGGGAGCTGGTGGATGTGAAGGACTAGGCTGCACAGACACAGTCATCATGTGTGGAATATAAAGTGTGTGAATGTAGAGATATTAGGAACCTGGATCAGTTCAGCTCGGTGTCAGAGGCGTTCTGTAATGCGGTCAGCAGTGGCAGGTCTCTGCACAGACACACACACAGCAAGGACCGCACGTAGGTCACAGTTAATGTCACAGTGCTTTGTGTCTTCTGCTTTCCATCTGGTGCATGCTGAACTCCACAGTCATACAGTGTCTGCTATGGTTTGTTTATTTAATACTACACCACCACCACCACCCCTGCTGCCATGCACTGCAATGCAGTTAGTCCACTGAAGGTTTTGGAAGGTGTCGAGTGTATATGGAACACACATATTCCTGCTTTTCATTTAGTTGTCTGCTTGGGTTTTTTTTAATGGAACATGATTTTGCTGACTCCAGCTCATACTGCATAGTCTCAAATACAGGAGCACGTCAGACTCGCACCCCTCTGGAAGCTGTGGGCTGTGCCAGAACACTGAGATCCCGACGTCCAGACAGTGTCCGTGTTGAGTATTTGCTGCTCCAGAGAAAAGGGCCAAAAATGCTGCATCAGGCAGGAGTGAGGTCCTGCAAGAGGAGGAGATAGTTGTGCCTGAACATGTTTGAAACCTTCCCTCTGATGATGAGTCAGAGGCTGTTGAAGTGCTGTAGATCAAGCAGAGTGTCTGGCTCCTGCCCTGATTGTGTGAGTCCAGCAACCTCTATGTGAAGGTTTTTCTCACTCCTTCTTCATAAGAGTTTAAAGCAATTCAGGGGGGTTTGTAAGACCCCCCCGCCTGCAGTTAGAGCAGATCTTTCATGCATGTGTGGAACAACTGTGTTGTTCAACTGTGTTGAAGTTTTTGAAGTTTTTCCTCCTGTCCAAGATCAGGAGGAAAAGGTATTGTGTGACTTTGGCTTAAAAAAAACCAACAAAAACACCCAACTGCCCATGGACAACAAATTTTAAAATATTTCTTTTTAGGGGAGATGTTACATGGGATTTGCAACCCAAGATCACAGCTGTGTCTCTACTAACGCTTTTTGCAAGTAGGGAGTGGCTTGTGCTTCTGCTAGAAACGTATCTGCAGTCATAGTGAAATTCCGCATAGCCAAAGCAACATTAAAAACAAACCCCAGCTTGGCTCTGATACGAAAAATACGGAACAGCAGTTGCTGTGTGCAGGATGAAAGCTGATGTTTTGCCAACCTGAAGTGTAAAGCTGGTGTTGGAACTGAGGCCTGAAGAATGGGAGTGTTTGCCAAAAGGAAATGGAAGCAGGGCTGGAGGGTTTCGGGGAATGCATCAAAGTCAGCTGTGCCAAAAAATGTCTCCCCTGTGGACAGGTCTGATTACGATAGTAACCGCATTAGCCCATGCAGAGCGCAGCTGGAGCCACCGTCGGCCTTTTGCGTTTGCTAGCCGGGGAAACGGCATCTCGAATGCACGGCTGAGGGAGAGCTGCGTTTGGGTCGGCCAGCTGTGTTCGCGCGACTCAGGGACCGAAGGGCTGTATGCAGGGATTTGAGAGAAAGACAAGACACCAGCAGAAACAAAGGCCAGCTTCTCTGCTTGGTGGTGGGAAGGTCTACCAAAGATGACCTCTTCCCTTCCTGCTTAGGGGTCTGGAAGGAAGCCACAATTTTTGAGTTGCTTTCAGTTTTTGGAGGCACCCACACTGTATTTGCATGCAGCTTTGTCTTCAGTAGAGCCCATAAATTTAAGATCTGCTTGTCCAGTGTTTTTAGTTTTCTTTTCTTCCCTTGGTAGAGTATCGTTCCCTTCCCATCCTCTCATCCAGCCTTGCTGGTGAAGGATATCTTTGCAGAATTCTTGAGCACATCAAAGACCAGACACCCAGCAGGGTGGTCAGTCAGGTGACAGCTGTGACAAAGGAGGTGGAGATATATTTATATATATATACACACTCATAGATATATAATACACTTTGGGGGGCAAGTTCTTCAGTGCATTAATGTCACAGCTGCCCAGTGTCCCTGCTGGGATGTCAGTGAAGAGGCTGCCCTGTGAGTCCCTTGGTCCCGCTTCCACTTTGCACTGCTCTTGGTCCCAGCAGCAATTTGTTTGTCTGTATTTCGTCCTTTTAAAATTCTGTTTATTTCAGCAATTCTTTTACTTTGCAGTGGTACTGTCCCAGTGGTATCTGAGCAAAGGACAAACTCTGCGCCTGTGGGAAATATCTGTGTGGTTGTTCCAGCTTGTGCATTAGTAACATCTGAACCCACGTCACCGCTTGCTGAACCCGTTGAACTCAGTCGGCTTTGAAACGGTGCTGATTTGGGTGTTTGAGCTAATCTTGCCTGGATTAGCTAAGATCTGGAGCAAGGTGATAGACACTGGTTGGAAAAAAATAGGTGAACAAATGTAGACTGGAAAAGGAGGTGCAGGAAGATGATGTGATGGGAAAGCACAGCAATAGGGTATCGGTGCGTGTTAGTGGTGCTTTTACTGTGAGGTGCCATGATCTAGCAAGTAGCATGGAGGCCTGAGGATTAGAAGAGCTCAGTTCTGCTCTGGTCCTGACTTGCCATATGACTTCAAGGAAATCACCTTGGTTTTCTCGCTCTGTTTCTCCTTGCCTTTAATCAAGACCATGAGCTGCTCAGGGCTGAGGCTGTTGCTTGATTTCTTTATACATGGCATAGATTCATGTGTGCCGATCTCAGTGCAGTGAATAAAGGTGATTTCGTCAGGATCTTTTTTATGTGAGTATGCAAAAAATGAAGCAGTATTTAGACTTTAACTGAGTGAGAATCAGGAAATGTCCAGTTTATAGTGTTTCCCTCCAGTTCTCTGGCCTGTGGCAAGGAGCTTGTGGGCAAGTGAGCCTCGACCAAGGTGACTGAACTCAGAGAAGCAACCGAAGCAGAGAAGTTGATGCACTTCAGCATTTAGCACTGGGTAGAATGAAAAATGCAGAAAATGCCTTGACCTGAAAACCGGGTAGAGCGCAAAAGTTTGCTGCTGCAGTTTTGCAGCTGTGTTAGAGAGCAGCACGTTATCTGAGCAAAACCTTCAGAAGGTTTTGAAGAGTTTGATTACTGAAGTCCCCGATTTGGTAAAGTTTCTGTAATCTTGTCCCAGCCCTTTGCCTGGAATGGGACTTTTCATAGACTTAGTCTTTTCAGGCAAGTTGCTTTTTTTTTTTTTTTCTTGATACTGGTCAATGTTGCAGGTAGGAACTTAGTTCAAAAGTTTTTCAGTGGATTTCAGTGGATCCATCTGGTGATTTAAGCCTGTCTCTGGCTATCAGGGAAACTTCTGTTAGCAACAAATTATTCTTATGTATTTTTCAGAATACCATGGAGTAAGTGATGCCTGCTGGTGTTAAAAGCAGAATATGGATCTAGCTAAGTTCTGGGGATGCCGTGCTGTCTTTGTTTTCATGACGGTAATGAGTTAACAGACAAAATGCCAGCAGGTGGTGCTCAAGAATACATGGTATAGTTCCTGGGCTTGGTGGGACAAGCCAAGCATGTGTGTTGAACATCACAAGCAACTCTTCCTGTTTCTTGTTACGCAGTGTTTTAACAAAATGTTCTGCTGCAGTGGAGAAAACCGTTCCGGTGTCTGCTCTCTGTGGTTTTTTCCCTCTATGTATTTGCATCTAGCAAAAGGCACCTCCATTTTACATTAGCGCTGTCAACATTAAACTGTAACACTAGCTTGGCTCAGCCATCCCTGCAATGAGCTGGGGAAGACCTCTGTGCGGGAGATTGACCTTTTCCCTTTTGCTGGAGCTGCTCTCGTTGCTCAGCAAGAAATAAACAATTCCTGGCACATGCAACCCTCAAAGTCAGTATACGTTCCTGCAGTAGCTCTAGCTTCTCCAATAAAGAAACAATTAGTTGCGTGCTGTTGGGCAGTATAGAGCTGAAAAGCAGAGCGCTAAAATTTAACAGGCTGTTCTGGATTGGGGTTGGCAATTAATTTTTTTTAATGTAATGAAGATAGTATTTACTGACGGGAAGATGGGTTCCCAAGAGTACAGAACGTTTCCTGGCCAACAGTAGCAAAACAGGGATGAAATTTGGTCATCAAGAAGGCTAACTTCATCTTGCCCTTTTTGGATGAGGTACGCCATCTGCTTTAAGGTGTTCCTAACGTGAAAGGTCTTGCTAGGGCTGAAAAAGGCAGATGTTCCATGCCGCCTGATGTTATGCATTAGAGTCCATTTTTCTTACATGTCAGCTACATCATTATGATCGTCCTTGTCCAAGGAAATGATGTGTGAGGAAGGGCCACATGATGAAGCCATTATGGGATAGAAAAATGTATGAAGATGTTACTTTAAAAAGCTGAAAGTTTCCTCGACTTTCCTGAACTTTCTGTTCACAGCAGTGTTCAGAAGCTTTTGAGCACTGATGACAAAACCCACTGCTTACAGTTTTTTGTCACATTTGCTTGCTTAATAACACTGGAAGACAATTTTTTCACATGTGGACTTCAATTCCTCCTCCTCTAAAAGAGGATTGAGACTTAGATCTTTGGGTTTCTGCAAGAGCTAATTAATTAGAGTGATTTGAGAATGAAGAACGCCTTGTCAGTGTCACTTACTCCCTATGCTGCTGCTGCTGGATACTTAGTTCAGTGGTTTTGCTTTTAAAGTCAGCATAGCAAGATTTTGGAATGACACGAGCTGTGTGGTGTTCTGGCTGGTCAGTGACTCGGAGGGTCAAATTCCAAGTTGGCATGTGTTATTTTCACTCATGTAAATTGCTGGAGGAGCTGCTGCTTTTAGTGAAATCCCAGTAACACTGGATTCCCGCCCCAATGTTTTTCTTGTACATGCTATTAATGATGAATGTTGCGTGAGTATTTTCAGCAAGTGAAGGCATCTTTTACACCTATATCCAGGGGGAACAAACTCCTCACACGTGTTGACATGCCTGTTCTCTGATACGGGTCTTTATCAGGCAGCTTTGCATTTAAGCTCACGAGTGATTGTTTCTCCTTGCTCTGGAGTCAGCACAGGTAGAATAGAGCAGATGGCTTGGTGTTGGCTAAGTGCTTGCTGATACACAGCAAATTGCTGCTGTAACCTACTGATAGGTTTCAAGCTTTAATTGAGGCTTTCAGCAAGGCGCTCAACAGTGAAAAGCGTTCTGCTGAGAAAAACAGCAGCGTAACCATGGGCAAAGGTTCAGGATAGCAGAGTTCAGCCCTCTTGGGGATGGCTCCTCTATTTATTTATTTATTTTCTACTGCTTTCCCACCATCATTCAAGACTTCTGCAATGTCGCCTGCAGACTACGGCTCAGTGTACCAGTGCGGCGCAGTCCTGGGTGCTGTAGAGGTGAAGCAGAGGCTGAGAAGTTTGGGGTTTCTGCTTGCAGCGGGCTCAGCGTGTCTGCAGGGGTAGCTGTACCCTGGCGCTCCCGCCGAGTCGGCCTGCCTGGTCTGAGCAGCAGCTTCTGCAGGACTCCCTTGCGCAGCAGGGAGGGCAGCTCCTGCTGTCTCGTCTCTTACGTACATCAGCATCATCAGAATTTTAATTTTTGATGGACATCTCTAAAAGGGGAAAAGAAACCTCCCTTGCTCCTCCCTTCCCCCCAGGCGAGAGTGGATTTGACAGCAGAAGAAAGATATTTGTGGTGGGGCTGTCTGAGCAGCGTCCTGTGTTGGGCAAGAGGGTTTCCTTCAGCAGCTGTCCCGTAGGCTGAGGGAGCTGCACTCCGAAGTCACGCTGTAACTCGCCCCAGTAAGGGGCAGGCAGCGATGCAGTAACCCAGTGGTCTAGCTCTCATGCTCCCCCCGCCCCTGCTTTTTATGCAGCTTTGAATTCTGCTTTGAATTCGATTTCTCCATAGTACAGGACCAAGGAGTAAGTTTTTCAGCATGGAAAATGTATCTGTTGAGCTAGCTTTGTTTAGTGTCATGAATTAATCAGAAAGGAGTTGCTTCAAGTTACAAAGCTGGCTGGCTGGCTTTGAAGTTTAGATTTTGTTTAGTGCTGGAGCGGGTCTAACAAAAAGGCCCTAGAAAAAGGCACTACGTGAATGAGAGAAATTGAACTCTGTGATTCAAGTTTCCTAAAGAGTCCAAGAAATCTGTGATGGTGGTAGAAGTAGCGCTGATAGCTTAAAGACGCTGGTGGGCCCTCTCTGCCCCAAGGAGCTCGGAAGTACAAAGATTTTTGCTCAGTTCTGAAATCCCAAACGCATTTGATAGTGTCCGCGGTGTGTGATTTTCTGTTCCTTTAGCTTTTCAGTGGCTTAAAAATGCACTGAAAGTGTGAACCACTGCCAGTGTGCTTTTGTACTTGCATGAATTTAATTAAAAAGATAATTGGATTGCTTTGTCAGCCTTTGCATGTCAGCCCGGTGCCACCCTCTTCTCCCCCCTCTAACAACGCTGACAAACCCAAGGCATCTGAAATCTGTATTTTTCTGTATTGTTCTCTCGTGTTTCGGATAGGGTACAGAGGTGACTGTGTTTTCTGTTGAGCGTTAGATCCGCTGCCGCGGTGGGAAGGAAGCGGCTGATAAGCAGAGAGCCAGCCTGTTCAGATGGTTCCTGCAGGAGCTGCCCTGTGCGAGTGGAGCGGGAAATGCCGAGTGGTGGCAACGCTCCAAAGCAAAACAAAGCAGACCGACCCTCTGCAAAGTCCTCTGCCGTTATCACACTGACGATGTACAGCCCAAAATGCGCAGCTGAATCTGCGAGCTGCACGACGCGGGCAGTCTTTGTGATTTCCCAGGAATTGCTGCCAAGGAATGTAAGATCCATTTTTAGTGCAAAACACTGATGTTTTCGTGTAAACAGAGAAGTGCTCAGCCTGTGTTGTTTAATAAACCTGAGGATGTATCCAGACTTCTTGACGCGCCTTTGACCAGAGGACCAGATTCGCACACAGAGAGGGGCGGAAGGGCTCGTGAACTAAACAAAGCGCTGCGGTCCTGGCAGTTGCTCGCGGTCAGCGGCAGAGCTCCTTCCCTGCCAGTGCCGCGGCCGTGCGGTGCCTCCGGCGCTGCCCGCTTTGGCAAGCCGCTCCTGGATCTCGTGCGTGCTTCGTGTCGTCGTCGGGAGCGGCGTTTTAGTGCTCATCGTTGTTTGCTTGGACTTCTAGAGTTTCATCAGGCTGCCTCTGGGAATTTGTGAGGGTGGGTTTTCTCTAAAGAATACTATTTGTAATACAAAGCAGCCGCTGTTCCGGTCATCTGTGGCAACATGGCTGCTGAGGAGGTAAGAATCGTCTTTTGCTTATCCAGCTGGTCTGTGGATGGGGCAATCGGTGAAATAGCTTGGGCATGGCCAGAAGTAGTGCAGGGGCGAGCAGAGGACTGGGGCAGATGGTATTAGGCAGTCAGGAATGCTTTTCTTGAAAGTGGAAATGTGGTTGTGTGGAAGACTTGGAGGCTTTACCAGTTAGTTTCTGTTAGAACTGAAGGATGATGAGGCGGCTTTTCAGGATCCTTCAAGACAGAAGAAAAAGCTTGTGGGTCTAGTGGGATTTTTCACTTTGAAATTGATTTTAATTCATTCTGAATGTGAATTCATCAATCAGCAATGTAGAATTAAGTATCTGTAGAATGGTGTTTCGATGGCCTCTTCCCCCCCCTCCCCCCCTTCTTAATGACTAACTCCCTTTAAAAGGACCTACAGCTTTGGAAACAGTGCAATAGCAGGCATCCGTAATTAGCCTGAGGAATAAGGTGTTTGCAAGAGGAGAGAGAAGACAGAAAGAAGGATGCTCTGGAGTTTAAATACTTATTTTAAAATAAAGGGAGTCACAGTTTTCCGTTGTTTCCACAGAAGAAATTGGTTTAGACTTATAAGTTTGCTTTCCCAATTAAATGTTTCAAGTACAGCTTTTCAGCAAACAGAAAAGGCAAAACTCGAAGTACAAAGCAGCCCACTTGACAGCTGCATGTAGGAAGCACACACCCAGTCAATTTTTTCAAGGGCTTTATGGTGATGTCAGTGTGACCCTTTCACTTTTCTTGCAGAAAAAGATTTACAAGTACAAGAAGGTGCTCAGTAACCCCAGCCGCTGGGAGGTGGTGTTGAAGGAGATCAGGACGCTGGTGGACATGGCGCTGACGTCTCCGCTTCAGGATGACTCTATCCACCAAGCACCACTGGAGATCGTCTCTAAACTGCTCTCAGAGGTATGTCCTCAGCAGTGCTCCTGCAAGACACGGTGTCACATTTAGATGAACGGTTAGAAGTTTGTGGATGGGTTTTATTTTAACTGGGCCATCAAAATTCTGCCTTGGAGTCTGCTTGTGACTTCTGTTGACTTGAGTGGAATTTGCGCTTCCTGGGGAGGAGGAGAATTTGACCCGTGTTAGGTAGATTTCTAGAAACAAAACACGTTTAGCTTAAGGCTTTTTTGTTGTTGTTTTTTATTTATGGTAAATTTATTATGGGTCTGATTCCTGTCTTATTTCAAGTCAGTAGTAAAACTCCCCTTGACTTCTACTTCATTGGCTTTGTTTGCATGACCAGTAATTCTTATAGCAATATGTATATACCAATAAAGTAATTGTGCAGCTATTTTATTATTACCAGTTCTGTTAAAAAAAAACAATTTCCTTCTTCAGAGGTGTCTATCATCCTTTTGTAGCATCCATTTCAAACATTTAACTTTTCATGGACAGGAAATGTAATGCCAAGGAGGTTTTTCGTGTCTTAGTTCTGATGTGCAAAGACTTGAGATAACCAAAGAAGTTGCTAACTATTTCTCTTGCAGTAGGCAAAGATCTTAGCAATTCACAACTTTGTAATCTCTGAATGGATCATGCTGCTGAGAAAGCCAAAAGCAAACTCTTCTGCATAGCTGGTAGCATAGGTGACTTCCGGGTAGCTAAGAGGACTGGATATGCTGATGTGCCAACTCAGAGTACTCTTTGCTCATTCATTTCTTCTGTTCAATTCTTTCAGAACAACAACTTAACCACTCAAGACCATGAGAGCATTATTGTGGTGAGTATCTTTCTGTCAAAATCTGAGGACAGATCTGTATTGTTTGATAACACTTCTGTTAATTCTTGCCTCTGCCCCAGTAAAAAATGGCAAGTGTGAAAGCATTTCCAGCAATGCTGGTGAGCTTAGGCAAGATCAAACCCATCTGTTCTACTTGCTTTTGTGTGGTTTTGTCGTTCCTCTTTTCTTGTTTCATAAAGTTTTCTTATCAACTTACATGAAACAGCACAGCATGTTGAGGGTTAATTGTCTCCCAAAATGACCTTCTTCCTAGGCTACGCAGCGCAGTGTTCGTATCTACATATGTACTTTGAATAGTCCAGTTGTGCCCTATGAAACCCTTAGGCTTAGTAGTTTCCTGAGACGCTAATGCTAGCATATACAGAATGTCTCCTTTGCTGATGATATGTGAGCAAGTGGTCGTGTGGATGTGTGGATGTGTCACTGCAGTTTAATCTCCTGCTTATATGATTTATAAGAATATCCTCTTCAACTTTTTTCTTTTCTGTAGGTTGCATTTATTTAGACATAGAAATAAGTGAATCAAATGGCAGCTCTCTTCCTTGTGCAACAAAATGTAGAATCTCAACAATTTATGAGAGGTGGAACTTGGTTCCCCATCACTGTAATTTAATTTCAGTCACTGGCAATTTCCAGATTTTCCCAGCAGTCTAATCTGGAAGCTGACCACCACTTGATCGTATCACGTCTCTGTGACTCTTTCTGCAAAATGACAAAGTGGCCTGTAGCTGCCAGTAGGTATGAACTGTGTTCTACTGCGGCTTAACGTACCATTTTAGCTGGAATCATCTCTGAGACAAGTTTCTGAAGTTGCATTTACTTTTTTTGGAGATGTGCTGTAGTTTTCATTTTACTCTAGTGCCAAGGGTAATTCAGGCCTCCAGTTACAATTGGTTGTTTTGGAGGAAGGATTTTTTTAATAAAAGATGTAAGGTGGCCGTGCTGTGAGCAGGGTAGTTGGACCAGGTAGCCTCCGAATGGCCTTTCAGCCTGTTATTCAGAAGTTCTGGGCGATGGCTTCATCAGTTCAAGTCCTGCCCTTCTGTAGATTGTGCCTGAACCGTTAAGGAGATGGCAGTTCCTGGGCGTTCAGAGCTCACTGCTGCTACACAGCTAACCTGTGCTATTTTTAGGAAGTATTGTTAATACTATGTGTTTATGTAGTGTCTGAAAAGTACACAGAGATTTGCCATGCAGATGGAACCAGCTTTCCTTCTGGAGATGATGCTGGAGCAGATCAGTATTACAACTGATCCCTTCCCAGTAAGGAAGGGGAAGCACGTGTTGCTGTAACTGGGAAACGCGAGACTTCAGCTTTTAGCCACAGTGCGCATAAAGAAAATACAAGGTGCTTTCATGCTGTCGCTCTTCCACACTGACCATACAGGCAGACCCATGACCTGCTTGACAGTGTCTATTGTGATTATTTCCTACATGCAGTAAGGACTGGGTGGAAGCAATAAAGCTCTTTTTTCTTAGGCTGACATTCAGGCAGTTACATCTCTGAAGCAGTGATCCTCTGACAGCTACCGGACAGCTGTGAACACTTGGTGATTTTGGAGTGCATGGCTGCTGTGGTTTGGCAGGCCCTATAGCAAACACTCCGAAAGATGGATTCAAGGAACACCTTGAGCTCAAGTGTTGGACGGTGAGCGAGGATATCCTAGTCTCGCTGAATAGTGTCACATTCTTCATCAGTCCACTGTTGCAGGACCACCACCAGAGGAGGACTGAACAGATGCAGAAGGATGGGGCACATGAACAGAAACTTCATAAATGTTGTGTGTAGCCAAAACACATCTTTGCAGATGTGCTTGCATTCCATTGTTAAAATTCACATTAATCTTGACCTGTTAATGTGTGAAAGTGGCTATTGTGATTGCAAGTCATTGCAAGCAGACTTGCCGGGGCTGAAATCCGTAAGGAGATGAGAGGCAGAGCAAAAAAGCAAAGCAGGCTGCTGTAATAAAGCTCCAGATGCCATCCAGATAAAATATCTGGTGTTCAGTTGCTTAATACAAAATGTCCTAGCTGCTGTGTTTAGAGTCTTACTTTTAAATGGGTACTGGGAATCCCTTTAGCACAAGATTGGAAAAGCCCGAAGGCACCATCGTGTAGAGAGAATACATTGTTCTAGTACCAGGTTCTAATTTACGAAGGAAGTAACAAGAACATAAGTTCATTACACCCTCAGTGGCAGGTATGACCTCTAATGTATTTACTGAGCATAAGCACAGTGGTTTGAGTAGCAACAGAGGAGGAATGGTTGGTCTCAACTTTCACAAAGTTAGATGCTTAGTTTTGATGAATGGGCTCCTCCAAGGTAAGAGCAGTGCTATGTTACTTTTAGTGAGTTATTTCTCACAAGAAGAGCTTGAACTCTTTTAGAAAGGATGTGTGTGTGTGTGTCTGTGGTGGTTTTCCGTTTTTTCTTTTAAGGATGTGTTATACCTGGGACAGTGAGCCAGATTGGTCTGATCCCATTTTCATTTAAACCATTATAAAAATTGTACTCCTTTGCTGTATTTTTTGTATTTACACTGATGTAGTCAAAAGCAAAATTTTCCAGAGGGTTCATAGCAGAGGTGTGCTTGAGTTTATGCGTAAAATAAACACACAGCCCACCTCTGTTTTTCTCTGTTGAGGCTTTTGTCCTTTCAAAAAAGTGAGCTTGTTTCCCCCACAAGAAAAATATTTCCTTTCAAAATGTTTACTCCAGTTGCCATCCTCTAATTAAATTTCTCTCTCCCTTTCTCTCCTTCTTTTTAAAGGCAATTGCACCTCTGCTGGAAAACAACCATCCTCCTCCTGACCTCTGTGAATTCTTCTGCAAGGTATTGGAACAGCTTTGCTTTCTGAAATCTCGTAGTTGTATGTGAGTGTAGTTCTCAGAGGGGGTGGTTGTTTTTTCTTTTAATTCCTTACTTCATGCCCAAATTGATTTCAGTTTTTGGTCAGCAGCCAGTGATACTGGAACAGTTAATGGTGCTATTATGATAAATAGATTCATATCCATAGTACATCAGACTGCATAGTCCTGATACTCTGTAAGAGTGAAAATCTTCAGACTCCCACAGCCCAGTCTGGGTACAAGAGGTGTCCTACTGCATGTTCTGTTTAGCTAATGCAAAAATCATTGGAGTCACTGTGTTCGGATGAGCTGGTAATGTGATGCATAACTCAGCCCTAATAGTATTATGTCATTGGGTAATGGCAGTGGGAGGATCATAAGGACCCATCCTCTTTCCTGGTAATTCCATGCTTGTGCTGCATTTTGCATCTTTTCCGTAAACTTCTGACTACTTGGATTGCAGAGCTTCTGGATTTGAAAATTAGTACTACTTTTCCTCTAGGCTTGGTTGTGTTTCGGTTCCAAGTCTGCTTAAATTTGCTTACTGATTACTGGGTATACATTTACCAAATGTTCTGGGTGCTGCTTATAATTCCCATCCAGAGTTATTCAACAGCAGCTTCTTCCTACAGAAGTTAAGTTTCAGAAACTCCTGAGTGTTGCATTTTTATAAGCCAGTCTTAGGGTTATATCTAGCCTCAGACTCAAAGGCACTTTTATTCCTGTTTTTTTTTTGCCTTTAGTCTCCATCAGAGGTGGACACCTAATTGTCTCTAAATGTGTGTGAGTGGAAACAGGTTATGGACTTCTGCTCCTCAGAGATACTCATAACTGAAATGGACAAGGCTAATGAGAAAGCTAATGCATCTTCAAAATTGGCCCTGCCTTGGGTGGGGGGTTGGACCAGATGACCTCCAAAGGTCCTTCCCAACCTAAATTACTCTGACTGATACATTACGATTGTATGTTTTAGCCTGTGAGGGGAGAGTGGCTTGTTGGTACCCTCCAAGATACACCACAGGTTTTTAGCCTGGATCCCAAGGAAGGGAGGTTTGTGCCATTACACTGCCTGTGTCTACGTATCTTTCTGTCCCCAGCCCCTTTTAAAACTGTTGGCAAGTTTAAACCAAATTTGATAAAAGGGGCAGAAGTCCCTAAAATACTATATTCCAGTGAGTTTTGTGAAGGATAGGCAGTAGGGAAAGGAACTTGTGTGGTTCATGAGCTCCCATGGTAATCTTCTATTAGATATCAGCAAATATATAGGAGAGAGCAGTGTCACGAGTACCCTAATCCCAGGAAAGATTAATTTAGCCCTTGGATCTGACTAATCTTTGGATAATCCATGTGCAGACAGAGGAGACCCATCTTCATAATTTCTGCAGCTCACAAAATGACTTGTTGCTCATTACAGCACTGCCGAGAGCGCCCGCGGTCCATGGTTGTGATAGAAGTGTTCACACCGGTGGTACAGAGGATTCTCAAACACAACATGGTGAGTGCATGTGTTACAAGAGCTTGGTCAGTTTGCAGAAGTTTTACTGTGATACCTTTCGTAATTAGTAGTTGCTCCGTTGCCTGTAATGCACAAAGCACTGTGGTATCTAAATCTAACCCCCGACACTGTGAATGCTGCATGTAATTGCACATTGCTTTATAAATGCACAAAAACAAGCATTCAGCAGGACTTTCAAAAGCATCTAAGCAAAGCCATGATTTGAGGAACGTTTCTCTTGGCAGCAGTGCCAGCGTATGCAGCTCCAGCGCTCTCCCACCTGGCTCTTGGCTCCTTATTTACTCACCACATGCCATCCTTGTAGTTATAATGGTTTAAAATCAATTAAATGGCAACATCAGAATAGGGACTTTGTAGATTTTAAGCTGAGGCCCTCAACATTTTTTCTTTAAGACATCCCCAGGTCTCTGGATTTCCGTTTTTCTTTAGACTCATGTCCAATTAGTTCTTACCTAAATTTCCTGGATTTCCTTATACTTTTCTGTTCCTCTTCTTCCTTCTTGTTCCAGGAAACATGTACTCTGTCAGTTTATGACTATTCTCTCCTGGGCTACTTTCTCTCTTCTCATTGCTGATCGATTCCTTGCTAGTGATTGAAATAAATGCTAGGAGACTGCCCTGCCAGCTTTGCTCTCTCTACCCCATATACCAGATTTCACCCCCCCCAACTCTGAAGATGTTCTTACATGATCCATATTCCTTTCCTAAGAGAGGCCTGGGCGTTTGCCAACCCTCCGTCCTTTGTGGCACGTGATGTTTCCTGCCATGATTTTTAAGTTACATAAAGAAATTGTACTTCACAGTGCTGTGGCAGGATAACAAATAAATACGACAAAATATTTAAGGCAGTTGTCTTGGCTGTGATCTCAAGGATGGACCTCACACCTCTGTAACTACACAATCAACTTCTTTTCACTAACTGATATAATTTTAGAGACTATCCACTGTCCTGCTGTGTATAGCATGAACCCAATAGAAAACCCAATAGTTCATATTTCTTATTTTTACAACAGTATTATTATTTAACTCCTTGAGTTTGCAGAACTAGGTGGAAAGCCCAAAATGGCAAAAAGGTCATATTCCTGGCTCTGTGCCTGCACTCTGCAGACATGTAAACATTTTTGAATATTCTGTAGCGTTCAATGAAATATTCTGTAAATGTTATTCTTGGATTCCGGACTGTTTTTTTAAAGCATCCTGAGCTCTTGAGGGGTCTGAAATAAAATCGACATGCATAGTGTAATGCTTGTATTTGGTTAGCTTCAGAGAATTGGGTATATTTACCATACTTAACATTTGCAGATTGAAAATCAACATGTCTGTACCGCAGTGTGTAGTCAGAAAATTTACGGTGTCATATATTAATTGGAGTGGATTTGGGCACTTTACTGCTCTCCAGGGACTTCTGTACTGAATAGCCTTTTAGAGAATGTGTGTGTGTGTGCGCGCGCGTGCATGTAAATAAAGTTACCCTTTTGGGGACAGTGTTGTTGGCAGTGAACTTCATAACCTCAGGAGGCCCCATGCATTTCAGTGTGCTTAGGGCAGGAGACCTAGCTCTCTGTTCCCACCTTTGCCGCTAATTTGCTCTGTGGTCTTTGCTAAGTTCACGGCAAGTTTTGTTCTACAGTTTCCCACGTGTAAAATGGGGAAACAGTGCTTCATTTATCTACCGTTTTGAAATCTCCAAAGAACAAGGACAGCTTTTTGCAGTGCTGATACTACTGGTTATGTGCGGGACTGGAGACTGTTGTATGCTGAGTTGTCTGGGGAGTGCTCAGCAACCTCTCAGTACCTTTGGATTTCGGCTGTTTGTAGGCTCAGCCCTGATGTTTGAATATAAGCATTACTGGGTTTTTTTTGGTGGGGGAGCAAACAGCATTGATAGTGTGTATTATTCTGTACCTGGTATGGTGACAGGGCATCATATTATCTTTAGAGAGATATTTTACTTTAGAGTGGTCAGCACTGACGTCCTTTTTATGATCTCTTGGACTTCATGCTAACTTCAGTTAGAACACCTACACGGGTTGAAAAATTTCATAAACAAATTGCAACTGCAAAAGCTATCCTGCAAGGAGTATTGATGAAATTAAATGGCATCGAATGATACACGAAGCACACACGGTCTCATGCCCTCGAACCAAGTGTATTTGCACCTGTCAGAAGGAGTTGTTAGAAGTTTGTTGATTTTAATTGTCATACCAACAGTGGAATTGCCCACAGTCCCTTTGGGTGAAGTTACCAGGTAGCCATTCAGTACTAGCCAAGAGTGACACTTGGACTTGAAGGATTCAAGTATTCACATTTTTGGTAATTGTCTCTGGCTGTAAAACCTATGAGATGTTAATGTAGGTTGTGCTGTTGAAGTGCCTGAAGCCAAAATAAGTAACAGAAGGTTTCAGTGCTTTAGGAGTGTATCTTGCCTTTTACAGACCACCAGTTTGTTACCACTTGTGGCATTTCTTTAAAATTTCAGTTGCCGTTTATTTTTTCAGGATGACTCTTGTTCCACAGCCAGCTGCTGGAGGGATAATTGGGAGGACTTGTTTGTCCTCAGTGGGCCTGGTTCACCTCTTGCAAATTTAGCTTTGTAGTTCTGTAACACCTGTGTAATAAGGTTACTCCTGTGTAAATGTGAAGAAATGTGCTGTGGAAGAACACTCACCAGATAGCAGGTTTTAACTCCTTTCCCATCTAAAAATAGTAGGTGATGTGAGGAGATGCAGGATTTCAGTTAGCAGGTGCCTTTCCGACTGCAGGAATTGAAGAACCTCGCTGTTCAGTGCACTTGTCAAATTCACATTGTAGCTGGAGTAAAATCCATGGAGAAAGAACTGATCTCTGGTTTTATACTTGATCACTTACTGATTGCATGTCAAAAAGATTTTCTCTGAAAACCAGAAGAGATTCGATGTCAAACATGGAAATAAAATATTTTTTTTGAGTTGTGTTTCTAAAAAACTGCAGATATGAGTGGAAGCAAAAATGCAAAACAACAAAGAATGTATTTCAAATTAAAGCTATAAAGCAAAGTGTGCAAAAGAAAGCGCAGGTAGGATTTTTTTTTTTATTAAACATGTCTTGTTTCAAGGTGGGCATGGGCGAGAAAGAATTGGAAAGCACGTCGTTAGTGGGAAGAATGTTACTTCAGCATGCAGCAATACTGTGCTCTTGAAGCTGTTGGCACAATAACAAAGTGAATTTGGTTGTGTTTGAGTTGATTTCTTTTGAAAACCCATAGTTTCAACGTACATTGCAGGCATGTTTCGCCATCTTCACTGAGTCTCTCCCTTTTTGGACAGGATTTTGGGAAGTGCCCTCGGTTGCGACTGTTTACTCAGGAGTATATTCTGGCTTTGAATGAGCTGAATGCTGGAATGGAGGTGGTGAAGAAGTTTATTCATAGGTTAGTTACATTTCATTCATGGCGTATTTATAGTCCCGTGTACATGCTTCGCTGTGTTACTTCTCCCAGCCCTGCTCATCTCTACTGGCTGTTAAGAGTAGCTGGTGCTTTTTGGTACTGGCAAACAGCAAATAAAGTAGAAGAGTCCATGAGGCAATATTGCTGAAGGGGTTTTTTGGGGGGGTTTATTTTGTTTTTTTAAAGCTATTTCTCAAATATGGCTGGAGTTTTCTGCCTAGTTGCACACTAGAAGCAAATTGACTTTGCTGTGCGTACATGCTTTTTATACATTTAGACTCAGAGCCTCTGCAGAGAGATTCCTGTTAACTTTAGACCACATAATGCTCAGTCATGTGTGAGATTTTGGGGAGTCTGTAGAGGTACCACATTGAATAAACTGGGGATGCAGCTTAGCCTTATTCATTGGGTAGGGATTTACAGGGTTAAAATTGCTCTCTGTTATGGCCCTTCTGAAGATTCCCCAAGGTGGTCTGTCCGGTTCTGGCACGGCATTTTGTCTGACTGTTTTTGCCCACAGAAATCTTCCTCACAATGATGTCATCTTGATTTTTGTTTTTCAGCATGCATGGTCCAACTGGACAATGCCCCCATCCCAGGGTCCTGCCAAATCTCGTAGCTGTCTGCTTAGCAGCCATTTATTCGTGTTACGAGGAATTTATCAACAGGTCAGTATGAATTCCCAGCTGACCGCATGTTACCCACTTCCAAACCCATGGCGTCTGTGAACAAGATCGGTGTGAGCATGGGTGCGGGTGTGTGAGAGCGTGTCTTTGTTCTCACTCCACTTATTGCTGGCATTACATGTGGGAGTTCTGGTCAATCACATGCGTGTTTTTGTAGACGTATGACTGTATTTGTTACACTCTGTGTGTTTGAAAACCTGAAAGTTGCTGAATGTTCATTCACTTGTACTCACTATGGCGTGTTTTGAGGCAGTGGGCATGGCAGTCTGTTACTGCACATCTTTGGCTCCCATGCTTGAAAATGGGAGCAGTGCTGGTGATGCACGGAGCTCGGCAGTTCCCGGTACAGAAGGACTGCAAGCTGCAGTAACTTGCAGGATGACGCTCAACAGCCAGCTGCATGCTGATCTTGGCCACAGTTGAGATATTCCTCTAAGGCAGACTGCAGCCATAACCAGCATTTTGAGGCCAACAGAAGATGAGAGCGCTCGACAAGAGTCTCTGAGAATTAGCCACTACCCAGTGTCTGTTTTACTCCCTTTCTGACACATGAAGTGTGTGTTACACCTAAGGCAAAGGGAAGGGTGAGATCTTAAAAGAAGGGGTTGTGTGTAAAACCCTGTGTATCTACAGCTTTGAAGCTGAGCTGGTTTCACAATGCTGTCTCCATTATTGTGGAAAATTTGATACCTGACTTCCAACAAAATAGATGCCGCAGTTCTTGACACACGAGCCAGTTTCCAGTAGACACTGAGGGTTCCCCTCTGCTATATTTCCTGTTTGTTTATGCCTATCTGACTTTCCTCATGGTAGAGCACGGACAGGGGCTGCTTAGTATCCAACAGAAATTCCAGACGAGAGGGCTGCAGACAAATGTCTGGGCATGTACTGTTGCCAGATACATACTTGGGCATGGATTCTGTTACAGCTTTGCACAACTTGGATGGGAAAGTTCACCTTTATACTAAACCGACATGTCATTCAGAGTAATGAAAAGCTTGAATCTTTGTAGGAGAGGGGCTGCAGAGGAGTCCTATGGGAGCCTTTTAAGGATTTTAATTGATTTCAGTAATCTGGTTACACAGAAGAAAGCAGTTTGGTGGCCTGGGGTGAAATGCAGTGGGAAATATCTTGGCTTCTCAGTGTTGTGCCCTCTCTCTTGCTCTCTGCTGTTATGTCTGTCTGTTGAAATTATTTCTTTATTTTTAAAATCCAGTCGAGACAATTCGCCAAGCCTGAAGGAAATTCGGAATGGCTGCCAGCAGCAGTGTGACCGAAAGCCTAATCTCCCCCTCCGCCTTCTTCACACAAGTCCTGACCTTGTCTCTCAGGAGGCCACCTTGACTGAATCCCGACTCAAACCAGTTATTGTCACTTCAAATGAGATCCACGTGGAAGTGGAGCGCAACAACACAGCTAATCAGAAGATGACGGCCAACGTTGGCAATGACAGTGAGCCCAACCTGATTGACTGCTTGATGGTCAGTCCTACCTGCAGCACCATGAGCATTGAGCTGAGCGCCCAGGCAGACAGGATCCTTGGCTGTTATGTTGAAATACTCAAGATGCTGTGAGTAACTATTTTAAACAGCTTTTTGAACAATGTCATCTTAACAATGGGGGGCTTTTCCCACAGGCTTGTCATCTTCAACATCTGTGGCCAGCAAGCTCATGGTTATAAATCTGACCCCAGTTCTAGAGAGTCCAGCGTTTGAAAGAGACATCTGGCACTGCCAGTGTGTTCTAAAAATAGCATTAGGAAGATGAAAATGGAAAGCTTATTTGTACAGTGAGCCTCGGGCATATTACAGAAGACGGGATGTTGTTGCCAGTGGTTTCTGTTTTGTTCTTGCCCACCAAAAAAAAAAAAAAAAGAAACACCATTTGTCTTCTCCAGGGCTCTTGGGATTGCCCGAGACAGAGCTAGAAAAGACAGGTCTGCGCTAGGCTCAGTGCCTGTGCAGTGATAGGCAGCGCTGCTCCGCTGGCTTCAGCAAGAGCTGGATGAGGTCAGTGTCTTTCAGTTAGGTGTTCTCCCTTCGCATGTTTGTAGAAGTTTTATGGCTTGTTCAGATTTACTTGTATTAGGGTGGAGCCTCTATTTGTCGACCACTTTCTGTGGTACAGTGGACCTGTATTAGTGAATGAATGCTCAAATAGCTTTTACAAAATGATGGCTCCATTGTTTGCTGGGAGGCAAATCCTCTGAATATCTTGAAGAGGAATATAAAATAAAAGTTATTTGGGAAAAGCTTGTTTTTCTCCTGTATAAATGAATGAAAAGTAGTAACACAAAAGGTGGACCGCAGAGTGGAAGCTTATAATAGAAGTGCAGTAAAACAACCCAAAACAACTTTGTTGACTTTGACAGCCAACTCTGCTACTGAGTTGCACAATGTCTTTGGGCAAACTATTACATTTCTACATTAATTATTTCTAAATAATGTAAGGCCCAATAAAGTAATGGTTGTGAACTTTAAAGAGTACAAGACACGGTGGGTGAAATTTGGACTCTGCTGTAAATCAGGAGCATGTGGCTACACTGAAGTCAAATGCAAGTCTGAGTGTACACTTTCAAGGAGTTAAATGAAGTCCAGCTGCCATGATGGAGGATTTTGTCAAAGTTTTGTCCCATGTTTTTATTTTTTTTCTAAATACATAGTACCAATTTTCAACATAATTCTTTCACTTGCTGCAGAGGTGACTTGCAAATGCATGCATAAGCACATACTCCGAACTGGAGGCAGGACAGGTGGATCCAAGATACTGTTCCCCTTAGATTCTGGATCAGGAACTTGCGGAAGGCTAATTTTTGGTTTTTTCCCTCCTGGCCTAGCTGCTTCTGCCTTTAAAAATGTTTGCATTAAAAAGGCACAGCATCTGACTTTGCTTCATCTGGTGGCTTCTAAATCTTCACGCACCCAGATGCTACATTAAACACATGATGTATTTATTCCCTTCCCTTTGACTTTAGATGTTTTCCGTAAACACTATGAACTCTCTCAGTCCTGATGCTGGCTTGGATGCTGACTCACTAAGCACTGACGGTTTTGGTTTCATCATGCAGCTGACACACAGTTATAAACAAATTCACGAATGGGCATGTTCTTCCTCAGTCTGTCCAGATTTTAAACATTTGCTATGCCAGGTCTCAATTCCCATAGAATTTCCTACACAAAGAACTCTTACTTCACTCCATACCTTAAAATAATGTGGGTTTTTTTAGTGTTTGCCCAGTGAAAATGGGAATCTGTTATTGTTGTCGTGCAGGTTATAGGTGTGGAGCAGCTTTGTGCTCTTTTACAGCTTAGACAATGGTAATTCTGGAGGGTGAAACCCACAGGGTGTGTATAGTGAAGGACCAGCGATACTACAAAGTTGGTGCAACTCTCCTCAGACTGCCTTGCCAGCGTCCACACCCCTGCTTGAGAAATCACAACCTGTGAGAATATAGGGTGGTTTCTCAGGCAGAACCGTGGCTGGTACATGTTGTAGCTCACTGGTTTGGGTTCCCTTCCAGTCCTATTCATCCCGATTTTTTTCAGACCTGAAAGCATTAATGCAGAAGTGAGTTCTGCTCCTGGTTCTGCTGCTGGGTTACTAGGATAAGTCTTAGGTAAATTGCTTCTTTTTGTGCCTCAATTTCCTTATCTGTAAAATATAGGTAAATATTTTGAATGTTGTTTAAACTCTGAAACCAGTGATGGAAAACCATTGTAGAATTACAGAATCACAGAATGTTAGGGGTAGAAGGGCTGGTAGTTTTTAACAAAAATGCAAGATAGTGCTGTTATGATGCCGATTCCTGGGATGCTCAAACGCTTCTTGAACAAAGGCTTTCTGATGCACTAAATACTATTACTATACTTTGAAAACCTGAGAATATGAAGAAATACAGTTGAAGGACATGCCAGTAGGAAGAAAACATTAATTATGAAACAACTGCTATCCAGGAGTTGAGCTCTCAGCGGGCAGCCACTAAAATAATGTTCTTATTAATAACAGTAGTGAGCCAAACATAAATAAGTTGCTTAGCATTGAATTTAATTGTTCTTTTAGGTATCTGACTCAATATCATCATCAAAACAAGAGAGTCACCATCAATGATATCTTTTTTACATAATTAACTTAGGGCAGCAGGGAGTAATTTATTTAGATAGATTTTAATTATTGAAAGTCTAGCAAATAAGAATTCTTAACAGTATCTTCGGCTGAGGACATTTTATTGTTCACCTAACTCCTACACAACACATACTTTTTTTGGGGGAAAAAAGCAGTTCTTAGATTGATAAAAATGTAACAGCAATTAGTTAGTAATCACTGTAATACCTCACTTTTTGCACAGAAGACTAAATGTGCAGATTAGAAAGCTCATCTGTGTGGCTGTTATCATAGCACCAAGAACATCTTTGACCCTTTTTCTAGTGTAGTTGAGTAACAGAACACAGCTGTTGCACGCTAAAGGAAAACAGCAAATCATGGTTTTAAAAATGTTGGCAGATGACCCAAAGTCTGGGCAGGTTTTAAAGGAGACAGTCTCTAGTGGAAAGTGATATTTTTGTCCTGCACTTAAAAGTGAATCAAACTTCTGTGTCAATATTCTCTAATGTGTTCTGGACTCTGATAGTGTTACTGATGCCAGTCAGTGCCTCCTGAATGCTACAAGTATTAAACTGGTGGGTAGAAAACGCACTAAATTAATTGAAATCTTTCTGTTCACCATATTAAATTAGAGGCTCTGAGAGCCGCTTAGTGTTGTCCAGCTCCTTACTTGTGTGTTAATGTTTCAAGTTTTCATTCATGTTAATATTATAATTCATGTTAATGTTAGAGAATTTCTTCTACAGCCGAACTTGTGCTTGAACAGCTGAACTGTGGTTAGAGAAATTCGCAGTAAAAGGGGCCATGTGTCCTCTTCCTTGGACTGGATAACTTCAAAGTCTGTGTGTCACCTGCAGGAACCTACTGATTCCCCTGGCAACACCCAGTGTGTGTGGGGAACACTTAAACTGTGTCTGTAGTGAAATCCAGATCAACAAATAGCAAACTAAGCTGGCTGCCAGAACAGACACCTCTTAGGGAGGCTGTGGCTGTGATGATGTTATGGCGTAAGCTGTCACCCTTCGTCTGTATTACTTTTTGTTTCCATGGATGCCTGTACTGGCAGGGGTCCTTCCAGATGCCCAAACTCTTGTACCGCTCTCTGGGGCTTGTGTTTCTAAAAACAGAGGACTCGGGGCTTGCAGTCTCTCGGCGATAAGACCGACAGCTTTCCAAACGCAAGTGCCCACTGGAGCTTCCCCTGCCTTCTCTGCATTCCCCAATAGGTCAGTGGCATGCTATGAATATCCCAAGTGGATTCTCTTATGTCATGTTTATCAGGGTTGCCCTGGGCTGCTAATATGTTTTGGATTGTTTGTGCTGCACATGACATATGGGCAGGTTTTTCATTTTGGTGAAAGGTGATCCTGGGGAAGGAAAATGTATTATGTTGGCAGGCCAAGAGTGACGATGGCCCAAAGGCAAAGTCACTGCAGTCAGGGATTATTTAATTACTATGGTTGGCCAATGTTCTGGCCAGTCCTCTAAAAAAAGTTTCTGGGTAAGTAAAGCTGTGTGTGGTAGCAGGTGACTGCTCCGACAGCCTTCACCTGCTTGGAACTCTGACCCTCAGCCTAGCACACGCTTCCCGGGAACCCATAGATCGAGCTGCAGGTTGACTGCTGTGCTACCCACCTAAAATTGCAAATCCTGCAAAAATCAGAGCTAGTGAGTACATCAGGAGTCTTTCTCCCCCTCTGCTTTTATTAGGCCAGTCCTGGGATTTAAGCTGTGTGATGAGCACGAGCGTTCAGCCCAGCACCCTTTGAAGAGCTCCGAAAGGAGTCTGTCACAGGCACTCTCCTGAGTTCTCCCGATAGCTCTGTGCTCCCTCCTCCTCCTGGCATGGCCTCTTTGTCTGGCTCATCGAGGTGGTTGTTAACTGCAGCCAGAGCTAATCTATCTTCCTTTCTTTCCCTGCTTCAAACACTTCTGTGTTACAGCTTTGAATGGACCGGGGAAAAAAAAAGGCAACTGTCTGAAATTAAATGAAAGAAGAGTGCAGATGAGATGAGCGCAGACAGAAGGAAGATGTTTTTGGAAAGAGAATAGGTGGGAGGAGGAGAAACACCGTAGGCTTTTAATAAGTAGTTTAGTTTTATTCTTGTGCTATGTTTGTTTCATGTTTCCTAGCTCAGATTGAAGGGATTACAGATTGTGTAGATATTATGTTCGGGTCCTGCTCATGTGACCAAACTTTATATATTTCATAGGAGATGGTTTGCTTTCTTTCTTTCTTCTTCTCCTGGGAGAACAGGCTATGGTTTATTTTCGCTGTCCTCTCACAGACCTGCTTTGCAAATGGATGCCATACGTAACTCCCAGCTTCAGGATAAGTCAGAGAGTGATACTGTCCAATTCTGTCTGTAGTGTTCTACTCAGTCTTAGTCTGTTGCAAAGCAGCTTTTTTCTTCCTCTTGCAATTTCCTTTGAAGATCAGCCATGAAAAATTGATTGGTTCGCATTATTACTAATCACAACTCTCCAGATTGCTCAGGGAGGAATTTTAGTGGTGTAGCACTTAACCTGAGATGTCACAGTATCTAAGCTTCTGAGTGGGTCTCAGCTTTTAAGCTTCTGTTAGTAAAGATCTGTATGTGCTTCATCTCATGTGATGTGAAACACCTTTTAACACCTTTGAATTTCCTAACTCAGCCTTTTGACTTTTGGGTCTCTTCTGCTCAAAAATCTGCTCTTGAAGTTGTTTGCATCTAGTCGTTTTTAAAGTGAAATTGGCTACTGGTTTAGCAGAAATTTCCAAAGGGTATGTATATTAAAAAAAAAAAGAAAAAGAAAAAAAGAAAAAAAAAAGACAAAAAAAAAAAGAAAAAAGGAAGAAAAAAAAAAAAGGAAAGAAAAAAAAAGTTCTAATTAGACTTGTCAGTTCTTTGAGGACCCAAGCGCCAGCACTGCGGTCCGTGAATGAGCTCTCTGGGGCCAGTGCTCAGGCTGCACCCAGAGGTCGCTTGCGAGAAGTGAGGCTGTGACAGGGAGGGTGAGCTGAGGCTTGGGCAAAGCAGTGATCCCCAGAGGACAGCACTGCCAGACTGCCTGCTTCTGGGGATGTAAATGGTAAGAGGAGAAGCACACAACATTGTGAGTACCGTGATGAGTGGAAATATGGTGCCAGCTCAAAATCAGACTACTGCCTGTGGTCTGGACTATGTTCTCATGCCTAACAAATGTAGTGAAACCCAGGCTGTGTGGATCAGAGACCTCTGGCACTTCTCATGCCTGCAGCTATAGATATGTTGCATCATATGTCTACTACAGAGACCTGGTAGGTAAACAAGAGACTTTCAGATGAATCATAGAAACATTAAGGTTGGAAAAGACCTCCAAGATCATCAAGTCCAACTGTCAACCCATCACCATCATGCCTACTATGAATCTGAACACAGGTCAGAGGTCTGTGTCGCTGACCCATTCTGTCCGTAGATCAGAAACAACGAATAGTCTTGTAGAGAGCCTTAATTAATCAAAGCTTTGTTAAAAGAACCCAGAGAGCTCATCTTAGAGGTGCTATGTCAGAGGTTTCCTTCACTTACTGCAGTTTATGTGACAAGCCCCGTCCTCAGGTGTTGCATGATACTCAACTTTACACAAAGACAGTGGAAAAACAACCCCTTGTAATGAAGTTCTGCTTCATGTTTTGCTGTTCTGAGGCACTGAAAAGTTCGTCGTCTTGCACAATTGTTTAGTGTCTAAGCAGATAAGGGGTTTTTTGTGTGGAAAAAACCTTGTGAATCGGTGATCACAAAATGCGCTAACTGCGATGGACTCGTGCTCGCTTTAGATTAGTGTAACGCCCCTTATCTCAGAGTTCCTCCTAATTCAGACCAGAGAACAGAATTTTTGATGGGAGGAGAAAATTAGGCTCAATGGCTTCTAGCGCAACTGGCTTCTTTTTTGGACTACTGTAGCTTCACATGTGCTATGCTTTGTGCCTCAATGCTAAAGATAACAGGGAAAATAAAGAAGTTGTATTTATTAGGGGACTTCGCCAAGACTCTCGGGTGTTTTTTGTTTGGTGCACTGAGAACCAGCAGTGAGATTTTTGCCTGGCCAGTGCTGCCTCACTTGCTGAACTGCCTGCCTTTAAGCTCCGACCTTGTACCCAAGTGCTTTTATGGTGATTTGACAACTGCAGGTGGGGGAGGAGACATCCCCCTGAACTCAACAGAATGTTGTGGTTCTCGGCCTCTTGGTAGAGGGATTTCAGGAAATAACTGGAAAGTATGTGCTAGGACGATCTGGTAATGTGCCCGTGAGAAGGGCAAGGCTACTTGCTGAAGTTGCCTACCAGAATTATAGGTGTTTAGTTTTGTGCTAGGCTGCACCTGGCGTGGGCAAGAAAAGTGTCTGCATTGAACTTGGGGCTTTTGGGTAGCAGTGTACAAGAAGAGCTACTAACCCATCCCACAGTGCTTTTGTACGGCATTCAGCTGGTTTTTAATGTTAAGCTACTATCACATCATAGTTGTTCTTGTGGATTTGTTGCTTGCATGAAATACATTGTTTTTGTAATCTGAACTCATTCTACTCTTGGATAAGTGATAACTGCCTCCCTGGTTGATTTTTACATCATGATTCAATTAAAGTTTCTCTGCATGTTGCTTCTTAAGAATACCCTGCTCATCCACGCAGGTTTCCTTGCTGTCCATGAACAGGCCTTTGTGGACTGTCCAACATCATGTGTATTACTAGTTTATGGAAATCTCTGCTTTATGTGGTTCAAAAATGGATGAGACTTTTGGAAATGCATCTGTCTTATATGTCTCTGGGCTAGAACATTGTCTTTGCAAAAAATGTATTATTTTGGCATGCTTCTTGTGCATATGTTGTCTGTTTCTAATGCTATCAGTAGATACTGTCCGTTTGAGAACATTACACTTTGTTCCTTCCTAAAGAAACACCATGTTTTGTGCCAAGTTTGCACTAGGCTGCAGCCAATAATCTGGCTTTTAAAACTGAAATCCAAAGGGCAAGAGCAGTAAGAGGAGATGGTAGGCTCTTCTACGTTTTCTTCTGCAGACGTCCCCAGGGGTTTCACCCCATATGACGTTTACTACATTTACTTCTGTGTGTACTCATTAGTATTAACAGCAATGAGAGTGGCGTAGCGGGCGGTGCTGGGGGCTGGGCTTTGGCTGGTGTATGCTGTATTTTGAAGGAGAGGGGTGGCGGAGTGTAAAGTGCCATTCCTGCGTGAGAAGCTGTACCTGCTTCACCCCATGTGCTCAAGCAGCTGGCGTTCTGCAGGTAGATCGAGATGAAATGCTGCAGGTTAGTGTGCACTGACCAGTGCATGCCGTAAAGCAAAATGTTCTCTTTGTCCTAGTTCACATCAACATCCCCTTATGGATGGCTCCTTGTAGAAGGACAGTTCTGTATGTTGACAGCAGAAATGAAAACAAAATGCATCAGCTGGGATCTGTGGTGCTAACACAACAGAGAGGAGACACTTCTTACAGGGTCCACTGGCCTGAGCTCTCAGCTGTGATTATCCTCATCTGTCCTCTTTCATTCTTAATAATTTTGACAGTGCTTTCTTCCCTAGTCTCTTCCCTCACAAGCCAAGAGCTTTGTACTATTTAAACTGACCCATTCCTTTGTGCCAAGGTCAAAAATGGGTGTGTATGTGTGTGTGTCTGTTTTTACAAATGGGTTTATGTCTTACAGAAAAAAAAATAATTCCAATTAAATGCAGAGCTGTAAATAGCAATGGCCTGGTAATTGCTGTACCAACTTAGATGAAAGTATTACTTAGTGACTAAATGTCAACAGGTTTCATAAACAGCAAATGTCTTTAAGTTGACATAAAGAAGGCCTCTCTGGAGGTCATTGTAAATACCAGATTTATTGTGCCTCAATGGAGAACGTGCTGAAAATGGAAAGGGAAATGTCACCGTAGATCTTTAGAGTGTCTCAGTAAAACAGAAGGGTTGTTGGTGCCTGCAGTAAAAAGCTTTTGACTCCCTGAACAAAGTATTGACAAACCATATTCAATATATTTGGTGTCTTATTAATAAAATGTTCACGTTTCAGGTCAGACTACGATGACTGGAGACCAGCCCTGGCCAGCTTGCTTCAACCTATCCCATTTCCCAAGGAGTGAGTTTGCACTGTCTTAGTATTTACTGGGTTATTCTTGTTACTGTTGTTTTACGAGGGAATATAATGTCAGCTAAAAACTGATGGTAATAGGAGCTTTGTGCCTTTGGTATTGATTTAGAATGTAGAGTTGATTTTGGCTGATGTGGAAGGATGCAAAGACTTCCCCATCGTCATCTTCCTTCTGCATTGCTCTAAGACGATCCTGAAGAGAAAAGTGGTTAGCTAGAGACAGGCAGGCAAGAAAGGAAGGAAAGCTTGTGAGGAGGAGAATAAAGTAAGAGATTTAGTGGAGGACGATGCTTTAATGGCATCACAGAGACTCGTGTCATTTGTATTTTGCATTAAATGAAGAAGCTACCCCATGCATCAGCCAAGCTCCCTCGGAAACCTATTAATGAACAGTAGTGTTTATAAAATGCAGACCTCCACAGACAAACATTACAACCTATAATTGTACAATTTGGTAGCTTATCACATCCCCTAATGACCTGATGTCTTGAATCAGAGGGGTCTAATCCTCCGTGCCAGGTTACCTGGGCTACAGCGAGAGCTTGGAGATAGGCAACAGAGACATCATTTACCTAAGTCAAACGTGAGTCCTGGGGGGAGGTGTAAACCATACCATGATGCAAGACACTTCACAGAATGACCATTAATTGCTTTACTGATTGATGGTGTTAAGTAGTTGTGACCATACCTTAATTGCATTGCAATTAAAGAATTCACAAGGCTCTTGGAGGTAGCCAAAATTCTGTTTTTAATTATGTAGCTGTATTGTAAGTCTTTTACTTACTTTCTTCTGACCCAAAGCTCCCACTGACGTTAGTCAGAGCCTTGTCTAAGACAGGACTCAGGAAGAGCTACAAAATTAGTTCCAAGTGGTTTCCACCACCACGCACCCCAGCACCTTCTTCCCCCCCCGCCTTTCATTTTTTCTCTCCCTAGAAAGGATACTTTACCTGATTTTGTTTGGAAAGATTATTCTTTTTGTCTTCTGTGCTGCAGTTGCTTAGCAAATCCTTTTATTGGAAAGAACTGAAAAGTGGTTGTTTGGTTTTTGGGTGTGCGCGTCCCCTTCTCTCAAATCTTCATATTCTTCTGTTTTCTGTTCTAAATTTTAGGGCTCTTGCACATGAGAAATTCACAAAGTAAGTTTGTGGGACTTGTTTGTTTTATTAACGGGAGTAATTATTTAAAATATTTGTACTAGTCAATAATAACAATGATGCATTATTCAATATTGTGCCTCTAATGTTTTTTAATCTGTGACAGGCTGTGAAAGTGTTCTGTTAGCAATAAGAGATGTAGTTTTCTTTGTAATTTACTGTGATGGCAGGAGCCCAAGGACTAAAGACACTGGATGCTCTTAGAATTTACAAACCAGACTGTCACTGCACAGCTCTGAAAGCTTTTCTAGACTATAGTGAATAGACCCTGTCCTTGGCAATCACTTTTAGACCTCATATTTCCTTCCTGTGGAAGCAGTGCAACTTGTTTCTCTCTAAAGTGCATTAATATCTATGGTTTAAGGTGTAATCCAAGAGAAAGTTGTCATTTGTGTGAATACTACAACCAGCAACTGCTTATTCTTGTCTTTTTAACTTCTTTTCCAGGGAGCTGAAATATGTGATTCAGAGATTTGCGGAGGACCCAAGGCAAGAAGTGAGTTTATTACCCGGTTTACACGGAGTACTAATTGGAGGGATTTGCAAGTACACTTGTTGGGGAGATCTCTCGTTAAGTCGTTTGTTTCAAAACATGGTGTGGTTTTGCTGTGCTTAAGTGTCTTAGCGAGTAATAGCCACTCAGGGCACACGGTCTTAGTATGTACAGTTTCTTCCCTTACGTATAAACATGTGTTGTGACCTCCTTGTCTGGCATCAGTTAATGTCCTTGCTCCACACTAAACTGGAACCAGCAAGGTATTCCCACTCTGTTGAATCTCTCAGAGCTTTTCGTCTTCTGTACAAAATAGGGAAGCAAAATCCATGGATCCATACAGCTTACAAAATAACAGGTTTTATTTAGCTGCATTTCAGTTACGTTGTGTGAAAATGACCATAATTCTCATGAATTAGCAGCAGAAAGGAGGTGGGAGGTGCGTTACTGGAATGAGTGCATAGCAGTACCCTCGTTGGAGGCTGACTGCTTCATAGCTGTGCATGTAGGTCATTCAACATCATCAGCTTTGGCTGAGTCAGAGGGAACCTCTCATCTGCACTAATTTTTGTTACTAGCATAAAGGGAAGGAAGCTCCCCCAAACTGTGGGTGAGGAGGCTGTGTCATCATCATGAAAAAAAAAAAAAAGGCTGGAGTATGACTCCTCTGTTAAACTGTGGGACCAGATATAGTAATCTCTGCAGTGGGCCAAATTTAGATTAATGGTTGCTCACTGGTGCCAGTTCTTCTGTGCAACTTCTCTCTTACATATCCGTGTTGAATTTTCCTTGTGCACTTCTTTCACCCTGACTCTGATCAAGTTTGATGAGAGCAGGAGTAATAAGAATTTTTAATGATTGGAATGAGCAAGCCATCAGCCACTGCGTTTGGTATGCAGGTCACACCAGATGTTGGGAGGATGGAGGGAAAATGGCAGAAGCTCAGAAATTTGCGGGGGTTTTTTTGGTTTTTGATCGTTGGGTTTTTTCCTGATTGAAAGAAGCCATTCTAGATTAGAGCCATTTTGTGTTTGATTTGTGTAAAGGGAATGAAAAAGGCCATGCAATTAGCGATGATACAGCTTCCCTCCTTGCTTATACTGAAAAAAATGGATTCTGTGAGTGGAGACTTGCGTGCAGCTCTGTAGAGCAGAATATGAACCATGAAATTTCCAGCAGTCCTCGGTTTTGCAGTTACTTCTTTTGGCCCAGTGTGGGAGATGCTGGTGATTATTGGCAGGAACTGTAACCTTCCCCATGCCTTCACTGTTTGGCAGGTCCACTCATGTTTGCTGAGTGTGCGGGCTGGCAAAGACGGCTGGTTCCAGCTCTACAGCCCAGGAGGAGTGGCGTGTGATGATGATGGAGAGCTGTTTGCCAGTATGGTACGTGTCTGCAATAATGTGAGTTTAGTAACTTTGCAGTAAAGCAACTAATGTGTAGTTGGCAATAAGGAGATTTACTTGCTTTTGTCAAAAACCATGGTTCTGTAAACCACAAGTGTTCACCAGGAAATCTAAATCTTTTCATCACCAAATCCATTGAGCTTCCTTGCAGTCGCAGTTTGATTAACGTGTTAGCTTTCTCTTTTTGAACTTTGGCGTGTTTTTTCACTGGTAATATAATGCACAAACCAAGTATGTATAAATGTGTGTGCATATGTATGTATGTATTTTTGTATTTATCACAACACATATGTTTGTGTGTCAGTACAAAAAACTCGGAGAATACAGAATACTGGCAGACAGGGGAGACACTGTTATGCACATCCACACCTATAGTTTTCATTTGTAGACTACCCTGGAATTTAAAAAGAACAGTAACATTGAATTAATCGAAGGATGGATAGATAGATACAAAAATGTGTTAGCAGTTTCTCTGTCCAATTACACTGTTGTGGGGAGGTATAATTAGAAACCAGCATTCCATTTCCCATAGTTATTTCTTTTGTAACTCTCAGAAGGACTAGACAGAAGATAACAGGTTTTAATCACTGATGCTGTCACTGTCTTCCTGTGCAACCTGTGTCATGTCACGCAGGTCTCACTGTGTATTAGTTCTCCATATAGCAATTAAGGTGGAAATGGTATTACTTCCTTTCCCTGGTAAGGGGAGAAGCATTTGTTGAAGTTGGCTGTTGGCTATACAGTGAAATGACTTTCAGGGGGATCTACACTTTGTGCATCTCCCACGTACTGAACGTTTTGGGACATAAAGAACATGCGTGTCTGTCTGTACTCTTAATTTAAGATCAGATGGATCAGGTACCTTTGAAACAGATAATGGATAAAGACTTCATCCCTCTTCACTGATTCTATGTCTTTTATGTTTGAAGAGAAAATTTCTTCAGAACAATATCATTTCTCTTGAGAGCTTTTGTGGTCCAAGATACTTATGAGCATCAGGAGATGGCGTGCAGGAGAAGGCACAATGCTAACATACATTAATATGCAGTACTCTATGCCCTTTGCAAGGATGTTGATAAATACTTAAAGAGCTGCTAACGACTAACCATAAAGTTTGAAAAACATCCTGTTCTGAGATGGACCATGTATTAATGTTAGTGTCAGTATTTTCTGTTGCTCAAGAAAGCCTCCAAAAAAGCTTAACGATAACTGCATGAAATGAAATCCTTTTTGGCTTGAAGCTTACTGTTTTTAAAGGCCAGCTGAACTGATGGATACTTAAGAAAAAAAGATTTTGTGTTTTTCTAAAGGCCTTGTTGGTGAAGAAGCAGTGAGGAAGAAGAATTGCATGGTAGCATGTGATCCACATAGAACTGACCACATCGTGGCATGGTTATGGTATTTTCAGCGGTATTGAACATAGTCCAAGCAATGCCATGAACCAGGGGGACCACAGAACATATTTACAGGCTTGTTGTAGAGTAGTACAGATGGGAGGTCTACATAATGGAGCTTTTACTGCTCCAGGTCGTTAGAAACTACAAATTCTCACATACTGCTCTGCCAGCAAGCTGGTGGATCAGCTGTGTGAGCCATAAAATAGGACTTCCAGCTAGAAACCCGAAATTCTCTGCGGCTAAACTCTAGGGCTTTTAAATGGGAAAGAATATTGCCAACCTCTTTTTTGGGAAGAGACTCATACTTGATTTGTAGAAGTGGCTGAAAGAAGAGAAGGCTGAGAGGGGACCTTATAAATGCTTATAAATATCTGAAGGGTGGGTGTCAAGAGGATGGGGCCAGACTCTTTTCAGTGGTGCCCAGTGGCAGGACGAGGGG
>Ga0181612_111930_pt1 | contig 38481 bp, 20 predicted proteins | sample HoacroProtozoa21_FD_119630 | JGI IMG/M metagenome (GOLD analysis project Ga0181612, IMG submission 119630) | Hoatzin crop microbial communities from Cojedes, Venezuel. Combined Assembly of Gp0051906, Gp0051904, Gp0051908
CCCATCCCTGGAAACATTCAAGGTCAGGTTGGATGGGGTGGGGTATTGGGCTAGATGACCTTGAAATGTCCCTTCCAACCCAAACTATTAAACTGCACTGGCAAACTGGAAACTTAGTCTCTTGAGTCATCAGCTGTTGTCAATGAAGTACTCTGCTTGAAAGCTTTGGTCTATGTCTTTATCAAAACTGTTTAAAGCATTGTCATTGGTTTCTGCATATAAATGTGCTTAGTTGGAAATGGCTTCTATTGACATGTAACAGGAATTCAGTTGATTGGAGAACCAGACTGGCTTTCAAATTCAGTGCTAGTATTAATGATTCTGAAGTTCATGTGAACTGTGAAGCAGCATATGGGATCTTCAGGGATCCAGTGGAATTGTTTTGTTAACCAATGTGATTTCTGTGCCTGGTAGAATGGGGATTTAAACTTAAGCACTCTGTGGTGCTGCTGAAAGATTCTGGTCAGATTTGGCAGTTTCTGCACTGAAAATCTTTGTCAGTGCATTCATAGGAAAACGAAGAAGGTGCTAGTCCCTGTGTCAGTCCCATAGAAACAGATGTCTGCTGTTTTTCTTGTATTTCTAGACTGAACAGCAGTACTGTTAGACATCAAGTTTTTGAATGTAAACTCTGAGTCAATCTGTATCTCTTCAGGGCAGACCTCTCATCTTTGACCAGTCAGTCATCAGTGTTAGGCTTATCTGGGTCTATGCTCTGTAACAGTGAGCTGGACCTGGAAGGGATTAAGGTTGTACTACGTGCTGCCATCATCTGAAAGAAGTGCAGAGCTGAGATCTTGATCCCTTAGAACTCTGCTTGCAGAGCAATGCTATTTTTCTTGACAGCAAAGTGAGTAACTGATGTGAGAAAGTATAATGGACACCTGGCTGTAAGCACTGCGACTAGAGGTAGAAGCTGAGTTTCAGGAAAGCAATGGCCTATCTACCTTATCTGAACCACACAAAGGTGGACGTTCAGATGGGTGGCTGGTTGTTTTAGCATCTTACTGGGAGAGCTGCTCAGAGAAGCTTTGCTGGGGCCATCCCTTCTTCCACATTGCTCATTCTGGGCCTGAATTACTTGGCTTATGCTCAGCTATCCAGTTTCAGGCTGTTAATATTAACACACACAACTGCCTCCAGGAAGGCCTTTCGCTGTGTGGACATTGTGCTCTAGCACTTGTTGGAAGAAGCTTCTAGAGCTCTTGGACCAGAAAATGATTGCCTAGGAAATTAGGCAGTTCTTCAGTAACTGGCTTGTAGTTTGATTGTCTAGGTTCATATTTTTCTTTGAGATCACAAGTGCTAACTCCATAGCTGCCTTGTTAATGTGTGGGTAATGGTCCTTGATGCCTTATATTTGTTTGGAGTTTTTCCCCCCTGCAGCTGTGTGACGCATTTAGTAGATTTTGAAGAGGCAAACAGTGCTTGCAGTCTAAGTGGGTTTTGCTTTTCCCTTTGTAGATGCTGGCCAAAGCAAGTGTCGATTAGAGAGAGCTCAAGCACTGGAACAGGCAAAGAAGCCCCAGGAAGCAGTCTTCATCCCAGAATGCAATGAGGATGGATCATTCACGCAGGTAATATTTTTGTTGGCATCCTTTAGCCAGGCTCCCAGTGGCTGCAGGAGATTCACTGTTAAGGTGTGAGGCAAGTAATGATAGCATCAGCTACTCAGGTGAAAGTGTTGAAAGCTGGGGACTTGTTTAACCAACTGGAAGCTTTGATTTGGTCACCATACCTTAAAAGACACATAAGTATGTAATGGCCTCCACCTCCAATGTAGCACAGAAACAAATGGCATCAATCTCCAGCATTGCACAGAAAGAAGAAAAAGTTGCAGGGGAGGTCAATTTTTCCATGAAGATGAGCTGCAGAGAGCTGTGGCTTACACAGAACAGGGTGGACCAGGCTTCTTTTGCTGTTACCTGTGCTTCATCTATCCCAGAAAGAGGTGTCTGAGCCTCTTACCTCTGCAGGGAGCTTGGTAGTGACAGACTCCTGTTTCCTGTTCTGTGCCCTGTTGTCGTTTGGGGGTCTGGCAGAGAGGTGATGAGACTGCTTTGCTTTGTTTGGGGTTTTGATTCTTCACTGTACGCTTGCTACTAAATGTGCTGGGATTGCATATTGTTTCATAACTGCTTCTCAACAGAAGCAGCATTTTTTCAGGCAGGGGTAGCGGAGGAGGCTTATGCTTGTTTGGCCTTTTAATATCTGAAAAATGAATAGTAAGTCCTGGACACTGAGCATCTTTCAGAAATAGTTGGGCTGGCAGAGGTCCTACAGAATTCCAGAGAAGTTGCAGTAGTTATGGCAAAAAGGAAAGCCCTCATGAAGAAAATTTTCAGAGGAAGAGTAGTTTGCCCAGGCAGGGTGGAAATAGTGATGCTTGGCTCTGTTACCACTAACATACTGTGCTAATTGAACTGGGTATTAAAAATGGCTCATGTGCAGTTCCCTAACAGGTAGGAGGGATATGCTATCTGCTCAGTTTGGCACGCATCGCAAAAGCCAAAATCATGCAATGCCGATGAACTCTACTTTGTGAACTTATGTAAATGACACAACTTTTTTTGCCTTAGCTTCCCTATATCTAGCACTGATCTAGAGATCTTGAATCCTAAAATTTTTTTGAGGCTCAGGAGTTATTGTTTGCAATGTCTTCTGACAGTAAAAAAAAACAACCAAAAAACAACCAACCAACCAACGTGTGGTCAGTATTGGCTTCAAAAAGATGAGACGAAAAGTTTTGGGATTGGTTCAAACACTTTGTGATGCCTGGGGAAGAAGAGAGGAAAGATTCATTTTTTTGTGATAGCTCACCAAAAATTTTTGTTCCCCCTCTCAGCCTTACCCTCCCATTATCTGGTGTGTGGAAGTGTTTCTTTTTGTTTTTGTTTTTAATGGTGAAGTGGGAAAAGTTTTATCCATCCTGCCAACTTTGCGTTCTACTTTGGAGAAGCATCATATTTATGTACAGTGTGGACCATCTTGGGAAGGTGGCGGTACGAGAGAAGGTGGCTGCAGTTTCTTGCAATCTGACTGCACTCTGTTGTTGAAATTTGATTTTATGTAGAGCTGCTCAGGTTATGTTGGCACTGGAGGGGAATACTTAAAACCTAGCACAGTGGGCCAACGAAGTGTGTCATCTTAATAGTTCAAAAAAAAGGGGCAAGGAAAGCTGACTTTCTGATGTTTGTCAGCTGTCTGCTAACCTCTGGAGAGTAAACTGGAGAGTAAAGTAGGGGATGCAGGAGACATTTTTATCTTAATAAGCTGGACTTAGAGTGCAGTTGATAAAGCTTTGTCTCAGGTTTATTTGGAAGGTTGGTACCAATGTCTGTATTGTGGAGCAGTTGCTGGGCCTGTGTTCTGCACGTTCCCTGGCCAGTGTGGGTTGCCAGTGGAGGGACAGCATGAAGCTGCTTACAAAAACTGTGTGTTTTCAGCTGACAGCCAAGTGATACTTCACATTCTTCCTCTGTTCAGTCCTATCTGCGAGCACTAAAATGCTTTTGTTTTACCTGGCATGATGAAGGAAGCCTCTGATCCCTTTGTAGCTGGAATTAACTGAAATTCATATCATTCCTTGGACTGTAAAAGTAACCCCATGTTCCACATACCCCAGGAACCGGCTTCGTCATTTATATTGCAGCATTTAAGGTCATTGTCCCTGCGTAAGATGTGGATGATAAACAATGTCTGAGGAAGCTAGCTGGTTTCAACCTGCATTTGAGACAAATACTTCCTTTATCATCTGGTCCAAATTAATTAAACTTTGATTGTAAAAGGGAGTGTAAAAATGTGAATTTTGGTGAACAGTCTAAACAGTTCTTGCTTCCAGCAACTCTTGAATAGATCTCATCTGGTGGAGGTGGTTTGGATACTGCATCTCTTGTGCAGAGAATTGGCACCCCAGGTTCTACTCTGCAGAGAAGCTGTGTGGGCCTCAGGGACTTCAAGAACTGGCCTTGCTGAAGTCAGCTCTGAACGGTTGCTAGTTTATTCTGGTTCAATACCCAAAGAGTTAGTTATTCCATCCAACAGTCCATAACAGAGCAGCATCTCTCAACGAAGTTTCTAGGAGAAATACCCACCATGGTCTTTAACCTTGAATCCCCATCCCAATGAGAATCTAAGCAGCTGCATATGCTTCAGGATGTACCCTGTATGTACAGTTGGCTAGGGAAATTTTTTCAACAACTTCACCCTTCTGTGTAACTGTTGTTGGAGGAGTATTTTGGGTAGAAGAAAAATTCTGATCAGAGGGGAAACAAAGATGCATGCATATACTTAGAATATCAAATGTCTTAATTGTTATAGCACTCACTCAAGATGTGGATGAATTGCTTTCAGGTCTTGAGCTGAGCCTCTTTTTTGCAGATGCATACACAGTAGGTGTTCAGGCCCACATTATTGTCCTTGCCATCAGACTTCAGAAGATCTGTGTTTTTGTCTGATTAATTGTTGGCAATTCTTGAAAGTTTTGCAGGAGTGAAAAACACGAACAGTGCAGGTTTGGGAGCTGCCTTTGGTAGTGATGACTGTATGTTCACTGAACTTGCTTGATTTTAACCAGATTGAACGGTTGCATTTGTGGCTTGTCATCCACCTCAATTAGAAACTAAATTGCAATCACTATGGACAAACACTGAAAGCAGCACTATGTGAGGCTGTTCATCTGAAAGCAGCCCAAGTCTGCCCTTTCCAGCTGCTGGCATTGCATGCAGTACAAAACCGTGTGAATTTGGGGCTGGATCCACCACAAATTGGATGGGGCTGTAGGGTGGTGAAGAGAACATAGCTGCTCTGCTGTTCTGTGACTGGCAGCATGTGCTGAATGGGGTAGCAGCTGCAGAGGGGAGACCATGCTCGTCTTATCTCCTTCTGCTTCCCTGCAGGACAACTCTCTCTGAGACCAAACAGATGTGGTAACGGGGGTGAGAGGGAGGAGGGCCTGAAGACAGACTCTGATTTGACTTGCATTTAAACCCTTTGTTAGAGAGACATCCTATGTGTCTTGAACACTTCCATAATCTGTCTTTTTTCATTGTCTGTAAAATCTAGATGGAAAAGAAATGTTGCCACTGATTCTATTGCTTGGATGGCCAGTTTTCCTAGGCATGGCTAGTGATAATGGGTTTTGCGTACTGCCTGAAGAGGAGCAGGTACCTGTCAGTTCACTGGGGGGATGTGTGTGTGTGTGTGTGTTTCCATAACTGTTTCTGTGCACCACGTCTACTGCTTCCCTTTTTCTGGCAGTTGGTGTATTGCAAAGATCTTACCAAATCCCTTTTTAGCACTGCTTAAATATCTAAAAAAGTGGCATGGATTTGCAGCGTGGAAGAGGTGGTGGCATTGCAGGCGTGATAGGATGGCTGTAAATGGGAGCAGACCTGATGAATTGCTCTAGAATTTCTTTATTTCAGTCTGTGTGGGGAATATTACTTCCCGTAACAGAAGCTCTTCGCACTTAGCCCACACTAATATAAGCACACAGATAAAACTTGAGTTATTTACAACATAAAAATGTTTGTTTAATATAATTTGGTATAAAACTGAGGTCATGTACTGTTGTGCAAAATTGGACACAACTAAAACCAGTTTCTGTTCCCAAGACTTGCTCTCTCCTTTTTGCTGTTATGCTGTATTTTGCATAAATGCCATTCCCTTTCCATGCTGCACTTAACCTGCTGTGATCTGTTCTTCATAAACAACAGGCTCTAGTTGGTAATCTGCAGACTTTCTATTGCTGCCTAGTGCCATTGGGCTTGTTGCCATGGGCTGAGAGAGACTTGCATTCTTCACAGTTTTCTCCCAAGCAGTTTTTTTGAGAAAGGTTGCTGAGGTTTTAAACAAGATCCGTTTCAGACAGATTATTATGAACATGAATAATGTTAACCCTGCTTTTGGGCCGTAGTGTTGTGGGGCTTTTTGTGGTGTCTTGCTATTTGCTGCCACCTTCCACTGGCTGGCTGTGGCTTCTTTTCCTTGCAAGTCTGCGTACAAGTGGCTGAGACGAAGTCTCCTTGGAGAGTTGCTTTGACTTTAGAGTTCTCAACTGCAGCTGCTGGTGCAGTTATGGTGCAACACTGAGATTTCTCTTAAAGCAAGTGTATCAGTCAAACCTGTCATCTTATGATGGGATCAGTGACTGGGCTGACTTTATCAGAGCAGTTTTCCATTACCAGATAGCTTCCAGAGCACTCCCACATCTGATAATACAAGTCTGTTTGGAAAGAGTGATCTATATTATGGTTCATAGCAATAGCTTCATTCTGTGCTATGCTAATGCATGTACAAAGTACTGCTTTCTCCTAAGTCCTACAAACAGACCCCTTTCTAAAGAAGTGGGGAACCTTCTTTCATCCATCAGTGCGACCTCATGATCAAAGTCTGTTCCTCTGTACTGGCTAGCATAGCATGACACTGGGCAGAATTACAAACTCATTCCTTAATGCAGCATGGTGATGTGGGGCACTTTGTGAACATGTCCCACGTTCCTTGGGTGTTGTCTATTATTCAGTGCTCATACTCTAGCAATACTAAGCTCTCAAGGACTTAACCTCTTCTTTCAGAAGGCAAGAACACAGTCTGTCTTGCTAGATTAGAGAAACTCTTTCATAAAGAATCTGGGCTTTAATTAGTAGATGGTTCTGGCTTTTTTTATTCAAGACATCCCTTCGATAAAAGACTTTTGGCTGGACCTCTTCGTGAATACTGCCCTGCAGATTTGTCTGCTACTTACGTTCTTACTTTCTTCCTGCAGCTCTCATTGTGTTTCTCTTTTGTCTCTTGAGCTAAAGATAACCCATGGATGGGTAAGAAGGTAGCAGCTTTGGTTATATACAGCATTTCTTCAAGGAAGTACCAGTCAAGAGCAAAGGAATAGATTCTTAAAGCAGGAGCGGACGTTCTTCAGGAAAGCAACAATGTAAGATCATTCTAACTTTAAAGGGTCACATTCTATGTCAGAAGCAGAGAGCCTCTCTTGGGGACCCTTCTCTTGAGCTAAAAATGCTATTTGTGACAGAGTGTGTGTTGGGAATGCCCTTGACCATGGCTAAGATGCTTTTGCCACAAATCACTCTTTTCCCTGGTTAGATGAATAGTGGAATTCCTGTGGAGCAAGCATTTATTGAATGGTACATAGACTTGAGAGAGGTGGCTGCTGCATAAAGCCCTGGTGGGAATATTTGTCTGCACAACATCATTTGGGAAGAATTACATGTGAGCAGGGAACAGAAAAAGTGACAAAAATTATTTAAGAGGTTTCTGTCCCAAAGAATCTCAAACTTAAGATGCAGACTGATTCATAGCTCCCTAAAATTGTCTGTAAAGGCAAGGCAGACTTCTGACAATAGTCAGCTGATTCTGAATCTAGCAGAAAGTATGACAAGATCCAGGGTCTAAGCAGTACAGTAAGACATTTAGAACAGAGGCGTCACCACTTAGGATAAATAGCCCTCAGGCCAGTGTGCCAATTGTTTGCCACTAACTTGGGTTCAGAGGACTTTCTAGATGAACCTCAATGGCTTGACCAAAGGAAAGGCTTGATTAAGGAATTGCTGTGTGACATTGTGGCTTCTGCTCTCTGTGTCAGACTAGATAACCTGGTTTGGAATAATTTATTTAGCTGGTTTTACAGTGTTTACAAGGAGCACCTGGGTGCAGCCAGGGTGTGGAGCTTTGCCTCGTGCTGAGTCAGGGCAGTAGCTCTTCTGCCTGTTCTCACCCTCAGTAGTCCCATTCAAAAATTCAATTTGTGTTTTGTTTTTTTTTTTTTTTTTTTTTCCTCTCATAGAATTATTGATTTGAATCCAGAAGGAATGTTTTTCTTCCCTTATCCTCTGCCCTCCATTATGGAGAGAGCTGGGAAATGTTTGATCTGCCATGGGATAGGAATCAGTTACCAAACTCTTCAGGTGAACAGCAGTGAAAGGCTAGTCTGAGTGTTGCTGTTCTGTGCTCACTCAGTCCAGTGCTTGTCCAAGGTGCTCTCAAGCCTCTTACAGTGAACTACTTCTTACTGTAACTCTCTAGAGGCTGGTTTCAGCCATCACAGAATTACTGCTTTGCCCCTGTTCTCTCCCTCATACATGAGCATTCAATTTATCTCCCATTTCCACTTCGTCTTTTAGAAACACCACCATGATCCTCCTTTGTGAAATGGCTCTAAAGGGACGCTGCTGCTTGCTTGAGAAGCTTTGAACTGCCTGGGAATCTGATTCTGGCATTGGCAGCGAGATACTGAAGAAACTCAAACAGCAGCTTTTTTCCCCTCAGGAAATTAAGAGGGAGAGTCGTCTGCTATTGACTACGCTTTTCATATGTTCATACTGTAATGAACTTGATGAGAGCAGGTGTTTTTTCATGTGGCCAGTGGCTAGTATGTTAGCTGCTGTTTGATTTCACACATTGTAGTGGCAGGGGGGAACAGAGGATCTGCTTTTACACTCTTAATTTGGGCAATGGTGGCACACCAATTTTTTGGGGGGGGGTTGTCCCGCGTGCTTTTCATCGTACAGTTGAGATAACATATCTCTCACCCCTGAAAAATAGGAACAGTGGCCTCCTGTGCAGTCAGGGATTTGTGTGCTTGCAGGGCTTTAAGCTGCAGTTTGATTTTTTTTTTTTTTTTTAAATTGTAGATGTTAATGGGGAATCTGTTGGAAGGCTTCAAATGATTTACAGGTTTTATTTCTCTGGTTCCTTATTATCTAACTCAAAATGTTCAGCTGTTGGACAGGTGTATCATCATTTGAGATGTCCAGTTCTGTCATGTGTCTTTCCAGCAGTAATGACCAGTAATGTGGCTGCGGCTTGGTTAGCAGTCAAGGTTATTTTGTATATAAAATTGACAATATATTTTCTCTGATACAATGCTTAGCTTTAGAAGACTAAGATCCAAAAAAGTCAAACACTTTTTCTAGCATTCATTTTTATTAACGCAAATTAACTTAACAGCAGAATAGATCTGTGCAATAAACAGGTGTCACTTTTACATGGTTACTCTTCTGATTATAACAGTATTTAAAAATCTTGCGACTATGGGAGTAGGATTAGAACGAGGTTGAATTTCGGGTAGAGGATTTAAATGGGATTTAGAAACAAAAACTTAAACCGAAGATGTTTTGAAGCTAACTGGGAAAATTTAAAGTAAAACCCTGGATTTTCAAGATTCCTTACTATAACTGCTCTGAAATAGTTGACACTTTACGGAGTTTGTGCTTGTACACAGTGTTTAGAAATGATACTGGATCAGCTATTGTCTTTTTATTCAGTGTGTCAGATTTAACTGTAGCTGGCAACTAGGACCATGCAGCTGCTTGCTCAATTCTCCCCCCCAGAGGGATAGGGAGGAGAATGAAAAAAAAGTAGAACTCGTGGGTTGAAATAAAGACATTTTAATAGGAAAGTAAAGGAAGAAATTATAATATATACAAAACAAGTGATGCACAGTGCAGTTGCTCACTGCCTGATGACACCCAGCCCATCCCTGAGCAGCAATTGCTGCCCCTGGCAAACTCCCCCACGCTTGTATGCTGAGCATGGTGTCATATGGAATAGAATATTCCTCTAGCCAGGCTGGGTCAGCTGTCCTGGCTCTGTCCCCTCTCAGCTTCCTATGCGCCTGGCAGGCCAGCATGAGAAGCTGAAAACGCTTGATTACTTAGCAACAATAAAAAACATCAGTATGTTATCAATGTTCTTTTCATCACAAATCCAAAACAGTGCTACACCAACTACCAGGAAGAAACTTAACTCTGTCCCAGCTGAAACCCGGAAACATTGCCGTACCAGTGCTATGCAACTGATGTACCATTTTTTTTTTCCCCAGTGTTTAAACTGCAAACTCGAGTCTGTAGGCCTCTGTTATGTTACCTAAATAAGCTGAGACCTGGTCAGGTATCATTGTGAAAGGTAGCATCTCTCAACATGAAGACATTCAAGAAAGTCAACTGCAGTGGTTTTTGAGGTTTCTGAAGTGTCCATTCTTCACAGGTAGTTGTCTGGCTGTTAGGCTAAGGGCTGAGATTTAATTGCTGCTATTACCCTTAGTAGTGGAGTCCTTTGGTGTTGCAGTAGAACATGTGGTTGTTGTGAAAATGCTGTCAATCTGAGATTTATGTCTTTTTTTTTTTAAAGGCAGCAGGGGGGAGAAAGGGTCATGGGATACCAGTCCAAGGAAGATAAGCATTCCTTAGCTTATTTACAAAACTACTTTGCTTTTATGGATGTAATCTGCTTGGTTTGTCTAAATGAGTGTATGTAACTGAGAGCTCTCCACTGAGGTGACATGACCATAACATGGTCTTAGTTCATGCATCTATCCTAAATTTATATCAGTATATTTTTGGGACAACTCTACCATGTACTTTGTTTTCTGAAGGCTTAACTGAAGGACTATCAAGTCACACTTAAATTTTTTAAATATTGGGTACACTGGACTTTTTTCTGTAATGTAACATGGAATAATCTTTCCCTACAAATTCAAGGCTCTATTTTGGAATTTGGCTTCATCTCTGGGTAAGATTTTTAGAATTAATGCTCTGATGTAAAGACAGCTTCTTGTGCTGTTGCAAATGCAATAATGTATCTGTGATCAGCAAAGATAAACACTAAACACAGAAATCTAAGCAGTTCTATCACACTCGTTTTGAATGTGCAATTGATTAGACTGAGCAATAAGAAATATTTTGCAACTTGATTATTGCAAATTATATTTGTAGTGCTCTTGAGTAATTTGTAATCAATTTTGTGATATATTGAGAGAATAAAAACGCAAGTGTGCAGATAACAGTGACAGTGACTTTAATAACATGGGTACATGAGATTATTGTTGATTTTGGCTGCTAAAAGTGAATTTGCTTGAGGCAAAATGATTGATTTGCACTTTAATAAAACCCAAGATAAACACGTGGTACTGTGTTATAATTGCTCTTAGATCATGTTTTATGTGATACTCAAAGCCTTTTAAAAAGACTGTCATTAAGTCTCTGAACAAACTCTGCTACCTTAGGGGATCGAAGCCAGCTGTCAGCAAGGGGGAATGGCTGGCTTAGCTCTGAAGGATCCCTAATGAAGGGGATGGCACAAGCATGCCATCACTTTTCTGTATGGAGAGGGCTGGAACGAAAAATTGTATTCAATGAACTTTGGAAAAAGAGAATGGACAGAATTATATTTACAAGTGAAATAAAAAGGCAGTTTCTGAAGTGATCTCTTTTCATGGCTTTTCAGAAATCTATTGAAGGAGCCATCTTTAGCTTATAGTAACATAGGTGTTTGTATACCATTTCAAGATGCTGGAAGTATTGATGCGCACACTCAGCCACAACTGAAAGTGTTTGCTAGAAAGGATTTTGGAACCTGTGGCTACACAGATGCCTGTATGATGATTATTTACTTTTGTCTTAAGGGAAGTCAAAGGCATCCCGAATTTCATCCAAATGCTGACAACTCTGTGAAAGCTGAGGCAAAGGCTGTAATTAGGTTTATTAAGCTGGATGAAACTATAGTGCCACTGAACTAACATCTGCATAGATGTTACTAAGACCAGTCTGATAGATCGGGGTTTATCTACTCTTACTCTGGAGGTCCACATCTGAACTAGTTGTTCTAGTTTCTTTCTGTTGTAAAGGAAGGAACTGGGGAACTCTAGATGTTTAGTTCAGAAGTAAAGCTTTAAAGTTAAACAAGCTGAATCTTGTGCTGTGTACCATTTGGCTTATTAGAGCCTTCATCAAATGTTCTTAAGTCCTTGTCAATACATGAGGAGCAAGCATGTTGGATCTTGCTCCTACTGTCTAGGTTGACATAGTAACAGGAGAGAGCTTGAATCTATCTGGGTAAGGCTTGTTAACAGAAGAAGTCAGTGTTGCATTTTTCCAGCCGTGTTTACTGGACAGAATGCTCTCAAAATGCGCACAGATGCTGTTCTCAAGCAGCGGCTGTGGAGTTGGGCCAGAGTGGTCTTTCCACATCTCAGCTGGAGTGCAATGGGACAACTGTTTAATGGTAGATAGTAAATGGGATTTAACAGAGGGTGGAATGAGCTGAGGCACAACTACAGCATCCCCAAACTGAAGTGTTCTTAGCTGACTACTTGTAACTTATTTTTCCTCCTGAATTGCAGCTAAAGTAGTTGGAGTAGGAGAATAACCTTTTCTTCGGGGAGGGAGGTGAAGGGAAGAAACAAAAGATAACAATACCAAAGTGACCTCCTCACTCTGAAGCATGTAATTGTGATGCGTCTGGGTTGGGAGTGTGACTAAGATGCTGGATTGTAATAAAAGTGGTGGGTGATAGAATGAGAAATGAAATGCCTGCTGTTTTTTATCAAACAGGTGCAGTGCCATACCTACACTGGATACTGCTGGTGTGTGACACCTGATGGCAAGCCTATTAGTGGCTCTTCTGTACAGAACAAAACTCCTGTATGTTCAGGTACTGTGGGAGTAGCTTCAACAAATACTAATTTGATAACTGAAGAGGGCTGGGGAGAATGCGTCCTGTTCGGAATGCTTAATCTTTTCAGGTGACTTGGCCAGTTTACCTGATTTAACACTGCAGTTGTGCTTGTATCCCCCTGTGTGCTTGCTGGCATTTGGAAGCTGCAAGGGAGCTTGGACTGTGGCATGTCCACCCTGCGATTAGGGTGCAGACACTCCTGAAGTGCTCTCTGAGAAAAAAACACAAAAGTAACAGCCTGTGGTAGCCAAGGCAAGAGTCGCAGTGTTGCTGTGTACACCAAAACCAGAGATTCCCGCAACAGATAGGATAACTTTTTTCTCATGAGCTGTATTTTAAAGAAGTGGTTCTCAGCTGTAATGAGTGGGCCGTGGAGTTGTTTTGCCTGCAGAGTGACTTCAGTTAAGTTTGATAGGGTGGTTCTGTGAGAAACTGGTAGTTGTTGACTACTAGCCCCCAGATCTGGGATTGTGCTGTTATAATGAATTTGGGTCTTCTGATCATGTTGCTCAGTTCCAGGATCCCCGTGTTTGTGTCATGGGGTTGAACAGCACTGGGCTTGCACCACAGCTCACAAGAGGGAGGTTCAGAGCCAGGCTGTTACTCATGGGTTTGACTGACATGCGTCTGGGCTCTCGGCCTGACACTGCTCTGATACCCTATGGTTTACTGGGCACAAATCCATCATTTTCTGTACTTCAGAGTGGTGATGGTTTTTCTTCTCCCCACCATCCAATATGGCAGCACATGGCTCAAATGGGAGGAGGCTGGGCTCTAGATTTTCGTATGGCCCTGCAGTGTTTGCCCTTTAGATGCAAGCGTGACAGCAGTCAAACTTCGGGGTTTTTAACCTTTCTGACCTTATTTAGTGCTATCTTGACTGTAGGGTGTTTTGTGGTAATAAGCAAACACAGTGACTTGCATGAGGGTTTGAACTGAGTGGGAGAACTGTGTTGGAACCAGTGAGTCAGTGTAGCTTGACAGGATTTTTGGTGTTTCATAGGTACGTGGAAAAAAATAAGATCAATGTCCTGTTTTTGTGTAAGGTGAAATGCTACAGTAATTTGGCTTAAATCTTAGAATATGACTTGCTTCTACCATTCCCAGTATATGGTTTTGGTAGGGTGTGTTACTAGGAAAGTAAAGTCATGGTGTATTGTAGGACACACAGATGTTAGTCCTATAATGACTAATGCTGGGTACGTGCTTCCTGCTTGTAATTCAGCAGAAGATCTGTGATGAACTGATCTGCAAGTGGAAGTGCCTGGGTGATAGTTTACCTTTAGAGTTTGTCTTGACCAGACTCATGTCAGAGCTGCCTCCTTTGGAGCTGACTTTTGATCCATGTTTCCTGAAGCACCAGTAATCACTGAAACTGTTTAGTAATGGTGCATGGAAGAATCAGTTTCCTGAGAGTAAAGCTATTGAAAAGAAAAAGGTTTGTCATAGACTTTTATACACTTTGGTAATGGATTAGTTCAAAAAGCTTTTACTATCAGTTCAAGTTTTAGTGGAAAACTGTGTGATGAAGCACTAAAGCAAAACTGCAGAAACAAGTGTAGAATCATATATATTGTGTGAAGATCAAAGTTTTATATTAAAAAACCCAAGATGTGTTCTATTGAAGTACATGCTGGATCTTGTTCAGTGTCCCTTTTCAAACAGCTGGAGATATTCAGGGGTTGGTTGAAATCCATTTTCTGCAAGTTGTCCCACTTAATCCCTTTCCTTTAGAATACTGCTCTTTGCATTCCCTGCACAGTCTCCCCACCTGTTTTTGATTTGTTCTTCCTGACATTTGCAAATGAAAGAAGTGACTCTTATTGATCTTTCCTTCTTACTCTTGGATTTATTCCAGGTTTCTTACTAGCATACTGCTCTGAACTCTTTCAAATCACTGAATCCAGCTACTAAAGATTTCTTGTTTACCCTTAGCCCAATTTAACATCTTAATGCATATAACTTCCTTATGCTATCCCACTTGGTTGAAGCCACAGGCTCTGAGTCCTAAACTGAGCTGTTGGCAAGTAAAACAGCCACTTTGTGGGTTGAGATACTGACTGTATTAATATGACTTTACATGTTCTGTGTGATTGTGCAGCATCTAAATAGATGTCTTTTTTCTTTCTTTTTCCTCCCCTTTAGGTTCTGTAACTGATAAACCATCAAGCCAGGGTAATTCGGGAAGGAAAGGTGAGTGGAGTCCTGTGCTTCAGCTACTTGTTTTGTAATAGCAGCTGCCCAGCCAAGTCCCTTGAGAACTCAGAACCCAGGTTCCTAAGCAGCTCAGTGCGTGGGAGGTTTATGTGCCTTTAGGCCTCCCCCTTCAGTAGGAGGAATAAGATGACAGTTTGTTCATGTACCACCCTGTGGTGTAGAAAACAGTGCGCTCTGCTGTGTGCTCGTTGGCTGAGATGTAGTACATGAAAGCAGAGCTTCCCAAAGGGGCAGCTGGCACAGAATAACCTCTGCTTGTTCACCTTTAAGTTAACTACTGAGCATTTCTCAGTAAAATCCTTGGAGATTAGGAATGCTATCAATATTAGTACACTGGGAGCCAGGAGCGCCAATGTCACTGTTGTGGCTTTATATGCATTGAAAAGTGAGTGTTTTAACAGACCATAAAACCTTCTGGTCAGCTGGAGCAGTGCTGGATTAAACCCTAGCTGTGCTTGGAAACCTCACTCTTTTGTGCATAGGTATTGGTCCTCCTTTGCACTGCTTTCTTCAGTCCTTGCCTTTCCTGAGCAAGGCACTAGATGTGGTGGTGTTATCCTGCGTGTATTCGTAGCCCTTCTTTGTGTCCTTTAATTGGTATTCATTCAAGTAGTCTTGGGGGGGTGACCACTGAAGTATATGTTGATGAGCAGCCATGTTTGACTTTAGGCCTTCTCCACATGCTGATTTTTCAACCTTTCTTCCCTCTACCCCGCATTCAGAGTCAACTTTTGAGTTTGTCTCCTTACTACAGGAAAACAGCCCTGAATGCATCCTCACTCTTGCTAGTGAGGATGAAGGCGGTTTTCTGGGAGAAGTTCATGTTTTGATATCTTAAGCAGGACTTTTACTGCTAACTCTCCAAAGCAATGATTCCTGACACTTCAAAACATAGGCAAACGCCCGGCTTGATTCCAGTACTTTAATTTGAAGAACATCTGTACTGGGACTGTCAATCCAGTCATGAAAATACTTAACAGGAATTTTAGACCGCCATGTTCAAAGCAGTGCTGCCTTTTGAGCATATCTGCTCTCCAGTCTATAGGTTGTGTGTAGTAGCTTAGGAAAAGGTAGGGGGAAGAAAGGTGCAAAGAAAACTAGTTAGGTAAGACTGCTGAAGGCTGCTTCTTATTTTAGATATGTATGTCTCTAAGTGTGTAATTATGTGTTAATGTAAAATTGGCACCTGAATGCATTGTTATAATTCTGTTAATGCAATCATTGCTAGTCTAGCATGAAGTACAAACAAATCAAGTAGCTCTTGAAATCTGCATGATTTATGAGTGGGGGTTGTTTGTAGGCTTCCTACCTGAGTAGTGCTGGTCTGTTCTTCTAGAATTGGAAGCAGCTGACATTTGATTTCATAAGAAACAGGAGCAAGAAGAAAACATCTGAACTTGTTTTTACTACTTTACTCCCTTTATTAACTCAGAGGTTGGAATGTGCAGAAAAAGAACTGTAAATGGAGTGAATTAATCTAAAATTTGTAACATAAATTGATTCTCCTTGGTGCTGCCTGTGGCATTCTGTTTCAAGCATGGTACTCTTGGTCACCTGGCTGCAGAAACATCCTATGCAGTCAAGAGAAGGAAAATGTTTCCCTTTGGGCCCAGCATGCTTCAAGCAATCACGTGAACTTTCTGTCCCCTCCAGTTCTGAATCTGTTCATATCTGTTGGAAGCCCCTGCACAAGCCACTTGGCCTTTCTCAATCATGCTAGAAAAATACTTGTGAACAATTATTAAATAAGTCGTTTAAGATTAGAGGGCTTTTAGAAGCTGAATTATTTTGGTTTAAAATTTGATGGACTTGACATTACTTTTTCGGCCAGTGATGAACGCCAAATCTAAAAATGAATTTGGCTTTCTTATCAGTGTGTTTTCTTGACTGAAGTTACTTTGATTCAAAAGTATTGGGTCCTGTTGCAAGGAAGTTGGAACCAAGAACAGCCTAGCTTCCTTGAAGCAAGTTGAGCGCTGGAGGTCCAGATTCTCTGAAGACTGGTGGCTAGCCAGCGTGTATCTAACCATCCATTCTAGCTGAGTGTTCAGACACTTTCTGCAAAGATTCTTCTTTGCAAGAAGACAAAGGGCAGCATGAGCAGGAGTCCAGCAGGAATGGGGTCAGTGATGACCTTTCTGTTGTAGAGGCACATCTGGGAAACTTCTGACATCACTTTAGGCAACTGCCATCGACGTGGGAGCTTTTGGACTTTCCCACTGCACAGTAGATGCCTCTTTCCATGTCTGGACAAGGGTCTCTGAGTCCAAGAGCATCGTCTGGCACAGAATAGGTGTTCTCAGGAGGAAAAGGAATAGTTAAGACTCTAAGTGATTTCTTTTGTCCCATTTGTACAGGAATGTAAAATATGGAGCTAATAAACTTTGTGATGCTGGGGCTTTTCAAGTCTTCAGGGCAAAATAGTTTTTTGGATGGAGCCTGCTCTGCCTTAGAAACAGTACAGATCGGTAGGCTTAAGCTGTTGGGTAATAAATTAAAAGGAACACTTTACTAGCATATTAGCTCTCCTTTAGAAGAGACAAATTAATGTTGGAAGGAGAAAAGGGCTGTTTATCAGTGATAACTCTTTCTGCAAATGTTTTGGCTGCTTTGCCATCCTGTTTAGCCCTAATTTCTGGGTGTCAGTAGGTATGATGGGGTCACCAGAAGATGTGAGGTAACATGTGATTCTAGTCACAGGCTCTCTCACTACTGGTGAAAAGAAAATGAAATGGCTTCATGGTCATGAGGATTGGCATGTAGTTCCAGAAGTGGCTCTGTGAAGCTTTCTGCAGAGGACAAGCAAGAGTGCTGGCAAGAAATCCTTCTTATTTTTAAATCCCATGCTCTGGTTGCCCATGTTTACATTACTGCTATTGCTGTTGATGCAATGCCAGTTACTCATACAATTTGCCCTGTAAGGTAATATAAATCAAATTAAATTGGCACCAAACTTTAAACTTTAAAATAGAACGTATTGATTTGTTCTGTCTGAGAAGTGCTCTGTTGCTGGAAGGAAGAGCAGACCTGGACCCAGGGAGGAGGAGGCATGCTTGTGTGGGGTGGAATGGAAACCCAGGTTCTCCAGGGCACGCTTGGTGTGTGAACTCTGCAGCTCAGACATGTACCACTGTTCTTTCTATGCTGAACTTAGCCGGCAAGTGAAGAACAAGTTTCTAGGACCTTTGTCAGGGAATGCAGTTATTCTTGGGTGGGTTTAGGATACCCAGAACCTGCAGATTTCTGTTGCTGTCTGTTCCTAATTCCGCCTTGTTGCTTGTACAATCCTTTCTCATAAGGAGTTCTTGCACTAATTTACTCCAGTTGTTGCTTAGTTTGAAAGGCTGAGAGACTTGGAAGATGCACGCTGTCCCCTAGATGGCTGGATCTGCCCCCTTTCTCCCACTGGGAGGTGGTTAATGTTTTAAGAAGCAGTGAAAGGCATCCCTGGAGCCAACATAACTGGATTTCTTCCTGCCTAAAGAATGCAGAACATTCTTTTCCAGCCAAAGGGAAATTGTGCCACACGTTTGAAACAAAACAAGCAAACACGAAACAACCCAAAACTTTATTTTCTTTTTCTGAGAAATGCTGGGGCTTTAGAAACTCAAAGCTACAGATTTGGCATATGGCAGCCATGAATAGTGTATTTCACAGTCACCAAGCAGGTTTTAAAAAGGAGGGCGGTCAGGAGACAGAGGCATGTATAAAGCAGCCGTGTCATTGCTTATCTCCATAAAGTCACTTGGTCTTCCTTTTTAAAACTGGAAACTGAGCGAATTAGGAGTGGAGAGATTAGACATGAGTGAAGAAGAAAAAAACCTAAGTGGGGATACTGGTTCGTTAGTGGTTGTTAACTGTTCTGGACACTGTGTGAGAGGTGTTGAAACCATTTTTAAATGAACTGAATGAAGGAATGGAAAAGGAGGCTTGGTTCTATAATCTAGGGTTAAAAGATGATGCAAGTACAGGATAAAATACGGGTTGGATAAACTGTCAGTGTCAGTCATGAAGAGTAGTATGAACTCCCTTTTTCTTTCATAAAATCTCTTGCCGTGCATAAAGTTCCAGGCCTGTTTTGACTTGCTTTGTTTCAATGTTGCAAAAGCTGGCAATAGCACCTGCAGTTCCCTGAATCTGGGGCAGATAGTGATGTGGATGAAATGTAAGCTCTGATAGTCCCAAAGAAGGCAAAGCCTGGGCTGAGCTGACTTTACACTTACTGTCTTACATGTAGACATGACTCGTAGCGAGTTGCAAAAAGCTTTGCCCAATAAGTTTGCAGCCTACAAGAAAATACTGAAGCAATTTGAGGAGCCTAACATGAACAACTTAAAATTCCTGTCAATTAAACTTTTGAATTGGGTTCCTTTTTTGTGGGTTTAACCATGAGAAACGGTCTTAAAGGCAGACTTCGTTGCAGGGAAATCCTCCGCTGCAGTTGTGGGCAAGCTGGCCCATTCTGTGGTGCTCTTCCTGCTGGTTTCCAAGTCTTATGTCTAGAAAATGTTAATGGCCTAGCTGTGCAGCCAGTAGACTGAGCAATTTGAAGCAGTAATGAGCCATTAGTCTGAGTCAGTAATTAGACTGAGCAGTAAAGGGGAATGCTCTCCTCAGGCAAACCCAAGTGGAGGACTACTTGTGCTGATGTAAATAAATGGAACCGTTTGTACAGGGAGACCTGGAAGCTTTGTCTGCTGGTGGTACGAAGTCAGGTGCAGCTGGCACTAATTCACCTGCTGTCCCCTCCTAGGGAGGTGAGCACGCTGCTGCCACAGTGGTTAGTACGTCTCGGAAGACAGACAACATCTTGACAAAAATGTCAAGTTGAAATGTGACCAAAACCTGAGACTGGAACTTTGGTCTTTCCCTTTTCCAGTTCTTTCTGGATTCAACCAGGTACTGATCAAATCTGAAGCTGTGCTATTACACAAATCAAACTTGAAGGGCCTGGTTATTCCTGCCTCTCCAACCTCATAAATACTGAGGAAATGCTTTGTGCTGTCTTTAGCAGTTTGTGGCAGATACAGAGAAGATAGAGAAATACTGTACAGCCTTCATCAATAAGGTGAAAGAAATACAAGTTAACTGGGGCAGTATGAAGTCAAGTGATGGTTCTAGCTGGTGAACACCGTATGATGAATTTTTTGCAGAACAGTAGCAAGTACTAAGTCTGCAGAGCTACACAAACAATTCTGGGTCCCTTATGTTACATCTTTATTTTTAAGTAAATATTGTACTAGTTTATAAGTCTGGATGAAGGAGAATTTTCATGCAGAAATTGCTTTCTGAATTGTTTAACTGCAATGTTCTTAGACCAGGGCTGACATGTTTCTGTCACTTTTTTTCTGGGTAAAATATACATGTGTACACAAAGTGTGCGCATACAGTTTGATGCTTCTGGACAGAGCTGCGTGTGTAGTATAGCTGTGTGGAGAGTCAGACCGTGCTATGCATATATAATAAGTCCGCTTCCTGAAAGCAGCAGATTAGCTGTGCGTGTGCTACGTGAATGCTCCAGGTCTTCTGGATGTGCAAAAGCTTGATTTGTCCTACCATGCACTGATGGTGCCAGTTTCTTTGTCTACCCTGATAAAATTTAACAGGGGGCAGGAAGTCATCTCTGGGAGAAACATAAATGTGTGCTGCTTTTCATGAAACTGGGATTAAAAAGTTAGGTAACTGAGAAGTAACTGGGAGACATCAGTGCAACAAAACCACTGTCCTGCAAAGGCCTGAGTGGGCTGTGAATAAAAAAAATCTGTAGATGGAATTTGTAGCACACAAGACTTTGGTTAGCTTGTATTTATATTTCTGAGCAAACTTTAGCTGTGCAGTTGAAGTTTGTTTCTCTGTTACAAAAGTAGTTCTGTGAAAAAAATACCATTACTTTAGTCAGTAGACTTGCCAGTTTGTAGATATTCAGAATTCTGTCTGGTTCCTATCGCTATCCCTATACTGTATGTAATCTACAAAATTGTTTATTAAATTCTACTTACATGTAATTGTAGAAAGCAAGTGAATTTCATGGTTATGGCAGATTGTAGTTTGCTAATATTACATATTTTGTAAGATAGAGAACCCAGCTTTTAGCTGGGAGTTGTGATCAATTTTTGTGAGAACGGAGGAAAGTAATTTTACAATACTGTGTATACTGGGTCACTTTTCCAGAGTAGAGCAGTGTTTTAAGAAACACTTGGATCTCATAAATCAAACAGATTTTTGAATTACTAAAGTCTAGGAGAAAATTTCAACCTCAAATTTCCTAGATAAACAGTAGAATTAAAACAAATCCTGTTGGGTCCCCACAGCACTGACTTGTCTGAAATTATTTGGTGTTCATCAAGACATTTTTTGTGGGCCTCAGAACATATGTATCAAATTTGAGGCTGAAGAAAGTTTCATTGGTGAGTTTAAGCAGAAGGCAAATTCTGTTTTAAAGTATATTGTGTTTGATATAATGTAAGAATTCTGCTTTCATCTATAAAGCAACAATTCTAATCGGTAGGTTAGTCTATATAATATGACTTAATAAAATTGTAGTTTACAAGTGTTGTTATAGCAATCTACAGACTACTCATGTCTGTAATGTCTTAAGGACAGCTGTAAAGGTTTTTAAATGCTGAAGTCTCAGTACTGAGTAGCCTGGTGAGTAGATCTAATAAGCAGACTAACAATTGATTAAGCAACATCTGCTAAGGCATTATTAACTGTTTATGTGCTATACACAGATTTCTGGTGTCTGACCAATTACAGCTTGCAGAGAAATGGAATAGTTTTGGGGTCTGTGGGTTGGTTTTGTTGTTTAAACACTTCATAGCTATGTGGCCTCAACACCTTTTCTTTCTTAAAGAGCTGTTAAAAAAAAGTTCTCCCCATGCTCTTTGAGTGTCTGGATCAGCATGCCAACATGTTGTACTATTATGCTATGTACTTCTCTAGATCCTTTAAAACAGCATCATTATAACTTTGAAATTAATAGTCTTAGACTTCCTGTCTTCTGTAGCTATTTCTTAAAAATAGTCCTGCGGATAAATTGGAGAAGATGCTGGGTTTGCAGATAAGTGAAGCTAGAAGCTGTTTTCTTGTACCAGCCTAGCATTACCCTGTTTTGTTCAATACCCCATTTTGTTTGAGTATTCGCATACTGCAGAAGAATGTAGACATCTGAAGGTTAGTGTTTTCTTTCAAATCCGTGTACTGCACAAGGAAATGTATTTTGTAGTGGGTGTAGAGGTTTGAGTACTGCAAGTACTTTCCTTTCAACTCCTTTGCCTCGTGAGCTCTGTCAATGTTTCTCTGAGAGATCAGTTATGAAATTGTGATGGGAAAGCTTGAATGCATGCAGAGCATGCATGCTTGTAAATAAGGTAAGGGGGAAGCTGGAGAGGCAACCACAGTGTTCAAGTTCCTGAGACAGCACCTAAGGGAATTAAAACTTCTTTAGAACAGATCTAGCTGGAATAATAGCTTCCCTCCATGTGCTCATCTGGGGTTTTTTTTATGTTGACAGCAAGGGAGATACATGTATTGCAAAATGCTTTGACAAAAGCTTCCTGACAGACTAAATTTCTGTGGGCTATGTCCGTGTCTTTTATTACATGTCACTGTGCTCAGCTTGGTGCTCAGATTCTGACGGGACCTTTAGGTGCTGCAGCAAAGCAATTCTCAAGTGTAAAGACTTCACAGGTTTCAGCTTGACTGTTCAGCTGTTCACAAATATGCCTTTAAATAATGTTTCTTTAGATCAGTTGTCTTGGGCTCATTTTGAACAGTCAATCTGTAGATGTCTGGCAGTCTGTCAGTGAGGAATGACATTCCTTCTCTTAAAACAAAATTATTTTAATTTTGAGAATGTGGTGTCACTTGTACCCTGTGTACGTTTTTGAGATGTGCTTTGTTCTATATGTACAGATTTCCTTCCAAAGCATGTTAGATCCTTTGGAGGTCCTTCTAGCACTACTCAGTTACCCTGCCTATCTGCCTCCCTCCATTCTTCTCCATTCTTTCACTTGTACAAAAAAGCTATTCCTTCAGTTTCATAATCACATACAAAAACTCCTTTAGACTAAATTCAGATCCTGGGGAGAACTAGCTGGGGCAATATAGTTAGAGAGTAGAGTTGTGCTCACTCACTAAAGCTCTGAACCTCTACTCTTAATGATCCTTGGCGGGGGGGGACCGGCAGAAACAAATGGTGGAAAAAAAGTTAGGGTTTTTCCCCCTCTCCCTCATTTGCACACATGCAATACAGCCGTAGCGGCGAGGTATCCATTCTCTTTGCCTGTGAGGAAATGAAAAGGCATATTGTAAGCCCAAGACTAGTCTGGTTGTCAGCCAGGAATTAGTCCTCTAAAGGAGAAAGGGAGAGGGGCTGGCGAGAGAAGAGGCTGGGCAGGGGGAAGGGGGAGCTGGAAGGGGGAAAGTATACTTTGAGATGGGTTCAATGCACATGTCTAGAGATGGAAAGGGTCTTGTGCTTCCTCAGTATGCAGGTGTTGGGGGAAAGGAAAGGAGCTTGTGTTCTTATACACGGGTCTGTGTCTGGGGGAGCAGGGTCAAAAATTTAGACTATTTACTTAATCCCTTGGAACAGCTTTTTTTCTCTTCTGTTTTCTTTTTGTGTTTAACAGACTGCTTTACAGGGGACACGTGTGGTAATTAACACGTGCAGCTGTAGGGCTTCAGCCATATGTCTGAATTTCAAATTGCCATTGATCTGGGAAATTTGCTGCTGTCTCCACCCCCCACTTATAGGCCATATTCCTTGAAGATGTGGGGGAATTTATAGAGTCTTTACCTTGAAGAGACCAGAGCTGGAAAGAGGAGTGAAAGGGAATGTGTGTGATGTTGGGGAGAGAGAGAAGAGAGACTGTGAGATTCCAATCACACCCTGCATGCCCCTTGCCCCAGGCCATCATATATTTTGGATAGCTTCTAAAACATTCCCAAAGCTGGAGACCTGATCATTACTCATATGAAGCTTGCATAACAATCATTAATTTTTTTGCTTGTTCAACAAAACAGTCTGAGATCAGAATGACAATGTCCTTGTGGGCTTTTCAAATGTGCTTCCCTTTCCACAGCTGCAGGTATCTGGCCTCTTACACAGCCTGGAAGTGGCAAGATGGAGTTGATTGTAAGCAGCCTTTCAGGAGGGATAGTCAAGGAGGTAGTCAAGGAGGTTGTGTGTGTGGTGGTGGGGGAACAGAGAATACTTCACATCAAACCAGAGCCTCCTGAAAGAAGACATGATATATTGTAGGTGGAATCAAACCAGAGAGGCTAAAATAATCATATGGTAGTTGTTGCTTTTGCCAACTGATCAGGCAGCTGTTGACAGTGCTATAGAGCTTTCTGCAAACTTTTTGGGGCACTGTCAAGTACTAAAATCTTGGTATGAGGTATGGTGTCTTAAGTGAAATATTTGTGTGGAAACTTTTTTGCTCCTTGTTTTATTTCAAAAGTCACTGAAGGCAGTGAGCCAAATGGAAAATGGTTCAAAATTAAGATGCTGTGGTTTAAAATCCTGCAGTATCTGTCATACTTCTAGTGCTTACAGGATGAGATAAAAATGTATTCTTCTACCAAGTAGGAAGCTATAAAGGAAGTAAGCCTCTTTTCCTCTGCTTCCCCTCCTTCAATCTATTTTTAAACTTTCTCAGTGCTGGCTATTGCTGATTCCTTGCTCTTATCACTCAGTCCACAGTCTAACACCTGACACTTTGGAGATGTTTCTGCTCTGGAAGAAAAACCCCAACAAACATTCCTAATAGTGTGTACTCCAACCTTGATTTACTCAGCCCTTATAATATTGCTGCTCTGTTTTTCTGTATTCTGCCTGTCCTCTCTGCTTTCCCTGTGAGGCTTAGTGCCTAGCCAGAACTGTCTGGAGCAGCCATGTACTGTATTGCCTCTTCTGATTCACCTCCCTTTTCTCCTTCTATTACTATGGGCAGTGGACTTGCTTAGAACAAGATGACCCAACATCCTTTCTAAGGGTTGGTACGACTTTTTCTGAATAATTTGGTTGTAGCCTATATTGATATGCACTTGAATACAACTTTTGTTATACAGAGGCAGGGCCTAATTCTTTATTCGCTGTTTATTATAGCTGGTTTATTTCCTTTCAGTTGTTTATCTCCCTGAAGAATAAGGTTATTCCTGTTCATCCTCTGCTCTTTATTACCTTGATCCTTTTCTCTAGAGGAAAAGGACAGTGATGGATTTACAGCCATATAATTACTGGGTTGCATTTACCACAGCAAGGCTTTTGTATGCCAGTTGACCCGTGAAGGTGTCTGCTGATCAAAATGAGCATTGGAGATTCAGTTTTGAAGCTGAATGCAATCCCCACAGCCAGCTGTCATTGTCCATTAGGAAATATGTAATGATTCTTCAGCAAGCATCAGGTAGTGATGATTTTTGGTAACAGGCAGTTTTTGATGGTATGTGTTATAACCAGTCCCAAAAGCCATCCAGTCCCTGTGGTTCTTATAGCTATCCATCCATTTCTCCTTGGGTATGTGTATCAGTAGGGGGATGACATTAGACTTGTGAAGGACAGTTAAGTGCGCAGCTGAAGGAAATATATTCTATACTTCCATAAGGAGCCTCTTTCTGCAGCCTATAAGAGTTCTTTAGTTTTGAAGGTATTCTGATAGCCTCCTCATGTATCATTGCAGCTGAGCTTTGTATGCCATTGAAATTGCTGCTGGTACATAAGGATAATAGCCATGCTTGGTGGTCACAGTTTCTCATCTTTAGCTGTGCGGAACATTACTAGAAGCTGTGAAACATCAGTCTGCTATGACAGGCAGGCTGTGATCCTGTCTGAAAACTTACCAGATGACTGAAGCAGAGCCTAGAAACTGAGCTGGGGCTCTGAGCTTTGCCACACTGCTCATTCCTCAACAAGTAGTTGCACTAGTTTGTTTTAACCATGCTTGCATGGCTGGTGAGGATGGGCTCGCAGCTTGTGTACTGCAAAATGCTATGTTCTGAAAATCTGCTGTGAAATAAACAGGTTTACATGTAAATTTATGGCATTTATGTGTAGCATTTCTAGGCAAGCTGTACAGTGGGGCCAATGGGCTCTAGGCCAAAAATGGATTTTAGGGTTGTCCCTGCTGCTGCCTAGCTGATTTCATGAGGTATATGAAAAATACAAAGGAGGATGAATTCTGACACCATGGGATTGGGAATATGCTCGTTTTTCAAGATAGAAGTATTGCATAGTTTATGCAGTCATTGAGAAATTACTTTTCTGATTATCATCTCAGCAGGGTGGCAAGAACAGCATGAGGATAGAAAACATGCAGCAATAAGCAGGAAATACTGCCTTCTTCCAAACAATTACAACATTTTGCCTATGAGGTAAGGGAGGGACTCGGCTCAAAGGGAGAAATGGTCAAATGTGATACAGTGGAAATGATAAAGCAACAAAAATATATTTGACTTGTGTCTTAGCAGCTCCCTGAAGAGCCTTTGAATGGATGATCAGCAGGTTCTTAAGTTTTTTTCATGGTTTTTTTCTTCTGACAATTTGAGCCACTCTGGTAGTGAATTGAAGGTTTTGACTTCAGACAGTTAAAACCATTGCCAAGCTAGTTGCCATTCTTTTTGGGGCAGGGACATAACTGAAGGAATTAAAGCTTGGTTCTGTAGGTCATGGCTGGTGACAACAGGGTGTATTTCCAAGTCATATGCTGCCATCTGATTTCTGTCTAGCTTCACAAATGAAACTGCTGTGGGGAGTTTTGGGCAACGGTGGGGACTAACAAGTCTCTGAAGATGGCAAGGGGCACAATGCCTTCACAGCTTGAGAGTGATTTCACCTTGATCAAAATTAAGTTTTTTGTGCAACTCTAAACTGGAGATGGTCTCAAACTACCCTGACCTTTATCACCTACTTTTCCTTTTTAGCAGGTAACGTTCAAATCTGGCCTTGGGCAGTTATTTTTGTGTTACTTCCAAATCTTTGAAGAGACCTGTTATCGCCTTTTGGGTCAGAATTTGGCTGTGGAGTCTGAAAATTGTAAAACTGCATAAGGTAAATCTATGTGCAATGGCAGGTCTTCTCCATTCAGGCTTCCTTGCGTTTCACCTTGGAAATGCTCTCTAATCAAACCAAAATCCGATCTTCTGCTTCCCTGCCCATCTCTTATTGTTTTGATAGAAAATCTCTGCATTGGACTTTGGCCCAAAATGAACTGAAAATTCTAGTTAAGTTCAAAACAGCAGGACTGCGTGCAGGTTCCTTGTTCTAAATTAGTTCTGTATTCAGCCTTCTTGACAGATACTGCTGCTCCTTCTCCAAGACTCCAAGCCTGCAAAATTGGTTAAGACTGCAGTTTACTGTTCACAATTTGGTGAGAAAATGGCTGAAAACCAAGAAATCTTATTTCACAGGTTTCAAGGTTTTGAACCCACACTTATTACTCGTCGAACAAAAGGGAGATCACAAACTTGTGGCTCCCTGCTGTCCTCCAGAATTAGACAGCACTATAGGTGTGATCTTAGCTTGAGAAAGGGGAGAGCAAAGGGTGGGTCTCAAGTTTGAATTAGGTGAGTGCTCTAAATGCTGGCTTTAATTATTTTGAGGTTATTGCTTTGTCTTCTGCTTGGAAGCATGCCTGTATACCCGAGGAAAATATTATTTGGAATGCTGCGTTTCTGAGTGGGTTAAAACAACAACTTTTCACAAGTACTGAAGCAAACTTACATCACTAGAAATTCCACAACCAGCTCAGCTTAATTCTCTGAGCCTTCATGGCTGCTGCTTGTTCTTAGAATAACATGTATGTCTGTCTCTGCATTGGCACCAATATCGTAAGAGTTTTGCCATTAAAGTATAATGGCTTAGTTTTCAGCTGCATTGTCCTCCATGCAGCAGTACTAGGAAGACTTTTTTCTTCCCAGAAAGGGTTGCATAACTTATAGAAGTGAGTCAGGTATTTAAGTGGTAATTACCATAGGGCTTGGTTCAACCTGCAAAGTTCAAATCTGAATCTGGATCTGAACTTTCCCAGAGGCAGGGGGTGTGTTTAGACATTGTGTTGGTTTGACCTATTATAGTGCAGGCTCTGAAATGCAGGTCCAGAGGTGGACTGGGATTCTGCATCTTCCCAAGTATGAGACATTCATGGCCATTTGTTTAAACTGACTCCTGTTAAATGATACATAATTGAAATAATATAAAACTGGATCTCATTTTGGGGAAGGTGCCTACAGCGTTGTGTCTGAAGGGTAAAATCTTGCTGTGCCTTTATTTTTTGAAAGGGATTGTTTGAAAGCTACAAAGAGTGAGAAGTTAGAGCGCAGGTTTGTTTTGGCTACTTACTGTAGAAGTACCTTGAGAACTTAAGCAGTAAAGGAGGACTTTGGATTTGAGAGGGATCCTATCAGAATCTCAGGATTCAACAGTTTTAAAGCCACCGAATCCCAGAGACTAGAGCATTGCTATTAAGAGTGCTGCTCCAGACCCCTTTTGACACATTTGCTTTTGAAGGACCAGGCCCAGGAAGAGGGAGCGCTTTGTTTGGGGTCAGAATAAACTCATTGTACACCCAGACAATTAACTCTTCAATCGACTTGCCAGCCTCTGTAAAGCACTCCGGTCCCCTCTCTGTCTATCTCCAGTTCTATTCAGACGCTTAAGCACACCAATGTTTTTTGTTTATTATTCTGAAAAAATCCTTCACAAGAATAGTCAGAGCGGATCAACATTGTCCTCTCAGCAGCATTTATCTCCGCCTGGCAGTGAATGTGTCAATCAGGAATCAAAAAGCCAAACAGAGGAGGCTTTGAATTGTGTCATGGGGGTCAGAGTTACTTCCAGCTGTCTGTGCGTGGGATAGGCTTTCTCGCAGGGCGAAGAATTGTGCTGCCATACAAATACACTGACTACATTGGACCACAAAGTCCTTGGGGCTTGTGTGGCTTTTTTCATGTTGATGCACCTGCAAGGGAGATGTGAGGAGGAAGTGGGGGCAACTAATGCCTTCCAGAAGGCGCAGGGAAGGCTCCTTGTCTATCCCTATCTGGAGGATGCCTGGAATGCGACGTTGAAGTAGACACTGCCTACGTCTGTATGGCATACAGAATAGTTGATGTAGGAAGGGAAAAATCACTGCAGTGACAGTGCAAGTCAACCTTTGCAGTTAAGAGCTCCTTAAGCCATAGAGCCCTTTCATGTTCAGCACCTGGGCACATTTTCACCATTTTAAGCAAAACTTTTCTGTATTTTGGCCTGTGTCCAAGTGTTTGTGGGTTGTTATACCCAAAGGGAGCACATTGTTGCTGTTTGTTAAAATGAAGGCAATAAAGAATGAGAACTTGCTTTTGCTGATTTAGTTTCAAAAATTGGGTGTTTTCTTAACAGCTGTGGGACCTTCATGCATAGAAGTGGTTGCACTCAATGATCTTACAGGTCTTTTCCAACCTAAACGATTCTATGATTCTATGGAAAGGGGTGTGAAAAACTGGCAGGGAAGCCTATCTGCACTGGTGCATTTCCATTTCAGCTGCTTGGCAAGAAATTATCTTGATTTGGCAGATTTGTAAGAATTTCACATTTTTTGGCATGAGTGCTAACTTTCTGCATTTGTATTGGCAATATATGTCTCTGCATAAAAGTTGCATAGACTATTAAATTGATTATGACTTGCCAAAACAGTTTTACTTGATGTAGGGAAGGACTGGATTAAGGCAACAATTTGCTTCACCCCTACAGTACTAACAGGAACATGTATTTTTGTGTCAGATTCCATGTAGTGCAAACACAGGCTTTGTCTTTTTTTAATACTTGAAATAACACCCCTGGTTTATTTGCATATGTATATGTATTTGCCTGGGGCTAATACACAGAAATGGCAAAGTTATAAAATTGCATCTGCAAGATTCAGAAACTGCACAGATATATGGAGCTTCAGTTGACCTGGAAGGTCTTTCTTGCATCTGACCAGAGTTACTAAAGCCACAGAAGTGTATGATTTAAGTCCCTCAGGAGTGCTCCAGCCTAGGAAAGTTCTTCACCCTTCCTGTTGGTTTGACAGACTCACTAAAGGTGGGCTCTGCTGCATCAAACAGGACATGCTAAGAATTCACTCACTGTCCTCACTATTTGTGCTCTAAGCTGCCTGTTTACCTTCAGCTATGGTCTGTAATGGCTCACCCAAAACCAAATGATGGCAAGTGAAGGAACCATTCGACACTGGAAAAAGGCTGCCTCCTCCCAGGGCAGAGCTATGTACTTAAAATTGTTATCCTCTTATTCTGTCATGCTGACTCAAAGTCTGGGAATTGTTGATATTCAAGCTGTAAACTTACAAAAAAGAATAGATTTTGTGTGAGTTGTGATATGGGAGAATAATTCTATCACCTAACTTTTCCTCTTTCTCCATCTTCCATTAGGTGACTTGAGGCAAGAACAGTGATTCACACCAGCAGGCGGTTACTTTGCATTTTTCCGTAGTAATTATACTTTTTTGTGTCAGGGAGTTTCTTCTTCTCCTGATGTAACTCGAGACGTGGCCTCAGTGCCTGTCATTCAGAGTAAAAAGGTCACTTTAACAGGCGTCTTTTGCATGAACTGAATCTCCTTGTCCCTCAACTCCAGTGTACACTGCAGTCATTCCAGATGTGGATGCTTGCTAGATACTCTGCAAGGGTAAGGCTAAAGGAGGGGAGTCCTAGTGGGAGTATAAAGAGTTCTTGCCCACCACTAGCAGCAGATCTGGACACGCAAGTAATTGTCCCTCTTTTGAGTTGTCAGGCTAACGCAACGAAAACTATTCGTAAGCTTATGAGCCTCGGGCAGTGGAAGTTGCCTTGGGGGTTATAGCCGTGGTATCTTCATGTGAAAATGGCTTAGAAAGGGTTGTTTGGACCTGCCTGTTTCACTATTACTAGTGATAAGATAAAAATAACAATTTTAAGTTGACGCCAATTGAGCCAGAAAAATCAGTTCAACTTTTGCAAGTGTACCCTAGGAAGAGGAGGATTACTGGAAACGAGTTTTATGGCTTTAAAACGATGTCCCACTGGGAGGTATTCTGTTGAGTGAGGCTGTCTGCATTCAGTAGTTGTCTTGGAAAAAGCAAGTGGGTATTCACGTTGGATTGTAAAACATGGAAGAGAAGTATGCCAATGAACTCTTCATCAAGGCTGAGAATATTGTGTAACCAAGGGAAATTATCTGTGATGGTTCTGCAGTATTTGAGTTTCTGATCTGGAAGCATTGCCATCTAGAGGGATTAGGAAGCATTTACTTGACCTCTTTGATCCCTCTGTGACATGCTTTGCATGAGGAACTGCTGCAGTTACATGCCTTTTTTTGAAAGTGTGGAATTTAATAGCTTTTTGAAGAAAGGAATAGGTTGTACCTGATCAACATACCTCATTACCTTTGGCTCCTGTACATCTTGTAACAATGTCCTGTACTGTATGATATTGTATAATACCACAGGAGACCCCAGCTCTCTGAAATAGCTTGGTTTTTCTGTTCTATGTTAAAATGCTTCATTAAGGAATACAAAATGTTTGTTCAAAATTTTCAAGTATATAAAACAGAACTTATTCCTTATTTACCAGGAGCAAACAAGCCAGTAGAACAAATGTCCATTGTGATGAACGGTGTATTGAGTGAGAAGTCAAAGGAGTGGACAAGTATTAGGGTGGTTGTTCTGCCCAAAGGGAACAGCAGTGAAACTTTTTGCCGTAACCGAATTTGAAACACTGAGACTTACTGAGAATTCTCCAGTTTCAGAAATAGATTTGGTACTTTCAGAGTAAGAAGCTGGTAGCTGGGAAATGAGCATGGTCTTTTTAATAAAGTGCAATTTGTCTTTTATGTGACTATTTCATGACCTTTAAAAAAATAATCAGAAATATCCCTAGCTTTTGATTTTTTTGAAATATCGTGAATGTAATTACAGGGTTCTTGTCTATTGCATTTTTTCTTGTATGTGTGATGAAAGAACTGTACTTGCTCAACAGGGGTGTAATTATACTTCTCTCTATTTGCAAAACCCTTAATACTGTACTGGGCACTTCTACAATGTGGACTTAGTGACAATTTGGCCTTGGTAATACAGTGAGGAAATGACTAGTTCACAGATTTTACTGAGATTATTTTAAACTTCTCAGTTCAAAGTTTAGTTTCATATTTTTGTCTATTTGCTGCGTTTATTCTGTCACTGTTTAATACTCTCCAGTAGCTTAATGGCTAACTCTGTACAAAAACTGCTACAAAATTCTCTTTAAGAAGAATGTATTTCCCAGATTGTAATTGCTACTGGCTTTGTTCTTCACACACACACAAGCCTAAAAGAAACCCCTGAACCTGAAGCATCCCAAGTTCTGCCAAAGTTCACATAATGATTTTTGATAAAGTGCTGTGGCTCAAATCTACTTCTCATTTTTCTCTATTGTTGGCTTCTGCGTTGCTGCTTTAAATCTGAAAAGCAATTCTGTAATTACTTGGTGCAGAGGCATCATGAGAACAATAGAAATAAACTTATTATCATACTGGTGATTTTTTTTTTTAAGCCAGGTCTCTTTCTGTCTTGTATAACTGAAGAATTATTCACCTTTCCAGATCTACAAGTATCTTTTGCAGTTTTGGGTTGGTTTCTCAATCTGTAAAGCCAGTCATGCTGATTGCAAACTGCTCACTGCTTTGTTACAGTGTGAAGTGTCTTCCGAAATAAGTAACAAGCCATGGCTGTGGTTCTGGGATCTTGCAGAAGCAGAGCAGCCTATTCTGAAACAAAAGTGAAGATCAACTATTTACTTTTATCCAAAGATTTCTTTAAAGCACAAAATCTTCCTTCTTGTAAATGAAGCAAAATTTGGGTTTTTTTTCCAAGAAATCAGTTGCTCAAACTTTTAAAGAAAAATACTGCTTATCCATGTTAGTGGTAATACCCAGTAACACAAAAACTCAGAACAAGGGTTGACTGAGGAATGGTAAGTATTTTTTCTTCCAAATATTTTTTGCTATGCTGCAGTTAAGCATAAAACCAAATACAATGATGAAGAGGGAAAATGACAACAGGGTCTCGCTTGCTCGTTTCTGTCAACCTCCTTTACTTCAGTGGATCTCTGAGGTTGCAATGGAATTATGAGCAAGTTTTTGCTTTCTGTGAATTAGATTGCTTTCTGTGGAAATGCATAAAATTAATGATCTGTGGAAGAGGTGTTCAGGCTTTTGCTCACTTTATAAATCTGCAAATACAAATATGGGTGGAAAAATGGTCTACAAGTGTCTGTTTGCCATCTCTGTCGTTCCTGTCACCTTCCAAGGGTCTCTTACTTTTGTAATTGGAACTAATAGAAGGGAAGGCTGAGGGCAGTTATTGCTACCCTAGGAGGGGCTGTCCCATGCACCTTTCCTCCAAATGTTGTCTGCCCTGTGTGTCTGATAATCATGGAGACAGTGGCAAGCCTGGCTTTTCTGGCATGGAATCCTTGCTCCAACCGATTTTCGCTGTGTAACTTTATTTAGGTTACTGCCCACTTTGATGCCTAGTGTCATCTGTGCCCATAACATATGCAAAAAATAGTTGTTACAAGTTTTGTGTGTTAAAAGTCACTGTATTCACAAAAGGAAAAAAAGCAATTCTAGGCTAATCTCATCTTGGTTTACATCCCAACAATATGCTGTTTTTTAATCTTGCATTGTCACAAAAGACATTCCTCTACAGTTTGTTCCAGCTTAGCTTGCCCACAGTCAAAAGTTTTGCTTCACTTGATGCTATGCCACTCTTCTAGTGCTGTGTAAAGATGCTCGAAGTTGGGTCTTGAAGTTCAGATCCCTCTGAGCACTAAGGAAATTAGACTCAGCTTGCATCCAAGATGGGCCTGTAGATATGATGTATAGATGTACTAAGCCAAACAGTGTAAACTGAACACTTTTCCCTGTGGTCCATCTCAAAATATTGAGATTTATATTTCCTGTGGAATCTTTTTTGGTTGAAGCTTTTAATTATGAAAGACTTGTGGTCAGAAGACATGGAGCACTCTCGCACTTGAAAAACCTAATGTAAAAGAGAAGTTCTTTTTCCACAATTTTGCAATTAGAAGACATTGCCACAACTCTGCAATTAGAGAACACCTTGATGCAGATGTTGTAAGAAATTGACCATCCCTTTAACAGCTCTGCAGTGAATGCTGGTGCCAGGTTCTGCACAGGTAAGTTTCGGGAGAGGAGTTTTTCTTTTGAACAAAAAAAAGAGGAAGACACAGTGGGACAGCAATCTCCAGAGCCCTGGTGTCTCAGGAAATGTCCTGGGTGGGATGCAGCCACCTGAAACTAAAAAGGCAATTGCCTGAGCAGTGCAACAAGGGGAGACTACCAGGTGATGCACACCAATGGTTTGTGGAGGGAGGGGAGGAAGGGGGAGAGCCTGAAGTCTAAGGATAGTGCTTGATGCATGCTTGCTATGTGAAATGTGGTTGCTGTTCATGTAAACTGTTTTCGTTCTGTCTGTCTTCTCTCTTTTCTGGACTTGGCCGGGCCATGTACAAATCCCAATCATTCAACAGTGCTGGAGAGTAGATAGTATTTACCTCAATAATGGTAGTTTCTTTTCGATTCTTTTTAACCCTCAATTCAGATGACGGTTCGAAGCCAACGCCTACCATGGAAACCCAGCCTGTTTTCGATGGAGAAGGTAAGAGCATCCCTTAAAATAACAACAACAAAAAAGCTGCTTCCTTCTCCCTTTTCCTTAAGATTTATGGCTCAAATGATTTCTTTATCCTGCAAAGCAGAAAAGCCAGTGAATCTCATAAGTTATCCAAATTTCACAGTGCCCTTGGGACCTCAAGCATTTTCCCTAATCCTTTTACATCCTCCCCTCTTCCCTGGAATCCAACAATAACACCAGTTGACCAGACTGCTGGGGTAACCTTGGAGCAGAAGGTGTCACAGCAAAAAGAAATGTACATCAGGTCAGAAATGGCAACTTCCTTTAGACTGTCCTTACCCCCTCACTCTCTCCACCCTGAGGATACCGATGCTTGGAGTTTCATAACCTCTGCAGCATGTTACAGCTTCACGAAAGGGAGGGTAGTGCTAAACCACAGCTTGTGAATGTTGACTTGGAAGAAAATTGCTGGGAGGTTTCTTTATTTAGTAATTACTTTCATTGACGCACACACTATTTAAACAAACGAAGTCAATGTCCTGGGCCCACTTAATTTCACAGCCCACCAAGGCAGTTTCCTTCTTAAATGGGCTAATCTTGCAATTGTATTATTTTGAAGAAGGAATATCAGACTCTAGTCCATTGGAAGCCTTGAAACAAGGATAAAATGGCTGTCATCACAGAGCATTCAAGCCTTTTACACATACAAACATAAATATCATTAGGGAGTAGTGGTCCTTGGGTAGTGAATGGGCCCATTAGCTGCTGCTTATATCTTGCATATTGCTTAGAAGTAGTGCATGTTTTTGACAGATTTAAACCCACAACCATTATAGTCAAGCTATGGACTGAAGTCCGAACCACTTTGTGACCCACCTAACTTCTGTCATCTTGTAAAAACAGGTGACAGGGTGGGGGTTTTCTTGTTGCTAAAATAAGTTTATTTAATGGCAAGATGCTGTAGTCCTGTCATTTCTATTTAGTAATTGTAAGTTTGTAAGAATCTTCTTGTGAGCTTTAAGAAACAAAACAAAGCCCTTGGAGCTAAAAGCATTCTCAAATAAACAAAGGAGACTGAAGCCCTGCTGGCTATCTCTTGTTTATATGAAAAGAAAGTTCCTTCTGGCAGCAAGATGATGATTTAATGCAAGCTGTTGTATTAAATTGCTGTTTGTAATCACAAGCCTTTAAGTTTTCCCCTTAGAGGCTGCCTATACATATTCAGAGGAAAGAATGCACTAGTAAAATGCAGGAGTGAGCTGATCTGGTTAAAGCAGCCTGTTCAGAATCTCCTTCTAGGAGAGACTCAACATTTTGCTCATTCAAATAGAACTGGACAAAGTTCTTGAGAAATGCTGTGGTGAACAGACCTTTTCTGGTCCTTTTGGTGACAGGCAGAGTCTGAAAAAGATCTTATCCTGTCTTCTATGAAAAACAGTTTCAATCAAAAACCTTCACATTGATATGTAGGTGAAATCAAGTCTGATAAATGGGCTTGGACTGTATGATGAAAGATTGCCTCTCAAATCTTGCAATGTATTATACAAGACCTTATCTCTTAGACTTCTAGAGAGAATGACTTCCTGTTGTGTTAGCAGTGTCCCGTATGACTTGGGAGAAGAGAATATGACAGGCAGGTTAATCAAGCTATGCATGGATGAATAACCTCTGCTAAATTTGCCACTCTGTATTTTTGTCATCCCTGTTAGTAAAATGGGACTAAGTAGATTTCAGTGGTAGTTATAGCAATAAACACAAGAAAATCCATTCTAGGTCTGACTGAAAGTTTGTGTAATCCACTACCTTTGAGCATGCTGTCTCCAACAGTGGCTTAAAGTGGGTATATCAGGAAGAATGCAAGAAGCATTTAGCCTGGAGAAGAGAAGAATTAAAGATGACCTAATAGCAGCCTTCCAATACTTACAGGAAGGTTTATCAAGAAGATGGAGCCAGGTTCTTCAGTGATACATGATGAGACACAACAGTCATGAATTGAAACAAAATGCATGGACTGGATATAAGAAAAAACTTGGTCACCATGAGGACAATGAGGCAGTGGAACAGATTGCTCAGAGGTGATATTCTGTCCTTCTTTTCCGAACCAGTTGGATAAAGCCCTGAGCAAACCTGGTCTGTTCTTACAGATGACCCTGTCTGGAGCAGAAGGTTGGACTAGACGCCTCAGGATGTCATCCTGAACAATCCCTTGATTCTATCTGAGCAAACATGTCATGATACTTCACTAGAATACTCTCTCAGTGTCTTGGGTGGGTCTTGCTGAGGAATGGCTCGTACTTGGTGTCTGACACAAATGTCAGATGACAGAAAAGGATGAAACGGTTATCCGTTCACCTGTCAGGTCTGGACTCCTCTTAGGTGTTCAAAGGAGTTAAAGTCCAAATCCCATGCAGTTTCAGTGGGTTTGAGATCTGCTGGGCTCCTGAAAACCTGGGTATTCAAAGTTGGGCACCAAGATGGAGCTGATAGCAACATGAATGGACAATAAAAATGTGGAATTTCTTTTCATGCTTTGTTTTTGCTTGCCTACCTTAAGTCAACAAGGGGCTGACATTTTTTCAAAGGGCATTAAATACTCAGCTGCCCCTGAAATGTGTGATACCTCTTGGACCTCAATATCTGAGGTGAAGGTTCACCTTTCTTATGTTTTCACCTACATAAGAAGATAATGAAAATTCACACTTCAGGCATAATAAGTTCCCCTCCCACTCCCTACCATTTTCCCTGAGGCCATAACAGAACAATGCCAGAGATAATGTAGATCAGATAAATTAAACTCTTCTGTTCAAGGTTTGTATCATAAAGCAGCCCTCTTTAAAAACTATTTCACTTCATTACAATGAAGGCTCTGTTTTCTTTGTATCCACCCTCTATTTAGTTTCAATGTGCAAGTTGTATTCATTTCCTAAAGAATAACTTCTTTACACATGTTCTCTTTTTGGTAAACTTCACCTCTTAACTCCGTGGGATTCTAATCTTTCTACAGATCTGTTGTTCAGAGGAGTCTACGTTGCTTACCTGTATTCCAGAAAATGTCTAGGTTAACTGGATGGAAAATACATTTTTATGGTAGATCCCAGAGGATTCAATTCCTTTTCCTTTCTCCTCTTTTCCCACAATTCCTCTTTCTGCTCCTTTCAGCCTCAATTAGACATGCATCATTGTGTCTCTAAAGGCCCTGACCCTTTCTTTGGAATCTCTTGACTTTGGTTGTCCCTTGTTTTTCAGCTGTAGACATACCCAGTCCGTACAGTGCAGAGCCAGGGCTAAATTTCGTCACAGGTTTAGGAGTCTGGATCTAGCACTTTGGTGTACAGACTTTTTCTGCTTCTGTGCTTCTCTCCTTCGTACCTCTCGCTCAGTGTTCAATTTGATGTAGTTCTCTCAACAAACGGCCCAAAGTATATAGGTATATGTATTTAGAGTAGCTCATCATGACTGAGTGATGATAGTATAGTGAAACCAGCAGATAAGGCAATCTTTGTGAAGCAAACTTTTATGACTGCTGGAATATCAGTGTTCAACCTATATTTCCATATGAAAAAATGCCCTGAGTATAATTACAGTAACTCCTACAATCAGTGTAACTGAAAACACATAGGAAGGAAAAATTCCCTATCATTTTTCATTCGTGCTCTTATGTACAATCAATTTGTCTTGTAGTCAGCCAGCTTCTCCCTTGCTGAGCAGATCCATGTAAGTGTCAATAAGGGAGCGGGAAAACTCTTGTATAAACTTTTCAGAGGAACTTAAATACTAGCTCCTAGAGTTTGTCTTAAGGGATGCTCTTGTGGAAACTGAAAATTCTTCAGAAAATGTCAGTTCTGAAAATGGCACTTTAGGAGCTCTACACCATGGTTTCAAGTACTGCTTTGCTCAGTTCTAATCAAATGCTGATGTTGTGTAATTTCTGTGGCTTAGGGTAGGTTCTGCTGTATTTTGAAGTTGATTGTAACACCTCAGAGGAGGTGTTCTGAGCAATTTTTTCCACAAATTTGTTTGGATGTTTGTGGTGCATCAGATATGCTTTTCTAACCAGAACTTGTTTCTTTAACAGACTTCCTTTCAAGTCTTTCCAGAAATATCTTCGTTTCTCTGCCTATTTATTTCATAGAATCATAGA
>Ga0181612_124047_pt1 | contig 38447 bp, 26 predicted proteins | sample HoacroProtozoa21_FD_119630 | JGI IMG/M metagenome (GOLD analysis project Ga0181612, IMG submission 119630) | Hoatzin crop microbial communities from Cojedes, Venezuel. Combined Assembly of Gp0051906, Gp0051904, Gp0051908
AAAAGGATTTGCAAGGCAAAACAGCACACGCTAGTGCAATAAATAAGCAGAGCTAGGGCAAGAGTGGAGGGAGGAAAGGGAAAAGAACAAGAAGTCAGTCTATAGTAAGGAAATGGGAGAGCCTGCTATATATGCCCTGTCTAAATCTGCTTGGTCCTGGTAATTAGAAAGAACATACTGAGAATGTTTGTCAGTGTTGCAAGTTTAATGACTCAAAATTACAGCAGCCTGACATCCATTAAGCTGAAGCATTTGTTTTGGAAGTGTCATTTTTCATGAGGGAACATTGTCAGAGCACTGCCCAACCTTGTGCTGGCAGAGCTTTCTAGTGGCAACCCAAGACTGGCATGTCCAGGAGCCACAGGGCAGGAGCGAGGGGGTTTGGCAGAGCTGGATTTGGGAAACCTAGGGCTGGGAGAGTAGGGGTGCTGCAGGGCAGGAGGAGGGCATTGGCAGGATTGTGTTAAAGCATACTGCACACCTTCTTTCACTTTTATCATTATTCCTAAGCATTCCTATGCCACCCACATTTTCCCTTTATGGGAGATGCATATTCTGCTTTGTCTCCCAGTCTGAGATGGTGGCACCTGCTCTGCCATGCCTGGAACAGTGTGGAGACAGCTTGCTCTGAGCAAGGCAGAACCTGCTTTTGTTCCTGCCTAAGTCTGCATTCCTTTCTGAGTTCAGAGAAGTTATGCCAGGGCTTAACTATTGGTGTTGTCCTCCTAGTCTCCAGCTAAATGGTCGTGTGCTTTCTCCCTGTAATATGAAGGCATCAGGGTTTCTCTGTTTCACAGAAAGGCTCATTCATGGGCATGCATGTTAGTGAAGATCAGTGTAACAAAAATAATGCAGGTAAGCAAAGTATTATCTTTACAACAAGTCTCTGTACTTTGAGCGCTACTGCTTCTAGTGGAGGAGGTACACTTGCACACCAGTGCAGGGAGTGAACTGTTATGATCGAAACCCAAGCCTCTTCTGAGTAGTGGGGAAGGGTGAAGAATTTGCTGAACTTCAGGTCATGAAACTACACAGGAAAATATATCTACATTTTTCGTCTCAATTTGTCTCCAGCGCTGAAGCATCATAAATTCGCAAAGCAACAAAAAACCACCTTACTTAAGAGCCCGTAGCCTGTCAGCAAGAACCTGCAGAGCATGTTGGGCATTTCAGCAAGACTGACTCTGCAATGAACGTGGAAGGTTAACAGGTAAACTCATTGGAAACCAGTATGGCCGTTAGTGTTATAAAGAAGTGTGTTTTCGGGGCTTTGGATATCACAGCGCTGTTGGGTACTGGTGATGTACAGAGTGTTTAAGTGTTTATAGTAAGCGGATTTTATACATTTCCTGCTGAGTACTTCCTTTGGTACTTGGTAGTGGTCCCCCAACGTATAGCAGTGTCAGTGTTTTAATACTAGCAACTACAGTAGTTCATGTCCATCATTTATTACTTGATTATCTATTTCTGTAATACATTTCAGACAGTCAAAATGATGGATTCCAGGATTGAAATCTGAGCCAAACCTGTGAAGTAGTTTGAGTTACAGTAGGTTTGGCTCTATCTTATGACGAAGGATTCCCACCAGTGGTTGCATGACCTAGGCCAGTAAGCCGGGATACCAGGTGCAGTGACCATGGGCAGCATAGATTATGCCAGTAAGTTAGTGAGAAGGCAGGAACCAAAAGGTTTGTGTGAATTCACCTCCTACTGAAAATTTATCACCAGATTCTGAACTTTTCCAGTACATTTTTGAGTATTTGAGCGCAGGTTTTCTTGGGTCTGTTGCGGCTTAGAATGTGCTGGTGCCTTGCAAATTTGTTGTGCGCACTAAGGCTTCATGTCACTTCCCTGCTGATATTAGATTTCTGTATGTGTGGAGCTGTTATTGCAAAAGACTCTTGACAATGCCTCAGGACAGGAAGCAACAGTGTAAGCAAAGAGTTTTGGGATGTCAGCATAGGAGCTGAGGATTGGCCGGAACAGCGACCAAACCCTCCCTGTTTGTCATCCCTTAGAAACAGCCAGTGACTGAGAGACACCTTCTGCGTTTCAGCTGAAGAGCCCCAAGCCATTGAGTCCTTCGGGACCAGGACTCTGGCATCTGACTTCACCAGTCATTCCAAACAGAGGAAGTCAGCCTGGCTTTCCCTTACTTCTTTTCTTCTTTAATCACCTTCCTGCTGAAGCTTGGCTGGTTTTGGAACCGCTACTGGAGAGCCTACGTTTGTATCGCGCATTTTTTCCTCTCCGTACCATCTGTTTGCAGACTGGATTACAGTTGCTGCAAGTTAAAAAGCAGATTGCCTTGGCCTGAGGTCAGGATTGCAGCCCCGGTGCCCTGCCTGCTTCCCGTGGATTTACGCTCGACACGGAGCGCTCACCACCCGTCTGCTGCTTTCCCTCAAACTCCCACCTGCTGCCACGGAGGGATGCTCAGGCCCTTCCTCCTACACCATGTTCGCCCTCTCGCTCCCACCCGTCCGCCTGTCCTTTGTCCTCCTGCGTGCATTCCATTTGGCTCAGTTTAAAGGCCACAGAAAGGGGGGGAGAAGGTGAAAGTACTGGCTGTCAGCCTTGATTTACCTTCAGCGACACACTGCTCAGACCTGTCAGCACACCGGCCTCAGCATTCATCAGCCCTGCTCGGAGGAGTGCTTCTCACCATATCGCTTTGGTGACTTGTGAGGGACATTTGGATCTTGCTTCGGTAACTATTTTGTGGCTGACTCATTGCGAGGGATGAGAAGGAGGTGCTGGGAGTAAGAGTGTCCATCCCCCAATCCTGTTTTTTGCCTGAGTGGCAGAAGCAGAGAAGGATTTGCAATGTTACTGCACTGCTGTACTCCACAGGCTTAGCCATATCCTACACGAAAACATATGGTCAGTGCTTTTGTTTACCAGGATCCAGTAATATCCAGAGGATCCTGGTGACTAGAAGGTGAATTCCTGATTAATATTCATCGGAGGAGAGAAACAGAGCTTCTGGCAGGCCTACCCTTGGCCTCAGGACAGCCTGCAGTCACTTGTTCAGTGGCTCTGTGGCTGACTTGGGCCATGTAGCTGGCTAGCTGTCCCATTAAGAGAGTGTAAGAGTCCCCAGTAATGGACTGCTCGTGTTTAGCATGCTGCTTCCTTCCCCTGAGCTCAAAATTGTCTTCTCCTGACTCCCCAGTTTTGGCAGTGTAGGTTCACATGAACCATGGGGCTGTGCTTGAGCTTAAATACGAACCCAATGCATTGATCTCCACCTTCCCTTTACTTCTGAACTGATTGTATAGTCAGCTGCAGCTGGAATTCTTCTTTTCTCTTGTTCCGCCTTAGACCCTCTTTAATTTGCCCTCTGTTTTACGGGCAGTGCTGTCCCTCAGTTAGCTGCTTTGTGACAAATGGCAGGGCTCTCCTCGTGCTCCCTTTTTTATGTAGCACATTTCCTTATTCTGCTTTCTTCTTCCAACTTTGGGTCACCCATAGAGTTCTATCTGTCGGTGGCTCGTCCTCATGTGTACTGTGGATCTCAAAGGGCTTTGTCCTTGATGTCTCCTTTCTAGATGATGGCATTGCCATATCCATGTTCAGCTACCTAAAGCAACTTCTAGACACGCTGTGCCCAGACCTGTCACGCATTGTCTCCACAACTCTCAGTCAACAAATGTTCACAGCTCAGACTGAGTAGTGCTAAAAAGCTGCTTGTCTTTTCCTTTGAATTCTCTTCACTTTGGTCTTTTTATCACTCCTAAAGATGAAAAAATCCTCCCAGTCATGTACTCGTGTAATATGAAGGCTAGTTATTTTCTCCCTTGTATTCCCCTCAACCTGTTTCTTTCTTTACCAGATACAGCAAATCCCATCTTTTCTTCTCTTTCTCAACACCTAGACCCCTTGTTCATGTCTTAGCACTCCTTAGTCTTGATTATTGTAACATCTTCTGCCTCTCTTACTTGCTTGAAAGCCAGCTCCCTTCCTCTGGCCAGAGAAATGGGCCTGCTAAAAATGCCGCTTTTTCTCTGCCACGCAGGACGCATTGCCTTTCTGTTTGCATAGGTCCACGTGATCCCCTTCGGACTTGAAGCTCCTTGTCCTTGCCTTCATGACAGCCCTCCATGTACAGTCCTGCTGATGTTTCTAATCCAGCTTTTACATTCCCACCATTTCCCACCGTTTCTGTAAACTGCATTGTCCCATTCATCTCCCGGCAGTATTTCTTGGATACGCATCCCCTTTCTGAGGCTGGTCTTTCTCTGTATTTTCTCCTGTCTTTCTAACCCTCTAATGTGTTTACTTTCTCCTTTGCTTTCTCAGTGTCAAATGAGTGAACCTTCCTGCCTCCTTTGCTCTGTGCCTTATGTCATCCATTTCTTTTAGCATTGAAGGGTGCTTGCTTTGCCCTCAGCTTTGCTGGGCTGCACTCGGTAGCTTATACACCCACTCAGCCGTCCTATAATCCAGCCATCCCCGCAGAAGGTTTAGCTCCTGACACCTCAGTAACCTGTCTTGCACACTGCAGCCTGCCTTGTTTTGACGCGTAGCCTCAGGAAGAAGCTGGGGAAGTGCCCATGGTCTGGGTGGGCTATCTGTGCTGGATGTGACTGGGTTTAGGGACGCCTAATCAGTTGTGTAATAGCACTAAGAGGATTGCTAGGTCTTCCGAATTGTGACTCAACTGAAACGTATTTTGGGTGTGGGTGGACAGGTGATGTGTCCGAAGAGGAAAGGGAGGGGACAGACTCCTCAGTCCCAAGTCACCTTTCTTTTGGTTTAGTCTTGTTCTTGTTGGCAGAAACACAGTACTTAGGACTTGACTTTTGCAGTAGAAATAATCCTCTTGACCCGGCCTTCCCCTGTGACTCCCCTGGAGCATGTTTTGGACCTCTTTCACTGTTGCATACCCTTGCTTATAAGTAGAAACAATCTACCAGTTGTGGAAGCAGGGACCCAACCTTTATAACAATTGGGAGAGTCGTCAGTGCGTACAGCAGAAGGGGTTTGGGAATGACAGACTGAAAGCATCCCTCCTGGTGTGGGGCTTCAGGAGGAGCTAGATCAGAAGAAACCCAGAGCTGGCCCCTCTTGGCATAGGGGAGCAAGGGCTCTGGCGCAGGGAGAGGGATATTCCCTGTGCCACCCTCCATTAGCAGTATAGATTCAGGAGGAAGATTAAAGGCTGCCTATGGTGCACAGCCACTGCTTCGCTCTACCTAACTCAGCCAGATTAATGAGATGCTCCCGCTACACAGCATATGGCCATGGGCTTCTGCGATTCAGCGCAGGCCAGGTCGGCTGCCTGCTCGGAGTTAAAGAGGTTTGGATCTGTGCTGAGGGGCCGGGAAGCGAAAGAAGGTCTGCAGCTAGTTGGAGTGGGGCTATTAAAAGCCAATACTCTAATGAACCAGCAATGGCACCTAATCAATGTGTGAAAAATGGGTAATTCTTGCTAATGCCCTGTAAATGTTCTCATAATGATCTGTCAGGGAACTCTGGCTAATTATTGTCATGGCAATTTGGCACAGGTTTGCCTGGGATAATGTGGCCTGGGTGAATGGGAGCACATATTGCTAGCCCTGTCCCAGCACCCTGCTGCTCTTCCCGCTTCTTCTTGCTTCTCTTCTGCTATCTACCTTTCCTGGCCACTCTTTTAATTAGGCAATTAGTTGATTGATTAGTTAATGTTTGTACAACACTTTAAACATATAAAGAAGCTAATTCACTGCTATTTGCTATTCCTCCTTTGCTTCTGTCTTCTTTTCTTACTTGTGGCTGAGGTCACAGAACACTGGTGAGATCACGGTTGAGACTTTAGAATCCCCAGTGCCATGTGTCCTGTGTCCCCCTCCCCTTTTCTTTAGCCTTGACACTGCCTTGGGGCACACGCTTTCCCCTATCCTCGACTTTGGTCTGCTGTCCCACTGCAGTCCACCAGTGCTTGGCACAGCTAAGTGTGAAATCCATGCTGCATTAATCTGAAATTCTCGGTGCATAATGCAGACAGTATGGGGCCTTGCCGGGCTTCCTGTAAATCACATGGGTGTGCTTTCGCTCTCAAAATTCTCTGCAGTTAATGGGTGATGTTGGACCGTTGATGCTGTTTTACTTGACTACGGGTTGTTGAGTTTGTGTTGGGTTTTTCCTTAATGTACCTTGGGGTGGAGCGTAGAGAGAGGAAAGAATGGATTGTGCTCTGCTCATCTCTCTTGCCTTGAAAGTCATGTCTTTTCCCTGCCGTACTAAATCAGGAACATTGGCAACTTACATTTAAGCTCTTGCTACATGAGCTTGCAGCGAGCTGGAAAGGAAGTGAGTGGGAGGGCAAGTGGAGAGCGACCTATTTGCACGTTAATGAATGATACGCCCCACTGTATTATGTAAAGGCCTGGTTTTGCATGTGTTTACTTAGCTTTTCAAAAGGGGAAACACAGTTGCTGGGAATCCTCAAGAGGAGCATATGGCTACAGAATGGCTGTACAGTTATACAGAAGCTTTTTACTCATTGCTGACATTCATATAGCGCTTTTTAGTGTCATCCAGGAGGATCCCAAACCACTTAGCTCACTGCTGAAACACGGCCAACTTCGAGGTGGAACAAAGTCGCCATTCTTGCAGTGGCATTCCTGTACAGTGGAAGTTTGGGACAGAGTTTGAAGACCCTTTCTGTAGCAGGACACTCTGGACCTCAGCTCAGCGGGCTACAGGTGCAGCCAGTACTGAGCTGAAGCGAGCGTGGCCTATGCTTGGCGACTTCTGTGGGATTTCTGGATGACAGGCTAGGGCCCTTGTCTACGTCCAGTCTGAAAAACACTACCTCCCACAACTGCGTGCTCTCTAAATGTTACACAAAGTCAGTGCTCAGATCCTTCACCATCAGGAAACCCAAAAGGCATTGCCTGCTTCTAATGAGGAAGAGGTACAAGGCTCTGCGTCAGGCTGGGTCTCTGTCCCAGCTGCACCATTCCCCTTCTGAGCGATGGCATCGCCGGTTATCTCCGTTTGCTTCCACAGCAACTTTGCCATCCCCTAAAGACTTGGAGAAGATGTCGCTGCCACTTAACATTACCAGCGATGATTTTTTTCTCCCCTCCTCTGACCCAGCCTGGCTCTTGAGAGTGACTTGCTCTGGTCTTCAGCCTTCTCCATGTTTACTTACTATATTGCTTTTGTAAAGTGTGGATGCTTTTGTACTTTGAAAGCAAATGCAGAATGTAAATCTACTGAGATCTGGATAAATCCTGCCTGAATGTACCGTGGCAATAGTCAGCACGTCTGTTTCTAAAAGGCACTCCTCCTGTCAGCGACCCAGAGCTGGCTCACGTTTATTTTGATATCACTCAGCTCAAGTCTGTGAATCTGGCCCAGGGACACATTTTGTCTGTTTTTTTCCAGGAAAGACTTATCGCAAAAGATGGAGATGTTGCTTCTGTTTCACCACCCTGAAACCCTCTGTGTTTTGTTCTAACCCTTTTAGAGGTTGTTAGCTTACTGAGCTGTGTTCCCTCTGTGTTTCCAGAGTGAAGGAAAACAAGTACCCGTGTTCCTACTGTGTGAGTGGCTCGAATAACAATATGAAAAAAGAAAGCACAACAAATAAAAAAATACTCTGGTACAAGATTAGGCAGCTTAGATTTAGTTCTGAAATGGGTAAGCTAGAGGGCATAACTGTATGTCTCATCTGTTTACTGATCAGTCTCCATGCCTATCCCCTCTCTCCTGCTCCCTTCTCTACCTGTTTAGATATACTGGCCACCATGGGGATCAACACAGCTTTCCCCTCAGAAATGTGTTTCCAATTGCAGGCCTTGCAGGCACTCGTTTGGATGAGATGAGAGAGTGACTTCTCTTTCCTGCTCATCCCCTCCCATAGTTTACCTGCTCCTGTCTATGCGTGTAGATGTTTGACGTGCTGCTTCCCTTACTTCTGGGTCTCGCAGCAGGGAAGATGGAATAGGCTAAAGTCTGTCGCTTTGAAAAGTGACAGTAAGAGGAGGGATATGCTGGGCTTTTACAAAATTATGAATGTTATGGAGAAGGTTTCACTGAGTACCCATAGTGCCAGAACTAGTAATGGGTTCAGAATGAACTGGAGTTATTTTTTCAAACATGGGATAGTTTTAGTGTAGAACTTGTTCTTACAGGAGGTAGCAACCAGAATCAGGGTGAAAAGGTCTTCTAAAAGTTGCTGGAGAACAGGACCATGGATTGCCACACTTTGTAGCACGTTTGCTGCTGGTGCTCCTCAGAGATGAGCATTTGGCTAGCTGCTGACTGGGTCAGGTTTGAGAGAGCAGGTCTCATCCTCTCTGCTGTTGTCACACCTGATTTTCCCCAAGGCAGTTAAACGGACGTGTTTTGTGTGGAAGGCATGGTTCTGGAGTTAAGGCTCAGTACTAGGATGCTGCTTAACCTTGTTGAATTTACTGCCTTTTTTACAAGTTAGTTTCCAGCCTTTAAAATGAGCATTATGGTACCAATTAATATCTCAAATTCTTCTACAAATGACATGGCTGATTAATGCCCTTTAATGCAATGCATTGTCATCTCTTATTAACCATCAGAGAACATGCGCAGGGGCCCCTTCTCCACATGCATATACATAGAAGGCAAATATATGCAGGGGCCCCTTCTCAACATGCACATACATAGAAAACCAAGTTTTGTAGTTTTTGCTGCTTAGTGTTTTCCAAGTGCTCTGTCACTTGTTGCTTCTTTAAACAGTTTCTGTTTTCTAAGATCTTGCCCATCCTGAAGTCTCTCCAGCACTCCAATCATTTGCATTGTCTATGTGTGCTTCACTCTTATTTTTAAGAAGAGATCCAGAGCTGACCAGCCACAGTATTCCAGCTGAAGGTATGTCTTGGCGTAGGCGGTGGCATTAATACTTTTCTTAGTGGGCAAGATTCACCCACCCCTGAGACAAATGACTCACACAAGGTCTAGGCACCACTTAAATTCAACGTAAGCTGTGTTTTGTCAGCTTAGATGAGATTTTACTGGTGCTTTGGCCTTGCACTGAGCCTCTGCACAGGGGAGTGATTTTTCACCAAGTATTATTTTTACATCTTAGTGTTCTGTTTACTTTTTGGCCTGCTATTGAGGTACCTCAGAGAAGAGTCTTCACTGATCTGCCCCCAGTAACTATATGTTTTTTCTTGTCTGGCCATACTTAGTTTTACAACCCAGTAAGATATCTGAGGAGTGTAGCATATTTTTCCCAATACATATTGTCTGCGTCAAGGTTGAACCCTTTCTGTGGTCTGTTGGCCTGCTGTGTGTCATCTCAGCTCTGTGAGGATCCTCTGGTCCTCATAATCCAGATTTGATCATTTTGCATTATCAGTAGATGTTGGTGTCTCAATTTCATTCTCCTTCTCGATGCGTTGGCTGATGTACTGCCTATGCAGGTCATAGCAAAATTCTCAGCAGCACCCCTGCTGTTAAGTTTTCACCATATTAAGAGAAGATCCATTACTCTTTCTTTCTACTTTTTGTCTTGTAGAGACATGTTCTCCATGAGAGAACTTTACATCTCCAACCCAGGAGTCCTTTTATTTTGTAACATGTTTTTTATGAAATACTCGGTCAAAGGCTTCTTGAAAGGAAATTTAAAATAACATCCATCTGTGCCCATCTTTTGCTTGGGGATATAAGTCAGAAATGAAAAACACACAGAAAGGAATGAAAAGAAACCAGTTGTATACAGAACTGTTAAAGGTGGGGCTCAGCCGGAGTGTAAATACCTCTAACAACCTCCATGGCAAAGACCACAAAACCAAAACAGAACAACCTGGGCATCTCTTCTGCGATGACCTTAGCTGAACCTCACATACTCCAGCAGTCCAGCTGACCCACTGACTTTTCTCTTTCCAGAAGAGGACCGTAGTAATGAGCATTCTGTACATCTCTGCAGCAGTAAAGGGCAAAGAGAATTATTATCAGTTATTGTTTTACAGTAATGCCAGGCCTCAAGGCTTGTTGTCACAGTGATGTTCTAGCACATGGCAGATTTCAAGCAGCATGTTATTTGCGGTCATGCTTAGCAGGACTATGGGGATAGGGGCAAGTTGGCCTTCCTTTGTTCCTTTAAGAAACATTTTTTTCTTCTTCTACTTTAGTGTTGCATGATTGAACAGGCCTCCCTTTAGGTGAAGGTGAAATCCCAGGGCAGCTGACACTGGTAGGCCTGTGAAGGACACCCGCTAAAAAGCTGTCGGGGTGGTTTTGTTTTCATTCTATTTATTATTGTCCTTGAGGGCTTCAGAAGAACAAAATCTATTTTCCAAAGTAGTGCATGAGCCTGAGTAGCAGCTCTTAGAAGGACGTAGCCAGATACTGTACATCAGTTAAGACAGATGGAGATAAGGACATTCTGGGCATGTGGAATGAGGTGTCCCTCTGGCTTGCATTTCTCTTGTGCTCTATTCCACCCCCATCATCTTTGTGCAGGTCATGCACTGAGATGTTGGTAAAAAACCTGGAAATACATCTTGCTGGAGAAGAGACTTCCAGAATGAGATGAAAAGCCATCTCCCTTTTCACTTTCCGCGGTTTTGCATTCCTCCTCCTCTGCCTTGTCTTCCTCAAACACACACTCAAAGGCATGTATGCACACGGGCACGTGTGCAGGCACACACTCCGCTCCTTTCAGTAGCTGTCTCTTCAAATCAAGTGTTGATCTTTCTGTGGACAGCTCTTGGCACAAGAGGAACACAGATCCTGTCTGTAACAATACCTTGCAAGAAAAGCCACACACAAAGACAAGCCTCTGAGTAACAGAGTGAGCAAAACTGAGAGAAAGCTGTCTTGTTACTTATAATTGAATCCCTCAGCACCCTTAAGTGACACCTTTCTTGCTTACACATACAGGAAATGTACTGCACAAATGCTATTAAGCTGGAGCTAAACTAATTTAGCTGGTGGAGTGGGTGGACAGAATCCTTCTTCCTTTAAGAAATTGTGTATCGCTGATTGCCTGATAAATGTGCGCTAATACCCAACTTTTTAAAGAGAATGCAAGATTGACAAAATGCCCAGGCTCACAGCTGGAGTAGAAAGGGACAGCTGTTTCACAACAGACAATTACCTTATGCTGGAGAAGCATATACACAGCCACTTCCCTTTAACAATGAAGGGGTGAGCCCCTGGCAGCAGAATGCAGTTGTACTGCTGGAAGCTGCTGGGTAGCAGCAGCTCTGAGATATTGGCTCTTGCAAAATTCTTGCAGGACCTTTAGTGACAAGAAGTGGTCAGGCCCTCATGCTTAGCTTTCATCCATAAAACTGACTGCTGTGTTTCTGCACCTGCCAAACAGCACATTGATCTTGTTAGATCTAGTCCTTGCTTAAATCCATCAGGTTTCCATATGCAGTGGCAGACAGGCAAAACCTGAAATTTGTCATAAACGCAAGTAAAGGCAGGCAGATGGTTAGGGGCTGGTGAGCAGTGCCATTATGGCTGATGAGAGTTCTAAGAACGACTTAATGGGCTGTTGCCACAAAGGCCAGTGACTGAATCCTGTTGTAGTGTCTCATGAAGAGCAAGTAAATAAAATTCAGTTCTCACCATGTCTCTGGCTAGCAGGCTGCTCATTCACATGCAGAAAGTGAGTGATTTTCCTGTACTTTGTGGTAACCTACCTTAGAGGCCCAGCTCTTAAATGAGTTGATGGGTAAATGGTCCTGGTGTTGAGAACTGCAAGTGAGGTGATGCCTCTCTCCATTAGTATGAATTCATTACGACATCATTTACTTCTTTTGGAAGCTTCTAAGATCTTAACCTCAGTTATTTATGGCCACTTAGCGTGTTTGTCAATAGAGAGTGACCTGTTGTGATGCCAGGTAGTCCTCAGTTACCCTGACCATGGATGCTGGGCATCTTACTGGTGGAACATTAGCTATGCATCAGTGAAGCTAGGAATTCTGCACTGTGGCCCTGAAAACCTCTTTATTTGCTTCCACAAGGCAAGAAACTTGGGGTGGGATTACCCAGCTCCCTTCTAAAAACTGTACTTATGTTGAGTGGAGGAACCAGCACGTTAGCTTGTTAAAATCTGCTCTTAGGCAGCGTGATTCTTATCTTGAATTAAACTCAGGTCAGATGAGCCTATGCTAAGAGGAAGAAGACATGTTATGTGCTGGGGAATCTCTGAAGGGCCCTTGCCTGATCTGTGCTTTCCGAGGAAATTGATGTGAGGCTGGTGGTCTCATGCACTAGTCGTAGGGATCTCTTTTCTGACAGCTGTTAGTCAGTGAGCTATCTTAAGCAGATGTGTGGCCTTCGTTGCCCTAGTGTATGAGTACCTCTCAATCTTTTTAATGCATTGTCAGAGCACCTCAGGCGTGCAAGGAAGTAAAATTACTCTATTTCACAGATGGGGAACAGGGAAATTGATGGTTAAACTCTCAGAAGGATACAGGTACCAAAGTCCTGCCCAACTGGTACTCTTGGCTTTTAAATCCAAGTCCACTTCTTCTTTGATGCCCATTTCTATATGGATAAATATATGTATATTTCTGTTGTTTACTAGCATTTCTAACCATGTGCTCGAAGTTGCGTTTCTGTCCAAGCCCAGAAGAGCCCCTGTCCTTCTAAGACTGAGCAGCTCAGCCACTCAGCATTAGAGCAGAGGCTGGAGTGCAGAGGCGGGAGTGACTTGATCAGCAGGCTGTGCACGGTCCTTCCTTCCTTTCTCTGACTCGGTTCATTTTTACTAGTACATGGCAGCTTCAACAGGAAGAGCCTAGTATCTTCTGAACACCTGTTGGGATTATAGGCGTTCCTCTGGGAAGTGGAAGAGGATGAACTGAACCTTCTGAGACAGAAAACAGAATAAGACCTACCTCCTTGATGAGTTTTCATGCTGTTGAGCTATAATATGAAAAGGGAGCTGGTAGCAACCACTTCTTTCTTCATCTTATTTTTTGGAAACTGTGGTTGTTCCAGGAGAGGGCAGATTTATTTTCCTAAGTGTTTCACCCAAAGAGACAGGTAGGGATTACCAGGCTGATATGAGCAGTGTTCTGCTTTACGTACCTTACCCCATTTCCTGCATTAACACCTCTGCTGCATCCTTTCCTAGTCACATAATACAGTAGCTGCTGCAGAGCTCCTTCAGAAGAGATGATGTCCAGAGACTGACTCTGCTCACACAGGTGAGTCAGCAGGTAGCAAGAGTGCGTTCATAGTTTAGGAGGCTATGGGAAAAGTGGTGAAGCAATTTGTAATTTTAATGGTTGATAATTGAGGCAGATCAGTGTAGTGTGAGAGGGACAGTGTAGCATAGCTCCTACACCAGCTGATTATCATTCTCTCCACTCTATCTCTTTGGCTCCCTTAACATCAGAGAACTCAAAAAGGTGTAGAGAAGAAGGGGAGAAAATATGATGTGAGAGTCTGCGAGTCCTGAGCTAACAGGACTGGCTAAAAATAAAAGCGAGGACTTTATAGCCTATGAAGAAGATGAAGAAGAAGAAGGAGAAGCTGTTAAGAGGGGATTTAATTGAATGTAAAATCCTAAACGGTATAGATAATGCCAAGGTATGTTACTGTTCATAGACTGGCTCAGGCAGAGGACAGGCAGCTGCAAAGGAAAGGAGTACAGCTCAGCTTATCTGACAGAGCTTATTCACACAAAACCTACAGGTGCCTGGGACAGAGAGAAGCAAGAGGAAGGAGCTTCAGTATAGCACAGGTAAAAGGGCATCCCAAGGGAACAGGGAACCCTGAATGTCTGGCGTAGATGGCTGAGCAGACGGATGGTCTAGCATTAAGCAAATTATTTGGTTAAGAGCTAGGAGCTTTCTGGCCTATACCTATGGAGGTAGAAGTATAGCACAGGTAGGATTATCTGTGTTGTTTCAAGCTGGGTAAAGCTGGAGAGGTAATGTTAATCCATTCCACAACTCTACCTAAAGTGCTGCAAGAGCCATACTGTGAATTTTACTTCATTAAGTGGTATTTTCAGAGTAGAAATTCTGATTTGCCCAGTGACCCTCAAGAACAGTAGCAAATACATTTAAACTCATAGAGAAACTGAGGCACAGAGAAAGGCCTTGAGCCATCTGTTGCTCTCTAATGGATTTGCAGGCGAATCACATTCACTGCGTGATGCAGAACAAATGATTCCTCCCTCCCTACATCTTACAAGTGTGTGCCACATCTCACGCCAGAAACCTGCCCTGGGATTGCCTCTGTCTGTCTTTCCAAATGCTTTTCCAGGAACAGCGGAAGAAGCAGCTAAGAAATCTGAGGCCTCTGTGGCCACTAACCAGCCATTAAAATCCCAGGTCTGCTCCCGGTTTGCCACTCATCGCTTCCCTTAGCGAGCGAAGACCTTTGGAGGTCTGCGTCCTTGGGCTTTATGCACAGAGGCGGCTGATAAAGAGACAGCGAAGTCCTCGCTGCAGACTTGTGCCCTCTTCTCTGTGCAGGGCCAAGGCGCCCGGGAGCCCGTGCGGCCGCACACCACAGGCTCGCCCTGAGAGGGAAGTGCCTGGTGCTCACACAGCTCCTCAAAGCTCCCGAGCCCTTTTGCTGGCCCAAGGCTCCGAGGGCATAACCCCAGGGAGGAGCTGCCCTCCACCCGCTTGTGCCTGCTGAAACGGGCACTGGGGCCAAGCGTGAATGGCCGCAGTGTTGGCTTGAAAACCAGAGGGTGCCAGAAGTTGTATGCAAGGCACTTAATTTATTCCTCTTTCTGGCTCTGTGCTTACCGTAGCTCTGACAGACATCCAAAAGCAGGGTGGAAGGAAACAAATATGTTAGCCCTCCATTCACGGGAGCCTCTGACAGAAGGCCACTGACCTGGTCTCAGCTCTGTCCTGCTAACCTCCTGACAGGGAGGACTTGGCTACCAGGAGCAAGAGATCTGCTAAACTGAAACTTCAATACAGATTGATCTTTGCTCCTTGGTATTATCCAGCCTGCATTCATGGTTTGGCTGACATGGAAATTTGGGACTGGACCTCAACCTGCTGTAGCTGATGTGGGCAGGTAAGGAAAAGGGGGAAAAGGAATAAGGAAGAGAGTAGTGCAGTGTTCCCCACTGTCAGTATTATACTGGATCTTATGTGATGTTTTAATTGAAGGCTGAGCATGAGGAGTATGTACTTAGGAAGGAATCTCCATCTCCTTCTTTAAGATTCTGCTGTCTGTGTTTGCAGAAGAGAACTTGGAATTATCACCAGAGACAACCGAAAGTCTCAGAAAAATCTTCCTCATAGTTTCTTTCTCCTCCTCCTTCCCACCTTCCCCATTTACATTTTTTGGTGGTTCAAGCTGGCGGTGTTGCTGATAACATTTTTTAATGTGGTCCCTGCTCTGGAGGTTACACTAAATAAGGGAAATATTGTTAAAGCCAGGGTGCTGCTTCAAAGGGAAGATTTTCAGTATTAGCAGTAAGAATGAGGAGGGGAGAGGGCTATATGGGGAACGGAGTAAGGAGGGAATGTAACAAGTGAGATCTGTGAAGTTACTGCAATGCCTTCTCTTTGCAGTGATTAAAACAGAATCAGTTTTACAGGGGGAGAATACAACTGTTTTGCAATATCACTGAAAAATTATTTCCAGAAATGTGCTGCATTGTGTGTGGATTTACCAAATTATCCATTTAAAAAAGAATAATAAGAAGAATGAAGTATTTAGCTAATGAGAAATGTAGACATACAAACAAAACAATCCTCAAATGCTGTTTAGCTTTTCCATATCTCCTGGGAATTAGCTGCTGCTTTCAGTCTGATTTTACCTGCTATTGCTCTAAGCTAAACTTTCCATTTATATGAGAAAAACTGGAGTCAGGAGGATTAGGAGGCCCTCTGCTTTTGATTTTTAATAAAAAGCGAACATTTACTTCTGAACAGTAGCAGCGAGAAAGGGAATTAAATCTGAGAAGAGCGGGTTGACCTTTGGGAGCGCAGGCATGTTCGCACACAGAGAATCCCTCGGTCTGTCTCTTTGTTGCCCGCTCCTGTTGCCGACGTAGCGCAGGGTGCGTACACAAGCTGGTGTTGCTATACGCTCTCGCACACGTGGTTTCTCACAGATGGCCCCATACGAAGATGCGTGTGTGGCTGTTACGTTCTTTTTTCTTCCCACCATGTTACACGCACGCACCTCCACCCCCTTTCCTTGTAGCGAATGTTCTCATACAGTCTGTAGGGTTGTACTCAACTATTCAGAAGCAGAAACAGGATCTGCAGACGTGGTTTTTAAAATATTAAAAGGAAGAATGTATTTGAGGTCTGTCTTTTTGCTTCCTGCTTTCTTAGCGTGCATTTACAAGCTTTCATTTGAAACCACAACAGCTAGAAACTTAATGTTGGTATTTGAAAGAAAAGCTTGAAAGACCTTTGGTTGATCATCCGACTTCAGAAGCTGGGGCTTTTGGGAAGAAGCCTACCTGTGTAGTCACAAAGCACTGATAAAAATGCAAAGGTAGGCAGTATCACTGGAAACCGAGGTTACAGGAGAGATGGCCAGGGACACTCCACGCTGATGTTCCTCCCACCATGTTCTCTAACAGTGCTCAGGGTAAGGCTTCCCGACCAGCGGTAGGAAGGGGGAAGAAACCTCTCCCTTTGCACTGAATGCTCCTGAGACAGCTATCACTGTGCCAGGACAGTTCTGGTAGTAGGAGAGTAGTGAGGGAGGATTTCCCAAGAACGAATAATACAGGCGGGGCCGAAGGAGCAGATGTAGATTATTTGTATTGGCAGAAGCTGAAAAACAACCCAGCCCCCTCCCCACGAAAAAGCACACTTATAATTAAAACCCAACAGATTTATTGCCTTGACTCATTCTGGTATTTATCAAATTATAGCTGTGTGGCACAGAACTGTATGGCATGATTTACAGTGGTGGTGCGGAAAGGCACGGCAGCGATTCCCTCCCAGGAGAACAGAGGGAGCTTTGTTCCCGTTGTGATAGGACCAGACGTGGTGGGAGAACCTGGGTAATTGAATGCTTTGTCAAAGCCAACCTCTTTCCTCCTCTGTGTGTGTTTGCACAGATCTAATCACTCTCATCACATCAGGCGCTCTAATCATTCTGACATTACGTATGGGGGAGCAGACATCTAAAGAGCAGGAGCTGCTTTCTTCACCACCATCATCATCATCATTGTCTAGCTGCTTTTTTTTTAAACCACTCATGAAGGAAATTGAGAGCAGGGATAATGAATTCAGGAACAGGTTATAGATGTTGGCACCAACTAGGAAACAGGTTTTTCTGAACTTTATAACTCTTGTGTTCATTTAAACAATTGAATTTATGTTTGCATGTAGCATTCAGTAGTATATAATTTTTGCATTTCAGGAACAACAGGGGAGACCCGATGTAGGCAATATAAGAGTGGTAAATTGCAGACCCAGCAAAGAGACTGTGATAGCCTCATAGTGGATGCAGCGCTTGCCTCGAATTGTAATGACACACAATGAGTTCAAATCCCACCAGGGGTTCTGTTTTTATTAGAAATACTTCATATCTCTTATTCTTGGTGTCAAATGGATCACTACACTTTCGGCACTTAGTTATCTTTATCATCCAAAAATACTCTGCCGCTAATGAAAACATTTAAACAGCTCTACCAGGAGAAAACATAATGCAGGGCCCTGTTGCTCGGAATGGCCTCAATTCCTATGCACAGAGCGGGCCGTTGCCTTACAGACTATGGCCCCATGCAGCACGGCATTGTTTTTTGTGAAGCCTAGCAGAACTGGGCATGACATGGAGGATGGGCTCCTTTGCCATGTGGCTCAGCTGCCACTAAAACTCCTTTTAGCCTGATCTAACTTCACCAGAGTTAGTGAAGTAACATCAGCTGGGGTAACCGAATGTGAAGTTAGAGCCTTTATGCTCTATTTTGGTACCCTCAATGTATTTATGACTTTCCATGTGTTTCCTGCTATGAGGGAGCAGTAAGGAAGGCCTCCTATGGCTAACCTAAGGCTTGCAGTTTTTTCTAGACAAGTGAAGTTTGTCTTATCTTGTGACTAAACTATGTTCTTGCTTCTACTGTAGAGAGGGAAAATTCTGCTGATGTTGCTCGTGTTTTGCTGACGTTTCTACCCATTTGTTTCCACCCATGCAGTTTTCACCCATACCGGTTTTGCATATCAAAAGCAGACTACATTGGGTCTATTGTATATGGTGGGTGGAATTGTCAAAAGCATCTGAGTGGTTGAGGAGGCTTTGTCTGTAGAGGAATCACGTGTGACTGAAGCCTGGGTAGCCCTACCTGACCTAATTTTAACATTGCATATACAGATAACAGTGAGAGGTCAGCACAGAAGATGCTGGCATGGGCTGTGAACAAGACTGTGAAGTGTCCAGAATGACTAGTTTTTGTTGAAGTCTGTGCCATCGTGCCTTTAGTGCTGCTGTTGGAAATCTCTCCAGCTAGTTTAATACCTTGGTAGCCATGGCAGATAAATCGTAGTTCTGTCTGCCATTGCAGTCTGTACGTGCTGCTTATAAGAATCCTTGAATTCTGCAAGGGAAGCAAGAAAAAGCAAACCAAACATAGAGAGGTGCTTCATAATGATGGTCTTGTGGTCTATTTGTACAGATGAGAGAGTTTATTTATTTATTTGTTGTGGAGAATGACTGTGAGCTTTGATATTGCTAACGCTCAATAAAAGTTTATGCTTCGCTTTCCAAACAGAGGCTTCCCCTCTCTGTTAAGAGCAGCACGTGTGGTAAAATAAATTATTTCTTACAGTGTAGAGTACAATAATTGTTGCCTCCATTCGGTACTGGAGAATACCATGGATTCTGCTGCCTTGCCTTCAGAGTATTATTATTTCTTGTCAGACAATACAGAGAAAAGGGCATTTCCTGAGCAATTTTTGAATGATTTCAATCTTACCACTGTGTTACTAATGCTGTTTTGTTGTTGTTTCTAAATGGTGTGGCTTTCACTTTACTTGACAGCGTTTATTTTCAAGGATTGCATTCTGCTTATTACATGATTATATTCTGATTCTCAGATTCTACAAACATTTTCATCAAGTCATAACACAGAAGCGTTATTGGTACCGTTCTGCTTCAAACTGGGGATCAGATTCATTCAAAATTGTTGAAAGCCGCCTAATGAATCTGAGCAGAGTTTCAGCCCAGTGACAGACAGATGACTGAATACAGTCAGCTTATGCCTGGTTTTGCATTTTTTTCCTGCAAGCATTAAACATGGCAATAACAAAGTTCTCCTAATCCTTGAAGCCAGACAAAACTGGTCAAAATGAGGATCAAACTGTTGGCAAAATATCCACATTAAAATAATATCTTTTTTTATGCCGTTTTGGAAGCTTTCAGTGTTCTCCAGGGCGATTTGCTAGAAGTGATTTGGCAAAATTTGGAATTTTTCAACACTCTGTAGAACAGCGTTGAAGTTCCTTGTTTGTCCGACATGCACTGGCAGAAAGGGCTATATTTACAGCTACCACTGAAAAATGCCAATTAAGTAGTGTACTACTTGTTGAATAATTAAAGTGTCAGCGTGCTCATTAAGTGTCCTCAGCAGCTGGCCCAAGTGGTTGTGTTACGTGTTTGGGCACTTTTTTGTGCTCTTTCACAAGGTTTTGTTCCAAGATATAAACTGTCATTCTGAAATATCTGCTCTTACTGCTGGGACAAAAATGCTTGCAGCGTGGCCCTCAGCCCATGTGTGTGAGCAGGGTTGTTAGGCTGGGGGCACTTTCCTCATTTCCCTCTCGATTTGAATCTTAAGCTTAGTGATAAGATAATAAATGCTAACACCAGTAGGGGTAGCAAACCCGTCCAACTAATCTTGTCAACCATCTTGCTTTTACTTAAAGTTGGAAGTGAGGTAACATAGCTATGCTTTCACTCCTTGGGGTTGGCTTGGGAAGGACAGAAGTATGCCAGGGAATTGGAGGGGTGGACATTTCTACCTCTGGCTAAGGAAGCCGGAGCTTGGAGCTGAGCATCCCCTGCTACTCCCTGCGGACCGACTGCAGTGCAGTGGCAGGCCAGCTTTGGGCAGCTGCCGGTGTTACCATGCTGCAGCTTCTGGCACAGGGACGGTGGATGTCAGATGCCAGCAATGAAATCCATACGGTCGATGTACCGTATAGCCTGGGCCAGCCGGTTTTCTTTGGGTAGAAGGTACTGGGCACTAAGCTCCCGTGGCTGTCCAAATGCCAATAATTTCCCTTCTGCGGTGTTGTCCTTGCTCTCTTTCTCTTTATCAGTTTCCTTCCTCACGCTTCTCTCCACCCTCTGCTCTCCCTCCACAGCCTGTCCCATTGCTACCTCTAGCCCAAAGTTTCTGCTGTGTCTTCATTTCCTCCTTGTAGATCAATTCAGTCTGTCCTGGCCAATTTGCACTGCAGACTGGCCTCGGCAGCCTACGTCCTTGTCACTGCTTTGCTGAATTAAAAATTAAAGCATGTCGGATGAGAGCAGCAGAGAAGCTTTCTACAGGTTATCAGTGGAGTCTGTTGACAGTTTCCCATCCCGCTACCTCACATCTCAACTAACCACGGCAAAAGAAACTGGGTCACCTCAGCCAAAATCCCGCTAGGTCTTGTCCAGGTGTGACGTCAGGAGTGGGTTTTTTTTTTCCTTTCTGTAGAAGGATAGCAGGGCACAGGCAGACATCAGTACACCGGCATTATGTGGATGTGCGCTCGTGAGCCTGTTTGAATGCATTATAGCTCCGATCTCACATGTTTTGGCTATTGCAGTTTAAATTATCTGAGAAATAGTCTTCAGTTTTGCTTCGTTGCAAGCAATTCCTGAAGTCTCTCCTTAGCTGCTCGCTGCAAAGACAGGTTGCTGCATGGTTGGCACCGGTTTCAGTGCAGATACTCGTTTCTAGAGTGGGTGAGACTGCAGAGATATTGCAAAGACTTTCCGCTGCAGGAATTCAGGGCCCAGTAAGTTAACATAGGAAAGCATCTAGCTGATGATGTAGTAAAGGTTAGCTAAGCTGAGTCAGATTGAGAGTCAGTTGTGCAAACCAAAGTTGAGTTATGTTTGCGTTAACTATTTCCTTACTCCATTCTCACACCAAGTCCTCTGTTGCTGCTATGACAATGAAATTCACCTTCCCAGGAAAGCAGAGCTGCAGGCCATGAGCCTCGTGTAGGCTGGGGCACCGTCTCGGTCCCTTCAGGCACCCAGCCTGCTGTGTGGTGCAGCGCAGGGAGGCTGGGTGTTCCACCTGACAAGGAGAAGCGTCTCCCCACGAAGGTTGGAAACTTGCAACACTGGAGTTCCTCAGATACCCTGGCTTCTTAAACTGAAAGAAGAAAAGAAAAAGGGAGAAGGACCAGTTTGAGGAGATAAAGGTGTTCTACATGATTTACAGCTTGACCTTAAGATGTTGTTACCAGTGCATCTGGGGAAAGAGCAGGTGCTTCTAGATGGACCAAAGATTTTCTTTTCCTTTATCAGAGGGTTACATTAAATGCTCTTCCCTGCTGCCCTTTTTCCTAGGGCCTGCTGGCTGATAAAACAAGGTCTGTGTTATCAGCCAAGGAGACAGGGTAATCCTCAAGGAGGAGGCAGTAGCTAGGTGGTAGGGCAATAGAAAAGAAGGTGCTGCTTGCCCTAGTGAGGAGGAGAGGGGCTGTGTCCCAGCCCGGTCTCCCTGGTACGAGACAGCACAGCCCATTAGCTCAATGCAGGAGTCGGGCTCAGCTCTGCTATTCAGTCACTGCCTCGCTCCCTTCCCCTGGACCCTGGGGGGAAAGCTGCTTTGAGACGATGCAAATCCTGCTCAGTGCCTTGTGACAGTGTCCATATGAGTGAAATGAATGAGTGAGTAAAGGGGAGGGTGCTGAGCTCAATTTGCAAGACCACGGGTTGAGGGACAGTGGCTGCGGACTGGGTGATGGGATGTGTTCGTAGTAATGAACCTTAGCATGGTTTTACCTCATCCCTGGGAGTCCTCTCTGTGTTTGGGTTCTGCCTCCATCCAACGTGTCTCTCAGCTTTCTCCCAACCAAAGCCAAGCTGGGAAATAATTAAATCTGAGAGGCAGGCTGGGCTCCTTACAATGGTGCTGCTGCCTACCTAGCCTGTAGTTAGGTGGAGCTTACCTAAGACTAGAACTGCTGGCAAAACAGCTCCCACTTCTAGAGCTGTGCTGGCTCCTTCAGGAGTGTCAGGAGAAAAAAGTAGCAAATGCTTATTTTAGTCAAGGAAGTGAGCAGTGCTCTCCTTGAGCAGCCCAGGGGAGAGATTGAGTGTGCAGAAAACCCAGCATTCTTGCATAGTCACTTTTCCGAAGAGAGCTGCATTTTGAGGATGCAGAGCTCTGCTTGGCGTGGGAGGAACTAAGCTTCATGCTGCTGCCTCAGCATTCGTGCCATCCGTTTGTGCCGAGCAGGTTTTTTTCCTCCTTTTTTTTTTTTTCCCCAGAGTGCTCCATGAGATGTTAGTGACTCTTTAATTATATCGGGGGCTCCATGAGCTATTTTGATGTGTTGTCTCTCTGGCTTTGGCACGTACTCTGGGTTGAGGACACATGGCCACTGTTCTCTTGTCTCTGCCTTACTGTGTCACCACTGAATTTCAAATGTCGCCCTTGGAATTGACACTTTGGGGTCTGGCCAGACTTTAAAAATCCTCTCCTGCCTTCAGATACTGGTGCAGGTAATAAAAGCGATTTATCAGCCTGCACTTCTCTGTGCCTGCGCCTGTGGGGATGTGCAAGGTAAATTCATAGCCAGTTCTCATGAGACTTGCTTGCCTCTCTTTCTCTCAAAATACTGTGTAGCACAACTTTATTTTCTTGGAGATTTTTTTCCCCCGCAAATTGTATCTCAAGTGCTTACAGAGCAAAACAATTCACAACAGTAGGTAAATGAGTATATTAGAGCCTCCAGTCAGAGAGCCAAGAGCAGAGCAACGGAGAGGGGATCACAAACAGCCCAGAGCCGGGGGGAGGACGAGGTCTGAGCTGAGAGGGGAAGCAGCAGATATGGCTGAGCTAGCAGCAGGGCTGTTGTGCACAGCAGGAGCTGAGGAGGAGCCGACTCCTGAGCCAAGACGTGTCATTGCATGGAGGGAGACAGAAGAGCTTGGTGTGGGGCAAGGGCAAGAGAAGATGACAGGGAAGTCGTCCAGGACAAATGCAGGAAAGATTTAAAAGCAGGGGGTGGGTGGTTTTGAGAAGTGCACGTTGTTATGGAGTAGGAGTTGTTGGAACAGCTCAAGCTGCAGAGCAGCATCGTATGATTTCTGATATGGAGAGACGTAAGTAGAACGTTATAGACATACGTGAGGGAACCTGGAGAGCCAAGTTTCAGGGGAAGAAAAGATGTTTCCTCCCCACAGCTGAGAGATGCAAAAGCTTTGGAACAACTGACTTGTTGGCCTAGGAGGGGTGAGCTTTGGGCCGCTGTATTTCAAGTGCTCTTTGGTGGGCACCGATGCAAGGCTTTTCCCCGCTGGGTCACTCCTGCTGGGGTTTGCCCGCAGCGCTCCCAGTCTCTCAGGTGTGTGACGGTTTGGGCAATCCAGAGGGATCTGGGATTTCCCAGGCCAGGGCACACAGGTGTGGCAACCAGCCATTAGACAGTTGTTTTCTTTTACCGCTCTTTGCTAAATTGGTGTGATCAAAACATACCCAGGACCTGGGAGTCTAAATAATGGTCTTGTGCTCCCCGTGTGGAGCTGGGTAATATTTACTGAGCCCGACGGCTTCATTCTCCTCTGTGCTGACTGCATTAATGGCTGGCTGCAGGGAGGGAGGGCAGGGATGAAGGATAGCTGAGAGGGGTCCGGGCGACACGGCTAACGGATGGCCTTATTAGAGACACTTTCCTGGGGCCTAAGTGGAGCTTTTTTGTCTGAGTCGGCAAGAAGTGGGTCATTTTGCTGGGCTGTCAGGGCCCGGCTCTCGCTGGAGAGGAGGCTGTGACTGCAGCAGCCGGCTGGCTTCTCGCTGCTGTTTTTGGCTAGGGGATGAGGTGGTGCAGGGCTGAGAGGGGAGCGACAGAGACCGTATCAGTAACAGCCCTCAGGGATTTCTTCCAGGGGAAAAAAAGAAAAAAAAAAGCAGATCTAAATTGCTGGCTTATCCTACCCTGCCAGTGAGCAAAATTTGGAGGTCAGTAGGGAGGTAATGTAGCTTATCCCCCCTGCCAAGACACTCCCCTCTGCCCGACTTTCACTGCCATCTCTGCATCGTCTGCCTGTCTCTGGAGGAGCACCGATGCCTAAGGAGGTAAGACCTCCAGCAGCTCTCCATCTCACCTGCCAGCAGTTCTAGAGACCCTAGTGGCATCTTGGTCTCGTTGGTCCCGCACTGTGCCTGATCCACAGGGATCCAAGCCTGCTGCAGCCTTCCACGGGGAGTCCCGGCTCTCTGTCTTAAGCCCTCGCTGCTCATGGCTGTGACTCTGCAGATACCTACTTTCTCTCTGTTGTGTTGGCCTAAACAGGAAAGTAGTTTGTATTTAGTTTCCCCTGCCCATCCTCCCCATCATAACTGTGTTGATGGATCATCTGAAAAAAGAAAAGCACTATCAGAAGCAAATGTGCCAGTATATGCCACGAGGGACTGCTCTGCGGGTATTTCCAGCCCAGCAGGAAACCCAATCTCCTAATAATTTGTATCTCAAAATCACCAGAGTTGAAGTTTGAGATAATGCACAAGGAGATGTACATTTTTTTCAGCACTTTCCCCAATGCAGCCAGTGATGCTTGTGGTGCTCACCAATCCTAGGAACACAGATCAGCTGCCAGAGGGCAGTCCTGGGTTTAACCAATTAGCCCTGGGGAGGAGCTGGTTAAAACAAAGCAAATACTATGTCAGTCCTGTCCTGTAGGAGCCAAGCAAAGGAGGGGGTGGTTTGGGGACTTATTTTTTTGTTCATAGTCAGAGAGGGCCTGCTGCTGCAGTGCACTGGCTTCCCACGTGAGCTGACATTATGCGAGGGCTAGCTGAAAAGGGCGTTGCAGCTGGGGTAAAAATGTTCGTGCATATCATTTCTGTTCTGTGAAGTGGCATTTCTCTTAGGTACATCTGGCTCAGTACACTGGAGAAAGGCTGTGATGAGGTACTGCTGAGGGAAAATGCAAATCCAGGAGAAATACTAACCCAAGAGACAGAAGGAAAGAGAAAAATTTGTTACAGAGGAGTCACGGGCTTGTGATTCTTTTCTAGTATAGTGGAGGTGAAGAGAAAGGACCAGTACCAGACCTTCCCTGCTCTGCATCTTCAGTTGCTTTGTTTTTTGAGGTCATCTTCTGCACAGGCTAAACTGTGCTAATCCTCAGAGTAAACTCTGCAGCTTATATTCCTGTGATTCAGGAGGGAATGCAGAAGGCCAGTTTAATACAGATTTATTTCTCCTATCCCCTTTTTGTACTCTCAGGAAGCATATTATGTTTTGTGCCTGCACTGTTTGGGAGGGTGTACGGGCAGGGCTATGCACCAGTGCTTCAGTATAGGTAGTGGCAGAGCCATTGGCACTGCTCAGTCCTTGGTCCAACTTCTCTGTGAGTTGCTGCACACAGGAGCACCTGAGTTGCTATTCTGGGCCAGACAGATGTAATATCTAGTCTCCAGGAATTGCCAAATAATTCAGAAAGGTGCAGGAAAGCCTGCACCACACCATGACTGAATTACCTGTTCACAGGAGACATTTTCTTTCTGACTGAATGAGGTTAATGACCATCTTATGCCTGGCAGCATGAGGGTTTATAGTCCTTTATCAAACATAGATGATGACTCTGTTGTTGCTGTAAATGCTTTGCTCATTTTTTTTCCTATTTTTTAAATCCTTTTTTTAAGATGCAGCAGTAAGTTCCAAAAGTTAATTTTACATAATGTGAAAAAGCAATGTCTTTGGGAAAAAAGAATTCATGAGCAGTTTTGTCATTAGCTCTACAGTACGTCCATAGGAGGTTACAACTGGGAAGGACAGTTATTGTTTAAAAACCAAAGAAATCCATTATGAATGATCAATTACTTGATCCCCCAAACAATCAGCATCCTATTGCTGATTGCCATATCCTTGTGGCAGTAACGAATTAATGATTACCTTTAGATTAGGTCTTTACTGCACGCATGATGCACCGAGAGCATGGCTAAATTGGGTTGGATGTAGTAAGGATTGCTGAGTCTGTAGTCAAGCCTCCTTGGGCTGCGATCTTGTCAGAGCTCATAAGCTGAGCCAAAGAATTTGATTAGGCGGCAGGGTCTTTGGGGAAGAGGGAAGAGCTTAGGCTCTTTAGTAGCAAAGCCTCGAACTCACCCGTACCAGCAGCTGGATTTCCAGGGCAGACAGGACCTATGCATGAGCCTGGCCGGTGAGCAGGCTGCTGGGATGCTCAGACCCCGCGCAGTGGGATGTCTGGGAAGTCCGTCCCTGCCTGTCACAGGGCCGGTCGCTCAGTGCCAAACGTTGGTGTCTCCAGATACAGACAGCGAATGCATCAAAAGGTGGCCTTGAGCTCCTCAAAACCAAACGCCTGCCCCTGAATGCAATGTGGTGCCAATTCAGTGTCTCGGGGACCAGACCAACTGAACGGGGCCTGTCCACATCCCGCAGGGCAAGGCTTGGATCGCAAAGAGCCAAATCGGCGGCCTCCCTGCCCCTGCCAGCCAGGCTTCCCTTGGTGGCTGCACATCCAGGCACTGACTGGATCTGCCCCTTTTTAGCTTTTGACACTGACATGGTCTCTCTTCCTGGCATTAGGGCCTCAATTAGCTGCTTCTATTTCTAATGCTCTGAATTTGCATGGTGAGAGCCGGGATTAAGGACAGGCAGTCTTAACGCAGCTCCTATTAATAAATAAGGAAGATTAGGAGCTTTGTCAGTAAGATAGTGCTTCCTCCTTCATTTAATTATTCAGAAACACCTCGTGTTTAACCCTCCACCCTCTGAATGAAGTAAATAAAAAGAAGTGAGATTATTAAAGATAAGGTTTAAATTAACTTTCTATCATGTGGGTCAGGTAAGAAAATTCTCTCTCCTATAATTGACTGACACTGGTGATGGCTTCTGCAGAGGTCTGAAAAAAAAAATCTTCTGCTCCTTTTTTACATAAATACATTTTTTATATCAGGTTGGGAATATTTCTTTGTGTTTTTGGGGACTGCTGGTACCTACTTACAAAGCAGAAGTAGCAGCAGGGCAAATTTCTTTCCTACCAGCAGGCCACAGTTCATCTCTAGAGGGACCACATTTGGAATTAAACAAGGAGTGGAATTTTTATGGCCCACTTTTCTGCACTGATACTGCCAGAAAGAAGGATGTCTAATGGGCTTTTTGAGGTGATCTTTGGGTTGAGGTTTTCAGCTCACTGGGAATTGTACTGAGACCTTCTAACTCATTTCATAGTTGATCGTCCAAGAGGCATTAGTACCCAGTAACTAGCTACCAAGGATGCATTCAAGCTGCAGTGACCTCAAGGTAAAAAAGTACTTCATCCCATTCCTATGCAGTTAAATTCCCTTGGGATGTGTATCTCAAAGTGTGACTACAACAGTTTCCAGATGTTTCATATCTGCTCATGGTCTATAAAGAATGATGACTAAATTGCAGTGTAGTGACCTTAGAGATATAAAAAGGGGGAGGGGGAGAGGTGGCTGGCTAGCAGAGAGCTTTACAGTAATGGGATCTTTGCCAGTATCATTCATGCTTGAGTCAAGGACTTTCATTTCCGAAAAAGAACTGGGGATTAGTACAGCTTCTGCAGCCTGCCCTGCAAACAGACACGTCCTCCCCACAGATGTGGTTGTGTTTGGTGTTCTGGGGTCACCTCTCCTTGTAGCCTTAATGAATATAGCAGAGATGGGGCTGCTTAGTCTCAAAAATCCTGAAGGAAAAAGTGGTGGCTATTAACGCCAAGATGATCTACTTGCCTTCCACACTTCTGGCCAAGGTGGGCTCTGCAAAGCCACCCTGTGCATGTCCTGGTGCAGGCTGGAGAGCCCTGACTCAGTGCAGTATCCTGCCATATCAAGCTCTAGGGCTGACACCCGAACAACTACTTTGTATGCGTTGTTTTAGAACTGATGTATTTTTTCCTCCCATGGGACCTTTGGACTCACTGTCATTTCCAACAGTGAGCTACTCAGGGGTAGGCAGGAACTACCATCACCGTAAGTTGGCTTGGAGTTTTATTGTCTTCTATTGCTGGCTGCTCTTGCCCTGCGTGCAGCACTTTGGGGTATCAGAGAAGATGCTTCCCAGTTCCCTGAGCTGTTCTCAGGAGCCCGTGTAATGTCTGGGCTGTTTGTTTATTCTTGTGACCTAGGATCAATAGGTTGTGCTGTTTCCAAGCGAACTGCTGCTAAATGGCTCTCTGACTACATCTCTCGTTTTTATTCCTAGGCAGGCCTGCAAATTTCTGGGCATGTAAAGGCACATTCGCTTTGAGGAAAGCCTGTGGTACATTGCCTGTTTCAGAGCAATTTTCATCTAGGAGATTAGCAGAGCAGCACAGGGACATCTTAATGTACATTTACAAACTCAGAGCTGGTTTTCCAGGGCATCTATTCTAGTTTGCAGGTTTAGAAGGTGCTTTCAGTAAATATTCTCTACTGTTCACTTAACATTGGCTGTTTCCATAAATGTGCTGGTTAGTGAACTTCTTCAGCAGAATAGTCCCAGAAAGGGACATGGCTAGAGTGAGCTAAATACATAAATTAAAAGATTATTTACTAGTTTCCTTGCCCAGCATCTTATCCTGTGTTGTGTGTCATGCTTATCCTTGTAATGGATTATCTTGATCTCCATAAAACACATGATGGGGATGTATTTTTGCCATTGAAAAAGCCTCCTGTGGCAGAAAGGACGAACTCCAGATGAGCAATGTACTTTCATCTCCATATTTCCTCAGCCTGTACAAACTCTTCCTGCTGCTTTCCTCCGTGGAGCTGTGAGAGGTCGGGATGCTGAGACCTGCTGTCTGTTTTGCAGTGTCAGGAGGCATCTCCCCTTCCATGGAGGGCTGTGGACCAGGCTTTTTTCCGACAGTGCTTCTCTTTGCCGCTGGCCTGCAGAGCCCTAGTGCTAGACTGTGAATTAAATGTCCTTCGTCCACCGATCAGGCCCCTTCCAGACACCCTGCTGGGATCTCTTTTGGGAAGGGCTGGAGCTGGAATTCAGCTGACTAGCATCTCCCGCCGGGACCAGCCACAAGTGTTGGTTAAGCTTAAGGTTAAAGATTTGAGGTGCAGGGGCCAAATGAGTTTAGGATGATTTCTGTAAGCCTAGATTTTGATTATATGACCACTGAGAAACTGCTCCTTTACCGTAAAGCCCCCTTGTCACCAAGGGATTAATCAAGCCTAGCTGAAGGAAGGAGGGAATTCCCTTTGATTAGGAAAGTGATAACATTTTTAGATTTTTTTCCTGCATTGGAGAACGCAGTCAGTAGGTGGATAACAGCTATAAAAGTCATGTGGAAACTCACTTTTGGAGTAACATGAGAGTATAACAAAGAAAAGGGCTGGGAATGCTTTTTCATTTTCGCAAAAGTGTAATGATGATAGGACTGCTTGCTGTGAGCTTTCATTCCATCCGGGATGAAACTATTAAGAGAAGCCACACACACACACAAACCCCTTTGCTCTGAAAGCTCCTGTGCTCTCTGTGTGTGCTGCTGCTTTCTGAAGGTATCATTTGTGTTTTGCTCTATTTCAAACACATCTCCTTTTGGCTCTCTCACTTCCTCTTTGTCTTTGGAAAATGTTAGGGCACTGAGCTGAGCAGGCTGATGGTGCCAGATATCCTTTGTACACACACACAGAGACTCAGAAATAAACATCCCTGCTGTGACCTGGAAGCTTTCTCTTCATAATAGCGTGAGGGCACATACATAGAGTGAGTGGCAGGAGGAGTCCTTAGGATGCTCTCCATACCTTTTGTTTGACGCCCGGGTTTGTGTACAGTAAATTAAGACTCGTGCTTGGGGACTGCATCTTTTTATGTAAGAGGGTCATCTTGTAAGTGGGGCAGGTCAAAGAATCTCGTGTCCCACTCTAAGCAGCTTTGACCCATGTAATGCACATCAGGCTATCACTCTTAATTTGATAAACTAAACACTAGATTGATAATCCTGCCTTGCTTTTTCCTCTTCTCATTTCTAAATATATCCATGTTTCTCTGTCTCTTGACTGTGAACTTGTATCTACCTCTCTCCATAGATTAATCATAAATATGGATATAGATGACGGAAGGTTAAGGGCATGGTGGGGAAGGCTAAGCAACTCTGCTTCATTTATCATTGCTACAGTGCATGTTTGGGGGCGGTTGCCTCACCTATCCCAGTTTCTTTGACACTTTTCAAGCAGTGTCAAGAGCAAAGATATTAGAACAAATGGGTCATGAATGGACTAATTTTAATCTTCCCTTGCTGTGTGTGGTTAGCTCTGAGCAAATGACTCTCACACCCTCTGTGCTCTCTTGAGAGAGTGGAAAAAAAAGTCTGATAATTTTTAGTCAGTTTGAGCAGATCTACACTGAGGTGTAGAGAGCCAGACCCCTTGATTGCTGTATATCATCAGGATGAGGAAGGGTTTTTGAAGTGGCTGATCGTTTGCTGGCAAATATTTGTAGACAATCATTCAAATTGAGGTAAGAGTTTGTGAAATTTTTAAAGATGCATGATCATATTCTGAGAATTAAAGACCAGGGATTTTCTTTTTTGCATTGGGCAAGCTGGGTGAAATACGAGTTAGGGGTGGTTAAAAAACCACCAGTAGTTCTCAAAGATGAACCAGAAAGTGCCTCTGAGCCGCATGGACAGGCGCATTATGTGTCAGGTGCAGGAGGTCGTTACTCAGCTGTACCCAGCCCCGGTGCCGGCTCTGTTGATGTGCAGCGTGTGGTTCGGGACAACACGATTTGAGGAAGATGGGAACAAGCAGGAGAGAGCCCAGAGGGGAGCAGCAGGCTTTCTGAGAGGCTGAGCAGACAGGATCTGCACAGGAAGGTTAAAAGAACTAGAGTTATAAAAGTTTCCTTGCTCTAAATGGGGAAGAGAAAGAGAAACAGAAGAGTCTTTGTTCCTGTAAATTGTTGTTTTAAAGGTGGTATTGATCTGTTGTGTTGCAAATCCCCAAGATGAGAAGTAACAGGTTAAATACTAAGACTACTTTCTAACTCTGGGACTAGAAAAGTACTGGAAGGGTTAGTGTAGGTAAGAGGACGTGGAGCCTCTTCCATCGGGGCTTCTTCAAGCCGTGTAGGCAGATATTCCTCAGGAATGGACTTGAAGGTATATTTGATCCTGTCTCAGTGTGGTGGACTAGATCAAATGACGGTCTTGAGGTCCCTTCTGGTTCCACCTTATTGCGATTTCTGTGATTCAATGCAGTCAAACCAATCTGAATTCCATATAAGCCAGGTGTCTTTTTTTCACCCTGCTAAAATTACTTGACTCTGAAACAGATGAGATAACAGGAAAGGAGTAAATTTCATGTAAGCAAACTTTTCTAAATGCTTTTTTTCTCAGTCTCTTTTAGGATGTTATTAAGGAACAAACTTGTCATTGGATATGAGATAAAGCTGTATCATAAATAACGTAATAAGAAAAACAAAATTTACCGAATAAACAGAGAGGGAATATATAGCTCGTTCTCAGCATGAAAAGATGCCTCAGCTCAGTGGATGTGTCACTGAGCAGTATTATGTCTGGTGTTTAATATGGATTAATAACCCAAAAAAGGGAAGAATACTTAGAAGGAAAAATGTGCAGATAATATAGCAATGTTTAGGTTACCCAAGCCTGGAAAAGACACCGAGGAGGTCTGGCAATGAGCTCGCTGAGGCAGTTTACAAGCGTCATAAGAGTAAATGAAATGCAGAACGGCAAAGGCAAGGTGATGCACTCAGGAAACAACACATTAGAATTAGTCATGCTTGTTTCTGGGTTCTAAAATAATTGTAACCACTCAAAAGAAAAGAACGAAAAAAAAGGCATGGCTGTGAGCAACTCAGTGAAAACATTTGTTCAGTCTGTAGCGATGGTGAAATAAAAGCATGCAAGATGAGAGAGTGCATTAAGAAAGGGGTAGAGAATAATAGATAAAATAATACAGTACCATTATATAAATTGATGGTACGTGCTCTCCTTGTACACTCTATTCAGTTTGCTCCCCCCATCTCACAAAAGGAAATAACAGAAATAGAAAAATGACTGGAGAAAGGGAACAAAAATGACTGGAGTCTTTTAATAGCTTCTTCATAAAGAATGATTAAAAGGAGCAACACTGTTTTCTTGAGAAAAGACAAATAAGAATCATTGTGGCAAAGGTATAGGAATAGACACTACAGAAAAGAAGTTCACTCAGCCATTCCTATTTACTTTTCATTTTATTAGAAGAACAATAGGGGAAGCAATGACATGAAAAGGAAGCACTATAAACCCGTGAAGAGGAAATACTCTTTTACAAAATGCCTGATTCACATATGGAACTTGCTGCCACCAGATACCTCTGAAATCAGAAGCTTAATAAGCTCAATAATGAGCTCAGTAAGATTCAAAGCAGACCCCGATTTGGATGCTGGTAAGATTCACAGATAAAATAGGGAACCTGTGAAGGTAGGAAATACCAGAGGAGGTAGGTATTAACTAAGATGTGAGGATGAAAGGGGTCTTGAATCTTCCTGCTCCAGGTTAACAACAAAAAAAAAGTCACCAGGTGGTTTGACAGTAGGAGGCAATCTTCCTCTGCAACACTTGGCTGTGAGTGTCACCAGTACGGGATATTTCAGTAACTTGTCCTGGTACAAGCCTTTTGCAGAGATGGGGTGTGGAAGAGGTGAGTTGTTGGTGTCGTGGTATCTGTCTTTTGAATGACAGTATTTGAAGGGTTGGGCAATAAGGCAGCTGGTGTCCAGCTGTGATTCTGCCACTGACTCATTTTTGGGTGTTTAACATCCTCTCTTCTGCTTCAGTTTTCCTATCTGAACATAGGGTAGATGCATTGGTGCAGCCTTGTGTCTTAAGGGACTTCTGAGGCTTTATCAGTTCCTCTTCGTAAATGAGTTGAATGTGCTGAGATGAAGTGTGCTATTGATACCTGTTCAGTGAAAAGGCCCTGTCGGTATGATGGGCTGCCATGTCACGGTGTTCCTCCGCTATTTTAGCTGTTGCAGGCTCTTGAAAGAGGCAGTCGCATCTCCACCCAGGCATGCATCCTCCTTCCTCATGCCACCCTGTAGTCAGATGGTGACTTTGTATTGCGCCAATATCCCTCCTCCCCCAAACCAATGTTGATAACCACTTGTACCTACCATGTTTAAACCCATTCCTGTGCCTGCAGCGCTGCCTTTCCTCTCCTGTCTGCGTTAGTCTCAATCTAGGACAGTTCCTTGATATGCATGTTGTAAGATGAACCCCATCTTCTACTGTCTTCTGTCAAGTACTGAGTCACATCCAGATCCTGTCTTGTAATTCATGATTTGGGATTAGACTCAGAAATACTGGTCTTATTTTTCAGGAGAAGCAAACACATATGTTTGGTTTGGTTTTTTTTGATGACACACATGTTTGTGTGAGTGCATGTTCCCCTGGTTCCCCACTGTCCCATCTGGCAGGGTTTGTGGCTGCTATGGAGTGCACATTTAGGATTCCCATCAGGCAAGCTTGCCCTAAAAGCAGTTTAAGTATTTGAATAAATGGTTGTGGTTGAAATCTGCCCCAAGTGATAGAGGATGTTTCGTCATCTCCTTACTAGGAAATAATCCTAGCTAGCACTTGGTTGGTACTTTGTATTTCCTAAGTGCTTTACAAATATCAATTAATCCTCAGGTACCAGTGCACCTCGTGCTTGGTTGTTTTCACCAGGAGTTGAGCATCGGCTCTCTGATCCTAGAGCCAAGAGGCTTTACTGTCGGAGCTAGCTCCCCTAGCCTGCCTACTTAGGACATGTTCAGCCTCTCTGTCCCCCTGCTTCAGGACCAGGGAGGGCAGACTGCTGCGTCATTAGTTTGTGATGCCCTCTTAATACCTACCATAAATTGAACGACCAGTGAAACCTCCAATTTCCAGGTAGAGAAACTGGGGGAGAATTTGTAACTGGACTTTCAGGTGCTTTCATTCCCAATTCTGTCCTCAGTTCAGCAGGACCACCTGCCTTAGACCTAGCGAGTAACCACTTCAATTGCCAAGCAGAATATAAAAAAGCGAAGTATGAAGGAAAGGAGAGAGATGTCTCTCCTACTGCAGTGGCAGGGAACTGCCGGGGTCCGAGGGAGACCCTTCTCTTCCTGCCCAACTGAAAACAGTGCCCCTCCTCTAGATGGGCTCCACCTGGCAGAGACCAAGTCGTCATTTAGATTTTTTTTTCTGAAATCAATTAGACTCTTCCAGTGGTAGAAGCAATTTGTGTGAGTTTTAATCTTTTGCCAGCTCAGCCCGATCAGCACTTTTTGAAGAATGTGGAGCCAGTGTCTCTGCTAATCCAGGTAAATCAGCCATTTCTGGAGACAGACAGACAGAGAGGGAAGGAAGGGAAGCTATTAAAACCAAGGAAGGCCCATCTCAGGACTAAAAGGCATCACTGAGGTACCTGATTTATAGGAGGAGAGTTGCCTTTCAGTCATTTTTAATGGAATATTATTAAAGGAAAATCAGGAGCTGTGAAACCTTTTGTGTCTCATCTCCTAATGTATTTATTTCTGCAGCAGGGAACCCTGTTAACCCCAGCAGGTAATGTATTCCTCGGCTAGCACGGGTGGCAAGGTTGTCCCCTAGAAATTTTATTATGGAGCAAACTCAGTTAAATATTTGCACACGAAAAGACTACCTCAAGGTTTCAGGGGTCTGAAATTTGTTTCCAAGGAAAACTGCCTAGTAGAGCTGCTGAACCTTTCTGCATGTGGGTATCAAATACCATCATTTTCACATCTCTCTGGCTTTTTTTCCTTTGTCAACGCAAATGAGTTTAGATAGATAGACAACTAGATAGATGCTTGCCTAAGGCAACGTCAGCCTCTGGGCAAAGTTTGGGTCACACTTCTGAATTGCTTTCCCATAATTTTTCAAGCAGGCTAATAGTTGAGATTGTCGTCATTGTAAGGAAGATGAGTTCCACGTAGCAAATGACACACAAGCCTCTATCCTACAAACACTTAAGCACCTATTTAATTTTCTGTGCTGTGAATAGTCTCACAGCAGTTGCTGACAATTCCCACAGATGACTGTACTGAAATGACAACCCCAAATTTGACTGATGTGAAAGACTTTGCTTTCTTGTGATACCAAGGAAGACTCTACAAGAGTAAAGATGGCTGTACTGGATGTGTCCTTTGCTTTCTTCATTCCTGCTGTCAGTCCCTTCTTGTTTTCTCCTCAGTAATACTTTCTTGTACATGCTGAGATCCTTACAAAGTTGGAAAAACTCTTTTTCATCGGATTTCTAATTGGATGGTACTGTTTGTGTAAGGGGAGGTTCCTAGAGGTACCTGCCATTTTGTCTAACATAATGGTCAAGGGGGTATGCTCAAAACTAGAAGCATTTAGCTATTGTTGCATGAAGTAATGAGCCATGGGCCTTCAAAGCCTCTGTGGAATAGATCAGCAAGTTGCATATATGCGTCTTTACACTTTCCTGTAAGGTGTTTCCATCGAAAGGAATCAACCCCTAGAGTCACTGGTTTCAGCCAGAACAGGGGCACAGTGGGACGTATGTTTACATTCAGATGTTACCACCTCAGAAAAGAAGAATTGGTAAAAACACAGTTTTGATTTTATAGGATCAAGAAAGAGAACATCCCAGTGCTTTGCTTTTCTTCTTCTAGGTTTTCTAAGCAGGCTTTGTTTGAACAGCATGAAAGTAGCTGTAACCAAATTAGGCAAAATCACCTAGTAGCCTCATCAGGAAGGTGTAAGTCGCCTTATTCCAGGGCCTCCCACGGCATGCCTGCTGAATGAGGTTTGGTACAGCTTAGGGATGTGTGTCATCATTCATGTGTGGGCACACTAAGAGAAACTCTGCCATTAAGCTTCTTTGGGAGTTCTTGTGCAGCAAACCTGTAAATGACAACACAGGGTAAAAGCTGGTGGAGAACTAAGACCTCAGTCAAGCCAAAAAGTCAGGTTATGGTCTCAGTATCACTGGCATAAAATTGACATGGAAATAGTTATTGTAGCTTCTGAGTTTTACCACTGGCATATCTTAGCCAGACTCTGGTCTTCTACCAGAGAGTCCATGCATGCTAACGCAGGCATGGGTTTTGCAGCAGTGTGTGGATTGGCAGAGAGCAGTTTCTTGTGATACCATGGTAATATCTCATTCTGGTTCAGGATTAATGTTTTCATGCAGCCATAATAGGCTCAGGTCCATTTAAATTCTCCTCAGGCTCTTCACACCTGCCTGTGTGAGCTGAAATTTTGATGCATTAGGAGCATATGGTGAGCTCTAGAAAGATCTGTCCTGCCAAGGGTGTATTTCATCAAATGGTGATGCAGAAGTCTCAACCGATAGTTGAGGTTTGCTGCAGTCATGAAAGGATCGCTGTTACATGGGCCACAAGAGCTCTCAGATACTCTGTTTCTGGACAGGACTTTGTGTTTTTGCTGGGCACCAAAGCTATGACCTAGCACATTCAATGGAAAGTTTTCCAGTGAGCTTCGAAGAGATGGGCTCACAGAAAAAGCTACATTCAAACCAGCTGGAAAAGTGGATATTTTTCCCCAAATGGCAAAGTGATGATCTTGCAAAAGTTTTCCATTAGCAAATTTCAAATAGTCAAAAGGTTCTCCATTTTTTAGCTGGAAGAAATTTCTCCATGTGAAAAGTCTTTTCTTTTTCTTTTGAGAAAAAAAACCCAGAAGCTTCATTTATTCAGAAACCAAAATTTCCATCAAAAAAAGTGTTTCAAAAGCCAGTTTTCAAGCAGATGCAGATCCATTCTTTCTTGAATCCAAAGGCTGTGGCACACACTCGTCTACAGTTGCACTTGGCTTCCCAGCCTCTCTGCCCTAAGTCTCCTCCAAGGAGAGAGCACCTGAGAGTCCAGTCCTGTTCCTTAATCCCAGCAAAGCTGTGTGTGCTGCAGCTGGTCCCTGAAGATTGCTGCACCACATAAAACAACTGTGCACAAAATATACTGATATACTGTATGCTTCCTTAGTATTTTCTTTAATGCTCTCACACCCCCTCCTCCTCCTTCCATGCTTTCCTCCAAGGACACATGAGCCTTTTTAATTTTAGGTTTTCATTTTGTTTTGGTAGATTACATTTTTGTTTATTGCTTTCTGTCCCTCTGAGGTTCCCATACTAGACTTAGCTGCATCTGGCTTTTATTTGAACAAAGTCCAAGCTTGCCTCTCTCCTGACCTCACTGGGTTCTCTGTTTTGTTTTGTTTGTTTTTCACAGCCAGGAAGCACTGGGGCTTCTGTGATGCCTTTTGACATGGGACGATGGTCTGTTGTCTCTGGTGTGTTCTTAGAGGTGGGGAGGAATGAGGATGGAGTGCGGTGATTGTTTAATTAAAATGGGGAATGTATATGTTCAGAGGCGTGCATATCATTTGTGCACATATGTATGTGTGTGTGTGGATACGTGTCTTGCTGCTAATTGCTCTGAGCCTCTTTCTTGCTTTCCTGTACTGGCATTCACTGTTCACTGTTTGCTACAGGGGAAAGAGAAAGCAGGGAGCACACAGAAATGTCACAGCTGAGAGGGTTTCTGTAATCCTCCAACATATGTTAAACATTAAACCTCCTTCAGCAAGTCTGATGTGCTCACAGTCATCATGGGACCAGCAGTTAAAGCGCCCCAGTGCTGCCAGGAAAACGTTATCCTGGCCCTAATTGAGAGCGACTTAACTAATGTTTCATTTCCTAATTAGTCCTTGTCAGCCGCTGGAAGGCCGCGGATGCTGCTGGTGGCACGGGGCCCATCGCTGCTGTAATTGAAGCTGTTCTGACAGTCTGGGGCTTTGGGGTGATCCATAAAGTAAGGCTGATGGGTTGGGACCAAATTGGGTGGTGTAGGAGAGAGGGTCAAGCATCAGCTGAGGCACGCTGTGAGCGTGCTATGCCAAACCTGAATGGTCACAAATCCACTCTGAAATGACAGATACGGCAGAATAACAGCAAAGGAATGAGAACATCACTCCATGCCGTGCACACTGGGAGCGCAGGTGGCTGGAGAGAGCTAGCCAAATGGAGCTGCTGGGACTAAATGCAGATGGGGACGAGAAGATCCTTGCCTGGAGAGGAGCTAATGGGCAAGGACAGGATAACCACGAGGAACACTGTACTTATCTTCAGAGCACAGGGCACCAGGAGGCACTTTGCGATGAATTTGAATCTCAGAGCAGAGGAAAAGGCATCTCAGTGAAGAACAGTATCTTCCCTAAGAGGTCTTGGTCCCTCCCCGAAATTCATCCTTGTTGTTCTCCGCATGAGTTTGGTGGGGTGTGCTCAGCGTCAGAGCCTTCACATTTGAACGCTGTGGCTGATCTCTTTCCTTCCTCACCACCACTGGCTGTCAACCGTCTCTGCCGGGCCGGGGCGT
>Ga0181612_123626_pt1 | contig 38428 bp, 22 predicted proteins | sample HoacroProtozoa21_FD_119630 | JGI IMG/M metagenome (GOLD analysis project Ga0181612, IMG submission 119630) | Hoatzin crop microbial communities from Cojedes, Venezuel. Combined Assembly of Gp0051906, Gp0051904, Gp0051908
AATCTTTTCTATATTTAAGTATAAATGACCAGATTGACTGGTGATGAGCCTGTACTTTGCATAACTTAATTCTCACTAATGACTTTAGATACCAGGGAAAGACATAAAAAGCCTAGTTAGCTTCTACCATTTCAAATCTAGCTATACAACTGCAGTTGTTTTAAATGCTGGTTTATATGTTTAGTGGCACAAGCAGCTCTCTATTGGACGCATGAAATAATTTGTAGAATTTGAGAGCTTGCTTATGCTTTAAATGTCTTTTATTTGGCTTCAGTTTTACTTGAAACATTGCTTTCCAGACTGTTGTCCACGGACAGCTAGTTATCTGTGGGGTAGTTTGGTGATCTGTAGTGAGCTGGTTTTGCAGGCTTTTGGCTGCTCTCTCAGCCTGTATCTTCCCAGTCACATTGGAAATACATGAAGGGATAGATTTTCAGAAAAACTCAACATCTAGAGTCCTCTGTGGTTTTGGTAGAAATTGATTTTTAAGGTAGTTAAATCAGAAAGTAAACTCTCTTGAAAATCCATTCCTATTTCTGATATTGCTATGTGATATAAGCAGTTGATTTAGTTACTGAAGGCTTAGTATCTGTTCATGAATGGGGAAAGGGGCGGTAGGGCATATATGGTCATAAACAGGAGAAAAGCATTGATGAAATAATTCACAACTCATGTTGTGAAAAGGTTTCAAAAAGTCTGTTTCTTAGCGAGTAATTCATTAGTGAGTAAAACGGAATCTCCTGGGAATTTCAAATATGTCAGGACATTACAAAAGTTTTGCTTAGAAGGTATTCTTGTTTGCTTAAATAAAAATCAAAATTCATGCCTTTTCTTTCCTTCTTACTACGTATAGCAGACAAGAACAAACGAGAATTGTAAATGAACTGTTAGATCATCTGAACACAACTGAGCAAGAATGTTCAAGTGAAGATATAGAGAAAAAGGATGAAAAAGATCTTAGGCAAATGATTATTCAACTAAGAGCTGAACTCAAACATTTCAAGCAGGTCAATAAATTCTTAAAACAGCAAGTAGAATTGAAATCAACTTTTGATGGGAAAGAGAAGCTTTATCCAGATGCAATGCCACAGATTAATAAGGATATTGAGTTGTTGAAAGTGGAATTGAAAGATGCAGCTACACAAACAATGACTTTAGAGAGTAATGTCATGAGATTCGAACATGAAGGCGAAAAAGGAGCCTCAGAAGAAAAGCCAAAATATTCAAGATTAAATGCAGAAAGAGAACATCAGCAAGAAAATGTGTACAAGAAGGGTGAACATCATGAAAGGCATTTTTTTAAAAGGAGAGCAAATGAAGTAAGTTTATTTAAGATTCTCTTTTTGGTACTTAGGGAATAGATGTATAAAAGAGAAAAATATGTCTCATTTCTAATACTAAATCTTACTTTTGTGTAATTTTTAAAATTAGAAAAAGAGATGTAAGCCAAATATATTTTAGATAATTGTTCTTAATGTTCAGGGCTTTTCATCGCATACTTCAGTGTGCTTTAGAACACTAATTAATTGAATTTCAATCCTCCCCAGGACCAGATACTAGTAAATATTACAGCTTTTGGAAAAAGCGATAGTTTGTAGCATAATGGCCTGATTCTGTACTACCTTGTATCTCTGCGTAGATGTTCATAATGTGCAGAACCAGAGCATTTTGAACTGACAGCTTATTAAGTCTAAATGGCAAATGTGTTCTAGAAAATGGAAGACTTGCATAATGTCTGAGAGCGTACTGATGAAGGGTTAATGGTAGATTTCAAGAAACTCGAACCTTAATTTTAGGCTTTTATTAACATCTTATCATTGTGTCTTGCTTTTAGAGAAGGGTGACCAGTGGTACTCTATAAAACTGTGGGGGCAGCTCTTCATGCCTGTTTGGAACCTAAGTGCACAGAATCTGTTTTGCAAGTACAGATGTAATTTGCTTGGGCCAGATAAGTTTTCAAGCCTTTTGTATGCAGCCAGTCTGTGATCCCAAACAAAGAGGTGGGAAAACAGTGTCTACTGAAGTGTTCGTGTGTATTGTTTCAGTAGCAGCTACAGAAGCGGAGCTGAAAACTCTTTGAAGATCTTAGCTCTTGCAGAGCAGACAAAGGAGAGTGTTGCTTTTGATTTTGTGAGCTGCTAATAGAGAACGTTGTAGCACCTTCTGCAAAGAATGGTTTCCATGACTTTAGTGATCCAGAGATTTCTGTGAGCTAGCAATTGGGAAGAACTCATTTTTATTCTGGCTTGTTCTTGTTGGATTCCTTTTTTTGAAGGAAGGGGCTTGTAAGCCGAGAGATGTTGAGAAGACTTTGTTCTGTATAGGCATAAATGTTTCAGTATGGTTTGGGATTTTAAGGAAAAGATTTTGGCATGCATGTCTGGTCCCTGGCAAACACTCCAGCAAACTCATGCCAGTCTTGGCAGTAGGTTATGATACCCCTGAAAAATCAAACCCTAAGTGACTCACAAAAGCTATGTCTTGTTTCACCAAACAATGTACGTGTAATCAAAATCTATCAGAGTGTCTTCAGGTACATTCTTCGTCTTTCTTTATTGGCAGTAAATTTTCTACCTTTAAAAAGAATTATGTTTGGAAAGAGCGTAATGATGGAAATGTTCTTGGGCTGTTGTTAATGTTCTTTAGTCTGTCAGGCCTTTGGTCAGTGGTGTGTGGCAGGTTGGCTGCTGTGGCAGCTGTTCCTGCATCTTTGGGATGCCTTGGCTAGCCGGAGACAGAGAGGGGTGGATGTGCTCTCAGCGGTTTGTGTTGGAGCTCTTTAGGGCAGTGGGCTCCAGGAACACGTGAAGAGATGAGGGAGGTTGAAGTCAGGAAGAGTAAAGCCGGGTGGTAGAGGGGGGAGGGGTCTGAGGACCTAGCTGGGCTATTAATGAAGATCTGCTTGCGATGGCTCGCTGAAGAGCACTGACGATGTCTTTGAGTTGCTGGTCTTGCTTCTCAGGAATGAAGGGCAATCTCTCTGAAGGCGAGTAAAGGCCTGTCTGCCCTCCGCAGAGACGAACTAGAGTTCTTTCTGCAGCTCTCTTTGTTCAAGTTCCTGTTCTCATTGAGTTTCAGTATACTGTTTTGATTCATCATTTTCCAGATTCCTCTCTTGTTTAATCAGTTGCAACCTCAATGCAATCCCCAAGTCAATTGCTTTAAAAGCTTTCTTGTTTGGACTAAGGCAATGTATCTTTTGCTTCCGAATGGCTTTTATAAATAATTTCATGTAGCCAGCTGAACTGGACTTTGGGTAATCTGGGTGACGTATATGTCTGTACAACAGCCTGGAGACAGCTGGAAATTGTTCGGCATTATTAGCGCAGTTTGGTGAAACTAGCAGGAAGTTCATCCTGCCTGGATTTATTTTTCAGCCTCCAAATGATATTGTATTCATGTATGTACAAAAGGAATTGAGTGTGTCATTAGGAAAATGGAACTTGCTTTTTAGTATTTTAAATTGTGTAAGGACTATAATTGCTAAGAAATGAATGTGGAAAGGTATTTCAGAATACATTGGGTGGTAAAAGAAATTACGGAACTTATGACACTGGTACAGCAAATGAACAGCAAAAAAATAAACTAAATCTATCTGAACATGCCATTATTGATTTTTATTATTATTGCATACAATTCCATAACTCTCATCAACATATAGGATGTTCTTCTCTTTTTAGCACTATTTTATGCTCTGTGGGTTAAACAAAGACACGTTTATTTTATTCAGTCTTCACAAGGTGAGAGGCTAAAATATAGTGATTGAAGAAATTTAACTTCTCCCTCCAACTCCAGTGATGGAATATCTGTTACAGTAGGAAACGGGAATCCTGCGGAAGCAATTTATAGCATGTGCGGGTGAAGAAGCTTGTCTTGTTCATAAAGAATTTCTCTATGGCAGAATAAATTTCTTCTGTGGCTGATGCAAAGCTATTTTGATTTGCTCAAAGGTATGAAAGAAGGCTGGTACAAAGTAGGGCCTCTTGGATGGAGGCAAAAGGAAGAAAGGAAAATACGTTCAGGAATATATGAAAAATTAGGAGGCTCCTCAATTTATAAAAACAAAAAAGGATTCAAGGGAAACAGTTACTGGGTTGTCAGACATTTAGGATAAAAATCAGGAGACTGGGAAGAAGCAGTTAGAGAGGTCAGTTTGGGTGAGAAACTATTTTCCTAGGGCATACACAAATTCAGGGTTAACTAATAAGCCTACTGATGAAAAACCTTTGCTAGTCAGTGGTGAATTTGCTGTCTTGCTTCATGAACTGGAAGCCATTCACTGTGTGGCTGTGGATGCATAAGCAGCACTTACAGAAAATTGAACCAGCGGGATAGTTTTTTTCTCTGTGAATGTTTGTTTTCCAAGTTGCGAGGGTAGTGCAATCTTATTTTCAAAGCTATTTAATATGACAGCTTACTGATCTTACTAGAAAATTTTTATTTTTCATGGAATATTTGTTTATATTTCCTGTATTAGACTGTTACATGTGAGCTACCAACTCCCCATTTTGTCCCCTGCCTTTTCCAGACTGATTCTGCTTACCTGCCCAAGAAGTCTCGTCTGCCTGTTCTCTTAAAATCATCCAGACCATTAAGAAATGTGCCATTGAACTCCTGTGTGCAGAAGTCAGATTCAAAACTACAGTGGCATAGCAGGGCACCTTACGAAGGTCTGAAAGCATGGGAAGTACCGAACAAACAATTTCAGCCACAAACAAATGGAGAGTTATTATTGAATGAGTCTGTCACTGAAAACCTTCAAGAAGAGCCTGCACAGGAAAGCACAGCAATGAGAGGTAAAGAAAGAGCAGACATAATGACTTGTAATGCTGCTTGAAATAGTGGCTTCTTTTCTTGTTGTAGAAAGTAACAACAGATCATTTTTACATGTGTACAATGCTGCTTAATCTTATGATTTTCTTGGGTAGGCAAATACAGATCTTGAAACGCACCTATTTTTTTTCTTTCATCTTTGGTGCTAGAATGTAAAACAGCTTTGTATGGAATGGAAAGTGCTTTGTGTACGTGGCATAAGCTATATAATAAATGACAGCTTCACAGGGTGTCCACACATGCACAGGTACATATCGATGTTTAGGTAAATGAAAAATTTCCGTTGTAGGATGCCAAGTCTAATGAAAACTGTCTGTAATGGAGACAGGAGAGTATAAAAATACTGTATTTGTTTATGCTGCATAAACAGGTTTTTCCAGTATTCCACTGATCAGTCAAGTCATCCGTGTCTGTTTCCAGTGTGACTGGGTTAATTTAAACTCAGTTGTTGACAAAGTATCTAGATCAGCAAAGTATGAGAAACTGTAAGGCAGAGAACAAACAATGGGCATTATATAAAGATTTGGAGTGGTAAAAAAAAATTGCTTAGCAGTTAGACTAAAAACTGAGTAGAGAGTTAATGGTTAGGTGGGGCAGAGAGGAGGTATAAATGTAAGAAAGAAGATTCAATCAAGTGGCAAGTGAGCCACTGTCAAACGCAGAGGTTGCAGAGGCTTTGTTGTTAATGTTATTGTGGTAAGGGACAGATAGGGCACAATATTTATTGTAAATACTCCAGCTGATAGGGCTACGGCAATTAGTTTTGGTAGGTGCAAAATCCATGGAGAATTCTGAGAAGGGAAGTGTTTTTGAGTTGGATCCTGAAATGAATCAGAACCCCTTAGGACAGCAGTCCTGGGATTCCCTTTCTGCACTGATTTCTTTACCCTGGATAACAGTTGTACTGCGCACTTCATAATTCTGAGACTTGATGCAGTGGGAGATTGCAGATTATGTTATGGTCAGTGGTCAGATTGGAGAAACTTTTGAGCCTTTTGTCTAAGCTTAACATAAATCATTTAAAAATGCACTAGAAATTGATTAACTGTTACATTACAAATAGGACTTGCCTTCTGTTTTACCTTCCCCTGCTGTTCTCCAGTTGACTCATTGCTCAAACTGGGTAATAGTGAGGTCCAGGTCAAGCTGCAAGATGTTGATCCAGATGAGGGGGACAAGAATGAATATGCGATGGACAAAAATCAACAAAACTATCAAGGTAGAGCATTTATATGGTATAGTATATAAAAAAAGAAATTTTAAAACTCTGTTTTCTTCTGAATTGTGCAAAATTGTAAATTACTGCAGGTAATTGTCTCCCTTGCCATTATTCGTGGGTTTTAAATCTCAGTTTCTTAGCTAGTATATATTAATTGCTCTAAGATTCCAAGTTCATCTTTTAAGGGTTATGCTTTCAGGAGGGCCACAGGGATTTATGAGTCTGGTTTCCAGTAAAAATAATGAGTTGTATGCCTAACTCTGATCTCTGTTGCTAATGTCCTCCCTTCTGAACTCTTCTCTGAATTAAATGTTTGTTACTTAATGCTTCTGCATCTGGTTATGAACTATTGGAACGAAGCAATTGAATGTTAGAATTTTGCTTATCTGAATTATTTGAAGGCATTCAACTAGGTTGAAACCTAATGGAATCATTTAATGAAAATGTAAATAGGCTTAATACTGTATTTCTGCATCATCCATCGATCTTTTGGGGAGGGTTTGAATAATCTGGGTAACATGTTGTGTACAGAGTACAGAGGATGTGGCCAGTTTTGTGCTTCTTGGTCACATCATTAATTTTATTTGTCTGAGTAGTTTCGTTGAAGCCACTCGGTTTGCAGGATAATGCTCTGTGTGTGCCGTTTGTATGTGTCGACACATATATGCAGAGAGAGCTTATTAACTCTCCTTTGATTTAAGGCAGTGTTTCATGAAATATTTTAACCAGTATTCTAATCAGAAACATTTCTTTCCTAATATCTGGTTCTATTTCCTCTTTTTTGTTGTCTGGAACATTTGCATGAAATTAGGATCGCAGAGTTTAAGAGCTCCTCTGGGATCTGGGTTTTTGTCCATCTCAGTCCACAACCTTCTTTGACATCTGCGTTACTGCAGCGACCGACTGGTAGAGAAGGAGGAGAAGCTAGTGAGCTGCAGTGTTACAGAATCCCAGCATGGTGGGGGTTGGAAGGGACCTCTGTGGGTCACCCAGTCCAACCCTCCTGCCAAAGCAGGGTCACCCAGAGCAGGCTGCACAGGACCTTGTCCAGGCAGGTCTTGAATATCTCCAGGGAAGGAGACTCCACAGCCCCTCTGGGCAGCCTGGGCCAGGGCTCCGTCACCCTCAGCATGAAGAAGTTCTTCCTCATGTTCAGACAGAACATTCAGTGTTGCATTCCCGTATTCAGTAGCTCTTCCTGAATTCATACACAGCCATCTTCTTGGAGGCATTTCTGTCCTGTGATTCTGTCACTTTTAGAATGACATCATGACATCCATAATGGTGTGCAGCAATATGTGTACTGCAGAGAACATCATCTAGCTGTAATTTCAAATATGTTGATATCCCAGTATTGCAGCTTCATTTTTTTTCTAGCTCTTAGGTCATAACTTGTTTTTATTCTCTTGTGCCTGGGCTTGACTTGGTCCTTTATATATAGCTGTCCGTGTCCGTCCGTCCATCCATCTGTTCCCACCCCCCGAGATTTTGCACTGATTTAGAACTTGAACCTGGCCATTCAAATTCTCCATGGAAACCAAATTGAAAGTAGTAAGACCTCTGCAAGATCAATGAATGACTCCCAAAAGGGAGGTTCTAATTTGTAGTGATCTTTTGCAGAACTAATAGAAAGGGAAAATTTAATTTACTGGTAACCAGAAAATAACCATTTTCGTAGATACTTACATATACATATACAGCCTTAAGCATACACAGAACTATAAACATAGAATATATGTAGGAATATATAGCTTTTATTGGTCTGAATCTGGGGTGATTGCGTTACTTCTGAATGGCAAAGTCAACTAAGGGATGTGCAGTGCGTGCCAAATGAGTGCCAGTAAAACCTTTAACACCGAACATTTTAATGGATTTTGTTTAGAACACATTTGAAAAAGAAGTTATTAAAGCCTCATTTTAAAATGTTACTATTTTGTTGATAATCTTTTTAAAATTCCACTGATGTTATGCTCTGATTGGTTTTGTACAGATTTTTGAAGTGAGGAGAAAAAGAATATTTAATTAGAAGTTTTAGGAACAACCGTTTAAAGTTGTAGAGTCTACTTTTAAATCTCAGTGCCTTATGTTTGAGGTTATCTTTGTGGCTGGAAAGGTCTCGGCTTCACTGATGTCTGATTCAGGACTGCATATAGCAAAAGTAGTTTTCAGTTATTTGGGAAAAGAAAGTGGGTATATTTTGAATATTGTTTATTTGAAAGGTGATTTAAATATTTAAAATATTTTAAAATATTTAATGTGCAAGTTCAATTAATGGGCAAATCATAGAAAGAGGTCAAAACTCCAAAACTGATATTGTATTGTTTGTAATTATTCTGCATTTTTATTTTGTTATAGAAGTAAATGAATTCATCCTAGTGCTGTTAAGAACAGAATGTCAGATAAAGAAATATTAATATTCACATGCAAGCCTTCTGTTTTTCAGAAATGCAAAATCATCATAATGTTAGCAACGTGAATATCCAGCATTCATTAGAAGAGATAAATGAAGAGTTTTATTCCATGGAACATGAGGGCATTGGCTCAGCCACTGCATATTCAGGTTCCAAGTGCCCGTGTTCTCACAAATTGAGTGTAACAAGCACAGATGCACTAGATGACTGTGAAGTCATAGACGATATAGAAGAATTGAAACAAAGAATTAAGAATATGAAGTCTGAGCTTGAAAAGTACAGAATGTTCGTGTTTCGTTTACAGACCTCTGACCAGCTTTTATTGAGTGGTGTTTCCAATGTAGTTTTGAGTGACACAGCCTTGCCTGTGGAAGCACATGTTACACAAGTGCGAGATACAGCTATGCAAGAAATCAAAACATTTTCTAGTGTCCATCAGCTGATGAATTATGAGATCCACACTGAAAATAGGAATTCAGAGTCTTCAAGAGCACCTGATGCATGGACAACACAAAACCTTAAGGAACTACTATCAACAGATGAGGCAGAACTTGAAAAAAAGCAAATTGCAAATATGCATCTTGATGAAGGGTATCATCTTCAGAACAAACTAAGAGAAACATCACCATCCAAGTGAGTAAAGCTATTACTGTTTCAGGTTCCTTTTTGTAAACAGCAATACTAAGTAATGTAGGAAAGTAATACGAAGATAATTTTATTCACATACGAGTGTGTTGTAGTGGAGAGTAAATTTCACTAACATTAACAGAAAACAACTGAAATGCTTATTTAAAAGATGCCTTGAAGTACCAAACAGTATTTCTCTTAGAACAGAGCTGCTTTTGAGAAGCTCAGATTGTCCTCAGTAACGGTTGTGTGCCAGCCATCTGTGTCTCTCCCCACACCTCTGGTCCACAACTCTCTTTGCTGCAAGACATCCTCTTGAGCAAAGTCAGACCTCCTCAAGTTACTCTGTGGGACAGGCTGACCCCTGTAATCAAAGGATTGCAGTTTTGCGTCAGTCGGGGTTTTTTCAGGTGACAACTGTAAGAAAATGGAACATCCCGTTTAAGATAGGAGTGTTTCTGTGGGCAACTGGCTGGCAGATTTCTGCTAGCCCGTCTGTTTGTGTGACTGCACTTGATGTATAAAGTAAGAAGGTTATGCTCTAGTTGTAATTTATTTATTAGTTGAGTGGTGTAATGCCTTCCTTTGAAGGATGTGAAAGTAGCTATATATAGAAATTAATGAATGAAATTTTATAGCATAATCTCAGAAGGTGGAAAATCATTTATGGGAGGCTGGAAAGTTTCAGTCTTATTTTTTGTGTGATGAGACTGGGGGCAGCATTATGACTAGCGTATATACAAATCACAGACATAAAATGGGGTCCCATAAGATGAAACCTTTTTTAACTTCTAGGCCTGCCCCCCGCCCCCGTTGTTATTGTCCTGAAGGCCTAAGGAATGGCAGGAGGTGTAACAAAGAAAGGTGTCCAGCCTGTTGGCTTTCTTTGGAATGCTGGAGTAGAAATATTTGGAGACATGAGCAAGGGCCAGCATGGACTATTATATATCTCTTAGTATTACTGTCATAAAATACAGTTCTGCTACATAGTACATGTAAATTTACATACCTTGAAAATATACCTCATCCATTTTACAAAGGAAGATCAAACTGTGTAAATTAAGGAATGAGGCAGTCTGGATCACTGTAAAGTTTTTATGGCCACTGTCTAGGACAAGTGCATGAGTCACAAGTGACAGATCCAAAAATGAGTTATACGTCTCTTCCTATACAAATGACAATAAAATACTATAACAACCCATACCATTGGAGATTTTGTTTATGCCCTGTATATTGTTTGATTCTCTGCATCTTTTCAGATCCCTCTCCCTTTTTCTCTCCCCTAATGTATGATTGTGTAGAAAGAAGCGTATCTGTGATATAGACAGTGGCAGCATAAAGGGGATGGCTGTATTTGCAAGTGCAGAATAAATTCAGTTGATCTGAGTTTAAATTTACACCCTGGGTTGTGAAGTGGAAGAGTTTGGACACTATAGTGGTTGTTATGGTCATGTCTCTGGTAATAAACGTACAGGGACATGTAGAATTTTCAGACTGTGTGAAACCATCAGCTCAGAGAGTCTGATACTGTGCTCCTGGCAGGAAATACATAAAGTTTCCGAAAAAGGGACAGCTCCATCTGCTCTTCCATACTGAATTAAAAAAAAAAAACAAAAAACTACAAACAGGAAAAATATGTGCATTCTTAAAAATTCTTTTCATGTATTCACTCTTATTTACTTTAATTTGTCACATTTGCACCTTTGCACGCCATCCAGGCTATTTCCAAATAGACAAACAAGTTAATCACTTTAGTTTCTGTCCGTCTTATAAATCAAACAGTTAAGTATAATAACCCAGAAGTTATGCCCATAAATACAAAACTCAACAGTTAGAGACAACACATTTCTCATTGTGGCTGTAAAAGCATTTTAAAAGAAAATTGAGTCACATAAAATTATAGCTTACGAATATAAGTTTAGTTCACTTTTTATTTATATTTAAATGTCATTTAAGGCCAGAAAATTACTTTAAAGATAATTTCATTTTCTCAGATATGATTCATTAGTTCATTCGCAAGCTCGAGAACTCTCCTTTCAACGCCAGCAAATTAAAGAGATCCGCGGTGGTTGTGTTGCTTACCATCAACATCTGACGAGCCTTATTAAAGCTTTTGAGGAACTGCTTCAAGCCAGTGATGTAGATTATTATGTTGCTGAAGGCTTCCGCGAACAACTGAATCAAAGTGGGTTATTGTTTGAGAAGCTAGAAAGGAAATTCCTGTATGGTAAGTAGCAGTGTTTAGTGATTATTGTCTGAGATATATTAATGTTCTCAAAATTTGCAAGGTTTTTTTCTTTTTTTTAGTGAAAAGGAAGCCTTACTTCCTCTTGGTTGTTGTTAAATGATTTATAGGGAGGACTGCCTTGGCAGATAAAATTTTAGTGCTCCAGCAAGACTGGATTTTACTTTTGTAGTTGTCCTAGGTATTGACACCTTCCATTTTGAGTTGTTCACCTTAGCACATGCATATTTTAACTGCTCAAAATATAGTGGTTATAGTTTAGTAGGCTTCAGGATTTTCTGTTTCAGGAAACACCAGGTGACTTTGTTGAGCCTAAGCATCGGATATCTTTATTGAAGGGTTCTCATGGGCATGGTTCACAGCTGGTTTTTAACACAATCTATGTTTAACAAAAAAGAAAAAATTACATGTTCCTGAAGTTTTTCCCCTAAAGTGCAGTCACTTGCAAGAAGGGTAAATGCAGTGCAGAGGTCTGGGCTGTACTTTGAGAGTGAAAGAAGAAATTATCATATAGTAGTCCATCTAGGCAATTTTCTATTGCCAATGCCTTTAAAGAAACTGTGAAGAATCTTGCATTGAACAGTTGGAAGGTAAAACAGTACCGTGCTGATTTGCACATTATTGATATTCCTGTAGAAATAACACAAGTTAAATTGTATGCAGGTGTAAAATCAGCTGTCCCTGGGTGCCCCAAGAAAAAGAGCCATAGACTTTATGGAGAAACCCACCCAAATGGTGCATATAGAAAATTAGAGTAAGGGGAGAGAAAGGGAAAAACGATTTGGTTAGAAGGCAGAGGAGAAGAATTCCTTTAAGAATTTTGAGTAGCTCATGAATTTGAGAGACTCTGGTATTGCAAACCAGTGTGTATTTGAGGGCTTCTGTAGGGCATAATAATCGAACAAGAGCCTCCTGAGCAGGGATGCTAGGGGAGGTCAGCCAGAGAAGTGTGGTCCTGGTGTTAGAGAAAGCCGAGTGCTGAATGGAGTATGTACCCAGGAAAGGACTTCGTAACATGTACCAGTAAGCAGTTACCAGTGAGAACTGGCATCTTGTCTGAAAAATGGGAGCTTACACATCTGAAAACGCTCTTGTCCTTTGGTTATCCCAGTTCCCCCACCTATTGTTTGGCAAAGCATTAAGTTGGAAAGTCAAAGCCTTAAACGTCAAAGAAGTGGGACCATATCAGGAAATGTATTATTCCTGACATTTCTAATTGTTTTCCTAAGAGACCTGCATCTTGCTGCGAAATAGTCTAGCTGGCTGAGAAAAGCATGCTATCTTTCATAATAGAGAGCTAAAATGCAACCATGTTTTGTAAAATGAGCTTCAAAATCTACATTTGTCACCTGAAGGAGGAGCGTATCATGTGTATTGCCTTCAGTCCTTAGTTTGAAGAAAGTTAGTGGTGAAGCAATGGGAAGGGGATGCTAACAGGAGTGAAATTCAGCAAGAAAGACCTTTTCCTGTCCGCGTCAGTGTTGCTCTTTCTGACCCAAACAACTAGCAATACTTCCACAGATGTCAGCTGCAAAACTGTCATTTTCAGTGAAACACTTGAGGTGGTTGGAAATAGAGACCTTGACCCCATGTCTTCCTGAAATGGGCTCTGGAAGATCACTTTGTTCAGAAACCTTCAGGGCCCAGCCATACAATGATCTGTTTTCTGCCTTTCGTTAAAGATAGTGACAGCATGTTGCAGTTTCAATTGCTCATATAAAGGAGTTGTGTATGAGGAAAAGGTATTACGGCTAGTGTGTCATAGCAGTGTAGTGAAAGATTGAGTGTATTCAGTGATTTCAGTGGCTACAGAGATTCCTTGCATTACAAATGAGAAGACTGTGTAGTGAATAAACATTAAATGCCTTTAGAAAATTCCCCAAACCAACAGATGGTATCCTATATACTATGAAAAGTCACTGACAACCGAGACAATTCAATATATCTAACACAATGGTGTTGCATTGAATCACACATTAAAATAAAATGATGTTTGTAGGGTTATAAAGAACATCCAGCGTACTAAGAATTGACTGTAAAGAAGCAGCATAAACAACCGTCTGTCTCTGCATTTCCATCCTGACCTTCAGTTCATTCCCCTGAAATTTCAGCTGTGCAACTCTTGCCTGCCACTTTTGCTTAATCGCACAAAAATTTTAAAATATGAGGAGCCAAGGTGACACCACAAAACTCTTCTTTCCATATTCAGATTAGTGTCTGAGTCCAGATCTTTTGCACTGAATTGTGCTTGTGCTTACCCACTATACCGTTGAAAATATTGTAGGCAAAATCCTGTGTATGCCCCTTGGTTAAGGATAACTGGTTAGCCTGACTCTGGGTGGACAAAATCCAAGTGAGATGGAATTGTTTTTATGTAATTTTTATCGAAGAAGTAGTGACATGTACCTCTAAACCTTTTGCCATATAGCATAATATTTTACTTCTGTATGCTCACTAAAACACCAAGGCTGTAAAATCTGGGATGTGTGGTACCTAGTTATTTTTCTTGAACTCTAGAGAAAGCTGTTGCTTTGTTGCTGGGCTATAAATGGTTTTGCTTATGTGCAGCATTTGACACTAATGCACAGTGCATTGACTTCTCTAAATTCTCATTTACCGTTCTGTATCTAAATAGTTTAAGATGGAGGAGGGGAAATGTATAATTCTTAATATCTGTTTTTAACTGGAAATTTCTGCTTTGCAGGAGAAGCAATAGGTACAGAAGTGACTATACTTTATGAATTAGCTCAAAGGTAAGAGTGCAACTCAATATTTCTCAACCATGTGGTTGTTTGATAAGGGTGTTTCATGTTTTGTAGCACAGCTTCCACCATTTTGCTTTTCTGGAGGGCTTTGCGTATGCTGCCTGTTTCATTAGTTAATAAAATATCCACAGAAAACAAACTAAGGCTTTTTTCCCCCACTTCTCAGCAAACAGCTGAAATAGTGAGGTGAGGCACCGTGTTACCGAGATTGTTCCTTTCATGAACAAACAAAATGTGCCGTAATACACTGCTGTGTATGTTCAGATATTATCCTAATTGCAGCTGCTAGGAGGGACAGTCAGCTACCTCTCTGTTTCCGTGACCTTGGGGCTTGGCTCAGGGTCGCTGAAGTGCAGTGCTGTTGAACTCCCTTCTCAAAACACCCTTATGCGGAAGGTGAAGAGAGCAGGTGGTGTTATGCTGCACAGGTTGGTTTTATGCCAGCCGGGGATTCTTCTGTGCTACAGAAATCCTCAGCTGCCTGTTGAAGGCAGCTTGAGGTTGGTCCCCTTAGTGCGAAGGTGACTACCTAGCGCTGGAACGTGAACGCTAGGCTGGAGCTCCATTGATTATTCCTGCTGACTTCGGTGAGGTCTGAAGTTCAGCCTGGATATATATCTCTGATGTGTGGTGCTTTGTCATGTTCTGTCACATAAATTCACTTGCTTTGCCTGTGTCCTGTAAATTTGACACCGTGCTCTCTATTCATGCTTCCAAAGTAATAAAACATTTTTTGTGTTTTAAAACGTTCTATTTGGCACAAAAGGGATAATGAGAAGAACACCACAATGTACCAGCAACTGAAGGATGAATCACCTGTACCATCTGCTCTTCATAGCTTGTCTGACTTTGACTTGTCGGAGAAGTCGTCTCTTGGATCACCAGAGCACAGGCGTGACCTCGAAGGACAACATGGCACACTGGCGCTTCTGCCAAACGAGTTTCCCCCGGGTAATTTTTTTCCCACTGAAGATTTGCTACATATTGGGAAAATGTGATAAATAAGACACAAGGGAACTAATTAAGAAATAATGAAGAATGTTTGTCTGCTTCAGCTTTCCAGTATCTTGCATAATCATTGCAGTTTCGGTAACAAGGCACACAGAGATGACAGCGATTTGAGCCACCTCCTGTTTGAAACAAAATTAACTATGATATTTTGTGTCTTTGTTGTTTTAGACTATCATCTTTTACAGTACTCCAGACAGTCTTTAAATAGACAAATTATAAGGGGAAAATAGACAATTGTCAAGAGATTATTACATTGAAAAAGAGAGATTTTCTAATTTTATAAAAGCTAGTGTTGTGTTTCCTTGCCAATTGTAAGTGCTGCATAATTAATAAGTGGTGTCATGTTTGACCTGGATAGTTTCACTAAGCACAAGTGATGCTTGCAGTAGTTTGTTATAGGCAGCGATGAAAATTTAATAGCTGAGATAGCACATACTGTTCCAGAGAAAAATATTGCAGAGTAAACCAGGAGTGTATGACATGGATAAACTGACAAATAAGATAGTGACGGTTAGAACAGATAAGTTCCTGAGCAGAGCTGAAACTTACAGCCAATGGAAGAAAAATTGTAGAATGGCAAAGCAAGAAGGAAAAGGTACGGTAATGAAACTTGATAGAACAAATTTATTTATTATGGTATGCATTGTGTAAGTCAAAGTCAAATTTATATCTGAGTTACTCTGGCAAGCTTCCTGTTGTTATAAGGAAAAATGTATACTGTTGATGTGTCGAGCCTGAACATGAAGCTGCATCGCAGACCTTTGGATTCATTTCCCAGATGGGGGAGTGTTTTAACTGGACAAAATTGTTATCTACTACAGTTTTGTAAGAAGAAGAAATTAAAAAAGTCTTGAAACTGGACCATTGTTGAAGTTAAAATGCATAGTAGGAGTTTTCACTGAATGCAGGGTTTGGGCACTGTATGGAAAAAGACTGTTGTGGGGTCGGATATTTAATGTCTGCCATTTTGAACAGCTCTGCATCATTTTTTAGTATTAACAATGATTAGATTTGACAGGGGTACACAGTGTAAAGGAATACAATCATTGACTCTTAAGAAATGGTCTCTTGGTTTATTTAGAGTTATTGATGGAGCATCTGCAAGAAATTAGAATCCTGAGACAGCGTTTAGAATACTCCATAAAAACTAATGAGAGACTGAGGAAGCAGCTTGAGAGACAAGTAACATACAAGGAACTAGATCAAGGTAAGAATTTATTTCATGACAAATTAAATCCACATTTGCTGCTTAAAGCCTGAGGGATCAAATTGCTGCTGGAAATATTTTTTGTGCTTTTTTGAATAAACCACACCCCTTAACAGCTGGAAAATGTTGTGCCTTTCTCTGAATACTGCTGCCTCTTGAACACATCAGCAGACACAGCTTTTCCATGCTTGCAGAGTGGCATAAATACAGATCTAATGTGCCTCTTCCTGGAGTCCATTGCTTGAAGTGTATCCAGTACGGCTGCACAAAGCTTTGACGGGACACAGGTACACCACACAGCCCAAACCTACAATTGCACATATTGCTAAGCAAACAGGACTACCAGGTAGTTTTATGACATTGGATGACACCGTGATTGAATTTCATCCAGAGAATTGAAAGACCATTCTAGGTCCGTTATCAGCAAACAGACTGGGTTTGGTTTTTCTTTTGCCTTTGGGATGTAATTGTTGTTATCACAGTCTTGGATTTTAGGATGTCATCCTCTTTTAATTCTCTGGCATGTCCAGCCAGGGGCAGTTGTCAGAGAGGAAGCCCATTTTATCCACATAATTTCAGTGGAGCCTGGGACCAGTATGAATAGAGGAGAAGGTGCTTTGCTCTAAATTACCTTTCTGCTATTGATTTAAATTAGGAATGTTGTGGAATTAGCTTTCCTGTCCCCACTCTGTGTGTACCCACGGTGGTCAGTACAGCATCACTGCTAACAGGACTCTTGAAGATGCCTTCTCTGGAATTTTATGACTGCTTTAAAGCCAGCTTGTGTTTACGTACACAGAGAAAATATCTGTAAGACAGGGCCTAAGCCATGGTGTTCAGCTTGTCATTTGAATTGATTGGTGTGATAAATGTGTTCACAAAATGACATTGTGAGTTTTTAATGAGAAATACTTGACAGAAACTGATGGAAATTTTAACATGGAGTTGGTTTTCATTCCAAACTCTAATATAAAGCAGTGGATGAGAAATACTAAAAATAGGTATGCAAATTCAGAGTCACTGCTCTCTGTTGCTAGTGTTCAGCATCTTTGAAAGCCAAGCTGTACGCTGCGTTTAAAACTTCTCACAAGAAAGCAGCCAGGCTTTCATGAAGGATGCTTTTGTAGCACCTTTTCAAGCACACCGTACCAGGCATGCTTTCCCACACTTTGCTCTGTTCTTGCTCTTTTTCCCATGTTTTCCCCCACAGGACAGTTGATTAATATGCAATATTACTCAGAGTGGAAGCAGGCAATAAATACATACATGCTTCCCTTTTACTCCGTTTCGCTAATATTGACATTAGATTCATCATGTTTTACATCATCCCCATGATCCATTTCTGTTGTTGTATAAATGGAGACTACCTGCAAATGGCAGTTTGCTTTCAGGAAAAATTTACAGTGATGGAAAGGTGTATAAAAAGCATCCATTTCATTCATGAAGTATTTACGCTGCTGGAAAGGCATACTGTTCTCGTGAAATAACCACACTGGAAACACTTCCAACTCTTTTACAGCTTCATAAAGATTCTGGCAAGGGCATCCGTTAATGCAGTGAAAGTATATTTTCTTTATAAACTGTTGTATGCCTTCCATCTGTCTTCGTCTTGCCTTAGTGTATCTACCAATGCATGGAGGAGAAATTTGGAAAAGAAAGGAAAAAAGCAACTACCTGTTAGAACAGGTCCTTTTGGTTACTGTGTTCTTTCAGTGCTTCCCGTTAATCTCCGTTTTGAAGATCTCTTTCATGTTAACAGATACGCGTATTCTCTCATCTAGTAATGATGCTACTTTTTTTCCTGATGGCTGGACTTTTTTTGACTTCCAGTGTAAGAAGTTGTTCCTAGATGAAGCTGAAGCAGATGGGATGTAATAATTCAAAACAATTTTTTACTTTTAACTTAATATCCTTATTTTGTTTTCCTTTTAAACCCAAAACCAAGTTATAACGTACTTAATTGTTGATGAGAGCCTGTTAAATTCATGTGATATTGTTTGTTCAACCAAAGTTAATGCATAGAATTATTCTTGTCTGATTAATTTTATATGGATGTATATACACACATCTGCCCACTATTTTTGCTATGCTATTTTTAATATTTAGATTTTCTAAGTATTTAAATGCCTGGGCTTCTAGTATTCTATAAATTACTCAAGTGCTGGTAATGACTACATCATTATTATAGAGCTGAGGTTTGCAGTGCAAGTAGAACTAAAATAATTGCTTCAATCATTTCAAATGTTAGGCTTCAAAATAAAATCAAAGGTTTAATTTTGAGTTTCCTAGGTTTCAAATGTTATTAACAACAGTTAACATTAAAAGGGGCTGTTGTTTGCTTTTTTTAACCCATTAGTAACTAATGTATCTGCTCAGACTTCTCTTCAGCTTTAGTATGCCTTTATTTTGCTTTACTTGGGAATGAATATTTCCTTCATCTTTACTGTGATTTTCAATAATGCCTGTCTTTCAGTCAGTGTTTCCTTTGAAACCTTCAAGGTACGTTTCCTTAGCACTCACTTTTTCAGCACAAAACATAATGAAAACTCAAGTGTATTGCAATTGTAGGCCCTGATGCTCCACTTAACTCTGGTTAGATGGACCTCTGCGTCTATGGAGAGCGTAATTGATGTCAGCAGGGCTCTGCACAGAAGCAGCAGTCTCGGTAGTGGGTCAAATTGCAGGATTGTGGCCTTATTACCACTGGCTCTACATTATCACTTATTATGTAAGATCACCAATAGTTATATTCGAAAGCCTTTCAGTAGGACTGTGATAGCATAACTTTTCAAATAGGATAAAGCTGGGTGATGGGCAATAAATTAAATTAGAATCAAGATGAGACCGTCAAGCGTTGCCACTTCAAGTTGAATTGCTTTGTTAAAATCTGAAAGGAAAAAGCCTTTTGAGTTCACATAGCTACCTCAACTCTTTAACATATAGATAGTAAAATGCCATTAGTGGCAGGCTTCTAGAGCCTTTGAGTCTTTCAGTAACGACAAGAGGTGCATATCATGGCATACTACATCCCAGTTAGGTAGTGGGTAAAAGCTTCAGTTGGGATTACAACAAAATGAAATTACTGAGAGGAAGTGCAGCACATCAAATTGAATTGAACTGCCAGAGCTGAAAGGCATCCTCCTCATACATTCAGCTAATTTTTTTGCCAGCTGGTTATTTCTCTATTAACCAAATAGTTGACACTCATGTACTTATCTCAAGCTTTAAAGCATAGGAGATACTGGGATAACCAATCAACTGAAAAATATTTTTAGTAGTAATGTTAATTCTGGTGGGTCCTGAAGTGTTTTACTGACTAGAAGCAGGTTATAAAGGGCAATAACAATTACTTGACTTGCATTTCACAAGCAGCCACATTGAGAGTGTGAGAATGTGGCACATTTCAGAATATACTGTAACATTACACATAGCTGTGGGATCCGTAGCATGAATACAGTGCATTATGAGGATTACCTAGGCTGGAGTTTGTCTGACGGAATACACAATTTAACACTTACATTCATACGACTAGCGAAATAAGATCCTCAGAGTAGGATTCATCACCCTTAAGTTTCTAAAAGTTAGACATCTGAAACTGTGCCGGTTACCCAGAGCTTCTCATGGAGGCACTGGAGAGAAACACATCTCTGTGGAGGACAGGGCGTCTCATGTGCAGAGAGGCGTGTAGAGGACGCATTGCAGGAGTTGCTCTCTGGAGGTGCCTGCTTCTCCTCATGGTTACTGATGATTGATCAACACTGGCTCAGTTATCTAAATTTTAGATATGTGAATTTAAGAGGCATGAATCTTCATGCCTATGATCATAAATGGGTTCTCAGTTTGTAATCAGAAGCAAAGACTCCAGCCTTATGCTCTAGACTGGCATGGTAACAAACGTATTACCAGACTATTTACGTTACTTTCTGCATTAACCACCGTGGATGAGTTGGTAGAATCTGGTGGTTCTCTTCAATAGTGTCATTAAATGCAACAGAGCATGAACAGAGCTAGACTGAGATATGTGGTAAACCTTCCTACAGTTTGCATTATTTTCAAAGACTAGCAATGTCACAAAATACTCCTGCATTTTGTCCTGTTGGAATTTTATCTGATAGATAAAGACTGCTGGGCATAATTTTGCAATTTTGGTAATGGTTGCCTAGCAATGAGAGGTACTTGTGATGCAGGGCTTTGGATTACTTGGCATTAACCAGAACTGCCTTTTAGTCTGTAGGGATAACCTTCAAAATATATAGGGGAGAAATATCTTTCATAACATGTTTTTCTGCAATTTTTTAAATTGTTCTTGTCTGGAAAGTTTAATCTTTAATGACCTAGAGATGACTCATAAATCATCTTTTATGTATATATTTATAGGTTCTGCAAACATTTTTATCCATGGCTCAGAGCAGCATAATTCCCTGACTTCTGAAATACATTTCCTGAGGAAGCAAAATCAAGTCCTGAATGCAATGCTAGCAAAAGGATCCAGAGGTAAAAATGTAAAACTGTGCTTTACAGGAGTAGACTGCAACTCATTCCAGATCAGAAAACAATAAAATACTAACAGTCCATTCATTAAACTGACTTAACCATTCTTCCTACCCCTGAAATTCCATGCATTCAAACTGAGGTTAAAAATCATAAAGGAGTAACAGTAATGCTCCTTCTTTCTGTTCATTTGTAGCATTTTCCATTTGCTATTCACTTTCATTTCTCCATTCTTCTTTTTGGATTCCTTTCTTTTTAAACATTCTTTTTCCTCTTCCCCTTGGGCCTTTTATTAACATTTTCTTGCTCCTTTTTCCCCATTCGTCCATTCTGAAGCCCTCTTGGGAAAAAAAAAAAAGCCATAGAATAGCATTATTGTTGAAAATGAAACCAAGTGATACAGAAGAGTTTCAAAGGGAACTAATTACACTTAGGTTCAGAAGTCTGCTACAAAGGCTTGGCTGGACAGGCCAAGCCATCATCTTTTTGGAAACACTTTAGAAGAGAACAGAGCTGAGGGAAGCTATTTGGAAGTATTTGTAATCTCGGAGATTAGTTTTAAACTTCCCTCATTTTCACACCTGTGAAGAGAAAATATTCTTTTCCCCCCCGAAGTAAACCAACAACTCACCAGCTGGGTTCTTAAAAGCAGCTTAAGCCCCAATTAGGTTCTAAATCTCCAGATTTTCAGACTGTTGGTGTAAAAGCACTGGTGTTTCTTCCAGAGTCGTGTATTCCCTCACCGGTTTTGGTTCATCTTGGTGCTTATCAGTTTGTTCACATTCTACTTTTTTGATTGATATATTCCTGCTTTTGTTTGTTTCCACAGTTGACAATATGATCTGATAATATCAGGGTTTCTGTTTTATAAGACCCATGATGAATAGAACATTGTCGCCTGTGTGTTTTAAAATAATGTCAGGATCTCTGGAGTTTGTGAGATTCTTTTCCTTTTATTCCTGGATGCACTAGAGAAAGAAAAGCCTCTTAGATATCTCCTGTGTGTTTTGGTCTCAGGTGCTTTCTGCCTGTACTCTTAACTTAGCCCCTTCAGTTGTGAAAGGCTGGTGATGCACATTTTTAACAGCACATGGTGATTACCATTTTCATATGCTTTCAACCAGACTCGTGAAGACGTGAGAGTGATTTTCTAACTGTTGGGAGATGGAACGATTCCTCCCTGCTGTTTCTTTGCCAAGATTGCCTCCTCCTTTTCCAATGTTAAGCACAGGGTCACAAAATACGTGGGGTCCCCAGAAGCCGCCCTGATTGCAGCTGTCTTAAAATGCTGAGTTGCCTCTCAGCGATTCTTTGTCATAGAACCAGTTTGGGGAAATAGCTGGTGCTGGAGAAAGAAGGACTCATACGATACGTTTGGCAGATGAACGGATCTGGGAAGGAGAGGACAGAGGGATTTCTGTGTGACAAAGAGGAATGTGGATGCAGCATGCCCTTGAACAATCCCACTGAGTTCTCTTCTTCCTAAAGAGAAGTCAAATGCAGTATTTTCTGAGGATTGGCAAAATTCATGTGCCTGCTTTAGGATCCCGCTGCCACTAGTTGCTGAATACTATCCTTCTGGCCAAATTCAGAGGTTTTGGGGTCATTTGGCATAGAAGGCTGTACACAGGCTTTTTTTGAGCCTTTGTGAATCCTGGTGGTTAAATATTGCACATTACAGAAAATGCATCTAGCAAAAGTCATTAGAAAATTGAAATACTGAAATCCTAAAACTCACAAGAGCAGCTGTTATTTTCTGACAGTCTCTGAAAAAGCTAGTTTTGTTAAAAAGCATAGCCTTAGTGGGTTGTGGGCGTTGCAAATACCTTGTGTTTCTTCTTGTTTCAGATAAACAAAAGGAAAATGAAAAGTTAAGAGAATCTCTTTCTAAAAAGAATGCAATCATTGAGCATCTTCATGAGGATTATGAATGCATCAAAAAAGAAAATGAAAGGTTGCAAAAACAAATTGGTCAAAAGGAAGATGACATCAGATATCTGACATGTCAAGTTTACAGCAGTCGTAATGAGTTAAACAGGTATTGATTCTGTCCACAGTTAGACATTCATTTAGAGAAGAAAATTGTCAATGTGACAAGCATGTGTTTAGCCATAGCTATTAACATTAACGAGGTGTGTAGTTATATTCAAAAGGCAAGGGAAGAATTGCAGAGGAAAAGGGAATGGATTTTAGATTTTGAAACAAAATATAAGAATTTAACTTTTAACTTAGCCTTTTATTGGAACTTAACAGGTTGCAAACAGAAATTGATTTAAAGCAACATCAGGTCTGCGAGAATGAGAAGTTACTGCAGTCACTCCGAACGGAGATCAAGGTTTATGAAAATCTGGAAGAAGCAAGAAGGAAAAGGACAGGTATAAATGCAGAATTGTTTCTGTACCTTTAGCCCTGGCAACCCTTTTCTCTCTGAATACGATCTTGTCAAGGGACAGGAGGGCTAGGTCACTGTTTCTTTGTTTCTTCTTGTGTCTGCGATGCAAAGTAGAACTGACAACTTGATGACAAGATGCTACTTTCTGCTTAGGAGTGTAACTGCAAGGTTGAGATGTGTGGTATGGTCTGACTAGGCACACCCAAGTTTCTTTTTAGCTGAGCTGAAGATAAATACTGAAGATTCAGTGGCTCAGGCTGAGCCACTGAATGAAGCCATGAAGCTGCATGGGGATCTTAGATATTTACTTGTCATCTAAAGACATGCTTCTGCGTCCTCACAGGTAGTGCTTACTCAGGTAGCTTGTGCTTTCTCTTGCCTGAATATGAGGGTAGTGTCTTCTCCCTAGGGCTGGGGAGAAGTGCTGGCGTGGCTTTCTGAATGGGACTTCTAATAATTTCCAATCCGCTTTCCTGTCATGAAAGGTGGGGGTTGGGAATGAGACTTGCGTGGGTTCTTCCTACCCTTTTTAAGGAAACTGCATCACCATGCAGCTGTTGGTGTGGTTAGGTCAAAAAGTGGAATGCTGTTCATTGCTGCATACTCGTTACAGGATCCAGCATATTTCCCACTGGAAGTTCTTGTAAACGTTGATTATTTTTCTCCCTGCTACTTTAAATAATATGCCCTGCCATCACAGTATTTCGTGCCTAGCTGCAGCATCAGAGCCCTGTTGTTATAAGGCTTTAAGCCAAAGCTGGCTCAGGGATGGCCGTAAGTCTCCTTGCAGAACTGGTAATGTAATTGGAGTAGCAGCACCCTCCTCGTGCGGCTGAGCCCTTCCCACTGTCGGGAGAACAGTTTGATTTCAGCGTGAAAGAATACATGGAATTGTTTGTGTACTGACCTCCTTTTATGAAAAGACGAACGCAGCCCTGGCTCTTTTCAGGTTCAGATTTGTTCATCTGGTTGCCAGGTGATCACTATTTTCTTTTTTATTCTGTGTATAAAATTAAACTCCCAGTTCTACCCCATCCCTCCTCTACACTCCGAGATTACCCATTCCTTTTTCTTTGTCCAGACTGTGCATTAATGCACTTAAAATTTTGTAAATCCTCTTCATTCCCTTTTTATTATATCTTTTTGCTTTTGGCATGAGACTTATTAGCTTTTATGGACAAAGTGAAAAATAATTTTAATCTCTTTAAATCTTTCAAGGGTAGAAGCAATAAAAACATGTTTTTTTGTCAAACCATTATCTTAATGCCGTTTGTAGTTAATTCTAAATATTGAGGATAAAGCCGGCTATAATTTACTTGCTCAGCATTCTGATAATGGCTAATATTATTTTAATTGTTAAAGATGTTAAGTGTTTCTTTTGAAATTGTCTCAGATACCAGATGTGATGCGTCAGAAGAATTCCGAAAAGATCAGAATAATCCACTTGACTTACATGAACTATTGACTGAAATACAGAGTTTGCGAGTGCAGCTTGAAAGAAGCATCGAGACAAACAAGTCTTTGCATGAAAAATTAGAGGAACAGCTTTCAAAAGAAAAGAGAGAGGAAGTGGGATCTGTGTCAGCTGTGAATATCAACTATCTTTTCAAACAAGAATCTCAGCATTATGCAGCAATGAATGGTACTGTGCCGTACATGCTTTTGTTATACAGTAGAACCTGCGCCTTGTTCTTTAAAAATGCTGTTAAAGCCTCGTACAACATCAGCTGTACGTTTGGGAGCTGCCCATCAGCCTTTCAAATCCCTCTCCTGTTAGAGCTGTTAGTGCATGGGGAGGTGAAATGCCCGCTGCACTGTCTTATAGCCTCCAACTGCCACTTCCTTTTCGTTCGAGAAAAGCATTTGCAGACAGTCTCTGGGGTGGAAGGATGCCTACATTAAATTGCCATGAATTTTGCTTACCTGGGGGTTCTGTTTTTGAGGCAGAGCTCTATAGTGTTTGCTAAGGGTGACTGTGTATTACTTATGATCAGTAAGTGCACTAAATGGTCTTTGTATAAATCAGTTGTCCCCTTTTTGCCCTTGAGGAATATTTTACCTTTATTTCAATCACTGTTAAGTGATACTGTTTTAGCAGATCAGGGAAAACGTAGTATTTACACTCAGGGTTAGATTATTGTCCCAATATAGATGTACATGGGATGCAGAGGGCACAAGAATGTTCTTCCTTGCTGCTAAAATGTTCTGCACAGTGGCAGCTTTCCATGCTTACAGCATAAAGCCACCTCTCCTGCTGCCTGTACAGGTGTACATTGTGTGACGGGAACCAATAATGATGGGGCTTTTTGGGTCCATACACTTCACCTGAACGTACATACGTAAATCTTATGCAGCACAGAGAGCGAGCAGCACCAGTCAGAGGGTTAGTGTGAATGGTTTTCTACCACCTTACTTCTTTTGTGGGTTCATCATGTCCAATCAGAATTGGACTTCAGCTGAAATACATAATGAGCATAACTTGACGCTACTCTGTACAAGTAAGAAAGATGCAGAATGTAGCAAATAATATTTATGGGCTGCTACCATTCTCTGTGCACTTTATACTTGAACACTAAACTAAAGTCATGTGCTGCATATGGGGCTGGTTCCTTAGGGTCAGTCATGAGCAAATAGGTGTGGAACAGCTGTTGTGGGGAACCTGTACCACCAGTATCCCCAAATCGCGTTGGTTCCTGCTGAGTTTCTAGATGAAATCGTAGATATTGCTTTTGACCTGCATCAGCCAGAGTGGTTAGGAGCTGAAGAAGCTCATTGAGAAAATGGTGAATAGAGTTGTAATGGCTTGGTCTGAGATGCATCAGAAAGACTCCTTGGAACGTCAACAGCTGAAGTTGTTAGCTTTCTAGATGTACTGAGTAGTCTTTACTGATAGGTACTTGGAGAATTTGGGAGGTCTGAAGAGGGGGAATATAGATATGATCTTGAGTGTGGTGTGGCTGTGGACAGTGTCATACTTTTTGTGGAGTTAATGGGAAGCTTACATTTGTTGATGAGAACACCTTCATCAGGATGTATTTTAGATTTTCTGAATGTGACTTGATTTTGGGAGATATCTAGAACTGTGGAAAGATGCTAAAAAGATTAATGTAGGTAAATACTGAAAGTTACGTGGTGTGGTACTAGAAAATTAGCTGTGTTTCCCTGCTTCTTGAGTCCAAGTGCAGCATCAGCAAAAAAAAAGGAACAGAAGTAAAGCCTAGAAGTTTTTTTTAATGCATGTTAACTTCTACTGACATACTTTTCCTTGTCCTGTTTTTGTGTATAGAAAATCTTTGCAAATGCCCTGCTACCAGCAGAAACATTTGTGAGCAGAAACATGGACATTGCATTTTGCTAGCGAAAACAGGTATATCCAGAAGTGCGTGTTATCAGTGTCCTAGACTTGCTGTTTGAGAGAAGTCCAGTGTCAGTTCTACCTGTAAGGATAAAAATAGTTAAATGGTCTTTCTGTCCCAGGTACGCACTCAGCCTCTAGAGACGATTTAGATTGCACTTCCCACTGCAGCAGCGCTTCATCTTCCAGTACGGCGTGTACCCCGCGTCTTGTGCCTGGACATCGTATGTGGGCAGACAAAAACGGGCGCCACGTCCTTGGCTTGATCGAGGATTATAATGCTCTGCGGAAACAGATTTCAGAAGGGCAACAGGTTTTATCAGAAATGGAGATTTCTTTAGGAGAGGTCACTGGTATGAAACTGCAGGAGTCTGGAATAAAGGTAAACAGTGAAGGCTGTTAGAGGATGGTGAATTTTGCGTAGAGGTGCAAAATGTGTACATTACAAAAGCAAAGAACTAGGTTAATGGTGCAGCAGGCACCATTGACTGAATAGCTCCGTCAGGACACCTCAGCCTTGACAGTCCAACTCTAATCTAGATACAGGCACATATTTGTGATTCTGGGTGAATGAGTCTACGGGTAAATTAGTTGATTCTGGTCCTTTAATAAGCACTCTCACTTTTACTTGCAACTTGAAATGTGGTGAAACTACTTGCTTTTACTATGGAAAATGATGATAGTTACACTGGAAATGATAAAAAAGCCAAACAAAAACAACAACAGAAAACCCCAGGTAAAACTCTGAAATGCTTTAGAAAGGGCTATGTATCAGTAACCTAAGGATAAAAATAATTAAGGACATTTTCTTGTAATAAAACCTTGGGATATACCCAGGAAATATGAGACAGTTAAAAGAAATGTGATATACAGCTGAAACATTCCCTACTTACTCGTATTCAGCCCTTTAGTAACACCAGGTGATAACTGTATATTACGTGAATGGTTGAAAAATTACATGTAATGCTTTCCTGCCTTGGAGTGGGAAAGTAAACTAGGTGACTAATGAAGGTCCTTTTCACCCATATGATTTTATGATAATATAAAACGTAAACAATATTCTCACTGCTCTTCAAAAACCAGAAGGTCTTAACTTCACGGATTAATTTGCACTACTGATTTTTCTAGTTATAATTAGTAAAGCTATTGAACATGCAGTCTTCAGCAATTCTGAAATTCTTTTTGTGATATCACATGTGTGCTCACACAATAAAATGATGTCTGAATGACACTTAAGACTCTCTGAAGTATCACATATTTTCAAATGACCTAGTTAAGGTGCTGATAATGACTGAAAAAGTAATCTCTGTAAGTTTTTAACTTGTTTTGTTGTTGTAAAGATAAAAGCAGCAAGTTTCACAATTTGCAGTTCCCTATCAAGTTTTACATCGCTGAAGTTTCAAACTACTTAGCAAATGGGATATTTCATGTGACAGGAGGATTCTGGTTAGATAAGAATGCTAAAGAAGTGTTCAAATGATATGCTGCATGGGGCAGGAGCTCTGAATGCGTTTCTTTCATTACCCTTCCCCCTTCCGTATTGCCATTGCTTTGGTAATTCATTTGCTCCCCTTGCATTCTTTTGCTCCTTTATTTCACATTTATGCAATTTCTTCAATTTGGTTTTCTCATCTGTCAGCAGAGGAAAACATTTTATGTGTGTCCTGATAGTTATTTTAGCATTAAATGGAACAGTTTAAAGGGTCTGCTAAGGAAGAAACATCTATATCGCTCTAAATTGATGTCTGTAATCATTTGACTTTCAAATAAGGTGACACGAAATGCAAGTGGAGAAAGAAAAGATTTGCCCACTATTACCATGTGGCGTAGCAAATCGAGAAAATATAATCTATTATTAATCGTGGTTATTGATTAGGATAAATCCCCTCCCTTCCTGAAATTCTCAGATAATGCATAATTCAGCAGTCTTGGTAAACTAACAAATTAGCTTTGGTGGCACACAATAGCTGTGTACATCATCTTAAATGTGAAATCATACCAACTGGATTTAAACCATTAATTAAGAGTACATTTTCATAATGTTTTAAGCATAAAATTTAACACGTCTTTAATCCTATGATATAGGTACCAGACCAGGCATCACTGCACAGCTTTTCTGCAAACATTCACACAGTACAACAGATTTTAGAAGAGGCTGCACGTCTACTGAAACTCCTCTGGAGAGTTTCCCTGCCGCTGAAAGCCGTACACGGTACTACTCATGGCACTCAGGTACTATTATGTTTCATTTGGGGTTTTTTGTTTTTTGGGGGGTGTTTTTAACTGTTGTAATGTCTGAAGGAAGATGTGCCAGTTAGGAACATGTCATTTGGGAAAGTCTTTTGAAAATAATGAACCCAGGAGGCCCAGTCTCTGGACGCATGGCTTTAGGCAGCTCTCATCACTGAGGGCTGAGGCTGAATGTGTGCTGGCCTGCTGTCCCGATCGTATTGTATACCAGGGTGTTTATTTACGAAATACTTTGTATTACAGATGTAATCTGTGACCCTGTAACGTGACATTCAGGAAACCTAGGCAGGTGTCAAACGTTCAATTTCAACAAGAAAAGGTTTGGACTCCATGTTATAGAACCAAATTCAATTTGATTATGTATACGAGTAACAACAGAAACTTCAGCAACTTTGATGTAATCTGAGCTACATTTTCCTTTTATGTTTTTGATCCCTAAACTGTAAAATAGGATGCTTTTGAAGAGTGTGACCAAACCTCGAGACAAGTTTTATAACTTTTTAACTAAAAAGGATTGCACTATGCAAATGAATGGAAGTAAACTGAATGGGGAATGAATTATCTGTTCTGTCATAACACCACACTCAGTAATGAAACTGTTTCAAACTCACACTTTAGAATAAATCTAAAGTGTTTTCACTGAGGTTTTTGTATGTGTTTCTTAAGGGAGGCAGAATATTGCTGGGGAAAAAAAACCACTTTAGGAAAGTAAACATTTTATATATAATTTTAATAACATTTTTATTGTTATGGTCTGGCATCCTTGAATGTGTAAAGTCACAAAAGCAGTAAGAATGAACTGTGCTGTCTAGTATACTTCACTGATGTTTCAGCTCCCTATTTGGGATGTCTTGATAAGTGTGTATACTTCCATTTTTATCCTTATGTGTATATTCTGTATAGACAGCTACGTGTTAGCCCTGGTTGCAGGCTCTGAACATATCATGCACACACACACAGGTCTTTCAGTGTACATGCCATGCATCTAATGCTTTACTGTCACACTGATCTAAACCTTCTTGATCTGGATCAGTCACTTCTCAAAATCTGACCTCCATGTGTGGAGGATCTGAGTTCCCAGGACTGCACCTAGTTAGAGTTAATAGAATCTTTTCTAGAGTTTGTTATCCAACATCCTGAGATCTTAAGGACATTTGATTGCTTCTGATGTCTTAAATGTAGTATATGAAAGAATATCTCTCGAAGCCTGATTCTAAAAGATACTGACTGAGCATTCGCTGCCTTCTTTTCAGTCCCACAGGAGGTGTGAGTAATCAGTTCTTCTGACGAGCTAAATGCTAGGGGTGAATTCCAGAAGACATTATTAATTAACAAGTGGCACAGCAAGAAGAAAAATGTACGAGCTTAAGTTTGCATGAGGATCCAGATCAGTGATACCGGCAGAATTTCAGAGCTACTCATAGTCCTGTTTTAAAAGATACTGACCGTAACTTAGTTGGAATTGGTGGTGAAAACTGAACCTTGAATAATGACACTATCAAATTATTTTGCAATAGAAGTATCCCGGTCATCCGTACAATGCCTTGCAGCCCTTTGATAAAGGCAGCATCAACTATTAATAGAGCACTGGAGAGGAAAGCTGGAAGTTCTGAACCGGCAGACAGGATACTTGCTGATCCCATAGCACTGACCTTCGTTATATTTTCTAGATGAGGGGGAAAAAAAAAAAAAGAGAGGAATGGAAGTTGAAAAACAAAAATAGCCGCTGGTGTTAAAAATTTACTCAGACTAGCAGAAAAATTACTTGCACTAAAAGTCAGTGAAGAATTGTAGTTGTCTCTTTGCAGATGTCGTAGAACCGTTCGTCACTGGGGGTGGGAATGTGGAAGGACAGGCACTCAGTGCTTTCACTCCTTTATGTTGTTCATACTCTAAGGAAGCTTGAGGGCTCTTGTGCAAAAGTATTTAGCCATTAACCTGTACAGTTCTTTTATGTAATGCTTTAATATAATATTTTCTTCTCTCAATTTAGGATGAAGGAATGAAAGCAGAAATATTTCGGTTACGTAAGAAACTATCCGAGCAAGAGAAGAAGTTACATAGCACAGTGAAACGCTTGCACTCCACAAACCAGCTGAAGGAAAACATGGAGAAAGTCATCATTGATCAGTGTAAGTGTATGCTTTATTGCGGGTTCTTCTGTTATTTTATAGTCTATGGCTACCTTTACAATTGGGGAAACAACACAATGAATATCAGCACCCGTTCTTTTGCATTGCCCTGACTGACGTTTCCTTGTGCGCACTCACAATTCGTGAGGCTCAGACTGCACGGAACTGCTGCAGCCTCATTCAGATGGAAAGAAGCTGCCCAGCTACAAAAGGCTGCATAGAAGAACATGAGAAGCATTTCATGGTTTTACACAACTGACTGATAATGTGTCAATCTGTGCAGCTGCCGCTAATTGCCACTAATTACTTGAGTTATTCCATTTCAGATATTTCCATTCCACAACAGTTTTCTATCCTACAACAGCTCCTGACAGAGGCAAAGTTACTACTGCTGTAGACCGTTCCAGCCAAAGTTTTTGACATTGCCTTGCTCAAAATTGTGATTTTGCCTCAGTCTTGATAAATGTGGAATCAGGCTTTTAGATTTTCTGAGGTACCTGTCTGCTGCGCGTGTTGCACTAGATAGCTGAGTACTGGGAAAAGCCAAAGCAGCAGCAAAGGAGTTTTTTCAATGCTCTACACCAGACTGAGAAGTGCGAGGGAACAGAAGGCTCAGAACAAGAGAAACAACAGCTTACTATGAGTCATTTTTTAAAGAAAAATTAGGACATGCTGTGAAATGATATTTTGCTCTTCGCAGCCGTATCTAGAAAATTATCTGGAAGCATGAAAACAAGTGGGACGTGGGCTATATTGTAGCGGTGTTAAGCCAGGTGACTGTTTTAAGAGATCCATCTCTTCTGCTCTAATCACTCATCAGAAGAGATCTGAAGGGAGCTAAGGTCTGCTCTACCTTCATGCTATGGCAACAAGTATATTGTGGGAGGAGGATTTAATTTTCTTCTTGAAAAAAAATGTATCCTTACCTTCTCTTAAGAGGTGGGACTAAATGACTAATTAGTCTGTGCTGGAATGGGACTTGTGTTACCAGTAATTCATCTACACTGTACAATGGTACACATCATACAGAGTTATGAAAATGGCCATAATACCATGTTACTCAAGTCATTTAAATGCAACGTAGAGGATTAAATGTTATTTTACTCCATAGCCTGTAATTTTTCTATCTAAGATACATGTATCTCCTGCCTGCTGATTATTACTTTTTTTTAAGCATTTATGGGCTGGTTTTTGGTCACTTCTTTCGGAATTGTTGCATTAAATGATGTTCAAGTTAACTTATATTAAATCCAAAATTATGTTTTGTTCAGGTTTTAAATTTCAGTAGCTCACTTTGGGATTGTCATATAAAAATCAAAGCTATTCTATTACATCTGTCCAAGTAATATCCCTGGGGCAGATTTGCTGGTTTAGTTTGGTCAGTTCCTAGTCCCAGTGACATCTCAGACATACCGGGTAATTTCAGTAGGGCTGGGCAGAGTATAAAGCAGCAGAGGTTTTACCCTTACGGCCAAAATGTTATCCCCACAGCCACTCCACCCACCCATACTTTCAAAAAGAAAACGGTGCATGGCCCTCTTATTTTGCTCACTCCTTTTCAGGGCATTCAGCTTCATCTGAACCAGGTCCTACGGAAACAAAGCCTGCGTTTTCTGACGTCTCCTTAATGCAAAGTACTGCCTGGCTAGCAGCAGCTTCGCTATTAGTGTCACATCCTCTAAATTCTCTTCATGTACTGAATTTAATATTTTTGATTTAGAAAAATCTAGTTTGCCAGGTGAAATGACTTTACTAGTGGAGTTCTTTACGAGCAGAGAGCACTCTGCTACACAGAAGGACCCAGATATGATTTTCTGTAAGTTTCATTGATTATGGGAATTATGGATGTCAAGTTACGTTTGCCTTAAAGAACAATTTCAGAAATGTTTCTAAATTGCATCTGTACACAAATTCCTGACGAAGCACACAGCAAAACTGGTGGATCATACAAAGCTGCTGGGTTTTGTTAGGATGCTTACACTTGTTTTTTGTTGTTTCTTCCTTTCTCTGTTTGCTGGTAAGAAAGCAAAGGCACCGTAAGAGGTGACCTTGCGTTCCTTCATTCTCCAAACAGCCTGTTAGCTGGCCACTCCGCTGAGGATATTCAAGTTCCCTTTGTCATTTAGCTGAGCATTCCTAAATATATTTAGAGGCAGAGACTGGAACATTCTTGTGGCTCAGAGTCTTCTGTGTGCTTTCTCTGGCAAGAGAACTCATTGCTTATAAACCTCATCTGAACCTCTGAACATGTAACAATGCAGTGCCAAATTGCAGTAATCTGCCAAGGGTGTAATTATCTCATGACAGCTATACCCTTGGAGTTGTTGGGTTCTTATTATTGTAATGAAAAATCTTTATTATGGCTAAATTGTTTATTTTTGAGACTGGAATGTTAAATTGGTACTTGTGAATGGTATTTTTCAGCAGTTATGGAGCTGACAGAGATTAGAGAATCCCATATTTAACCTGACATTTCTAAATATCAGTTTTGTTTAGAAGCATCCCCTCCTCCGTTCACAGGTCTCGCGCTGTCCCCACAGAGCCAGACTAGCTGGATGAATAGAGAAAACTTGGAACCCTTCAGAGCAAGCCACTGACGTGATTTCCCCTAAGCATATCTAGGTTACTTTGTCCTTGAACTGCTGGAGGAGCTGGCTGACTTCTTTTGCCATCTGTCCTCCTCCCAGCCCATCGTCTCCCATAACCTCTCCACTGCACAATTTTTCTCCCTCGCCTGCTAACCACCCCCACCAGCCCGAGTAGGCTACCTGGTAGATCAAATTGTAGTTAGCTCATGCTTAAAATTAACAGAAAGTCTGTCTTTGATTAAGAGAACCAGGTCATCAGTATCACAGGGGGCTGTTCATACCTGTCATGTTAAATGTAGTGATGAGCTAGGTGTGGTTTCAGATCTATCCTTCTTGGTATGGTTGAAAACTTTAAAACCAGTTCCCTGATGTTTCGATCTGCAAAGCAGATGGTGCGCTAGATGGACCGCGGGCTGGGGTAGGAAATGGCACTGCTTCGGACCAGCCCGGCGGTCCTGAGCGAATCCTCCTGCTCTTCCCTGACTCTGATTGTAGGGCCTTGCCCCGTGGTCGCGGGTCACTGCGGCTGGAGGTTTGCGCATCAGCCGGAGCGCCTGGATGGGAGGAACGGTTCTGGGCTGGTGGTGAGAAAGCTGAAGTGGTGGTAGGGGGCTGTGTGTGCTTGCCTGGGCGCTGCCCATCGCGTAGATGTGAGTTCATGCGTTATTTAATATTTGGTCGTAAGACTTGAATACAGGGACTATAGAAAGATAGTGCAGTATTCTTCTTAATCTCCTCTTTCTTTCCAGTGGTTTTAACTCATGATGTCTTGAAGAAGGCTAGAGGAAACCTGGAAGTAAGTAAAAATTTTTCCTTGCATTTAATTCCTTGGTATATATTCATTAGAAATATGCATTGCTGCGTCAGCAGTATTTTGCAGAATTGGTCGGATTTGCTTTAGGTTTGCTGCTTAATCCAGTCTGGGTGACAGCAGTTTAGTATGATAAATATTCTGCAATGTTTGAGGTTTAAATCAGAGTTTTATAACTGACCACGTAAACAGCTAAACCCTCTCCTTTCTGATGCTTTCCCTAGATTAATATTCATGTCTGTCATCTTCTTCCAGTAGTTTATTTTCAGCAGATCACAGTCCAATAATGTGTCTGCTGAAAAAGTTCACAGAAGGCACCCTTATTTAAAGCTTGTGTATGTGTTAATAACTGGGGCTGCTTTTTTTTTTTTAATGTAGACCCAATAGGCAAAGCTTTTGCAAACAGCTGTTTGCTAATGCAGTGTATTAAATTAGTTTGAGTGTTTAAGTAATCACTGTTCAGATTTGATTTCTCCCAGAAGGTTCAGGCTTTGCTCCCAGAAGGATGCAATACACCTCTTGACTCCGAAATCCCATCCTTCTCACCACTCCACTCTGAATGATTGTGCACTGCCCAGCCCCGCCTTGAGTTTTTCTCTAACCTTGTCCGTGAATCTCTTCTCCCTTCTCCTCAGCAGAACTCCCCAAGCAGCTGCTGTACTCGTGCCTCAGCCCTACCTGAGTTAGAAAGTGATGACATTAAAAACTCTTTCTGCTTACAGAAGTCTTGGCACTTTAATTTGAAGATTTGCTGAACGCAGACGCTCCTATTTGCAGTGTTACGGCCCTGGGGTAGGGACAAGTTGTGTGCATTGGAAGTACTGTGAAATAGTAATAATTACTGCTTTTCTAACCAGGTCCCGCCAGCCGAGAATCAAAACTCACCTTCCTGTACCAGCAAAAAGAGGATTCTCTGAAGGAGAACGTTCCACTAGTAAAGACTGGTCCTGTGAGTTATTTGCTTCTTTATGCCTTACTATTTATTGGTGTAAAAATGTTTATTCAGCTCTTTTAATGGAATCAGCCTTTGACCAAAAAAAGAAAAAAAACAAAAAAGAAATCTTTTGGTAAATAACTTATTTAACATTTTCTGTAATGTAAAAAATTGGTTTTAATATTTATTACAGAAGCAAGGTACTGGAGGTATTGAAGAAAAATCCAGATTTTTTTTTTAAAGTTGGCTCATTTGAAATTTTGTATTTGTACTTGTCGTGTTATAAAACTATTTGCTGTTCTAGTCAAACAGGTCCTGAAAGAATCAAGAACGTGATCCACCTTCCAAACTGTTTCTCTATTGCTAGAAGAATGTAGGTTAAAAAAATTTTTTTTAAAATTTCTGCCGGTTGTCATTGTTTTCTAGCAATATGAGAAATATTCAATATTTTAAAGCATTTTAAACATATCTGGAAGATTCTTCTGGAAGCTGCCTGATGCCGAGCTTTCTTACTGCCCTATTAGAAGCTTAGATTGATGCTAGGTCTGAAAATATTACTTGGAATCAGACAATTAAAACGAAAAATGATTACCAGTGTGTTTGTGGTATTTTGTTGGAAGCACCAGACCGTGAGCACTGACCCGACAAAGCAGCCCCCTCGGAGTGCAGCAGCCGCGGTGCTGAGGCAGGTGGAGCCCGGGGCCGGGGAATGTGCCTTCCAGGAGCCGTAACTGCAAGACATCGTGCTGTTGGCAGGACATTGGCGTCACCCCCTCGCCCTCCCCGGGAGCTGTGCAGGGGACAGGCAGCCACGTGAGGGACACAGCTGAGCGGTTTTGAAATCAGTTTTTCTGCTAAAAGCTGTGAAAATGATTCTTACATTTAAATAACGCCTTTACTATGTTTTTTTAATCTCCCGTGTTGACACAGGTAATAGAGGTGTTTTGGCAAGGCCAGAGAACACCGGCATGAACCAGGCCACGTCGCGCTGCCCTTGTGCTCCGCTCATCCTGCCCGGTGCCGCCTCGGGTTTGCCTTCAGCTGGGGCTGCCTGGCCCTCGTTTCGCAGCAGCGCTGACCGCCTGCAGCCTGCTCCCAGTGACACAAAGCGAACCGGGAAAACAGTTTAGTTTAACCCTAACAAGACCATAATTTAAAGTGATTCTGCATTACAAGAGTAGACTTTATGGTGCAGTCGTGGCTTTATCAAACTAAATGAATTTCAGGCAAAATGGGATATTTTTATTTCCCCCCAAGCTGATGCTGTCCCCGTTACACAGGATAACTTGCCCTCGTCAGCCAAGGAGGTTGGCACCGGGTCTGGGAAACCTCGGCACGGGGCTGTGGTTGGATTGGGTCCTTGGATACTGCACTTGCGAGAAAAAACAACGTGTAATAGGCCTGCACAAAAAACGGATCTGTGCTCACTGCAACATGGCTGCAGGTGGCCCTCGCTTGCACCCGCGGAGCTGGCCAAGATCCAGGGGCCGTGCTGACTGCTCCGGTAGGTCACGCGCAAGGTGTAGAGGTGAGGACAACTCCGAGTAGCTCCCCTCCTTCCACTAAAGCCTTGGGGCGTTCAGATTAGTTTCCCAGCAGGTTGATGATGTCCAGCCAGCTCGGACTCCCACAAAGACACGCTCAGTCCCTTTGCCTCTGAAGTGCAGCCTGATACGAAATGGTTGGAGCTGTTGCATCCTCCCTTTGCGTGGACCTGCGCTCCTGAGTCCAGGGCCGTTGCCACCACAATAGCTAGGTATCGCACGGGTCACGGGTAATTGGGTGCTCGGTGCCGGTTCGTGGGGTGGCCTGTCATAGTCCGGACTCCCACCCAGCCCTTCTGCAAGTCATTTTTATTACAGAAAACCAGCATCAAGCCAGGCACTGTCAGGGTGCCCGTTGCCGTGGTCCCGGGTCTGACCTGCTCTTTGTGAGCTCTCAGCAATGGGCCTTCTCTGAAGTGTGAAAATGGATTAAAGGGGGGGGTCCCGCAGCCTGCCTGGAGGCGTCGTGCTCCGAGAAACGTTACAGGCCTTGGAGATGCCAACGTGCAGCCCTTACCTGGGTTGGCCTGAACCTCCAGCTCCAGCTGGGGCTGCTGAGCCCTTGCACCCCGAGTCCCTCAAGGGAAACGAGAGCTCAGTGACAAGACCTTGTTGGCTTCAGCTGGCAGCAGGGGGAGGCAAACCCGTTCGTCTGGATGAGAGGAAAGATGCCAGAAAAAAACTGGAAAAGTTAAAAATAAACTTTGCAAATTGGAAAGGGGGAGGTAAGGGAAGAGCATGCAGTCAAACTTGTTCTTCAGTCTCTTCACACATTATTGTCCTCACAGCTCACTGAAAACGTCAAGTTAATTTTACTAAGTAGCTAAATTATAGACACTCAGATGTAATCAGAATCTGCTATACATTTCAACTTTCAAAATTAATCATCCTACGTTTTTGAGTTATAACACCTGAAGGAAACAGCTGTACGTCTATATATAGCACACCCATGCCTCTTGGTCTGCTTGCAGCCTTTCTTCCCTCCACACCATCTGCACGTAAAAATGAATAAATAAATAAATAAATTAAATGTTTCCTGAGATGATTTGCCACTGACTTCTTAATGGTCCCTGCTGAGCTTTTCTTCTGACCCCTTTTTCCTTCCCCTCAGCTCCGAGGGCTGCAGCCAGCTCGCAGCAGAGCGTGCGTTCGCTTGTGTGCCGGGCAGGGGGACATGATTCTACGGGATCAAAGTATTTCATCTTAATGAGAAGTGCCTCTTAAACAATCACAATTTACTGGGCCGGTTTAAAAATAATTAAAATAAGGGAAAAAAGCCTACCAGATGGAGGGCTGCAGAAGACAAAGCTTATGGAGTGTTAAACTTTGTTCCCATTAAAGAAAATTAAATTTTCCTGTAAAAATAATGATGTGGGAGAAAAATAAGCAACATAAGCAAACGGAATTACAGGAGGGGCTCATTCGCCTAGCGAGTCCCTGCCCGTAGTTGCGTTACGTGTGCAAGGTGATTTGAAACCTCCCTGGGAGCGCAGCTCACGTAGGGGTGGGAGACCGGCGGGTCCGCTGGCTTCACCGGTGACCTTGAACGGCCCTGCTCTTCTCCCAGGCCTGCAGGTGGCAGACAGGCTGTGGTCGTTCTTAAGGGATGCTGA